>Ga0068860_100005216_pt1 | contig 13194 bp, 5 predicted proteins | sample KBSSwiS32_FD_66597 | JGI IMG/M metagenome (GOLD analysis project Ga0068860, IMG submission 66597) | Switchgrass rhizosphere microbial communities from Kellogg Biological Station, Michigan, USA - KBS Switchgrass S3-2 | ecosystem: Host-associated > Plants > Roots > Rhizosphere > Soil ... | reverse complement strand
ATGACAATAATTATATTGTTAATAGCCATGAAACAAAAAATGAAATATCAAATGATCCTGAAGTTAACCGTTATGATATCAACGGGTTTAATTACAATAATTACAGGCTACCCTTGCTGAATGTGGCATTTAACGAAGAAGACAGGCTTCTGGCGGGGATCGGGTATTCCTTAAAAACGTACAGTTTCAGGAAATATCCATATGCAACCTATCAAAGAATTACCTCCCTGTTTAGTTTAAATGAAAAAGCTTACCAGGTAAGGTATTTTGGTGAATTCAATCACATGATTAATAAGTATGATATAGTAGCTAACGGGGAGATATATAATTCTGTATTAAACAATTTTTTTGGACTGGGGAATGCCACCAAAAAAGATGACAGTAAAAAATTCAATTTCTATCGTGTGTACTATAATTATTTATCCGCTGATCTTATGCTGCGCAAACGCTTTCATAATTTAGCGGAACTTACATTTGGTCCTTCGTGGTATCAGTACTGGAACCATTACAACGATAATAAGGGGAAAATACTGGCGCAGCCTTCATTAGCCGGCCTTGACTCAGCAAATATTTATTCGGATAAATCTTACGCCGGTGCTAAAATAGCTATTGTTATACATAATGTAAACAACGACCTGTTACCTACACGGGGAGTTTTTTGGAACACCGAATTCACAACATTGTTTGGCCTTAATGATAACAGCAGGCAATTCACGAAAATTTCATCCGACATGGCAGTGTATTCCAGCCTGACTGATCCAACAAGACTCGTGTCAGTATTGCGTTTTGGATATGGGCATATTTTTAGTGAAAGGTATGAGTATTTTCAGGCCTTTGATTTAGGAAATAATAACTACCTGAGAGGTTTCAGAAAAAACAGGTTCTCCGGAAGGTCGGTTTTTTATCAATCAACGGAACTGAGGTTTAAATTATTTGAATCAAAATCATATATTGTACCGGGAGCGGTGGGGTTATTAGCATTTAATGATGTGGGCAGGGTTTGGGCGAAAGGTGAAACATCACACAAATGGCATGATTCTTTTGGCGGTGGAGCTTATTATTCACCCTACAATTTTGCTATAGTTTCTGCTACCGTTGCATTTTCCAATGAAGGGGGTCTCTTTAATTTTTCTATTGGCACGAAATTTAATATAACGTTCTAACATGGATTACAATAAATTATATAAAAAAATTGAAGAGCACGTAACCGGTCTTTTCGATCAAATGAGCGATCCTGTTCTTACATTTCACACGTTTGAGCATACGGAAAATGTTGTAAAGCGCACAAAGGAAATTGCGGGGCATTACCATGTTACAGAAGATGAAATGCTCATTCTTTTTGCTGCTGCCTGGTTTCATGATACCGGGCATTTGTTTACCGACCCATCAAAACATGAAGAGATGAGCTGCGAAATAATGAGAAGATTCATGGCGGGAAAAGTGGATGACGAAAAAATAATTGATGAGATCGAAGCATGTATATTAGCAACAAAATTTCCAAGAGTTCCAAAAAACTTACTTCAGCAAATAATTTGTGATGCGGATACGTACCACTTCGGAACCAAAGATTTTAAAAATACCAACAAGCAGGCATTTAAGGAGCATTCTCTCAGAACCGGAGATACAGACCGGTCAAAATTTAATGAAGAAACTATAGAAATGTTGGAAACCCACCAGTTCTATACTAACTACGCCAAACAACTGTTAAATGAAAGAAAAACAAAAAATATGAAAAAGTTACAGAAAAAAATTGCAGAGCCTGGCCAGGAAACTCCAGGTGAAGCTGGCACTTTAGCAGGGCTTGAAAAAGATAAAAGCGGGTTGATGAGCAAAGGTATTCAAACTATGTTGCGACTTACTTCAGAGAATCATTTGAAGCTTAGTGATATGGCTGATCATAAAGCCAATATACTTATTTCAGTGAATGCAATTATTATTTCGGTTATTTTAGGTGTTCTGTTGCGCAAATTAGATGAAGAACCTTATTTAACGATCCCGACTATAATTTTTCTGTTGGTCTCTGTTACCACTATAGTAATATCCATTTTAGCAACGAGGCCCAAAATAAGCGGAGGTACATTTACCCCGGAAGATATTGTCCAGAAAAAAACAAACCTTTTATTTTTTGGAAACTTTCATAAGGCAACTTATGAACAGTATGATTCTGCCATGAGGGCAATGATGCTTGATACCGATTACCTGTATGGCTCACTCATAAAAGATATTTACTACCTTGGTATCGTACTTGGGAGGAAATACAGGTTGATTCGCCTGGCGTATAATATTTTTATGATAGGAATAATAGTGTCGGTACTTTCCTTTGCCTTTGCTGCCTTTATATATCATGGGGAACCAATTGGAGGCACGGCCTCACCATTATAATTCGCCAGGTAACATGATTATTTATAACAGGGACCTTAGTTGGCTTGGCTTCAATTTAAGAGTTTTGCAGGAATCTGCCGACCCGGAAGTGCCCCTGTATGAACGATTAAAATTTCTCTCCATTTTCTCTTCAAACCTCGATGAATTTTTCAGGGTGCGTTACCCGGGTATCATTGCGCTTTCTGTTCTTAATAAAAAAACAAGAAGAGCTATTCAGGGGACTGATGAAAATATAGCTGAAAAAGTTCAGGACGAAATTAACCGGCAGCTTGATTTCTTTGGCTCAGTTTTGCACAATGAGATCCTGCCCCTCCTAAAAGAAAATGGAATCATCTTTTATTATGACACTCCAATTCGTGCGGAGCACTTTCCTGAAATAAGAGAAATTTTTCTGTCAGATGTCCTTTCATTTATTCAACCGATCTATTTAGATGGAAAAACCGAAAAAGGTTTTGTGCCGGAAAATAACAGGCTTTATTTTGTTATTACACTACAGGAAAGTACTGACGGAATTTTAAAACAGGCAATTGTAAATATTCCTTCTGAAAAAACTAAAAGATTTTTTTCACTAACACCTCTTGATGAATTCAATTATGTAATTTTTTTGGATGATATCGTTCGTGAAAATCTTATTTATCTTTTCCCGGGACTCCAAATCCTTGGCGCATACAGTATAAAAGTGAACCGGGATGCCGAACTGGCACTGGCAGATGAGTTCAGCGGAGATTTGCTGCAAAAAATTGAGAGCCAGCTTACAAAAAGAGACTTCGGCACTCCCTCCAGGTTTCTTTACCAGAAGGAGATGCCTCGAAACCTACAAATGTTTTTAGCTGCAACCTTTAATCTTACCAACCATGATATGTTTTCGGGAGGAAGGTATCACAACCTCAAAGACCTTTCGGCTTTTCCTGACTTTAACAAACTGCCTCATTATGAAAGAAGAAAGCCGCTTTCTTCATCCAGGGTTATGAATAGCGGCGATATTTTTAATATCCTTCTTAAAGAAGATGTATTGCTTCATATTCCTTACCAGTCTTATAACCCGGTACTTTCCTTTTTTAACCAGGCAGCGGTTGATGTTGATGTCTCTGATATTTATATAACTCTTTACAGGGTTGCCGAAGAATCGCATATTATTAATGCCCTTATAAGTGCAGCAAAAAACGGGAAAAATGTAATTGCATTTATTGAACTGAAAGCAAGATTTGATGAAGCCAATAATATCAGGTGGAGCCGCATAATGAAGGATGCGGGGGTAAAAATAATTTACAGTAATCCTGAAATAAAAGTACATTCTAAAATTGCACTCGTAAGGAAAAGAAAAGGTTCCGAAAAGCAATCTTTTGCGATTTTGAGTACCGGCAACTTTAATGAAATAACCGCACAGTTTTATACCGATCATGTGTTGATGACTACCGACACCCCGATTGTGGCAGAACTCCTGCAGCTATTTAAATTTTTACAGTTAAAAGAAATTTCCGAGAAGGATAAAAAGCCCCAATTTGATGAGCTGCTTGTTGCACAGTTTAATCTGAATGATGAATTGGGGAAACTTATTGACAAGGAAATTGCCAGGGCAAAACGTGGCAGAGAAGCGCTGATAAGAATAAAAGTAAATAACCTTGAAGAGCCTGGCATTATACGGCATCTGTATAAAGCCAGTGAAGCAGGCGTAAAAATCAATTTAATTGTAAGAAGCATTTGTTGTTTGGTTCCGGGAATACCCGGCCAAAGTGAGAATATAATTGCAACGCGCATTGTGGATCAATACCTCGAACATTCAAGAATTTTAATTTTTGGAACCGATGATAATGCAAGAGTTATTATAGGTTCCTCCGACCTTATGACAAGAAACTTATACCATCGCATAGAAGTTTATGTTCGCATCAAAAATGAAAATTGCAAAAACGAACTTATGAAATATTTTACAATGCAATGGCGCGATAATGATAAAGCTGTTATGCTGTTGCCCGGTTTTGCCCAGAAGAAACCAGTCAATACCGATGGAAACAAGGTCAATGCCCAACAATCTATTTACTACTTTTTAGAATCCCTGCAATGATTGCGATCAAAAGACTTTTCCATATCTCCAATTTAAATAAGATTCGCTTAAGAACGGTAATTTACATTGCATTTTTCTGGACGGCAATTGATTTAGTGATTGCATTGTTGCGCGAAGAACAACAAGTACATTCCAAAATGCTTTGGTTCAGGGAAGCACTTATTTTTTCGATAAGTCTCATCATGGGATACCTTTTTGTTTTCAGGCTAAAGAAGATGTTGAGGCGTCTTCCGCTAGGGCTGAATTTTTTCGCCAAAAGCATAATCCTTCTCGTCTCGGCTCTTGTAATAACTTTTATTTTACATTTCAGCAATTCATTTTTTATCGAAAAATTAAATGCTTTTGAAGCATATCACCGAATACAATCCTATGTACTCTACAAAAACTGGTTGTTGGAAAAGATAATTTATTGGATGATTATTTTTTTTATAACCCAGCTCATACTTATTATAAATGAAAAATATTCCCCCGGTGTTTTCCTGGATATTTTAGTAGGGAAATATGTAAACCCTAAGGTGGAAACACGTATTGTGATGTTTATTGACCTTAAAGATTCCACACCAATTGCAGAAGACCTTGGACACTCTGTATATTTTGAATTTATAAGAGATTTTATTTACATGGTTTCCCAGGCAGTAATCGAATTTGATGGTACAATATATCAATATGTAGGAGATGAGGTAGTGTGCTCCTGGATTTTTGCCCCCAAAAACACCCGTAAATCTCTCGACACAGTAATACGGGCCAGAAGAAATATCCAGAGAAAAAGTAGATATTTCAAGAATAAATATGGCATTGTCCCCGAGTTCAGGGTCGGCATCCACCTTGGAGAAGTTACCGTGGGTGAAATTGGTGTTATAAAAAAAGATCTTGCTATGAGCGGTGATACCATGAACACCACTGCACGCATACAAAGTGCCTGTAATGAATTGAAGCGCCATTTTATTGTTTCAAAAGAATTTGTGGAAAATATTAACCTGAATAAGTCGCAAATCGAGAGCCTGGGAATGGTAGAACTGAAAGGTAAGGAAAGCAGCATCGAGCTTTTTACGCTAAAAATTTAATTTTCTTCATTTTAGAATAACAGAATATGATTCTCTAAGGCTGATTTCTTTTATAAGATCATCATTATTGTTTCAGTTTATAATTGGTTTAAATTTTGATAGTTACCAATTAAATATCACCGGACTAAGTAAATATGGAATCAATAAAAGAAACTGTACCCCGCAAAAAAAGATCATTATTAGCTAAGGCAGGAAGGGTGCTTGTATGGATAATTGCATCAATCGTTTTTTTAATGATACTGGTTTTGATACTGATACAGGTACCTGCAGTACAAAACTTCGCCCGCAAAAAAGTTGTTAGTTACCTGGAACACAAGTTAAAGACCAGGGTAGCTATTGGGAAGCTTGATATTAAATTCCCAACCGCTATATCATTACAGGATATTTATATAGAAACCCCGGATAAAGACACATTATTGTACGGAGGTGAGGTGAAAGTCGATATCAGTATGCTGAAACTCCTGAAAAATGATATAGAAATCCAGGAAATTGCATTAAACAATATTACCGCCAGGATAAAAAGGCTTCCGCCTGATTCGGTTTTCAATTTTCAATTTATTGTGAATGCGTTTATGAGTGACCAGAGTGCGCCTTCTGCTTCCAAAGATACAACTGCCCTGAAAATGAATATTGACCGGATATTGGTCAACAATACCCGCATAGTATATAAAGATGCAGTTACAGGAAATGATATGGATCTTACTATTGGGAAACTGGATACAAAAATTACCACCTTTGATCCTTCGCATTTATTATTTGATATGCCCTCTATTTCTTTGCAGGGATTGAAGGGGTATTTCTACCAGGTTGAACCCTTACAGAAATCCATTGAAAAAACCGTGGCAGAAGCGTCGGCTCAGCCGGATAATTTTCTTCGGTTTTTTAATAAAGAAATGGATTTCAGAGATATTAATGTTCAATACAAAAGCGAACCTGCCAATATAAATTCTTCATTTATTATCGGTAATGCCACCCTTCATCCAAAAACACTGGACCTTAAGAACAGTATTATAACATTAAATGATGCCACCCTTGCCAATTCAGATATCGCGATAGAAATTGCATCGTTGGCTCCCGTAAAGAAACCTGCTGATACCTTAATTACTGTGGCACCCCCTCCACCTTTTAAGATTATTGCAGGGAAAATTACTATTGATAACAGCAGCCTGAAATACGATGACAGGTCGCTGCCTCCTATTCGAAATGGCATGGATTATTCTCATCTGAATCTAAAAGACCTGGCATTAAAAGCAAATAATCTGGAGTATAGTATAGATACCATTAAAGTGTCTGTGCAATCCGCAGCCTTTAAGGACCAAAGTGGTTTTATATTGAATAATTTTGCCGCAGATTTTGTTATGAACCCAACCGGCGTGTCATTACAGAATTTATTGGCTGAAACCCCAGGATCAGAAATAAAAAAATCAGCGGTTATTACCTACCCGTCATTGACTGCATTGCAAAAAGACCCGGGTGTACTGGGTCTCGATATCGACTTGCAAAACAGCAAAATAAGTATTAAAGACCTTCAGACATTTCTACCTGCATTAAGTACTCAAAGTACTCCCCTTTCTGCCAATTCAACTTTGTATGTCGATGCAAGAATTACCGGCAGGGTCAATAATCTTAATTTTCAGAAATTAATTTTAAAAGGATTGAATGCCACCGATATAAACGCCCATGGTGCAATAAAGGGGTTACCCGATCCAAAAAAAATATATACCGATCTTGTGATCAACAGGTTCCGGTCTTCAAAAAAAGATATCCTCTCTTTATTACCCGTAAATACATTGCCACCCGGTATTACACTGCCTGAGAACCTTTCTGCCAGCGGCCGTGTAAAGGGAGGCATGAATAACCTGTATACAGATCTTGTTATTAATACAAGTCTTGGCGGTGCTAAAATAAACGGCACATTTGTAAATATAACCGACCAGTATAAAGCGAAATACGACGTGGCTTTGAATGCAAGGAATTTGCAATTGGGGACCCTGATGCAAAATACAAAACTTGGATCAATCACTGCCGATATTAAAGCTAAAGGGAATGGCTTTAAGCCTGAATCTGCCCACGCTACATTCAGCGGAATCATATCAAATGTTGGCCTTAATAATTATAATTATACAAACATAAGAGCAGACGGGAGTATTGGAAATAAAATTTATAAAATAAATGCAACGGTTCATGATCCCAACCTCGATGCGGTTGTTGCAGCCAATGGAGAGTTTACAGGTAAGTATCCCACGGTTCATATTAATGCAACAGTCGATAGCATTAAAACATTCCCGCTGCATGTTACCCCCCAGCCCATAATTTATCATGGCCAGATTGATGGCGATTTTACAAATGTTGATCCTGATAACCTTGCAGGAAATTTAATAGTTACACGTTCTGTTTTGGTAAATAATGGTCAAAGGATCGCCTTTGATTCTCTCGAAATAGATGCAGAAAATGAAAATAAAAATCACAGCCTTACTTTAAAGAGCGACTTTCTTTCTGCAAATATAAAAGGTCAATACACACTCACTCAAATGGCGGATGTGTTCCAACAATCAATTGACCCATATTTTTCCCTGGGACCTAAGAAGAATGCCGCGAAAGTGAGCCCGTATAATTTTTACATAACAGCAGGGCTTATTGATAATGCAGCATTACGGGCATTTTTGCCGGATATCAAAAGATTGAAACCTGTAAATTTATCTGCACATTTTGTAAGTGACAGCGGATGGATGGCCTCTTTCCATGCTCCTTTCATTTTGTATGGTTCTATGCTCATTGACAGCCTGAGTTTAGATGTTGCAACGAAGGATAGTGTGCTTGCGTTTAAAACGTCTCTTAATAAATTTAAAAGTGGCAGTAGCCTGGCCGTGTATGCTACGACGTTAGATGGCACATTAAAAAATAATAACCTGGATTTCACCCTTAATATTAAAGACCAAAAATCAGTTAATAAATATATTGTAAGTGGTTTGTTAAGCCAGCCTTCCGCAAATAATTACAGCTTTAGCCTCAAACCGGATAGCCTTCTTTTGGAATATCAAAAGTGGACGGTAAACGGAGATAATAGTATACATTATTTTAATAATGACCTGTCAGCCAATAATTTTGTGTTGAGCCAGGGAAGCCAGCAATTTAGTATTAATAGCATTGGTGCCGGAACCAATAAGCCATTAAGAATCGATTTTAAGAATTTCAGCATTGCAACACTCACTGGTTTTGTTCAAGCTGACTCCCTTTTAGTGAATGGAATATTAAATGGCAATGCAGTTGTAAAAAACATCCAGGCCGATCCCACATTTACAACCGACCTGACAGTAAATGACCTCAGCGTTTACAATGATACGTTGGGGAATCTTACCGCCAAGGTAAATAACAATATAGCTAACGAATTTAATGCAGTTGTAAGTCTCAACGGCCGGGGAAATAAGATGGATGTTGCCGGTAAGTATTTTGCTAAGTCAGGGGATAACAGCAGTTACGATTTTACTATTGACATTACCTCACTCCAGATGAAAGTGTTTGAAGGCTTTACAAAGGGCGGCATAAAAGACGCACGCGGAAATCTTTACGGTAAAATTGCAATGAATGGCACTTTAGCAGACCCCAATATCGATGGAAAAATACAATTCAACAATACTGCATTTACTGCAACTGCGTTGAACAATCTTTTTAAAATTGACCAGGAAGCTATTGCGATTATCAATAATGAGGGTATCTTCCTAAATACTTTTACAATACATGATACTACCAACAACGCCATTGTTATTGACGGGGCCATTAACACAACCGACTTTTTTAATTACACTTTTAATCTTAAAATAAATGCCGACAATTTCCAGGCAATAAATTCGACCAAAAAAAATAACAGTCTTTTTTATGGTAAAATGGTTTTCTCCACCGCGCTAACCATTACAGGAGATCCATCACACCCCGTTGTTGATGGAAACCTGACCATCAACGATAAAACCGATTTTACTGTGGTACTTCCCCAAAATGAGCCTGGAGTGGTTAACCGGAAAGGCATTGTTCGATTTGTTGATTATAGTGCGGTACCACAGGATTCTTTATTTATGGCACCATATGATTCCTTAAAAAAATCCCCACTCGTTGGTTATGATGTATCTGTAAATATTAACATAAACAGGGCGGCTGTTTTTAATTTAATTGTTGATGAAGGCAACGGAGATTTTTTAAGGCTCAAAGGCGAAGGACAGTTAACCGGTGGAATTGATGCCAGTGGAAAAATAACCCTGGTAGGTTCTTATGAAATTAGCGAGGGATCCTATGAGATTACGTTTAATTTTCTAAAACGCAAATTTATAATTCAAAAAGGCAGCAGGGTTGTTTGGACGGGTGAGCCTACTACTGCGCAGGTTGACGTTACGGCTATTTATATTGCTAATACAGCGCCAATGGACCTGGTACAGGGGCAACTCGAGGGTGCTTCAAATATTTATAAGCAGAAGCTTCCTTTTGAAGTACATCTCAACATAAAAGGAGAATTACTACAACCCGGAATTGCTTTTGATGTTGTGTTGCCGGAGGATAAAAATTACAGTGTATCAACGGATATTATCCAAAATGTTCAGTTGAGGCTTACACAACTCCGGGAGGAACCTGGGGAACTAAATAAGCAGGTATTTGCCCTGCTTTTACTTAACCGGTTTGTAGGCGAAAATCCTTTCGACAATGGCGGCGGCGGTGGAACAAGCGCCACATCCTTTGCCAAAGAAAGTGTGAGCAAATTACTTACGGAACAACTTAACCAGCTCGCTGCAGGCTTGATAGAGGGAGTTGATATCAATTTTGATGTAGCCACCACGCGGGATTATTATGCAACAGGAGGAAGCCAGGAACGAACTGATTTTAATGTTGGTCTTTCCAAACGATTACTCAATGATCGTTTAAACGTGACCGTCGGTACTGATTTTGAGCTTGAAGGGGCAAGGCCTACCACAAGCGGGCAAAGCAATGCAGCATCTCCTAATATTGCTGTGGATTACAAGCTCAGCAAAGACGGGCGATATATGTTACGGGCCTATCGTAGAAATGATTATTCAGGAGATATTGAAGGATACGTTATTGAAACAGGTATAGGTTTCATAATTTCTGTTGATTACAACACGTTTAAGCAGATTTTTCAAAGAAGAAGAGCACCGAAAACTCGACGGAAGAAAGATATTACCTCAACTAACACCCAGGCAATTAATGAAGATAAACAACAACAACCTATTACACCGGCAAAAGAAAAATAAATGCGTAAGAGATATAACGGAAGTAAATATTTTATACCGGCTATCATATTTTTAATTATCTCATCCTGTAATACAACCAAACTTGTACCCAAAGGGGATGCATTATATACCGGGGCAACCATTAAAGTAGATGACAGCACGCTTTCCAAAAAGGAAAAACATAAAGTTGTTGAATTTACAGAACATCTTCCACGTCCCAGGCCGAACGGTAAATTTTTGGGGATTCCGATCAAACTTGGCTTCTACAACCTGGCCGGCGACCCAAAGAAAAAAGGTTTTATACGAAAATTCTTCAGGAAACTGGGAGAGCCCCCCGTTTTGCTCAGCAGTGTGAGCCTCCCCTACAATGTAAAGGTGTTGAGAAATAACCTGGAGAATATAGGATATTTCCGCACAGATGCCACCGGGGATACCGTTGTTAAAAGAAAAAAAGGACACGCCACCTATACCCTTACACCAGGGCCTGTGTACACTATCCAGGAAGTAACTTTTGTTACCGATAGTTCTGCTTTGGGAAATGCCATACTTCAAACAAAATCAAAAACGTTGCTCCATCCCAACGATCCTTTTAACCTCGATGTCATTAAAGGCGAACGGTTACGCATAGACGCAATTTTAAAGGAAGAAGGCTATTATTATTTCAGTCCTGATTTCCTGATCATAAATGCCGACACTACCAAAAAGGGGGACCACAAGGTTAACCTGTATCTTATGGTGAAAGAAAATACAGCGGAACTTTCTAAAAAACCTTACATAATTGATGATGTATTTATCTATGCGGGTTACCGGCTAAATACAGCTAAAGCAGATACGACCAATGTTTCGGCGAACCTTTACCAGGGATTTTATATTGTTGATCCCCGGAAAAGATTTAAACCAAAATTATTTCCGCGCATTTTGCGTTTTGATTCCGGTGATGTATATAATCGCAGGGATCATAACCTTACTCTTAGCAGGCTAATCAATCTTGATGTGTTTAGATTTGTAAAGAACAGGTTTGAGCTTTCTCCGAATAGTGACGGAGATACAGGCCGGCTGAATACTTATTACTACCTGACACCCCTCCAAAAAAAATCTTTGAAGGCAGAAATAAGCGGCAATACCAAATCAAATAATTATACAGGCAGTCTCATAACCTTTTCCTGGCTAAACAGGAATTTATTAAAGGGCGCAGAACATTTGACTATTCACGCAAACGTAGGAACAGAAGTTCAATACAGCGGCTCGCAGAGTGGATTTAATACGTACCGCCTTGGCGGTGGATTTACGTTCACGACGCCCCGGTTTGTTGTTCCCTTTTTTAAATTTAATACCACAAGCGCTTATGTACCGAGATCGAAAATTGAGCTTAACTATGATCTTCTTAATCGCCAGAAATTATACACTTTAAATTCTTTCAGAGGCGAACTTGGTTACGTTTGGAAACCCAATTCCACTACCCAGCATGAATTTAATCTTTTTTCAGTCGATTATGTATTACCATTAAATGTTACCCAATTATACAAGGATAGCATCAGGAACAACCCCATATTACAACACGCAATTGATACCCAATTTATAATAGGTACCAACTATGCCATCACTATTGACCCCTTTACAAATAACCCAAAGGGCACAGGCTGGTACTTTAACGGGCTGGCCGATGTATCAGGTAATACGGCGGGGCTGGTAACACCGGTTAATTCACCTAAAGGAAAAAAGGCAATTTTGGGTGTGCCATTTGATCAGTATTTCAAGGCCCAGTTCGATGTAAGGTATTACTATGCACTCAGTCCAAAAACAAGATTGGCAAACCGAGTCATCTTTGGCTTTGGCTACCCATACGGCAACTCACGACAACTGCCGTTTATCAAACAGTTCTTTATTGGCGGAAATAATAGCCTGCGGGCTTTCAGAAGCCGCTCCATAGGTCCGGGGACTTATAGACATCCTAGTGCAGATAACAGCAGGTTTTTTCCTGATGAATCAGGTGACATAAAACTTGAACTGAATACAGAATTAAGATTTAAGATCAACAATATTTTAGAAAGTGCGATATTTGTTGATGCCGGAAACATCTGGCTTTATAATAAGGATACGACCACTATACCTGGAATGCCGGGAGTACTTGCAAGGCCCGGTGCGCAGTTTACAACAGATTTCCTTAATCAACTGGCCGTGGGCGCCGGTGTAGGATTGCGTTTTGATCTTACTATCCTTTTATTGCGCCTTGATGTTGCTGCACCATTGCGCAAGCCCTGGCTTCCTCCCGGTCAACGGTGGGTATGGGGCGATTTTAATAATATAGTTTTCAATTTAGCAATAGGATATCCTTTTTAAACAATACATCGTGATAAAAATGATGAATGCAAAGTTATTTATTGTTTTGACTCTTTCAACCTGGATAGCAGGCTGTACCTCAGACAATAAAAAAAATGTGAGCCCCGGGGTT
>Ga0068860_100005211_pt1 | contig 13201 bp, 7 predicted proteins | sample KBSSwiS32_FD_66597 | JGI IMG/M metagenome (GOLD analysis project Ga0068860, IMG submission 66597) | Switchgrass rhizosphere microbial communities from Kellogg Biological Station, Michigan, USA - KBS Switchgrass S3-2 | ecosystem: Host-associated > Plants > Roots > Rhizosphere > Soil ... | reverse complement strand
GTTCTGGGCGGAGCCGAGGATTTGCTTGAACACGGCAATCTGGTCCGCCGGCGGCGCGTTGCTCTTGAAGGTGCGAATGTAGGCGTAAATGTCTTTGGCGCTCGCGTCGCTCAGCGACTGCGCCGCATAGTTCGGCATGCTGGTGGAGGGCTGCACCGGCGCCGCGTTCGCGCGGCCGCGCAGAAACGCGATGAAACTCGCTTCGCTTGCGAGCGTCGCCGGCCAAGTCGGGACAAATCGGCGCGCCCCGGTCTCGCCGCTGTACCCGTGACACGAGTAGCACGCGTAGTCGAAGTAGAGCTTCTTGCCCTTCACCGAGTCGCCGGTCACCGGGCTCGTCGGCGGCGTGCCAGTACGGGCCGCAGCGGCTGCGGCAGGACCCTGCTGTCCCGCTGTCCCCTGTGCGAGCACCACCGAATGAATGATGAGCACGACGATCACGCAGGCGTGGACTCGATATGTCCTGGGCATCATGTCCCCCTATCGCGGCTGCGTGATGACGTCGATCATGTAGGGCTGGCCGCGTTTCACCGCGGCGATGCCGCGTTTCAACGCCGGACCGAGTTTCAGCGGATCGGTGATCGGCCCTTCGCCAGCCATGCCGTATGTCGCCGCCATCATGCGGTAGTCGATGTACGGGTCGCGCAGCGTTGTGCCGATGTGCCCGCGTTCGCCGCCGCGGCCGCGCACACCGCACATGTATTCGACGAACATGAGCTCCTGATGCCAAGCACGGTTGTTGTGCATCACCGTGAGCATGGGGAGCCCGTGATGTTGGGCCGTCCAAAGCACCCCTGGCGCGTAGTTGAGATCGCCATCGGTCTGGATGTTGATCACGATCTGCCCGCGGCTCTTCGCCGCCAGAGCGGCGCCCACCGACGCCGGGGCGCCATAACCCATCCCGCCGGCACCCTGTCCGCCGAGATAGCTATACGGTTTGTCGTGAATCCAGAGCTGGGTGTTATGGGCGCCGGAGAAGTTGCTGGGCGATGACAGTATCCAGTCCTCATGTTCGAGGAGCGGCCACAGCTCGGCGTAGATGCGCGCCGTCGCAATCGGGCTCGCGTCCCATCCCGCACGCTTCTGCTCGAACGCACTTTTGAGCGCCTCGATGCGCGCACGCTGATTCGCCTCAGCGTGTTTCGCGGTTCGCTCGCGGACCACGCGCTGCCGGTCCGGGGATATCTGCTTGCGAACTTCCTCGATCACCACAGGCAGACTGGCCTCGGCGTCGACGTCGATCGTGCGGCCGCCGGGTGAATTGCCGCGACCAGTCCCGCGATTGCCGCCAACGCCGGGCGCGATGCCGCCGAAGCCGATGTTGGTGACGTCCCGATTGAGCAACGTCGAGTTCGTTGGTCCCATCAACGCCACGGTGGCGGCCGGCGCTTCGAGGCCAAGCGTGTAATCGTACGTGGTGCTGGCGCCGGGACCGTACAGCGGATGCCCCTGCGGAAAGCTCATGGGCCCCTGCGTCGCGGCCGAATCGGCGGACGCGCCCACCAGCTCGGTGAGCTGCACGGCGAGGTTCACGCCCTGCGGTGTCCGCAGACGACCGACGGCAATGCGCGGATTCTGTGCGTCGAGCAAGCCCCTCGCAATCTCCCGCGCTTGGCTCGCATCGATGCCGGCGATCTTCGGCGCCGTGTACGCCGGCACCTTCAGTTGGCGCGCTTCTTCCTTCTGGAGCTCGATGTCGATCACCACCATCGTCGGACCGCATGGCGGGGTGAGCGCCTCGTTGTAGGCGCGCTGGATTGCCGTCAGCGATTCCTCGAGCGTCTTCGGCTGTGCGTCCCACTTCGTGAAGCTGCGCACCATTCCCGCCATGTCATTGGCGCTGTGCGCCGCGATGAACCCGAGGTCACGTCCGGCGAGGAGCAGGACGGGTGTCCTGTCGTAGTACGCCTGATAGATCGACATCGCGCCGTGCTGGACGCCGATCGTCCCATGCAGCAGCGCACACATCGGCTTGCCCGTGGCCTTCCCGTATCCGTGCGCCATCGTGACGGCCGACTCCTCGTGGAGTGCGGTGATGAACTCGGGCATCTTGTTCGGCGGGTTTCCGTAATTGATGACCGATTCGTGCAGCCCCTCGAAGCTCGAGCCGGGATTGGCCGCCACGTACTCGATGCCAAGGTCTCTCAGCACCTGCACCATCAGATCGGATCCAGGGCGTATGACCGCGCGCTCGCGAGCAGCAGTGGCAACCGGCCGGACGTTACCGGCGTCTCGACTGATCTGCTCCGCGGATGGGGGCGGCGCTGACGTGTCGACGGTCGCGTTTTGTGCGGCTTCGAGATCGGGAATCGGGACCGAGGAGCCCAGTGCCGCTGCGCCTGCGGCCGCCGTCGCAGCGCCCTTCAGGAATCCACGACGGTTCACCGCGGTCTTTTTCGGCTTGGTCATCGGCGCATCTCCTGTGAACACGAATAGGCGCGTCCGGAGGTTCGTTGAGCGGCAGGATTATGCCTCGACCATCGCTGATATCAAAGAGCCTCGAGACGTACAGTCCGCAGCATGAAGGAATCAGCGCAGGAGGATTTCCGCGGTTTTCGCACCGAGCTCGAGGGTCGTCACGGGTACGGTATCCACGCGTCCCGAGACCGTTCCATCCACCGATACCGCGCCTCCACCCACGGGTTCAACGCGCTTGAAGGTTCCTTCGAAGGTCACGTGCACGGCGTTCGCGCCTGGATTGACGAGAACGATGCCCTTGTCGAAGTCGCGCCGATAAATCCCGTTCCAGCTCAACTCGTCCATCGTGACGGCGCTCTTCTGCGCGCCACCGAGGTCGAGGTCCCACTCCGGATACCACTCGAACGGGGTCGACGCGAAATACGCGACGTAAGTGCGAGCCCCTTTCACGAGGAGATAGCTCGCCAGGAGAAACCGGCGTTTCGCGGTCTCGTCTGCCGACGGCAGGTAGTTCTGGAGGATCACGATCTTGTTCCGTCGAACGAGCGCCAATGTCTGGTTGGCCGCGGCTATCCAGTCTTGCGTGCTGAATCCGGGATCGAGAAATCCTTCGCAGAAAGCTCCGGCGCTCAATGAGTAGTCGGAGTTGTCCCAGGTCGTCACGAGGCTGCCGATGTTGGGGATGAGCGGAACTCCTCTTGAAGAGAGTGAACGATCGAGGTCGGCAATCCAGTCCTCCCACGCCGCAATCCAACTCCTCCCTCCGAGTTCCGCAAAGGTGTTGGTGCGCACCCCGTCGGCAAAGAGTCTCGGGTCGGATGGCGTGCGGGCTTCTCCCTGCAGCAGCGCCGGCGACGCCGAATCCAGAAATACGCCGTCATAGTCACCGTCCTCGACCTGCCTGAGCAGAGAGTCACGCCAGTGCTCGCGAAACCCGTCATCGGACACGTTCATCAGCAGCTTGCCATCGTGGCTGCTGGTGACGCGTTGATGCTCGCGGTTGTGCCAGAACCACAACTCGTGGGCGTTGACGGCTGGATAATCGTTCCCCCACGTGTTGCCATCGGTGATGAACGGCACGTTGGGCGCCGACTGCCACATCGCGAGGTGATAGTGCAGCACCAGGAATCCGGGATTGATCGCGCGGAGGCGCCGCGAGACGTTCAGCGTGAGCTTCTGCGTGCCGACATAGTGCGTGGCTGCAAAGCGAACCTGCTCGTCGCTCATCGGCCACGGCAGCTGGTCGGTGAGTACGGCGATGCGCGTCGAGGTGTCAGGAAACGGTCGTCTATTCGCACCAGACATGCAGCCGGTCAGAACGGCGACCGCCGCCGCGAGTGCGATGCTGGAATGCACAACTGTCTTTGACGGCCGTTGCTCGGCCCGAAGAAAAATCAAATAGTGTGCAATCCGATTCATTCTGCTAGTTAGATTCGGTTCGCGCCGGAGTTCTTTACCTGATGAGACGTTGGTTCGTCGGTGTGGCGGACGTGGTGCGCCGAGGCCCAAGCGAGATCGCCCAACGTCTGCGCAATTCCGCTAACATTACCGCGGCTCCAACGCGAGTAGGGATTCATTTTCTGCGGAGGCGTCATGGCTGATGCTGCGAAGCCTGGCCCCTTGTCTACACCGGAGGTGCGCAACACCCCGACGCTCTCTGGCGGTGTGCAGCCGTATGTCATCGCCGCCCTGATGGCGGCGACTGCGATGGCCTGGTACTTCTTCATCTTCGTTCCCGAGAAGATGAACTACTTCGTGGGACTGCGGTTCCGTACCCTCGCCGTCGCGGCCGGCCACGTGAAGAGCAAGGCCGACAGCCTGGCCCAGGCACTCAATGTCGGCCTTGGTGTCACTCCGCTCCAACCCGACACGGCTCCCACCCCGGATGCACTGCTCAGCGAGTATTTGCGCCTCGTCGTACCCGATATTCAGAACCCTGCGATTCACGGGACGGAGGCAATCCCCTGCGGTCCAAGGTCCCAGGGTCTCGATATCTGTGCGCACGGAGACCGCAGCGCGACAGCGCAAGTTGCGTGGACCGATGTCGTGCCCCAAGCGGCGGCATCCTCGCGTCCCGACTTCGACGACCTTCTCCTGGCAAACGATGAGGGCAACGTGCTGTGGCAGCGTGAAATCAGCACGCCCCGCATCGGGAATCTGGCGGAACTGCTCGCCGCGCAGGACGAAGGTGGCGGCCTGCTGTCGTTCTCATGGCACACGCATGCCACCGTACCGGTCGCGCCGGACAAAAAGCACCTGGTCTCGACCGCAACCCTCAAGCACGTCAACCTGGGCGGCACATCGTACGAGCTGATGGTCCAGGCGATCTCCGTGATGCTCGACGGAAGCGGGCAGGCCAAACAACCACCGGTGACGCTGTATGTGGCGGGCCTCGTCTCGGAAGCAATGTTACAGGGTCAAGCAATGCAGATTCCGATGGTGTGGCTCATCGGGCTCACCTTGCCCGTGGCCTTGCTGTTCATGGCGCTTCCTTTCGTGAAGCTTGCCACGCTCATGCCGAAGGAACGCTATGCCTTCCCCGATATCGGGGCGTTGATGGTGGCGACGTTGGCAACGGCGGGCCTGGGGACGATCCTTGTTCTGCTGTCATTCTCCTCGTCATCGGCTGACGCGACGCTCGAACGGCTCACCGACCGGGTGCGCACGAACTTCAAGGCCGAAACGACCAACATCCTGCAACTCGCGTCCAGCATTCTCAAGACAGAAGGACTGCAACCATCGGTGTGCAGCGCAGCCGGGAGCGGGACGTCTCCCGCTGCCGACGGCAAGGAATGCAGCCTATGGGACGCGTTAAAGTCCTCGCCGTCGGTCGAGCTCGACGTCGCGGTCTGGGTCAACGATCTCGGCGATCAGGTCCAGAAATGGACTACGAAAGTCCAGATCACGGGACGCACGCGGCATCGCTCGTATCAGCACTTCCACGACCTCATTGCTGATGACCTCTGGACCATCGACGGTCAGCGGCCGCGGTTCACGATCGAGCCACTGCGGTCGCCAACCACGTCCGAGCTTGGAGTCTTCTTCGCGTTGAAGCCGGAACCGGGTGAGTTCCCAGCGAGGAAATCTCCCCTCAGTTTCGCGCGGCAGCCCGCGCCCAAGCCCGCGCCGCAGCCTGCCTCTGTCGAGCGACGAGAGTTCTTCGGTCTGAATGTGCGGCCTCAGTCCGTGGTCGACCCGATCGTCGCGCCTGGCTACGGCTTCGCCATCTTCGCGCCGGACGGCAAGGTGCTCTTTCACTCGCAGGAGGGCCTGAGCCTCGAGGAGAACTTCTTCGAAGAGGTCGGCGACCCGGCTGACGTCCGCGCGAAAGCGCAGTCGCGACGTCCCACACAATGGAGCGGCGACTATCACGGACGCGCTCACCGGTTTCGGATGGACACGCTTGGCATCTTCGAGGGATGTCCGTGGCTAATCGTCGCATTCCAGGAATTGCAGCCCATGATGGACGGCGAAGTCCTTCAGCAAAGCGGTACGTTTCGCCTGGGACTTGTGAACCTCGGCCTGCTGGCAATCGTGACGCTGATCACCGCGGGCTGGTTCAGATACAAGCAGCGACGGTCGCGCGATCTGATGCAGGCCGTGCTCGCCGGGGGGCTCGGTGACCACCGACATCTCGTGGTGCTCGCAGCCCTTTTCGGTTTCGAGCTTCTGGCGATTGCAAGCACCTACGTTGCTTCCGCTTCAGCGTGGCTATCCTGGATCTACGCCGGCGGTTTCGTCGCCGCGCCGGTAGCTGGGATCGTGGCGTGTATAAGGCTGCAGTGCAGAGCGGTCCAAAAGACGCCGCCGGGGTCGTCGAAACCAGCTTCAACAGTCGATCCCTCACTCGCACTTCTGCTCGCGGTTGTCGGCATCCTGCCTGCTATCGGCTTCGTACGCGCCGTGAACGTCGTGCAGGGTACAAGAGCTCACCAACGTTGGATCGATACCGTGGAACGCGAATGGCTGGCAAGAGAGGCACGAGTCAAGCAGCGTGCGACCCGTATTTATACGCCCGACACCGGCGCCAAGTTGGCGGCTGAACTGACGCCTAACATCCTCAATGACAACTGTGAAGAGGAACCTTACTCGTACCTCAAGATTCTGAACGCCTCTCTGGTGTCGTGCGCCGGCAAGGAAGTTCCCGTGCCGCCGAGCGGCATTCTTCCCTACATCCTCGACTGGAACTTCTTCGATGCGATCGAGCAACGAGGCACGTCCCCTGGCGTGCGGCCAGCCATCCACAATGCGTTGACGAGCATCGCGGATGGCTCGGGTTACAGACAGCGATCCTGGTTCGCCTCGTCGCTCGGTGTGTTGATCGCGCTGTGCTCGTTCGTCGGCGTGTACTGGGCGCGGCGCAAGGTACTGCCGCGCGTGTTCGCCGCAGCCGAGAGTCTCCATACGGTGATCACGCAGGTGGACTCCGCGAACAAGGGAGGCATCGTCCTGCTGATTGGTCCGCCGCGGACGAATAAGGACGAAAAAGTTAACGATGAAGTCAAGGCGGTGACACACACAGAGCCGGCTTTCCGTGTCCGTCTGCTCGACACCACGATTACGGCCGACTTCCTCCGGGAGCAGAGGCTCAAGCTCGATCGTGCGATGAATAACCCGCCGCGAGCTGCCAACCGCACAATCTGGGTTCATCTCTCGAACCTTGAAGTGCAGCTCGTCAGCCAGGAATCGCGCACCCAATTGCTGCGCCTGATTACCAATCTCCTGGAGAATCCGCCGACCCGTCCGGTTGCGCTTGTCATCACGACGAGCGTCGACCCGGTTGCGCATTTTAAGGAGCTGTTCACCGGGGAGCGCCGCGACATCTACAACGACCACGTGCCCGAAATCGCGCTCAGCACGGCCGCGTTGCTCCTGAGCCGCTGTCGTCGGTGTTTTGTACCGATCGGCAAACGCAAGAACGATGACATACGACGCATGTGGGATCGGTGGCGGAATTACCAGCCGTCGGCATGGAAGAAGACGCTGAGGAGCGAGCTGGCACCGTTTCCGCCGCTCAAGCCTATTTACTCCGAGCTCAAAGCCGTATGGGCGCACCGTAGGAAGACATCCGAAGAGGGCGTTCCCCTGGACGAGTTGTTGCGTGGAATCCGTGCGCAGACGCTCCCGTTCTATGAGCTGCTCTGGACCAGCTGCACGAGAGACGAGAAACTCGTACTCATCCAGCTCGCGCAGGAAGGCTTCATAACGGCGCAGTGTTGGGACGTCGCGGCGACGCTCGTGGCCAAAGGCCTGATTGTGAACGAACCGTTTTTCGCGATCTTCAACCGCACGTTCCGGGACTTCCTCATTGATACCGAGCGCAACGACGTGGTCCAGGAATGGGAACGGACGGAAGGGCGCGGACTTTGGGTGACGGCCGGACGCCTCATCGGCAGCAGCGTCGTCGCCGGAGGAATCTTCTATCTGCTGACACAGGATGTCTCCGTTCAGTCGCTGATTCCGGTCGTATCGGGGACCGGCTTGTTCGGGACGCCCATCGTGCGATCACTTCTCGCCCGATTCTCTGGGAAGACTGACGCGTCCGCGGCGTGATCCGCCGCAGTGACGACGGAAGAGGGTTCGTCGTGACGAACAGCTGCATAGCGCTGCCCGAATCCAGAAAACCATGAAATACGAGTTTCTAATCGAGAGCTACGCATCCGAGCGACTGAAGGTCCTGAGCGTATGGAGTGCGTTCAAGGACGAGGACCTCACGGTCCGACCGAACGAGGCCGATCCCCGCGGACGGAGCGTGCGCGAGCAGATGGTGCATCAATGCATGAGCGAGGATCTGTGGTTTCGCAACATGCTTGGCATCGACGTTCATGCTCCGCCCCTGCCTGAGCACGAAACGCGCCTCGAGTTCATGAAACGGTATGCGGAAGACAGCAGCCATCGACTCGCGAGACTCCGGCAGACGGACGAGCGCTGGTGGGAGGATCTAACGACGTTCTTCGAGGTGGAGCGATCCAGAGCGTGGGTGATGACTCGCCGGTTGACGCACACCTCTCATCATCGTGGCCAGCAAACGGCCATGCTCAGGATGTTGGGACGCGATCTGCACAGCACCTACGGTCCAACGGCAGACACCGGAGGCCTGATGCAGAATCACGCGCCAACGATCTATGCATACGCCAATGTGGACGCTCTCCTGACGGGCGAAGAGCGCGGTGGTGCAAAATCTGCCTTGCCTCGCGCCGATGGGAAAACAGTGACTGAACGACCAAACAAGAGTTGACGCGACACGACGGGTTGCTATTCTTTGCCCATGGGAGAACGACGATGAGGCGATGGCGTTCCGCGATGGCGGTGATTGTGTTTGTGCTGGCAGGTGCGAGCGCCGCTCGCGCTCAGGAAGAACTGTCGGTCACGATCGTCGGCCGCGGCGACGACGGGTTCAAGGAGCTGATCGCTCAATTTGAGAAGAAAACGGGCCGCAAGGTCGCGCTGAGATTTCCAAATTTCATCGAGTCGCGGGACACGATCGTCAAAGGGGAGCCCTTCGATGTCGGGATCGTCGAATTTCCGCATGACGCCGATGTGATTGCGTCGGGAAACGTGGTACCCGGCAGCGCCACCTTGATTGCCAACGGGTGGATGGCCGTCGCCGTCAAGAAAGGTGCGCCGAAACCGGATATTTCCACCCCCTCGGCGGTGAAGCGCATGCTGCTCAACGCGACATCCATCGCCTACCCAGACCCTGAGGGCGGCACGGGAGCGTCCGGGGTGAACGTGGTGATGATGCTTCGAAGACTGGGCATCGAGGATGCCGTCAAGGCCAAGACAACGCTCACCAGGGGCGGCGGTCGTGCCATGGCCATGGCGGCCAGCGGCGAAGCTGAAATCGGCATGACCTACTACATCGGTATGTATGGCAACGACAAGATCGACATCGTCGGGACCTTGCCGGCGCAAGTCGCTCCGCCAACGCCGTTGATCGGGTTCATCTCATCGAAGAGCAAAAATCCGGCGGCGGCCAAAGAACTGCTGGCGTTTCTCACGTCGCCAGAGGCAAGCGCGACTTACAAGAAATATCTGTTGGAGCCGGCGTATTAAGAACGCCTCAACTCGAGCTGCCATCGTGGTTGACGTCGCCGCATCCGCACGTGGTGGATACCGAAGACCTGCGAGTGCGGTGATCACGCTGCGATCGTCTCAGCAAAAACACGCGGTATCACCGCCTGCAGAACCTGATTGACCACGGCTTGAGACTAAGCACGTCGTTCACTTCCCTTCAGCAGTGAGAGTAGAGCGTATCAATGAGCGGCGAACTGCGTCTCTGGCGCCGGGGCACAGCGCTTGCCGTCTGATACGACATGACGCGTTGCCCGGAGGTGAGGGTCAGTCATGAATATCCGGTAGCTCCCACCATCCGTAACGGTCGCGCTGTTGCCGTGCGGTTTGGCTGCGTTCGTTCCAACAACGGGATCGGCCAAACAGCTCTCCCGGAGATCAGCGCCCGCATCACGCCGACTCGCTTCTCCCTCACCCGATGGTCAACGAGCACGGGAAATCGAAGAGGAACCTGTGCTGGTACGACCAACGCTCGGCTCTTCCGTGCAACGTCGTTCGAACATGAGTACGCACGAAGTCACCTGCGCGAACACGGTAACTTGCAACAGGAGATAACCCAATGCGATCAATATCAGGAATCTGCGGCGCGATCGTAGTCACGGTGTGTCTGGCGCCCGGCGTTCAAGCCCAGGACGCAGCCGGTCAGTCGTCAGGGACCAGCACGACTACTGCTGAAGCCCCGAAGCAGGAAAAGCAACACGTGACGACGCAGAAGGTCGTCGAGAGCACGACGACCGTTAAGCCGGAAAAGCAACACGTGACGACGCAGCGGGTCGTGGAGCACACGACGACTGTGAAGCCGGAAAAACAGCGCGTGACGACGCAGCGGGTCGTGGAGCACACGACGACCGTGAAGCCGGTAAAGCAACGCGTGACGACACAGCGGGTCATCGAGCACACGACGACCGTGAAGCCGGTAAAGCAACACGTGACGACGCAGCGGGTCATCGAGCACACGACGACCGTGAAGCCGGTAAAGCAACACGTGACGACGCAGCGGGTCATTGAGCACACGACGACCGTGAAGCCGGTAAAGCAACACGCGACGACGCAGCGGGTCATTGAGCACACGACGACCGTGAAGCCGGTAAAGCAGCGCGTGACGACGCAGCGGGTCATTGAGCACACGACGACTGTGAAACCGGAAAAGCAGCGCGTGACGACGCAGCGGGTCGTGGAGCACACGACGACTGTGAAACCGGAAAAACAGCGCGTGACGACGCAGCGGGTCGTGGAGCACACGACGACTGTGAAACCGGAAAAACAGCACGTGACGAAGCAGCGCGTCGTGGAGGACACGACGACTGTTCAAGTCCAGCCCCAAGAACCTCATTAAAGGTCGACGTCACTGCCAGGCAGCAACGTGATGAGAAGAAGCGAGACGTTTCTTCTCATCCTGCTGCTTGCAGTGCTGCTCGAGCCGGTCGTCGCGTTGCCCCGCGGCGGCGAACCTTGTGACTCTAGTTCGGATAGTGGGACGAGATGGAGCTCGTCGGCAGCCACACGGCTCTCGAGAATATGGCTTCACACTCGTCGGCTGGCGGTGCCCACTGCCATAACGCGTCCAGGATTAGGACAGCCTGCATCGAGTCGCGCATTTCCACGGGAGCACTGACCGGCGTTCCACGCGGAACCACGGCATCCTTGCATGCGCGTCGCTTCTGCCGCGCGTCGAGGTACATGCGCGTGTTGGCGGCGACCACCACCGGCAAGTAGAAGCGCTCGTCGCTCTCGATGACCGCGTAGAACGCGTCCAGGTGCGCAGCGGCGTTCCGGCGGCCGGCATCGTCCAATTGCGCCTCGGCAAGTACGGCGTACGCCTCTTCTTTGTGCCTGATGAATTCGGCCCGGGTCACCTCGAGCTGCGCGCGCGTGAACAGGGTCCGTGTGCGCTGCAGCTGGGCGAGCACTTTCACTGCGGCTTCCGACGCCCCTGGCGCGAATGCCGGGTTGAAGACGATGGTGAACCACCGATGATGTCCCGTGACCATCCCCGCGAGATCGAAATCGTACGGCACGGGCACGGCGCTCCCGTCGGGCCGCTTTAGAGCAAGGACATTCCAGAGGGCGTGCCTGCCATCGCACCGATACGTATCGGTGGGGAAGAATCGGACGCACCAGTCGAAGTTGCCGATGAGCGCCTCGGCAAACGCCAGCCGTGCGGAATCCGCCGGCGCGAACCTCACGTCGGCCGAGCCAAAGGTGTGCTCGGTGTATTGTCCGGACGCACCAAAACGGGACTCTGCCTGCTGATCATCTTCGAGGAACATGGCATACCGGACGAGAGTCTTCCGGCTCGCGGCCAGACCGGCGGCTGTTGCCTTGGTGGTCATGGTCCCCACGTCGACGTAACTGATTCGGACAGGCCGTGCCTTCAGTGTGGGCACATGAAGCGCTTCGAGCAGCCGATAGATGAACGCTTCCCGGATCGGCGAGTTCTCGTTCTGTAACCGACCCCACCTCGCCGACAGCACATCGTCCGGGCCGTTGCCGCAGTGCGTGCCGATCTTGACGCTGGTTACCCCGTCGAACAGGGAGCCCGGCGGCCGGCCCTTCGCCGCGCGGAATTTCAGCTTCAGTTTGGGAAACTCGCATTGACCCGCCTTGAAGCTCGTATTTCCTCGACCAGACACCTCGACGTTGTTCATCTGAACCTCGCCCACGTTGGGGTCGGTGTAGGAAAGCGTGCCCGTCACCGAGTACGTGACGTCCTGTAGCATCTGGTGGCGAAGGTCGTCGAACGGGGCTTCGAGCGTCACGTTCAGTGGAGCGTAGCTGGAGAACAGCTTTTCGGCCGGCGGTGCCTGCGTCCACGCCGCTGAGCCCGCCCAGACGATGCCGAGCAAGACCGCGATCCCTCTGGTCACATCTCACGTGCTGCGACGGGCGTGCCACCATCCGGCACGGCTCGACCCTTGCGACCGAGCGTGCATGGTCGGTGCTCACAACACGTTGTCAGGTGTGACGTCGCCCGGTTGTGGCTGTTTCGGATTGATTTGGGACCATGCGCGGGGATGGCAGCACCAACCCCGCGCACCACTGTCGCGTACCGGGGCCCCCGTTACTGCACCGTGATCTGCCGCGTGCCTGTCACGTCTCCCTGACGTCGGTGCCCGACTACCGTCACCGTGTAGGTTCCTTTCGCGCGGTACACGTGCTGCTCTTCGGATCCAACGTCGCTGGCGGTTCCGCCGTCACCGAAGGACCAGTCATAGGAGGTGATGTCGGTCACGTTGCTGAAGGCCGAGAATCCCCACTCCTGAATACTGTTGCCGCCGCCACCGGAGATGATCCGCGTGCCGATGGTTATGGTTGGCGACGGTGCTGGTGCGGGTGGCGGTGGCGGAGGAGGAACGGGCTCGAGCACGAAATTGAGGCCGTTGGTCCCGTTGACGAACGTGCCCGCGCGCTTTTCAAGGTAGCCGCTGGCGCTCGCGCTGAAGTTCATATTGGTAATCGCCAGCGCATTGAACCGGTAACTGCCGTTCGCGTTCGTCGTCACCGACTGCCCGGCGTTCGGTCCATCGATTACCGTGACGCTGGCGCCGTTGACTGCTAGCCCGGAGGCATTCGAGACGGTGCCTTGTATGCCTGCCGTCGTGGGCGCCGGCGCCGGTGCCGGCGCGGGCGCTGGAGCGGGCGCCGGCGCCGGACTTGGCGTCGGCGTAGTCGGGGTAGAGGATCCGCAGTCCGCAGATAAGAGCGATAC
>Ga0068860_100005205_pt1 | contig 13209 bp, 8 predicted proteins | sample KBSSwiS32_FD_66597 | JGI IMG/M metagenome (GOLD analysis project Ga0068860, IMG submission 66597) | Switchgrass rhizosphere microbial communities from Kellogg Biological Station, Michigan, USA - KBS Switchgrass S3-2 | ecosystem: Host-associated > Plants > Roots > Rhizosphere > Soil ... | reverse complement strand
AGCATAAGCGACGACGATCGGGGAATTGAAACGGGGTCAAGACCACAGGAACTCGCGATGGACTATGATGCTATGCGCGGATAGCAATTTCAGACTATACCATGCTTTCCTAGAAGTATATGCGCATTGCTAGGCAGCCAGACGAAGACATTCTGCTTCCAGTTCAGCATCTGAACGAAGTAGTGAACATCGAAATCTATCGCCACGTCCAGTTGATCCTTCGCGGACATGGGTCGCCGTCCAGACAACAAAGGCAGAGCCGGCCTGATGTTTTTCCCCTGTCTCCAAATCAGCGCCTCCGAGCAGCGAGGCCAGCGCCGGCGGCGAGACACCAGGATAAGTAGACATACCAAGTTTCGGGACCGGTGGATCAGCGTAGCGATCATCCATGACATAGGCAGCAGGGCATACCGGCATGACAGATAAACTCACACTCGCCTTTCATGGCGCGGCGCGCACGGTCACGGGCTCCTGCATGGAATTCCGCCATGGGGGAAAGCGTGTCCTCGTCGACTGCGGCCTCTTTCAGGGCTCGCGGACGCTGGAAACACTGAACCGCAGCGCCTTCGCGTTCGACGCGCGTCACGTCGACGCGGTCATCCTGACGCACGCGCATATCGACCATAGCGGCTTGCTGCCCCGCCTCGTGGCCGAGGGCTTCACCGGCGATATCTGGTGTACGGAGCCTACCGCTGCGCTGCTCGAATTCATGCTCGCCGATGCCGGTCGCATCCAGGAGGGTGACGCCGCCCGGCGCAATCGGCGCAAGGACCGAGCCGACCTGCCGGACATCGAGCCGATCTACACCGAGCAGGACGCGATGACTGCCTGGAAGCAGACACGGATCGTGGCGCTCGAAGACTGGTTCGAACCCGTCACCGGTTTCAAGGCGCGCCTCTGGAACGCTGGGCACATATTGGGATCGGCCTCGGTCGAACTGTTGGTCGATAGCACCCACATCCTCTGCTCGGGCGACCTGGGTCCAGAACACAAGGCCTTTCATCCCGACCCTGAAAGTCCCGTCGGGTTCGATCACGTCATCTGCGAATCCACCTATGGCGACCGCCGACGGGAAGACACAACCATTCTCGAACGTCGCGCTCTGCTGGAATCTGAGATCAAAAGTGCGCTGGCACGCGGCGGGAACCTCATCATACCCGTGTTCGCGCTCGAGCGGACACAGGAATTGCTGCTCGACATGGCCGCGCTGATCGACGCGAAGCGAATCCCTTCAGTGTCCGTCTTCGTCGACTCTCCTCTCGCCAACAGAGCGACAAGCGTGTTCGCAAAATATGCGGACACGCTCGAAGACATGAACGGCGAGAATGTCTTCCGAAACACCGCCTTCCATTTCGTCGACGCCACCGCGGAGTCGATCCGCCTGAACAGCGTCTCGGGAGCCATCATCCTGGCGGCGTCCGGCATGTGCGAGGCGGGGCGTATCCGGCATCACCTCAAGCACAATCTGTTCAAGCGCGAAGCGACGATATTGTTCGTCGGCTTCCAGGCCGAGGGAACGCTGGGCCGGGTCATCTTGGAAGGTGCCGAGCGTGTGCGTATCTGGGGCGAGGACATCGTCGTACGGGCGCAGATCCGCCACATAGAGACCTACTCCGCACATGCCGACCAGGATGGCCTCCTCGCCTGGATGGAGGCGCGCCGTCCGATCGACGGCAGCCTTTTCCTCGGGCATGGAGAATCCACGTCGATCGAGGCGCTCCGACAAATTGCCCAGACGAGGCAGTTCGCTTCTTCGATCCTCGTGCCCGAGATTGGCGAGGCCTATCATCTTGCGCCGGCGAAGCCCGCAGCGAGAACCAAGACCGCCGATCCGGAACTTCAGAGCGTGATCGGGCTCGACTGGCAGAACAGCTATGCCGATTTCGCGACAAAGCTGAAGCGGGAGCTCGTACAGATCAGGGATGCAAGGGCCCGCGAGCAAGCGGTCGCCGACATGCGAGCGGTGCTCGAGAGCTACAAACATGCCCGCACGGAACAATCGGATCTGCGGCATCGACCATGAGACGTTCCCACACGACCTTCGGGCTGAACTCGCCAGGCGCATAATCCGGGGAATCCGTGACCGCACCGTATCGGATGTGTTCGCGGTACGGACGCCCATTACTGGGCGCCCCCCACAGAACCGTATAAGCGGCTTCCCGCATACGGCTCCCACCTCGGGTATTTGACGGCGAAGCGCTGATTTGTTCACGGGTGGAGGTTACCGATGTTGAAGATCAGACGCGTTGCAATCGACACCTATCCTGAAAACACAGCATTCCTGCTACGCTCGACCGACGGCTATGGCGCGGAGCAGTTTCAGGCAATGCGCAAGATTGAGATTACAGCAGGCGTCAGCGGCATTCTCGCAACGCTCGCGATCAGCGACGATCCGAATATGGTGGGCATCGGCGAAATCGGCTTGGGCGAGCAGGCCTTCCGACGACTTGGGCTGGCCGAAGGCGAGAGCGTCTCGATCGCGCAGGCCAAGCCGCCCCGCAGCCTGGAGGCCGTCCGGCGCAAGATCGGCGGCGATGTTCTCAGCGACAGCGAGATCGCTGCCATCATCGTCGATGTCGCGGCCTATCGTTACTCGCCGATGGAAATCGGCGCTTTCCTGGTGGCCTGCGCCGGCTTCATGACGACCCAGGAGACACTCGCGCTGACCCGCGCCATGGCCGATGCCGGCGACCGCTTTGACTGGCATGCCCCACTGGTGGTCGACAAGCATTGCATCGGCGGCATCCCGGGAAATCGCACGTCAATGATAGTCGTGCCGATTGTCGCGGCGCACGGTCTTATCATGCCCAAGACATCGTCGCGCGCGATCACCTCGCCATCCGGGACCGCCGACACGATGGAGGTGCTTGCAAACGTCGATCTTTCGGCCAAACGCATGCAGGCCATCGTCGCGACCGAAAAGGCCGTCCTTGCCTGGGGCGGACGGATGAACCTGTCCCCGGCCGACGATGTCCTGATCTCCGTAGAACGGCCGTTGCGCATCGACACGTTCGAGCAGATGGTCGCATCGATCCTGTCCAAGAAAATGGCCGCCGGATCCACCCATATGGTGATCGATATTCCCGTCGGTCCCACCGCCAAGGTCCGTTCGCCGGGCGAAGCCGTGCGACTGCGCAAGCTCTTTGAATATGTCGCGCACAAAGTCGGGCTGACGGTCGATGTCGTGCTGACGGACGGCTCGCAACCGATCGGGCGCGGCATCGGGCCGGTGCTGGAGGCCCGCGACGTGATGGCCGTGCTGCGCAACGATGCCGACGCGCCCGATGACCTGCGCGAGCGGGCGCTGCTTCTGGCCGGACGCGTGCTCGATTTCGACCCCGACCTGACGGGCGGGCGTGGCTATGCGCGTGCGCTCGATTTGCTCGCATCGGGCAAGGCATTGGCGGCGATGGAGCGCCTCATTGCCGCCCAAGGCGCGCAAACCCAGACGTTCCGTCCGGGCGCACTGCGCAGCGAAATCCTCGCGAACGAGGGTGGCTCGGTCGCCGCGATCGACTGCCACCTGATCGCGCGCATCGCCAGGCTGGCAGGCGCGCCGATGGACAAGGGTGCGGGAATCGATCTGCTGCGCAAGATCGGCGATCTGGTCCGCAGAGGTGACCCGCTCTACCGTATTCACGCACAGTCGGAAACGGGCCTGCGCTTTGCCTGCGATTTGGCGGCCGAGGGTTCAGGCTACCGACTGCTGTCATGATCGCGACGATTCATCACTTCGACGAATCACTCGAGGCGGCTCACCGCTTGGCGAAGCTGCTGGGGTTCGTTTGCCAGGCAATCAACGTCCGCCGCTTTCCCGACGGAGAAAGCCTCGTCCAGGTTGCGGAGACAGATGCCACCGCGATCCTTTATCGCTCGCTCGACCATCCGAACGAGAAATTGATCGAGCTGGTGCTGGCGGCATCGGCCCTGCGCGAACGCGGCGCAAGGCGCGTCGTCCTCGTTGCGCCGTATCTGGGCTATATGCGGCAGGACATTGCGTTCCAGCCTGGTGAAGCGGTCAGCCAGAAAGTGATCGGCACGCTACTCGCGACGCATTTCGACGCGCTGGTGACCGTCGATCCGCATCTCCACCGAACTGCTTCGCTAGCGGCAGTGGTTCCGGGCATCGACGCGATTGCGGTTTCGGCGGCAGCAACGCTGGCCGACCTGCTGCGGCCGGAAGGAGTACAGGGCACAATCCTGATCGGTCCAGACTCTGAATCCCGCCCCTGGGTCGAATCCGTCGCCGCACCATTGGGTCTCCCGGTCATGGTTGGTGAAAAGCGGAGACTGGGCGATCGTCAGGTTCAATTGGCGATAGCCGGCATCGAGCACGTGCGGGGCCGGCCCGTCGTGTTGATCGATGACCTCATCTCAAGCGGTGGGACGCTGGCGCGATGCGCCGAACTGCTCCTCCGTGCGGGCGCCGCCCGGGTCGAGGCCGTCGCCACGCATTGCCTGGCTAGCCCGGACGACCTCGCGAAACTCGCCAGGGCCGGGATAGCGCGGGTTCGGTCCACCGATACCGTCGCAGGCCCGACGGCGAGCGTGGCTATCGCTTCAGCCCTCGCTGCGGCGCTTGTAAAATTGGTCCCGACCCGCGCGTAGTGATGAAAGATGCCGCCGTACCTGCGCCCGTCAACTCGGCGCGCGGTTCCGAATCGTCAGGGCCGGATCGCGACCTTCAGGACGCCATCCCGTTGGTTCGCGAACAGTTCATAGGCGCTTTCAATGTCATCGAGCGAAAAGCGATGGGTGACGAGCGCTCCCGTGTCCACCCGTCCCGACGCGACGACCTCCATCAGCCGCCGCATCCGTTCCTTGCCGCCCGGACAGAGCGTCGTGACGATCCTGTTGTCGCCGAGGCCGCCTGAAAAGGCGTCGATCGGGATATGCAGATCCTCCGAATAAACGCCGAGCGACGAGAGCGTGCCGCCCGGCCGGAGCACGCGCAAGGCTGCCTCGAACGTCGTCTGTCGCCCCAGCGCCTCAATTGAGACATCGACGCCGCGGCCGTCGGTAATCCTGCGAATTTCATCGACCGGGTCGACTTTGCTGAAGTCGACGACATGATCGGCACCCATCGCCCGGGCGATCGCGAGCCGTTCGGGCACCGTGTCGACCGCGATGATCGTGGTCGCTCCCATCAGCTTCGCACCGGCGGTGGCGCACAGGCCGATAGGCCCCTGGGCAAATATCGCGACGGTATCCCCGATGCGGATACGGCCCGATTCCGCGCCGCTGAATCCGGTCGAGAGGATGTCCGGGCACATCAGCACCTGTTCGTCGGTGAGGCCGTCCGGCACCGGCGAGAGGTTGGCCATCGCGTCGGGCACGAGCAGATACTCGGCTTGCGCACCGTCAATCGTATTGCCGAACCGCCACCCTCCCATCGCTTTCCAGCCATGATCGTGCGCGCCGCCGCATTGTGAGTGGAAGCCGCACAGAGACGCGTTCGAGGTGCCCGAAGGCGTGATCGCGCCGGCGACCACACGCTGACCCTCGCGATAACCGACGACCGCCGAGCCGAGCTTTTCGATGATGCCGACCGGCTCGTGTCCCACCGTCAGGCCGCGCGCAACGGGAAATTCGCCCTTGAGGATATGGACATCGGTCCCACAGATCGTTGTGGTGGTCACTTGGATGAGCGCATCCAAAGGCCCGACATCCGGCACCGGCTTTTCCCCCAGGATGATTCGACCGGGTTCCAGGAAAATGGCGGCTTTCATCTTCAATGACATGAGTTAGGACTCCATCGACGCGAAACGATCCGCACGTTGGCCTATGTGCAACTCCGCCCGGAGTCTCTACGTGACGTTGCGTAGCGCTTGGTCTGCACCTCCACACTTCCCGGCACGTCGTGAGACTACGTATGCCCGGCTGCTGGGCGAAGCGGTAAGCCATCGCTCAACAAACGGGGTTCGAGCTTTTCGGGCCTTTTACACATCTCGCGAATTGCAGTGCCGGTCGGCGACGGCCGCTCCCCGCAGTGAAAGAGGATCGAGCCAACTCATGAATGATAGCTTGCTGACCAGTCTTCCACAATTTCTGGTCGAGCCCACTCGATTTCTCTTCTTCACCGGGAAAGGGGGCGTGGGCAAGACCTCGATCGCATGCGCCGCCGCCCTCTCGCTTGCCGATCGCGGCAAATCGATCCTTCTCGTCAGCACAGATCCTGCCTCCAATCTCGACGAAATACTGGACGTACCCTTGACCAATCGGCCGGTCCCGGTGCCGAATGCTGTCGGTCTGTACGTCCTGAACATCGATCCGACCGCCGCGGCAGAAGCTTATCGCACGCGCGTGCTGGCCCAAATGGAGGCCAATGCGAGCGCCCGCGAACGCGATACGGTTCGTGAACAGCTTTCGGGCGCCTGTACGACCGAGATTGCCGCATTCGACGAATTCGTCGGCCGTCTTGCTGATGCTGACGATACCTACGATCACGTCCTCTTCGACACCGCGCCGACAGGGCATACGCTGCGACTGCTCAGCCTGCCCAAGGCGTGGAGCGGCTTCCTTGCGGAAAATGACCAGGGCGCGTCGTGCCTAGGACCACACTCGGGGCTCAAGATGCAGGAGGAACGCTTCAGAAAGGCCATGGCGGCGTTGTGCGATCCCGCGGCCACAACTGTCATACTCGTGACGCGCCCGGAACGCAGCGCGATCGCCGAAGCGGGCCGAACCTCGACCGAGTTGGCGGTGCTGGGGCTCGGCAACCAGCATCTTGTTGTGAACGGCCTGTTCCGCGCCAGCGACCCATCCGATGCGACAGCGGTATCGCTGGAGGCCCAGGGACAGCAGGCGCTGGCAGAGATGCCCGCCGTGCTCCGAAAGCTTCCACGCGACGACATAGCACTGTGCCCCTTCGAGATGATGGGCCTGGACGCCCTGCGTTCGGTCCTGTGCTCTGGCCCATTGTCGGGGAGCCGTGGCGGACCCGCCGTTGCTGCACCCTGGGTCGGCGACCTGCCCGGCCTCGATCGACTGATCGATCTGCTCGCAGCCGACGGCAAAGGGCTGGTCATGGTGATGGGAAAAGGCGGTGTGGGCAAGACGACCATCGCCGCCGCCATAGCGCTAGGGCTCGTCGAGCGTGGCCACGGCGTGCATCTCAGTACCACTGACCCCGCCGCTCACCTGGCAATGACGATGACCGGGAATGTCGCCGGACTTCGCGTCGACCGAATTGACCCGAAAGCGGAAACCGAGCGGTACATCGCCAACATCATGGAGCAGAAGGCGGGCACGCTCGATGCGCAGGGGCAGGCCCTGCTGCGCGAGGATCTGGCATCGCCTTGCACGGAGGAAGTCGCCGTCTTCCATGCCTTCTCGCACATCGTCGCCGAGGCGCGCAGCGCGTTTGTCGTGCTGGACACGGCCCCCACCGGTCACAGCCTTCTGCTCATGGATGCCACTGGCGCCTATCACCGACAAATGACACGGCAATCGACTTTGCACGACCTTGCCGGTCGCATCACCACGCCGCTGATGAGGCTCCAGAATCCCGACTATACGCATATCCTTCTGGTTACCCTTGCCGAGACCACACCTGTCTCGCAGGCCAGCGCATTGCAGGACGATTTGCGGCGCGCGCAAATCGAACCTTTTGCCTGGATCATCAATAAGAGCCTGCTGGCGGCTGGCTCGAGCGACCTTCTGCTACGCCAGAGGCTCAGCGGCGAGCTAAAGCAGGTCGATCGCATACGTGCATCGATGGCGAAGCGACTATTCTTCGTACCTTGGCAGGCCACACCGCCGGTCGGCGTCCCTGCGCTCGCAAGGCTCGCCCATGGCGACCCTTCCCACAGCGATTTGCCGTCGCGGGCCGGTGAGGTTGTGTAGCGCGCCGCGCCGTGATCTCGCGTCCACCTGAAAACAGGATGATGGTTGGAATCGACCGAATCGAGAACCGGGCGGCAACGGCCTGTTCTGCTTCGGTGTCGACCTTCAGCAAACGCACTCGCGGCTCGAGACTCTTCGCCGCAGCGGCAAAGGCCGGAGCCATCGCCTTGCATGGCCCGCACCAGCTTGCCCAGAAATCGACGAGGGCGGGTAGCGAACCGGCCATCACATGGCGATCGAACACTTGGCCATTTACAGCAACCGGCACGCCCTAAAACGGCATCTGGCTGCCGCGTCCGTATTTCCCCGGAACGCGATTTGCCGTCGCGCAGACGGGGACAGGTGATGATGACGGCGGGTCAACCAACGCTGCATTCAACCACGATCAGGGCCGTCGGGTGAATGCCGGGATCGCCCCCTCTCCGTCATCCCGGCGAAGGCCTGGACCCATAAACACCGAAGATCGTGAGACGAACTGGAAGGTTGAGCGTTCGAGTCCGAAAGTTCGGCGGCGATGGATCCCGGCCTTCGCCGGGATCACGGGATAAATGAGCGAAAGCGCTTGCCAATTTCTTAACTCAATTGCTCCGCAACCACGATTCCTTGTATTTGACATTACTTCCAAGGGTAGGCCAAGCTTCGCTCCCGCCCGGCACGCCAGGAGCCAAAGTGGCTCGCCCTCTTGACATTCTCAGCACGCAGACCTTCATCCCGGTGTACGCGATGCCCAGCCGCCCGCCACGCTGGCTGTTCCGCTCGCGGTGATCGCGATCGGGGAATTACTTATGGAGCAACGGCGATCGCTCCCTTAGCCTTCACCCCCGGTGCGTAAGCCGAGGCTGGCGGACGGGGCGATGGCGAGGCTGCGAAGGGCGAACAATAGGATGACTGGCCTTCACCTCCATCCCGAACGCCATCTCGTCGCACGGATCGGCTGGCTTCGCGCGGCCGTGCTCGGCGCAAATGATGGAATCGTCTCGACCTCCAGCCTGATCATCGGCGTCGCGGCGGCGGCCGCGAAACCGGCCGACATCCTCGTTGCCGGCGCCGCCGGCCTCGTTGCCGGGGCCATGTCGATGGCGGCTGGCGAATATGTCTCGGTCAGCTCCCAGTCGGACACCGAACGGGCCGATCTCACACGCGAGCGCGGCGAGCTGGCGGGCGATGTCGAGGCCGAGGTGAACGAACTGGCGGGCATCTACGTCAAGCGCGGCGTCGATCCGGTTACGGCGGACACTGTCGCACGCCAGATGATGGCGAAGGACGCGCTCGCCGCGCATGCCCATGACGAGCTCGGCATTTCCGAGGTGACGACCGCACGGCCTATCCAGGCCGCTCTCACATCGGCTGCTACCTTCACGGCCGGCGCCACCTTGCCGCTGGCGATCGTGATCTTCGCGCCCGGCGCGCGGCTGGCTCTGATCGAAGCGATTGCCTCGCTGCTGTTTCTCGCCTTGCTCGGCGGCATCGGCGCACGCGCCGGCGGCGCGCCGGTGTGGACAGCGACACTGCGCGTTACCTTCTGGGGGGCTCTGGCAATGGCGCTCACCGCCGTGATCGGTTCGGTGGTCGGGACGGCAGTATGATGCCGTCGCGCCCTCCGGGCGGTATTGCCGCGACACCGCCCAAGCGCCAGCGCGAGTGACAGCGCTCGCGCTCCTCGGCTACATATCCGCGGCGCCACGCCCACCGCGCGCACGATATCGCCCAACGATGCTCCCTCGTGATGTAAGTGCAAAATGCGCCGTAATTGTCGCATGATCAGCATTCTCCGGACATCGAGCTCACCCTTCCTCATTCAAAGGACCCAGCTCTTGTCTCAGTTGCTGACCCGCACGCGCACGTCGAATGGCCCCGACCAGGTGGCCGGCTTCAGCCTGGAACGGTGGTCGCCTTCACATCGGACTGTGGCCGGCTTCGCATCGGAATACATGGCCGGCGTCAATCGCAAATCGCAGGGATTACTCCTACCGAGGGCTCGAATCCCTCTGGATCGACCATTTCACATTGACATCATTGAATAATCTTCCAGAAATGGGCCAGCAAGCCAGCCGCAACCCGACTTCTGCGGCGAACTATCGCGATCAACCGCGAACAGTTCGCGACGGGCCGATTGCCGTGCCGACCCTGGAAAGCCCTCAACGGGCAGGCGAATGCCGTTCAGCTTCTGCGCCAGCGGCTGTTCGACCGGTTGGACGTGTCGGTTGCCCAATCGGAGGTCGAGCGCAGGCGGGCGGAAGTGCCAGCCTTTCCCGGCCCGTTGGGGCTAGGCCAGTCTGAGCTTGGCTTCGGCCCCCTCATCAAAAGCGCTGGTCGCTGCCAGAGCCGCCCGGGCTTGGTCGAGCGTGCTCCAGTCAATCCGGTGCGTGTAAGCTTGGGCGACGTCGAGCATCCGGATCAGCGGGTCGGTATGCCCGTTGTGCGAGAACGCCTTTAACCCATCTTCGCCACTTTTTTCCCGATTTTGCCCGAAATCCTCCGATTTCGGGTGAAAAATGGCGGAAAAGCGTGGGTTGAGTTTGTAGTGCCCGATGTAGTGCCATAATTTGTTTGGCAGACCTTGCTTTCCGCTCGCATCCCGCGCAGCGTCGCCGCGATGTTCATCCGCCGCACCCGCACCAGCAACGCCAGGACCGGCGAAGCCTATTTCACCTATCGCCTCGTCGAGGCGGTTCGCGAGGGCAAGACCGTCCGCCAACGCACGCTGCTCAATCTGGGCAGCCAGTTCGACGTGCCACAGGGCGACTGGGCGGTGCTGGCCGCCCGGATCAGCGAACTGCTGCACGGTCAGGGCGCGCTGATGACGGCGAAACCCGCAATCGAAGCACTGGCCCAGCGCTATGCGGCACAGATCATCGGGCGCCAGACGCTCCAGCCCCAACCCGTCGGCGTGCAGCCCGAACCGGCCGAACGCTTCCACGACATCGATGTCGGTACGCTCGAACTGGTACGCCCCCGGTCGGTCGGCGTCGAGCATGCCGCATTCACGACGTTGCGCGCTCTCGGCTTCGAAGAGAAGCTCGCCGAACTCGGCTTCAACCGACCGCAGATCGCCGCCGCCGTGGGCAATGTCGTTGGTCGCATCACGGCGCCCGCCAGCGAACTGGCGACCCATGACTGGCTGCAAAATCGGACTGCGCTCGGCGAGTTGATCGATTATGATTATGAAAAGATGGACTTGCAGCAGATCGATCGCAGCGCCGACATGCTGTTGCGGCACCGTGATGTGATCGAACAGCACATCTTTGATACCGCCAGCACGTTGTTCGGCTTCGAATCGACCATAACACTCTATGATCTCACAAACACCCCGCGCCTTCGCGGGGGCAGGCTTTACTTCGAAGGCGTCGCGAACGGGATCGGCAAGGCTCGCCGCGGTCGATCGAAGGAAAAGCGCAGCGACTGTCCGCTGGTCACCCTCGGACTCGTGCTCGACGTCACCGGCTTTCCCCGGCGCAGCCGCATTTTCGCCGGCAATGTCACCGAGGCCGCCACGCTCGAAACCATGCTCGGGCAACTCGGTGCCGCTGCCGGCGCCACCGTCGTGATGGACGCCGGCATCGCCACCGAGGCCAACCTCGCCTGGCTCACCGCCAACGGCTACCGCTATGTCGTCGTCGGCCGCAAGCAGGCGCGAATGTTCGATCCCGAGAAGGCGACCGTCGTCATGACCGCGGGCAACATGCCCGTCCAGGTCCAGCGGGTGCATACCCCCGGCAGCCACGAAGCCCTGCTCTATTGCTATTCACCGGCACGCGCCGACAAGGATATCGCGATCGACACCAAAAAGGCCGCCGGCTTCGAAGCCGAGTTGCAAAAACTCGCCGACGGTCTCGCCAAGCCGCGTGCCACCAAAAATCCCGCCAAGATCCGCGAGCGCATCGGGCGCGCCAGACAAAAATACGCCCGCGCCGCCCAACATTACGAGGTCGAGGTGACGCTCGACGAGACCGGTGAAACCGTCACCGCCATCCGCTGGACCAAGGCCACGAAACCCTCGTCCGCCATGGCCAATCCCGGCGTCTATTGCCTGCGCACCACACTCATCGATCTCGAAGACGCCACCTTGTGGCGGATATACTCGATGCTCACCAATCTCGAAGCCGTCTTCCGATCGCTCAAGACCGATCTCGGCTTGCGGCCGGTCTACCATCAGATCGAGCGCAGGGTCGAAGGCCATCTGTTCATCAGCCTGATCGCCTATTGCGTCGTCCACACCATGCGCACGCGGCTCAAGCCTCTCGGCATCGCCGACTCGTGGGACACCATCCGCAAAACCTTGTCCAACCAGGTCCGCCTCACCGTCACCATGCAGCGCCGCGACAACAAGACCCTTCACGTCCGCAAAGCCAGCCGTCCCGGTCCGGCCCAGCAAAAAATCTGTGACGCCCTCCGCCTCACGCCCAATCCCGGGGGCAGCATCCAGGCCGTCTTCTGAACCAATACGCACGAATGTAGTGCCATAGTCGCCACAAAATCCGGCTATCTCGCTGATTCAAAACAACTTTGTAGGGCCAAGTGGCAAAGATGGGTTAAGCTGTCCGACGTTCGTACGGTGATCTGATGGAGTTCCGAGTATCGGTCGCCCGCTGACGTGCCGCCATAGACACGCCAATCCTCTTCAAGCGGGCGAGCTTTGCTAGGTCTGGGCTGTAACGCCGTACATGGCGAGTACAACAACTGCCAACACGAAGCCTGTGCGGAGAGAGCGTCTCATGCATTCCCTTTCCAAGTGGCGTTAGTTAGATTTTCGTCGAAAGAGACGCATAGCTCTTAGTGACGAAAGCAGCCGGCCTCGAGCACGAGCGCAGGGACGCGACCGGAAGCATATAGCTCGCCGTAACCGCCATAGGCATCGGCCTGCAGGATCCCCGGCCAGGACGCGCGATGCGCTCTTGGATGCTCGCCGCGCCGATCGCGCGAGTAGTGTCACTTGTCACTTCGGATTTTCGAGACCCAGCACGGTGGCAAGATAATTGAGTACGCTCGCGGCTTTTGCATCATCGCCCGGAGCCCCGCGCGCCTGCATGAGGCCGATGACGGCAGACCATTCAGATCTTGTCCGGCGCCTCGACGCGACCGTCGTTACCGAATGACAGGCAGTGCACATTTCCACGAAGTCCTTTTTGCCGGGGGCAGCGGCAAAATCCTCGATGCGGGTAGGCAGGGGCACATTCGGTACCTCAGTACGCGCGCCCTCCAGTTGCGGCGTGGCAGACCCGGTCGTCGGGACGACGGCGCCTTTGCCAAGTTCCGCCTTAGGGGCAGGTTTCCATTGTACCGGGACGTCGCCGGGAAGTGGGAGGGCAAATGCCACCAGCGCCGTTTCCGCATCCGGAAATGCCAGGGGCGACAAGCTCATCG
>Ga0068860_100005198_pt1 | contig 13219 bp, 10 predicted proteins | sample KBSSwiS32_FD_66597 | JGI IMG/M metagenome (GOLD analysis project Ga0068860, IMG submission 66597) | Switchgrass rhizosphere microbial communities from Kellogg Biological Station, Michigan, USA - KBS Switchgrass S3-2 | ecosystem: Host-associated > Plants > Roots > Rhizosphere > Soil ... | reverse complement strand
CGACGCCGGCGACATCCGCGGCGTGCGCGCCTGGTCCAAGGCCCGGGGGAATTTCTCCATCGAGACCCGCAACGTGGTCGTCGCCTGCGGCGGCTACGAGGGCAACATCGAGATGATGATCCGCTACTGCGGGGCCAACGCCCACCTCACCCGGCCGGTCTCGCCGGGCGGGGTCTACAACAAGGGCGAGGGCATCGAGATGATGCTGGCGGTGGGCGCTGCGCCCGCCGGCCAGTACGACATGTTCCACGGCGAGCCCGTCGACCCCCGCTCCCCGCGCCACGAGGCGCTGATCGGGGTGATCAACTACGGCGTGCTGATAAACGTGCTCGGCAAGCGGTTCATCGACGAGGGCTCCAACCGCTACGAGTTCATCTACGACGAGCTCTCGTGGGGGATCATGCGCCAGAAGAAGGGCCTGGCCCACCTGGTGTTCGACCAGCGCCTGTTCGACATCCCCAACATCCGCACACGGATCAAGACCGACCAGGACGCAATCCGCGCGTCCTCGGTCGCCGAGCTGGCGAAGAAGATCAACGTGCCCGAGGCCGCCCTGGTCGCCACCATCCGCGAGTACAACGCCGCCTGCGGCGACGGCGCCTACGACACCACCAAGCTGGACGGCGTGGCCACCCAGGGCCTCTTTGTCCCCAAGTCCAACTGGGCGCGGCCGATCGATGAGAGCGACCTGTGGGCCTATCCGATCATGTGCGCCAACACCCTGACCTGCGGCGGCGTGAAGATCACCAAGGACGCCGAGGTGGTGAACCGCGACGGCGAGCCGATCCCCGGTCTCTATGCGGCCGGCGAGACGGTGGGCCTCTACTACGACCTCTACATCGGCGCGACCTCGGTGCTGCGCGGCCTGGTGTTCGGCCGCCAGGCCGGCAAGAAGATCTGCGCGGAGTTGCCGGCGAAGGCGCCAGCCTAGGCGCGGGCCCCTCGGCGCAGGGCTTGCGACAATGGCGGTCGAGAGCGAGAACCTACTCGAAACGCTCGCGCTGGAGCCGGTGGCCGCGGATCGCTTCCGCGGCCACGGCTCGCCGTTCGGCGGCGCGCGCATCTTCGGCGGCCACCTCATCGCCCAGGCCCTACTGGCGGCCTACGAGACTGTCCAGGGCAAGGCCTGCCATTCGCTGAATTGCGCCTTCCTTCGCCCCGGCGACTCCGCGGCGCCGGTGCTCTTCGAGGTCGAGCGCATCGGCGACGGATCCGCCTTCGCCGCGCGGCGGGTGATCGCCACTCAGGGCGAGCGCCGGATCCTCGACGTCGCGACGTCGTTCCAGGCCCCGGAATCCGGACTGGAGCACCAGGGCGACGCGCCGCAGGCCGAGCCGCCGGAGGCCTTCGTCGACGAAGCCCAGCACATCGCCGGGCTCGGCGACGTCATGCCGGCGGACCTGCGCGCCCGCCTGATCCGGCCGCGGCCGGTCGAGATCCGCCTGGGCGACCCCATCGCGTTCTGCGAGACGGCGCCGGCGGCCTCCCGCCAGTGGATGCGCTCGCGCACCCGGCTCCCCGACGATCGGCGCTATCACCAGGCGTTGCTGGCCTATGCGTCCGACATCGGGCTCATCGAGGTGGGCATGCGCCCGCACGGCGTCGATTGGCGGATGCCCGGCGTCCAGTCCGCGAGCCTCAGCCACGCTGTCTGGTTCCACCGGCCGACCGATTTCAACGGCTGGCATCTCTACATGCAGGACAGCCCCGTCGCGTCGGGTGGCCGGGCCCTCAACCGGTCCCAGGTCTTCGACGCGCAGGGCCTGCTGGTGGCCTCCGTCACCCAGGAAAGCCTGATACGGGTGCGCCGAAGCCAGCCGGACCAGACGGGATAGTCAGGATCGCGCCCCGTCCGCGCGATCCGCCGGCGCGCTCGGCTACGTTCTCAGGTATATGTGGGCGATTGTGACCACCTTAGGTGAGTCGCGATGCACGGAGACGGCCCCATGGGCGGAAGGTCTCGCAGTCCGCGCCTCTCGCGCCAGGCCGTCGACACGATGCTGCGCCTGGAGGGCATTGTCGCCTCGGCGATGGACGGCATCATCACGATCAACGACGCGCAGCGGGTGATCCTGTTCAATCCGGCGGCCGAGCGGATGTTCGGGATCTCGGCCGGCGAGGCGCTGGGCGAGCACATTTCGCGCTTCATGCCCGAGCGCTACAGGGCCGGCCACGAAGTCCACATCCGCCGCTTCGGCGAAACCGGAGTCACCAACCGCCAGATGGGCTCCCTGGGCGCGATCAGCGGCCTGCGCGCCGACGGCTCGGAGTTTCCGATCGAGGCGTCCATCTCTCAGGTCGAGGTGGGAGGTGAACGGCTGGCGACGGTGATCCTGCGCGACATCACCGAGCGAAAGGCCTTTGAGGACGCGTTGCTGGAAAGCCGGCGGCGCATGGAGGGCATCGTGGAGTCGGCGATGGACGCGCTGATTTCCGTGGATGAGAACCAGCGGATCGTTCTGTTCAATCCCGCCGCCGAGCGCATGTTCGGCGTCTCGTCCGACGAGGCCATCGGCGGCCCCATCGACCGGTTCATTCCGGATCGTTTCCGGCCGGGCCATGAGGAACATATCCGGCGGTTCAAGGAGACCGGCGTCACCAACCGTCGCATGGGAGCCCTCGGCGCGGTGAGCGGCCTGCGCGCCAACGGCGAGGAGTTTCCGGTGGAGGCCTCCATATCGCAGGTGCAGGTCGGCGGGGTGCGGCTCGCCACGGTCATCCTGCGCGACATCGCCGAGCGCAAGGCGAACGAGGAGGCCCGCCACCTGCTTGCCCGCGAGGTCGATCACCGCGCCAAGAACGCCCTGGCGGTGGTCCAGGCCCTGGTGTCGCTGACCCAGGCCCCCACGAAGGAGGCCTTCGTGGCCGCCGTCCGGGGCCGCGTCTCGGCCCTCGGGCGGGCGCATTCCCTGCTGGCGCAGAACCGGTGGGAAGGCGGCGACCTGGCTCAGATCGTGGCCGAAGAGACCGCCGCCTACCAGGGCCCCGGTCGCATCGAGGTCGACGGGCCGAGCCTGGTGCTCAGCCCCAACGCCGTCCAGCCGGTCAGTCTGCTGATCCACGAACTGGCGACCAACGCCATCAAGTATGGGGCGCTCTCTGCGAAGACGGGCCGGGCGCGATTGACCTGGCGCATTATGGCCGACCGGGGGCGCGAGCTGGAACTGGTGTGGCGCGAGACGGGCGGTCCGGCGGTCAGCGAGCCGTCGACGACGGGGTTCGGGTCCACGCTGGTCAGAGAGGTCGCGACGCGGCAATTGCAGGGAAGGCTGGAGATGCTGTGGCCCGCCGAGGGCTTGCAGCTCGTCGCGACCCTGCCCTCGTCAGTTTATCGGATCGACGCGCCGCCGCCGCGATCGTCCGCCGAGCCGGCGGGAGCGGACTCGACGGCGGGGCGGACCGGCCGTCTGCTCGTCGTCGAGGACGAGAGCCTCATCGCCCTTGAGCTGTGTCAGGGCCTGGTCGCCTTGGGCTGGGAAATCGTCGGACCGGCGGCCACGGTGGATGAAGCGCTCGCCATGATCGAGCGAACGGCCGGCCTCGACGCGGCCGTCCTCGACGTGAACCTGGGCGGCAGCCTTGTCTACCCCCTGGCCGAGCGGTTGCAGTCGCTGGGCGTGCCGTTCGTCTTCTGCACCGGATACCAGCACCTCGACGATCATCGAAACTTCGCGTCGTCGCCCGTCGTGCGAAAGCCGGTCGAGATAACGCATCTCGACAGGGAGCTCCGTCGCCTCAGTGCGGCGGCCTGACGCCTTCCAGGGTCGTGCGCACGCGCCCGCCTACTGCGCCTCCCGCCTCGCTGCGATCGGTGGGTCCTCGGGCGCGAAGATGATGCAGTTGGTCATCGCCCGAGCGTAGAGGCGGCCGGTCTCGTCGGTGATGGCGCCGGTGGCGGTGGCGGCCCGGCGCCCGGCGTGCTCCACCTTGCCCACGGCGAACAGCGGCCCGTCCCCCATCCGCACCGCCCGGATGTTGCTCACCGTCATCGACACCGTGGTGCAGGCCCGGCCGGCGTCGAGAGTGGAGATCACGGCGCTGGCCATGGCGCTGTCCAGCAGGGTCGCCAGCACCCCCCCGTGCAGGATGCCCGCCCCGTGGAAGAGGTACTCCTGCGGCTCGAAGCGCAGCCGGATCAGCCCCTTCTCCACGCCCACGATGGTCCAGCCGATGGTCTCCGAAATCGGCGGCATCGGGACCTCGCCGCGCATGGACGCGCGGAAGAACTCGACGCCCGACAGCCCGGCCATAGGCTCGCGCTCGCGCGTCAGCGGCGTCCACTCGTAGCGGCGCTCCTTGCGCTCCGGCCCGCTCACGCCTTCGCCTCGCCGGGAACCAACCTGGCCATGTACTTGTCCTCCAGCCCGAAGATCTCGTCGCGGCCGAGGAGCCGCTGGGCCACGCCGAAGCCGCACAGCAGCTCCTCGTATCCCGCGATGCCGCCGGCTTCTTTCACCCGCGCGAACACCGTGCGCAGCGCCTGGATGTGCGCCTGCATGGCCGTCGACGGCAGGCTCACCCGCGCCACCCCGATCCGCTGCAGCTCGGCGAAGGTCAGGGTCTTCGGCGTCTTGCCGCCCTCCACCATGTTGATCGCCACCGGCCCGTCGATCCCCTTCACCGCCGCCTCGATCACCTCGACCGAGTCGACGCCCTCCACGAACACCATGGTCGCCCCGGCCTTCAGGAAGGCGTTCCCCCGGCGGACGGCCTCGTCGATCCCGAACACGCCCAGCGCGTCGGTGCGCGCGTTGATCACGAAGTCCTTGTCGATGCGCGCATCGCAGGCCGCCTCGACCTTGGCCACCGCCTCGTCGAAATCGAGCAGCGCCTTGCCCTCCAGGTGGCCGCACCGCTTGGGGATCACCTGGTCCTCGATGTTGATCCCGGCCGCGCCCGCCCGCTCGAACTCGCGCACGGTGAGATAGGCGTTCACCGCGTTGCCGAAGCCGGTGTCGGCGTCGCCCATGACGGGGACGTCCACCGCGCGGGCGATCCGCCCGGTGTGCTCGGCCATCTCGCGGGCCGACACCAGGCTGTAGTCGGGCACGCCGTAATGGCAGGCGACCAGGTTGGCGCCCGAGGCCTGCACCGCCTTGAACCCCGCCTCCTCGGCGAGCTTGGCCGAGAGCGCGTCATACGCCCCCGGCATCACCAAGAGCTCACGGTCGGCGATCAGCCGCTTCAGTTCGCTCGTCTTGCGCAATGGGCGTCTCCTTATCGGGCGTAGACCCAGGGCCGAAGCGCGCGGTCGCGGGCCCGGAAGGCTTCGATCAGCGGGCGCTTCTTGAGGGTGAGCGCGATCTCGTCGGCGCCTTCCAGCAGCATCTCGCGGTCGAGGGGACCGATCTCGAACGGGTAGACGGCGCCCGAGGGGCTGCGCACTGTGCAGGCCTCCAGGTCCACCGCCAGCCGCGGCGCGACCGCCTCGTCCTGCAGCTCGGCCAGCAGCGCCTCCACCGCCTCGATCGGCAGGGCGACCGGCAGGACGCCATTGCGGATGCAGTTGTTGCGGAAGATCGCCCCAAAGCTCTCGGCGATCACCGCGCGGATGCCGAATTGGCTGAGCGACCAGACCGCCGCCTCCCGCGAGGAGCCGCAGCCGAAGTTGCGCCCCGCCACCAGCGCCTGCGCGCCTGCATAGCGCGGCCGGTTCAGCACGAAGTCCGGCTGCACCTCGCGCGTGCCGGGTCGGTAACGCCAGTTGGCGAACAGCTTCTCGCCGTAGCCGGTCCGCGCCGTCGATTGGGTCTCGCGCGAGGGGATGATCGCGTCGGTATCGACGTTGTCGATGGGCATGGGCGCGGCCACGCCCTCGAGGCGGACGAAGGGCTCCATCAGCGCCTCAGATAGTCGCGCGGGTCGGCGATGGCCCCCGCGATCGCCGAGGCCGCCACCGTCAACGGGCTCGCCAGGTGGGTGCGCACGCCCGGGCCCTGGCGGTTCTCGAAGTTGCGGTTGGTGGAGCTGATCACCCGGCGCGCGCCGCCGAAGCTGTCGCCGCCGTTGAAGAAGCACAGCGAGCACCCCGCCTCGCGCCACTGGAAGCCGGCCTCGCGGAAGATGCGGTCCAGCCCCTCGGCCTCGGCCTGGCGCTTCACCGGCGTCGAGCCCGGCACGCAGATCGCCAGCACGCCCTTGGCCACCTTGCGGCCCGCCAGCACCCGCGCCGCCGCGCGCAGGTCCTCGATGCGGCTGTTGGTGCAGGAGCCGATGAAGGCCGCGTCGATGGCCGTTCCCGCCAGCGGCCGGCCCGGCTCGACCTCGGTGTAGCGCAGCGCCTTCTCCGCCGAGGCGCGCGCCACGGCGTCGCCGATCGCCGCCGGCGAGGGCACGGGCTCGTCGACCCCCACCGTCTGTTCCGAGCTGGTCCCCCAGGTCACCGAGGGCCGCAGCTCGGCCGCGTCGATGACGATCTCCACGTCGAACGTCGCGTCGTCGTCCGACGCCAGCGTCCGCCACCACGCCACGGCGGCGTCCCAGTCCGCCCCTTGCGGCGCGTAGCGCCGCCCGCGCAGGTACGCAAACGTCGTCTCGTCGGGCGCGATGATCCCGGTCCAGGCGCCGAACTCCACCGCCATGTTGCACAGCGTCATCCGCGCCGCGCAGGAGAGCGCGCGCACCGCCTCGCCCGCGAACTCCACCGCGCAGCCGTCGCCGCCCCGCGCGCCATGCAGGCGGATCAGGTGCAACACCATGTCCTTGGCGGTGACGCCTTCGCGCAAAGCTCCCTCGAAGCGCACCCGCATCTGCTTGGGCCGCTGCATGGGCAGGCACTGGGTCGCCAGCACATGCTCGCCCTGGGTGACGCCGATGCCCCAGGCCAGCGCCCCCATTCCGCCCACCGTACAGGTGTGGCTGTCGCCGCAGACCAGCGTCAGGCCCGGCTGCGCCACCCCCAGCTCCGGAGCGATCACATGCACGATCCCCTGCGACGGGTCGTCGATGTCGAAGATCCGGATCCCTGCCGCCGTCGTCCCCTCGCGGAACGCGCGGATGAACTCCGCCCCGCCGGGGAACTTGGTCCGGTCGGTGCGGCCGGGGTCGGTGTCGATGATGTGGTCCAGCGTGCCGAACGCCATGGCCGGGTCGAACACCGGCCGGCCCGCGTCGGCCAGGCCCTGCAGCATCCGGCCGCCCGAGCGCTCGTGCAGGAACAGCCGGTCGATGTGCAAAAGGTCGGTGTCGTCGCCCAGTTCCGCGACCACGTGAGCCGCCCAGATCTTCTCGACGAGGGTCTGCGCCATGCCTCAGTAATAGACCCGGCCACCGTCGATCGACAGTGTGGATCCCGTCACGAATGAGGACTCGAAGCTGGTGAGGAACAGGATCGCCTCGGCGATCTCCTCGGCCTGGCCCATGCGCTGCAGGGCGTAGCGCGCCTCGATGCGCTTGATCGCCTCAGGGTCGGTGAAGGTCCCGCGCACCAGCGGCGTGTCGACCCCGCCCGGCGCCACGGCGTTGCAGCGGATCTTCGGGGCCAGCTCCATGGCCATCACCTTGGTCATGGCGTGCACGGCGGCCTTCGACGCCGCATAGGCCGTGCGCCCAACCAGCGGCTGCAGGCCGAGCGCCGAGCCCGTGTTGACGATGGTCGCTCGCTCGGCCGCCTGCAGGTGCTTCACCCCGGCCCGGCAGGTGAAGAACACGCTGCCGGCGTTGACGTCCATGGCCCGGGCCCAGTCCTCGTCGGTGGTCTCGGCCAGCGGCTTGGAGACGCCGATGCCGGCGTTGCACACCAGCCCGTCCAGACCGCCCAGCCGCTTGGCCGCCTCGTCCACCGCCGCCGTCACCGCGGCGGAGTCCCGCAGGTCCGCGGTCAGCGCCTCGGCGCCGGTCTCCCGCGCCACCGCCGCCAAGGCCTCGGCCTGGATGTCGACCAGCGCGAGCCGGGCGCCTTCCCGCGTGAACAGCCGCGCCGTCGCCGCCCCGATGCCCGACGCCGCCCCGGTGATCAGGATGCGTCGGCCCGCCAGTCGTGGGCCCCGGCCCGATTGCGCTGACATGGCTTCATCCCCGCGGTGCTTGTGGCTGGCCCCCAAAACGAAGACGCCGCCCGGATTGTCAATCCGGACGGCGCCCTCGAGCGATGCGGAATTCGGGACTTAGAAGTTGTAGGTCCCCTTGACGCCCCAGGTCCGCGGACGCCCCACGCTGCGGAAGCCGGAGTCGAACGACGGCAGGGTCGCGGTGATGGTGGTCGGATAGCTGCCCAGGGTCGGGGCGAAGACGTGCTGGACGATGGTCTTGTCCAGCAGGTTGTCGACGAAGCCCTCGATCGAGATCTTCTTCGAGGCGCTGCGCCATTGCACACGGGCGTTGAGCACTTCGAAGGCGTCGATCACCTCCGTCGGGTCGTTGTCGATGCCCGAGAAGCTCTTGTCCTGCCAGCGGCCGTCGCCCTGCAGGGTCACCGAGCCCATGTCGCCCATCGGGATCGTGTAGCGCACGATCGCGTTGAAGCTGACCTTGGGGGCCTGCGTCAGCTTGTTGCCGTTGATGAACCGCCCGTCGATCGTGAACAGCGGATTGGTGATCATCTTAGTGTCGAGCAGGCCGACGTTGGCGGCGATTTCCAGGTTGTCGACGACAGCCCAGGTCGCTTCCAGCTCCGCGCCGTAGGTGCGCGGGTCGCCAGCGTTGATGTAGTACACGAACGCCGCCCCGGTGACCGGATCGGAGGACCCGATCAGCGCCTGCAGGCCGTAGAACTTGTAATAGAACAACGAGGCGTTCAGCCGCAGCGTCTTGTCCAGGAAGTACCGCTTCGCACCGACTTCGAAGGAGTCCACCGTCTCGGCGGTCACCGGTCCGCGCTGCACGGTCGCGCGCACCGGGTTGAACCCGCCGCTCTTGAAGCCGTGCGAGTACTGCACGAAGTAGAGCTGCTCATCGCCCGGCCGCCATTCCAGCGCGACCCGGCCGGTGGCGGCCTCCGTCGAGATGCTTTGCGGCGCGGTGTCGCCGCAGTAGGTGCCTAGCGCCGTGTTGGTCCGGTTGGCCGCTGTCTCGCCGGGGCCGAGGCCGCAGGCGGGCAGGAGCGTCAGGGCCATCTTGCGCGTGTCGTTGGTGTAGCGCACGCCCGCCGAGGCCGTGAGCGTCTCGCTGATCGGCGCGTCCACCTGGCCGAACACCGCATAGGACTGGGTGGTCGTCTTGGCCAGCGTCTTGGTGTTGCGCGGGTCGATGGTGGGGTTGTCCACCAGGTTCGCGCCGAGCTGGTCTTCGGGGATGTCGAACTCGGTGCCGGCGTAGGACTGCTGGTGGCTGCGGTAGAAATAGACGCCGCCCACGTACTTGACGCCGTTGTGCTCGCCGTTCAGGCGGGCCTCCTGCGAGAACTGGTCGGCGTTGGAGCGCCAGAACGTGTGCACGTCGACCGGGCCCGAGCGGTAGGGCCGGTTGTCGTAGTTGTCGAAGTCGTAGCCGAAGACCTGGTTGTACTTCTCGTAGGCCGTGATCGAGGTCAGGGTCGCTTCGCCGACCTTGCCCGTCAGCTTGGCGTAGGCGCCGCGGGCCTTGTAGTCGAAGGGCATCGGGTAATCGATGTAGGTCTTGCTCGCGTCGAGCTTGGAGATCTTGTAGCCCGCGCGGTTGTAGCCCTGGTTGGAGCGGAGGCAGTTGGCGGTGAGGATGTCGCCCGCCGTGCCCGGCACGGGGCGGATCAGCGCGCCCGTGGCGTCACGCCCCGCGCAGTAGGTCAGCGGCGTGCCGGGCGTGGCCGGATTGGGCGGACCCAGCAGGTAGAGCGCCCCTTGCGAGACCGACTTGCCGTCGTTCTTCGCGTAATGGCCCTGCAGCTCCAGCATCCAGTCCTCGGCGATGTCCCACTGGGTGGTCAGGCGCACCGACTTGGCGTTGGTCTTGGCCGCGCGGCCGCCCGACGGGCCGATGTTCTTCTGCCAGCCGTCGTCGCGGTTCCACTTGCCGGCCAGGCGGGCGCGGAAACCTTCGGCGATCGGGCCGCTGACAGCGCCCTCCAGGATGGTCTGGTTGTAGGCGCCGTACTGGGCGCTGGCGTAGCCCTCGAAGGTCTCGGTGGGTTTCTTGGAGGCGAAGCTGACGACGCCGGCGGTGGCGTTGCGGCCGAACAGCGTGCCCTGCGGGCCGCGCAGCACTTCCACGTGGCCCACGTCGAAGGTCTGGGCGACGCCGATGCCCTGCGAGGCCTGGTAGACCTCGTCGAGGTACACCGCCACCGAGGCTTCGTTGATGTTCGAGAAATCGACGAAGCTGATGCCGCGAATGGAGAAGAACGGCGGGCCGCCCGCGCCGCCGAGGCCGCCGGCCTTGAAGTTCGGCACCAGGTCGACGATGCGCGTCGCGTCCTGGATGTTCATCGCCCGCAGTTGCTCGCCGCTGAAGGCCGACACGGCCAGCGGCACGTTCTGGATGTTCTCCTCGCGCTTCTGGGCGGTGACGACGATCTCGTCCATCAGGACGTTCTGCGCCGCCGCGTGGCCCGCGGCGAAGGTGGCCGGTACGGCCGTGGCGATCATCAGGGCCCTAAGGCTTGCAGCCGCGGCCAGTTTCGAAAGATTGGATTTCATCAAATACCCCTCCGTAGGCAGGCGTGGTTGTTTCCGCCTGACGCTCCGTGTTGTTGCGGCCCTGTTCGGGCCCTTGTTTCTGGCCTCGGGCGGCGGCCCGCGCGCCGGTGGGCTTTCGCGCCGGCTCAAACGATAACCTTCGCCACGGCCGCCGCCGTGCACGCTGAGAATTGATGCTCAGTTAGTCCGCGTCCGCCGCTGAACGCGGGCGTTCTGACCGCGCGACGCCAATTCCCCTCCATTGCGAAGTGGCGGCACGCTGCGACTGCGGATCACGTAACTTGTTGTTCAGTCCCCAAAATTATTTGTTCGTGTCGCCTGGAACGACTCGTCCAGTTCGCGGCGAAACGTGGCAGAGGCGGAACCGCCCAGCAATGCGCTCTAGTTCAACTTTGCTGTGAATTTGCGGAACAATTGCAAATTTATCACGAATTGGCGGCGACGGCGCAGCTCGCCTCGACGCCGGCCCAGGGCGGATTTTGGGTGAACTCTTCGCTGAGGAAATCGAGGAACAGCCTGACTCGCGGGCTGATGTGCCGGCGGGCGTGGTGGATGGCGTAGACCGGCTCGTCCCCGACGGAATGATACTGCGGCAACACCCGCACCAGCCGTCCGGTCCGCAACTCTTCGGCCACGTGGAATTCCGTGAGCCGCGCGATGCCGACCCCCGCGAGCGCCGCGGCCAGCACCATGTCGCCGTGGTTGGACGAAAGCCGTCCCTTGGGGACGTGCGACGCCAGTTCGCCGTGGCCGTCGTGGAACGTCCAGCTGTTCCAGTCGCCCCCCACCGCGAAAGTCAGGCAGGGGTGATCCTCGAGATCGGCGACGTCGTTCGGCGCCCCGCGCGCCGCCAGGTAGGCGGGACTCGCGCACAGCACCCAGCGGCTGGTGGCGATCCGGCGCACCATCAACGCGGAATCCTGCAGCCGCCCGCCCTGGATGGCGACGTCGATGTTGGAGTCCAGGGTGCGCAGGGGCTCGTTGCCGAGTTGGAACTCGATGCTGAGCTTCGGGTTGTGCGCCAGGAACGCCGGCATCCGGGGCGCTAGCTGGCAGCGCGCGAACGTCGGCAGCACGTAGACCCGCAGCAGGCCCGACGCCGTCGCGCTGTCGCCGGCCAGCGCCGACTCCGCCTCGTCCAGCGACGTCAGGATGTTGCGCGCGTCGTCGTAGAACCGCTCGCCCTCGCGGGTCAGGCCGACCTGGCGCGACGAGCGGTGGAAGAGCAGCACCCCCAGCCGGGCCTCCAGCCGCGCGATCAGCTTGCTGACCGCCGAGGGGGTCAGCCCGGCCGCCCGCGCCGCCCCGGAGAATCCCCGCGCCTCCACCACCTGGGTGAAGACCTTGAGCTCGCCGAACCTGTCCACGCGCCTCGCTCTCCCGCGCTCCCGGCCGCCGGGCCATCTGCACGCATTCGCCGCGCGTTGTAAACGCGAGCCGCGAGGGGCTAGCCTGCCTGTGAATGACAGGGACGCGAGGAAACAGCCGATGAGCGTGGAACAAGGTCGCCGCTGGAAAATCCGGCCGGAAGGCTCCAACTGGGGCGACTTCGGCGACGACGACGAGATTGGCCGCCTGAACCTGATCACGCCGGAGCGGGTCATGGCCGCGGCGCGGGAGATCCGCGAGGGCCTGAGCTTCTGCCTCAGTCTGCCCCTCGACCTGCCGGGCGGCGGCCGCGGCTCGCGCCAGCCGCCGAAGCTGTTCGCCACCGGCGAACCGGACCAGCCGCGCATGAACCACTGGATGACCGAGTACCCGGGCATCAGCGACGTCCTCTGCGACGACGGCGTGGTCTTGACGCTGCAGTATTCCACCCAGTGGGACGGCCTCTGCCACGTGGGCCACAGGTTCGACGCCGACGGCGACGGGGTGGACGAGCCCGTCTACTACAACGGCTGGCGCGCCGGGGTGGACGTCAAGGGCCACGACGAGGGCGGCGCCCGGCGGCTCGGCATCCAGACCTACGCCGAGAAGGGCATGCAGACCCGCGGCGTGATGTTCGACTTCCGCCGCCACTTCGGGCCGGAGCGCCGCGCGGTGAGCTACGACGACCTCATGCGGGTGATCGACGCCGACGGAATCGAGATCGCGCCCGGCGACATCATGTGCCTGCACTCGGGATTCGGCGAGGCCCTGGTGCGGATGGCGGGCAACCCCGACCCCAAGGTCCTGCGCACCCTAGGCGCCGAGCTCGACGGCGGAGACGCGCGGCTGCTGCAATGGGTCATCGACTCCGGCGTCGCCGCCATCGCCGCCGACACCGCGGCCGTCGAGACCTTCCGCCGCCCCACGGAGCCCGGCCCGAAGCTGAAGCCGCTCCTGCCCCTGCACGAGCTCTGCCTGTTCAAGCTGGGCGTGCCGCTCGGCGAATACTGGTGGCTGACGCCGCTCGCCGAAGCCCTCGCCGAGCGCCGCCGCAGCGCCTTCATGCTCACCGCCCCGCCCCTGCGCCTGCCCGGCGCCGTGGGCTCCCCCGTGACCCCCATCGCGACGATCTAGACGGTCCAGCTCCTCCCCCGTCCCGCAGAGGACGGGGGAGGTGGCGCGCCTTCAAGGAAGGCGTGACGGAGGGGGCGCAAAGCCGGATCCGCCGCGCACGGGGCCCTGCGCCCCCTCCACCGCGTTCCGCGGCCCCCCTCCCCCGAAGTGTTCCCTTCGGGGGAGGA
>Ga0068860_100005192_pt1 | contig 13235 bp, 8 predicted proteins | sample KBSSwiS32_FD_66597 | JGI IMG/M metagenome (GOLD analysis project Ga0068860, IMG submission 66597) | Switchgrass rhizosphere microbial communities from Kellogg Biological Station, Michigan, USA - KBS Switchgrass S3-2 | ecosystem: Host-associated > Plants > Roots > Rhizosphere > Soil ... | reverse complement strand
CGAGAGCGTACTGAGAATCCGCAGTTAACGGATGTTCCATCAGATTTACGAGTTAATGGTGCTCGGCATGCATCCCGCGATCTCGCACTCCCGTCGAAGCCAAATTCGCCCCCTCGACAGGCGCGCGCCGGACGCTCTTCCGGCGTGCTTTCTTATTGTACGCGCAGGCCCGGCTAACAAAGCGCCGAGCAACGTTTTGGCTTTTGAAGCTGCGCCGTTACGTCCCGACGAGCGCAAGCTCGGTGCCGCCCTCGGGCGTGCCGTCCGTCGGAACAAGAGGCAGCGCGATAACAAACACCGCACCCTGATTGAGGCCGCCGCTGTAAACGTCGATGCGGCCGCCATGCAGGCGGACCAGGTCGCGGACGATCGCAAGACCCATCCCGAGGCCGCTGTGAGAACGCGTCGGTGAGGCGTCGGCCTGGCGGAACCGGTCGAAGACGTACGGCAGGAACTCGGGATCGATGCCGATGCCCGTATCGCGGACCGAAATCTTCACGTCCTCGCCTTCGGCCTCGACGTTCACCCAGACCGCGCCGCCCGGCTGCGTGAATTTCACGCCGTTGGCGACGAGGTTCGTGATGATCTGCGCGAACCGGCCGGCATCCGCGGCAATGATGAATGTGCCCGCGGCAGTGGCATCGAGGCCGTGCAGCGCGACGTCCTTGGCTTCCGCGGCGGGACGAAGCGATTCGACCACCGCGGTGATCGCCGGCACCACCGACAACGGCTGCTTGTCGAGGCGCATCTTGCCCATGAGGATGCGCGACACCTCGAGCAGGTCGTCAATCAACTGCGCCTGCGTCCGCGCGTTGCGATCGATGATGTCGAGCGCGTGGACATACCGGTCGTCGCGGACGCTGCCGTTGCGCAGCATCGAGAGCCATCCCAGCACCACGTTGAGCGGTGTTCGCAGCTCGTGTGAGAGCACCGCCAGGAATTCGTCCTTCGCACGGTCAGCGGCGCGGAGCTCGGCCGCGTGCCGTTCCGCAGTTTGCCAGGCGCGCACCTGCGCACGCATCAGCGCAAACAAGAGCAGCGACACGAGCGCTCCAACGACGAAGGTTCGCTGCGCTTCCGGTGGCAGCGCTGCCAGGTTGGACTGACGGGAGCTGGCGACCAGAAGCCACTGGCGGCCGCCGATCGTGAGCGTCCCACTCGACTTGACACCGCCTTTACCGTCGCCGGAACTCACGAGCAGCGCATCGCTGTCTTTGCTGTTGTCGTAGATCGCAATGTCGAGGTACCGCACGGTCGCTGCCGCGATGCTGTCGCTGAAGATCACGTCAGGGCTCAGACGGCTGAACACGAAGCCGACCAGCGCGCGCCGCCGCTCGTCAGTCGAGTCAATCGGTTCACCGCGACGGTAAATCGGCAGGTAGATGACGAATTCACGTCCACTGCGGCCAGCCGCAGGATTTGGTTGGAGCAGCTCGGTGACGGCAGGCAGATCGGAATCCCGCGCCCGATTCATCGCGTCGAGCTGTGCCGGTTCCGACCCGAGATCGAACCCGATGGTGCTCGAATTGTCGTCGTCGCGCGGCTCGAGCAACGCTGCCGGAAAATACTCGTTGCGGGTGCCTCCCGGGCGGACCTTCAGGTTCGCCATCCCGTCGAGCGATATCGAACGCACAAACGTCCGAAGGTTCTCGGAGGCGACGCGCGGCGCAAACCCGATCCCATCCACGCCGACGTACCGCTCACGCAACTGCAGCCCGGAGACGAATGCCCGAAACTCTCTGAAATTGATCTCAGGGCTTGCGGCGAGCAGTGCGGCCGCCGCGTGCGTGACGGCGACGACTGTGTCGAGCTGCACCTGTGTCACGCGCTGCACGGCGAGCGTATCGGCCCGGAATGCATTCGCCGTCGCCACCTCCTGCCGCGTCGCGATCGTCGTGACGGCGGTGGCAGTCAGCACACAGCCGAGAACGAGCACGGTGAACGGAACCCACTGCTGGAGGTACGGCCGGCGGCGGATCGGACCGGAAAAACTGGAAGCCATGGCGGACCTTGCTGGAACCATCTCGCTTATCGGTCGCCCGGGGGACTCCAATATCGATCCGAGCTCATCGATACGCAAGGTTTTTCGATGAGACCCCAGCCCGTTTCTTCACGCTATTCAACCGGCGTGACGCCGGTTGTGCGGATGGGGCGTGCGTCGGTCGAATCCTGCCCCCCTGTCGCCCCACGGCACGTGTCCAGCCGTTCGCAAAATGGATCACCCGGAAGTTCGAATATTGAACATCCTTTGATGACTCGAACTGCCAGTAGCGGGAAACGTGGAACTTTCAACGGCTGTCACTTGGTCTCAAGCTGGAGCGGCGATTGCTCTATTTGCCGCCACTTACGATGTTTACCGAGGGGGCCGTGCGTTCAGAGCTGAAACTTGTAAAAGCGTGCATCGTCGACCAACGGGCGACCTTCAACAATGAGGGAGCCGATCGGCGCGCCCATCGACGTCTCACAGTCGCGGAGCTGTCGTGGTTGAGCCATGCGCGGATCAAGTACGGCCCGGACGTATCGTTAATCGACTTATCCGTCGGTGGCGCGCAATTCGAGACGACGAGCTATCGGCCACAGCTCGGCAGCACCCTGGTCATCGAACTGGCCGCCGGTGAGCGGACGTGGCCTGTGCCGGCCCGCGTGCTGCGATGTCACCTGGCGTCACTGGCACCCCATCCAACCTATCGTGGTGCTGTCGCATTCAAACGGCCGTTCGACTTCGAGGAGATCGCCGGCGTCGTTCAGCACGGGGTCGACGTCAACCCGGTTCAGGAGTTCGCAAGGCTGAACCTCGCGTTGAAGCAAATTGCGGAATCGACCGCCGCGAGCGGCTCGCCGCTGAGCGTGACCGGCATGCGGGCGCTCGAATCAACGTTCGCGATGATTGAATCCGGCCGCGGCCGTGAATCGACCGTCCCATTCATCAACGAGATGGGTCGACTCCTTCGCGTCATGACGACGGCGCTCGAGAATGCGGCCGACCCGTCCACGATGGTTCCGGAGATTATTACCAGGCTTCATCGATCGGTGCCTTCACTAATGGTGCGGATCATCGATGCGCACCAGGCGTCGCTCGTTCGCAACGATGCTGTGTACTTCCGCGTCCCGACCGAAGGGATCGACGTGCCGGAGTGCCTCGTCGTCGAGTTTCCACAGGACTGCGCGCTCGAAGCGTGGCACCTCCAGCTGCTCGAGGCCGGCGCCCAGTTGGTTGCGGTCAGCAAGGATTTGGCATCATCCCACCAGAGAGCGACGGAGAAGCCGGCACCTCGGATTGACGACAAACCCGCGCCGGAATTGCGTGGGTGGAACAAGCTGGTCGTTCACTATCTCGACGGGCGCCTTTTGAAGGGGTACGGCCGCGACCTTCAGCCCACACGTGGTTCACTGGACCTTTGCAACGATCCCGATGGTCCAGAGGAATCGCGGATGACGATTCCATTCGCGCATCTCAAAGCCGTCTTCTTCGTACAGGATTTCGCTGGCAACCCGGATCACCTCCCGAGACCAGATGCCGATGACCCATCCGCGCGCGGCAGGCGGGTCACCGTCACCTTCGTCGACGGAGAGGTTCTTCGGGGTGCGACGCTCGGCTACAGCCAGAATGCGGCCGGCTTTTTCGTGTCGCCGCTCGACAGCACCTCCAACAACACACGCATCTTTGTTCTGGCCGGGGCGATACGACACGTGCAGTTCCACGATGCGTCGAGCCGCACGTCCGCGCCCCAGCCTCTGACGAGCGTCCGCCGCTAGACGACAACTCCATCGCGGCCCGGGCAGTCCTTTGATCCAATAGACGCCTGATGAAATAGACGCCGCTGACGCCGTCACCGCCCCCGTTGGCGTGACGGTTTCACCCGGAAGTGAAAGTCCGTCGGGTGATTGGACGATACCTGTAATCGTGCCGGTTGTTACGCCTTGCGCCCGAGCCAAGGATGAATGCGGATGCTCCTTCCAGATGAGCGACACTCCGCGCGAGTATGCGCGTCTGGCAACGAGTCGAAGCTTAGCTGTTGCAGGTATTTAGCGTGACTGACCGTATAATCGGTTGACTCAAAACAGTGTCTTTCGACGATCAGATCCGATCGGCGCTTGACGGCGCGGCGGGAAGCCTGCGTCAGCACCTCGAAGCCGAGCTGCACAACTTTGCTCAGCAGGTCCTCCGTGCGGCTGCGGAGGAGCAGCAACGGGCCGTCGCTGCCGCGTCCCAGAAGGTCGCGGCGGAGATCCGTAAGGAAGCGGAAGGGCAGCTCGCTCAGATTCGCGTGGCGGCACAGAAGCATGGGGAAGAGCTGAAACGTGCCGCGGACATACAGATTGGCGCTCTTCGAACCGGCCTCGAAGAGCTGAGGGCGCAGGCGCAGCAACAGATTGACGCCGCACGTCGTCAGGCGCAGACCGAAGTCGAACACACGAAAGCGGAGGCTGCGCGATTCACTACTGAGATCGAGCGAGTCAATGCCGACCTCGATCGTGCTCGCGCAGCGGGCGACGAACTGAAGGTCCTCGCAGCGAACGCGAGAAACGAAAACGAGAGACTCCACGCCGATGCCGCCACTGCCAGAGACGAGAACGAGAGACTCAGGGCCGATGGAGCGATCCTCAGAGATGAGAACGAACGACTCAGATCCGAGGTAGGAAGCGCTCGAGAGCACACCGAACAGCTCAGGATCGATGCAGCCAACGCGAGAGCCGAGAGCGAGATGTTGAAGGTCGCTGCCGTGAGCGCGAACGGCGAAAACGAGAAACTCAAGGCTGAGGCTGCAAGCGCCAGGGACGAGTGCCAGCGATTGAGGGCCGATGCAGCCAGCGTCAGAAACGAGAGCGAGAAACTTAGAGCCGACGCGGCGAGCACCAGAGACGAAATCGGGAGATTGAAGGTCTCTGCCGTGCAAGTTGCAGATGAAAACGATCGACTCAAGGCCGCGGTCGCAAACGCGGGAGACGAGGTCGCGAAGTGGCAACGCGCCATGGAGCAGGCCCGGGCCGAGGCTGAGACGGCGCGTATCGACGGCGAACGTGCTCGCGTCACCGCGGAACAACACTTCGCTGCCGTACGCAGTGACCTCGAGGCCGCGCGGCAGGCGGCCGTCGGCGAAGCGGACCGCGCCCGTCAGGCTGCGGCCGAAGCTGACCGGGCTCGCCACGAAGCAGCAGCCGAAGCTGAGCAGGTCTTTGCGACCCGGCTGGCATCCGCCGACGCGGCAAGCCAGCGACAGCTGGCCGAAGCACTTGAAAGGGGCGAGAGCCGAACCCGTCAGGAGCTCGAACGGGCGGCGCGTCTGAGCGACGCTGTCCGCGCAATCGACGAAGCCGGCGCCTTGTCAGACGTGCTGGAGCGGCTCGTGCAATGCGCAGCCCGCGAAGTCGATCGGACGGCGATGCTGATCGTGAAAGGTCATCGGCTGACGGGTTGGAAGCTAGTGGGATTTCCTGCTGATTCGCCGCCTGCGAAGTCGATCGATGTCGGCCTGGAAGAAGCCGGCCTCGCAGGCGCGGTGGTTGAAAGCGGCATCGCGTGCTCGCGGTCCGCTGACGCAAGCGACAGCGCGTCGTTACCGTCGTTCGCGGCTGACGGAGCCGAGCGCCAGGCGCTCGCCGTTCCGGTACGCGTTGGCGGAGACGTCGTTGCGGTGCTCTACGCGGATGCGCAGGGAAACCGTAACATGCTCTCGTCAGAAGGCCGATGGCCTGCGATACTGGAAGTCCTCACTCGCCATGCGAGCCGCGTGCTCGAGGCGATGACAGTGCAGCAGGCCGCTGGACTACCGCTGCAGCGTCCCGCAGCGCGCGCGTTCACGGCCGCGCCAGGGCCGTTGGCGCATGCCGGCGGCGGTGAGCAGGTGGGTGTCGGGGACTCTCCATGAAGTTGTGTATGCGTCGCGTGCATGTCCATTCCGTCGCGTTCGTGGCGATTGCCTTAGGCGTAGTCGCCGGCAGCGGACCGCGCGCGCAGCAATCTGAGAACCTCGACGCGTCGGTGGCGACGAGCGCCGTGCGGACCGTCAGTCTCGGGCCGACCGTTCATCCAGCTGTTCCCTCGCGTCCCACCGATTTCTGGTACGTCCCGGAATCCTTTCCGCGCACCGGCGCGGGCCGAAGCGAATCGCCAGCCGAAAAATTTGCGCGCTCCGTGCGGTTCGTCGAGGCCGGCGATTTTGCCGCGGCACTCCCGGTTCTCACCGCGACCGACCTGTCTGGCACCCCGCTCGCGGCCTACGGGTTGTACTACCGCGCGCTCGCGCTCGCGGGCCTCAATCGCGTCGGCGAAGCGACTGAGCTCCTGGATCGGATCGAACAATCGTCGCCGGGACAGCGCGGTTACCTCTTCGATGAAGCGATTCCTCTCAAGCGCGCGGATTTTGACGTAGCGCGATTTGCCGCGCGCAACGCGGTCGACGCGCTCGAGGACTTGAGCAAGGAGAAGTTCCTGACGTCACCGGAAGACGTCTGGCTGAAACTCGGCCGCGCCGCCGAGGCGGCTGGCGACCGCGGGAGAGCGATCGATGCGTATCGCAAGGTCTATTACGAGTCGCCGCTGAGTCTGCAGGCGCTGGACGCGCAGACTCTGCTCGGGCGTCTCGACGATGCCACGCTTTCTGACAGATTCAAGCTTGAACTCGCGCGCGCGGAACGCATCTTCAACGCCCGGCGCTGGGCGCAGGCGCGAGCGGGTTTCGCGCCGCTTGCAGGCCTCGCGTCGGGCGACGACAAAGAGCTGATTGCACTTCGCATCGCCGAGTGCGACTACTACCTCGATCGGTTTCGCGCGTCGCGCGACGCGTTGACGCCGTTTATCGAGAGCGCCTCGCGCAAGGCGGAGGCACGCTTCTTTTATCTGACTGCCACGCGCGCGCTCGGCGACCACGCGGCCTATGTGCTCGAGGCGCGCGCGCTCGTCGACGAGTTTCCCGACAGCAGCTGGGCCCTCGAAACGCTGAACAACCTCGCATCGCACTACGTGATCGTTGATGACGATGCGACGGCGGATACCGTGTTCCGGGAACTTGTTCGTCGCTTTCCTGACAGCCGGTACGCGGAGCGCGCGTACTGGAAGATTGGCTGGTGGGCGTACCGGAACGGAAGCTTTGCCGACGCCGCGCAGGCGTTCGATGCAGGTTCTTCAACGTTCCCACGCGCCGACATGCGCCCGGCATGGCTGTACTGGTCGGGCCGCGCCCACGATCAGATCGGCGAGGCGACGATCGCTAACGACCGGTACCGCATCGAGCTCGCTGATTACGGAAATTCGTACTACGGCCGGCTGACAGCGAAAATTGTCGACGGACGCACCGTCCCTTCCGTCTCGGATAGCGTCACGGTTGCGGCGACTTCGCCGACGCCACCGATCCCGACTGCGGCCGTCATTCGACAACTCGTCGCCCTCGAGCTCTACGACGCAGCGCTCAAGGAGCTGCAGTTCGCGCAGCGTGCCTGGGGCAATTCGCCTCCGATCGAAGCGACCATCGCCTGGATTCGCCACGAACAGGCGCAGAACGAAACGGCACCAGAACGCTTCGATCATCTTCGCGGAGCCATCAACATCATGAAGCGCGCCTATCCGCAGTACCTCGCTGCGGGAGGCCAGGAGCTGCCCGCCGCCGTCCTCGAAGTGATCTACCCGCTCGATTACTGGCCGCTCATCGACAAGTATTCGAAGGAGAATGGTCTGGACCCGTACCTGATGGCAGCGCTGATCGCGCAGGAATCGACATTCACCGCGGATGTCCGATCCTCCGCCAACGCGTACGGGCTGATGCAGCTGCTTCCATCGACCGGACGGCGCTACGCGCAGCGCCTCGGCATCCGGCCATTTTCGACGGCGTCGCTGACGCGGCCCGAGACGAACATCCGGCTGGGGATGGCGAACTTCAAGGACTTGATCGAACGCTTCGGCGGTGTCCATTACGCGCTCGCCAGCTATAACGCCGGCGACTCTCGAGTCGCGGCGTGGCTCGACGAACGCCCAGGGCTGGCGCAGGACGAATTCATCGACGACATTCCTTACCCGGAAACGCAGAACTACGTGAAGCGCATCCTCGGGACCGCGGAGGACTACCGCCGCTTGTACGGCGAGGGCCGGCTGGTGCCGGGCAGCCTGAAGGACGCTCCACCCACGCGGCCGCTGCGAGTCACGTCGAAACCGAAATCGACGCGCAAACCGCCTGTTCGGCGAGCCTCACGAAAAAGGAAGACGACGCGCTGATCGATGGACGATCTCCTCGACCTGACCAGCCGCGTCGAGGCGACGCACTTCTGGTTTCGAGGATTCCGCAGGTTCGTTGCGCCCGCAATCGCGGAGATAGCTGACGGCCGGCGTGATCTCCACCTTCTGGACTGTGGCTGCGGTACCGGCCATAACCTCGCGACGCTGCTTCGGCCGCACGGCTCGGCGTTCGGCTTCGACCTGACGCCAGCGGGTCTCGCGCACGGACGGGCGGCGGGCCTCCGTCTGGCGCGCGCAGATATGTCCGCGATTCCCTTCCAATCCAGCCGCTTCGATCTCGCCACCTCGTTCGACGTGCTGCAGTACGTCCGCGATGACGCTGCTGTCATGAAGGAGATCGCGCGCGTGATCAAACCGGGCGGGGGCCTCGTCGTGACTGCTGCCGCGCTCGATCTGCTGCGGGGCGGCCACGCGGGAACATGGCCCGAGGTGCGTCGTTACACAACCGCGCGGATGCGCTCCATCGTCGAGGCCGCAGGGTTAGAGATTCGGCACCTGACGTATCTCTTCGCAACCCTGTTTCCCGCCATGCTGGCCGTGCGGCTGGCGGGTAGGGCGAGTGAGGAGGGTAGGACGGGTGAGATGCCTGGGGACGATTGGGAAATGCGCGTGCCAGCGGCCCCAATCAATGCGACGTTGACCGGAATGCTGGCGGTAGAAGCGGCACTGTCGCGCCGAATCCCGATGCCTGTCGGAAGTTCCGTGCTGGTCGTCGCGGTGAAGCCGCGCTAGAACCGGACAACGAGACCGAAGTACGGTCCCTTCAGCTTCACATCGCCCGCGTCGTTGTCGATATCGTAGTTCAACGTCAGGCGCCGATACCCATACTGCACCCCCAGGTTGCGTCCAAGGTTGGCAGTGCCGTACAGATCGAAATCGAAGAACTTCGCGACGAAGTCAGAACGGTTCACCTTGAAGCCTGTCAGTTCACCGGTGAACGAGATGTACTGTCCAAGGTAGCCGCGGGCGATGCCGCCGATCGTCGGCACCGGAATGGTGTGCTCGAAGATCTCCGTTGTGACGCCAGGAGCCGACAGCTGTACGTTCATCTTGTTGTACTCCAGGTCGAACACCAGTCCGAGAAACCCGCGAGGGGTTGACACCGGATCCCACTCGTAGCCGATGCGCGTCAAATGCCAGTCGAGTTCCGCCGTTGTCGGCACGCCCACGGTGTAGGTCTGACCTTGAAATCGGATCGTGACCGGCAGCTCAGTCGTCGCATCGTATTTGATGTCCTCCTTACTGAAACGCACCTTGTGCTTGCCAGCCTTGGTCACGATCTGGTACGAGCGAAATCGCTTTTCTTCGACGCCAAATGTGTTAATGAAATCCACCGGCGTGCCGAGCGTGCCGCTGGTGAGAACGATCTCTGGTGACGGCTTCCAGAAGATCAGACGGCCTTCGAAGCCGTAACTCTCCGGCGAGCTCTGGGCGCTCGCGACGCCGCTGACGCAGAGCATGGCCGCGGCCAGAAAGGGAAGTCGAAGGTTCATGACGGATTTATCGGTTGGTGATCGACTGATCGGCAGGTGGTCCAGGGTTAACCTGACGCCTGGACCACGCCTGATATCCGATACCTGACCGGCGAGCCTTGGCTATGTTTCGGCGAGCTCCAGCTGCGGAAGCCGCCCGGTGAGGACGAGCATCCACCGCCAGATGGCTGCCGACATGATCATCAGGCAGCAGGCCATCATGATCGTGGTGCTGATCGACAGCACGTACCCCTGCACGTGGAGATCGGGGTTCGTGTGCACCGCAAGCGGCCAGAAGTTGTCCCTGATGCTCATATAACCCGCGGTCATCGTCGTCACCGACAGGAAGCAGAGCGGGAAAAACGTGACCCACGCCACGCGCGTTCGTCCCATATTGATAAGGACGGTCGTCGCGACGGCGAGAGCGACGGCGCCAAGCAGCTGGTTAGCGATGCCGAAGAGCGGCCAGATCGTGTTGATGTTGCCGGTCCAGATGAAGTATCCCCACGACAACACCATGAATGCGGTGGCGCCAAGCGAGCCGGGCAGCCATTCCGCGTCCCCGAGTTTGCTCCACACGCGCCCGCCGAACTCCTGGACGAGGAAGCGCCCTACGCGGGTTCCCGAATCGACGGTCGTCAGAATGAACAGCGCCTCGAACATGATGGCGAAGTGGTACCAATACGCCATCAGTCCCTTCATTCCGGGGAGCGCCGCAAAGATCTGCGCCATGCCGACTGCAAGCGAGACTGCGCCGCCAGGTCGCGCGGTGACGTTCTCGCCGACTGCCGCCTGTAAGTCTGGGAGGTTGACGATCGGGATGTGGAGATTGGAAAAGACAGACGCCGACGTGTTGATCGCGAAGTAGTCACCAGGGTGCAGCGCGGTTGCCGCGATCAACGCCATCACACCGACGAACCCTTCGCACAGCATTCCGGCATAGCCGATCGGCCTGATGTCGCTCTCTTTGTCGACCATCTTGGGCGTCGTGCCGGTAGCGATCAGCGAATGGAAGCCCGAAACGGCGCCGCAGGCGATGGTGATGAAGACGAACGGGTAGAGCGGGCCCGGGATGACAGGCCCCCCACCGTGGATAAATTGTGAGAACGCCGGCGCCTGGAGCGTCGGGTTCACGATGATGACGCCGAGCGCGAGGAACGCAATCGTGCCAATCTTCATGAACGTGCTCAGATAGCCGCGGGGCGTCAGCAGCATCCACATCGGCAGGATCGACGCCGCGAGTGCGTAGATGGCCATGGCGGCCGTGACCTGATGCCGTGTGAGAACCAGGTAATGGCCGTACGACGACTCGGCAAACGTCCGTCCGAAGATCACGGCACCAAGCAGCAACACCACGCCGATGATCGTCGCCTCTCTGATATGTCCCTTGCGGAAGACGAACATATGGAAGCCCATCAGCATGCCAATCGGAATCGTCACGCCGATGGTGAATGTGCTCCAGGCGCTTTCGGCCAGCGCGTTTACGACGGCGATGCCGAGCCCGGCAAGTGCCACGATAAGGATGAACAGAATGGCCAGCGCTCCGACGGTTCCTGCCAGTGGTCCGATCTCGGCGCGCGCGATATTCGCGAGTGACTTGCCACCGCGCCTCGTCGATGCCCAGAGGCACATCGAATCGTGGACCGCGCCGCACAGCGTGCAGCCCGCCACGAGCCAGAGGAGGCCCGGCGCAAAGCCGAACTGAGCCGCAAGCACGGGACCCACGAGTGGGCCAGCGCCGGCAATCGCGGCGAAATGGTGTCCGAAGAGGACCCATCGGCCCATGGGATGGAAATTGGACCCGTCGTACTTCGTATGCGCCGGCGTTACCCGGGCGTCGTCGAGCGCCATGACCTTGGCCGCGATGAAGGCGCTGTAGTAGCGGTAGGCAATCATGAAGATGCCCACGACGGGGATGACGATGTAAAGGGCCTGCATGGACCGGAATTCTACGTCATACTCGCAAAATGACGCCCACCCGGCGGCTGCTCGCGTATGTCGGGCGCTATCGGACCGCTTTTACGCTCGGGTTTCTTTGCATTGTTGCGACGACGGCGATTTCGCTCGCCGGCCCGTGGGTGCTCAAGTACGCCATCGACGACCTGACGGCCCGGGCGACGGCCGCTAAACTCGCCTTTTACGGCGGCGCCCTGCTCGGCCTGGCGGCGGTCGGTGGAGTCTTCCGCTTCCTTCAGCGGCGCATCATCATCGGTGCGTCACGCGATATCGAGTTCGATCTCCGCAACGACTTCTTCGCGCGGCTCCAACTCTTCGAACCCGCGTATTTCCACCGTAACCGGACCGGCGATCTGATGTCGCGCGCGACCAACGACCTCAACGCTGTGCGCATGATGATCGGGCCTGCGGTGATGTACCTGTCGAACACCGTGCTGACGTTTGTCACCGTTATTGTCCTGATGCTGTCGCTCAATCGGCGGCTGACGTTGCTGTCTTTGATCCCGCTGCCCATTCTGTCCGTCGCTGTGTACTTCTTCGGCGCGGTCATCCATCGTCGGTTCGATCGCATCCAGGACCAGCTGTCGACGATCAGCGCGGTCACGCAGGAAGCGCTTGCCGGGGTTCGTGTCGTCCGGGCTTACCGGCAGGAAGGGTTCGAGATTGAGCGGTTCCGCGCGGCCAACGAGGAGTACTTGCAGCGGAACCGCAAGTTGATTCGCGTGGAGGGTGCGTTCTTTCCCATCATGGGATTGTTGATGGGCATTGGCGCCCTTCTCGTGCTGTGGCTTGGCAGCCGCGACGTGATCGAAGGGCGGATGACGATAGGGGAGCTCGTTGCCTTCAATTCCTATTTGGTGATGCTGGCCTGGCCAATGATTGCATTCGGCTGGGTTACGAACCTGCTGCAGCGCGGGACGGCGTCATGGAAACGAATGCTCGATGTGCTGACGGCCGAACCGGCGATTACCGACGCTGGCGCCAGCGCACAAGTGACCTCACGTGACGAGATCCTCGGTGACATCGAGTTCCGCGATCTCACGTTCGCATATGGCGACAGGGTGGTGCTGCGGCGGATTTCCGCACGGCTGCCCGCGGGCTCGACGACGGCGATTGTTGGGGCGACGGGTTCCGGAAAATCGACGCTGCTCAACCTGTTGCCGCGATTGAACGATCCGCCGTCAGGCACGGTCTTCATCGACGGAATCGATATCCGCGACATGCCGCTCGCGGTGCTGCGCACCTCGATTGGGTTCGTCGCGCAGGAACCGTTCCTCTTCAGCGCATCGATTGCAGAGAACATTGGCTTTGGGGTTCCGGCGGCGTCACGCGAGCAGATCGAGCAGGCCGCGCACGTGTCTCGGCTCGACAAGGATCTCGCGGATTTTCCGAAGGGTTACGACACCGTCGTGGGCGAACGCGGCATCACACTCTCCGGAGGACAGAAGCAGCGCACGGCGATCGCCAGAGCCGTCATCACGGATCCGAAGATCCTCATCCTCGACGACGCGCTGTCTGCGGTGGACACGTATACAGAAGAAGAAATCCTGTCACGTTTGGCGGGTGTGATGCGATCC
>Ga0068860_100005181_pt1 | contig 13253 bp, 8 predicted proteins | sample KBSSwiS32_FD_66597 | JGI IMG/M metagenome (GOLD analysis project Ga0068860, IMG submission 66597) | Switchgrass rhizosphere microbial communities from Kellogg Biological Station, Michigan, USA - KBS Switchgrass S3-2 | ecosystem: Host-associated > Plants > Roots > Rhizosphere > Soil ... | reverse complement strand
CGGCTGGCCATGCTCGTCCGCGCCGACGTTACAAACGTTGTTGCGAATAGCTCCCATCGCTTCGAAGGACTGGGCTTTCTCGCGGAACGCGTTGTAGTTGACCGCCATGACGCCGTTCAATTGATCCTTTGCTTCGAGAGGAACGGACCAGATCATCACCATCCGGTCGGGATCTGGAAAAGGAAGTGGGCGGAGCAGGGTCGTGTTGATCAGGCTGAAGATGACGGTATTCGCGCCGATGCCCAGCGCCAGCGAGAGAGCTGCCACCACCGTGAACCCAGGTTTCTTCAGCAGCGCACGAAAGCCGTAGACCACGTCCTGCCAGAGAGTCTTCATGGATCTCAGCGCCTCCCGCAATAGGGTAAAAACAGAATTGAATGTTTAGACGGGGAATATCCCGTTTAGTTCCTTACTATATAAGGATCGATGCGGCGATGCTGGAAGTGCCCAAGTGCTTCGGCAATTCGATAAAGGGAAAGGGGTTAGGTCGATACACCCCAAGAGATTTCGGCACGCTACTTGGCAGGTTGGGGGGTCTGCATATGTTGCCACGACTTTTCGTTCTCGAGGCAGAACTCGTCGATCAACTCTGTATCGAGCTCAAGCTTCTGTTTTATAGCCACAGTCCAAGGGAGCGTGTAGACTTTGGGATCGTCCACGGTGATTTCCACCTCGAGCGTTCCAAAGTTCGGGCGGCGTAGCCGTTCGGTCATCTTCCCTGCGCTCGTTATCGGGGCGCCGCTCATATCGATCCACAGATCATCCCGGAGACCAGTCGTCTGGATCACGAGCGTGTCACGCTCCCATGTGGCGGTCGAGTACCCGTTCCACGTGGGGGTCGGATCGTCCGGTTGAGGACGTCCGTCAATGAAAATTTGCCGGTACATCGCGTTCACTTCATAGAGCAGCACCAGCAGCCGCGGCGTATGCAGCGCCTTCGTGAGGTGCGGCATTCCCCATGTGCGCGGAGGATTGTCGGGCAGGCAGCGCACGTGCGGATCGTCTTTGCTGAATCGCTGCTTGACCAGTTCGGCGGCCCAGGGTTGATACGGGAGACCACCGGGCAGGTCTCGACCGATGTTGAGCGCGAGCGGGGAGCCCCCGATTTCGGCCCCGCAGAATTGGCCTGTAGCCGGTACGCACTGGTTGATCGTGGCAGCGTGCCAGATGCCGGAGAAATCAGGCTTGCCGTCGGGCAGGCGCGGCGCTGGAGCGGTCAGATTCGGACTCCCGTCAGCATTTCGCGGCACGCCCGCCGTCGGGTAGTAGACCCACTGTCCGAAACCAAGAGCCGGCGCTCCTAATACCGCGGTTATGACTAAGACGAGTACATCGAGACGCCCGTTCAGCCTCTTACTTTCGACGAAGTCCAAATTCCCCATACACTCTCCATTTGGTTGAGTCCGCCGCGCCTCCAGCATACGTCAGATCGGCTTGGTATTGAAACACAGTATCGCCTATGGAGCCTTAGCATGTAAAAGTTGATCGGCTTTTCGAAAAGCAGAAAACTGCGGATAGCATCGGGTATACTCTCTATCGAACTGAGGATTTCAGCCATGCGCTTAAAGTGGATGATCGTGGGAATCTGTTGCGCCGGCATACCAGCACTGCTCTCACAAACCGACGAAGGTACAAAAGCCGGAGCCGATTGGCCCATGTATAACCGGGACCTTGCCAGTACACGCTACTCTCCGCTGGAGCAGATCAACACTGCCAACGTAGCGAAGTTGAGGCAGGCCTGGGCCTACCGGCTGCAGCCGGAAGGTAAGCCCCTGACATCGTCAAGTCCGGCGGAAATCTTTCAGGAAATAACGCCCATCGTAGTAAATGGTGTGCTGTACACACCTGCCGGAAACCGTGTGGTCGCACTGGACCCGGAAACCGGAAAAGAGCTCTGGCGCTACGAGCTGAAGACCGGCCTCGCCTCCCAGCGCGGGTTAGCCTTCTGGCCTGGAGACCGCAATAATCCACCTCGAATCATCTTCACTACCGCCCATAAAATGGTCGGGCTGAATGCGAACACAGGCAGAATCGATCCAGGCTTCGGAAAAGAGGGGGAGGTCGACCTGGAAGTAGCCTATGCGGGCGCGCCCACCATCTACAAGAACACGATTCTGCTCGGAACCAATTTTTACGGGCCGGGCGAGCGGCATATCAATCCTGCGCTCGACCAAGCCGGCGGCCAACGCGGTGATACGCATGGATACGATGCTCGAACGGGTAAGCAGATATGGGAGTTTCACACGATACCTCGGCCGGGTGAGCCGGGCAACGAAACTTGGTTAAACGGTAGCTGGAAAAATCGCACCGGCAATAACGTCTGGTCGTTCGCTCTTACAGTCGACGAAGAGCGGGGCATCCTCTATTTGCCGGTCAGCGAGCCGGGAGCAAACTTTTATGGCGGAGATCGCCCCGGCAATAACCTGTTCGGCGATTCGATCGTCGCCCTGGATGCCGAGACCGGGAAAATGAAGTGGTATTTCCAGACCGTCCATCATGAACTCTGGGATTACAACCTGCCTCCGGCTCCGGGGCTGGTTGACATCGTGAAGGACGGCAAGAAGATTCCGGCGTTGGCGCAGGTCGGCAAGATCGGCTACATGTTCATTCTGGATCGCACAACGGGCAAGCCCGTGTTCGGCGTAGAGGAGCGCCCGGTTGCGCAGGGTGACGTGCCTGGCGAGCGGTATTCAAAGACGCAGCCGATTCCGGTAAAGCCGCCGCCTATCGCGCGCGTCAGCTTCACTAAGGACGACTTGGTGACCGAGGCGGACACTACTCCTGAGCACGCCAAGGCTTGCCAGGAGTGGTACGACAAGTGGCAACCATACAACGCTGGTCCGTATACTCCGTGGCCGTATCACGCCGACGGTGCGGACACCAAGCCGGCCATCAACTTTCCCGGTCTGGACGGCGGCGTAAACTGGGGCGGCACGGCTACCGACCCAAAGCTTGGTTATGTCTTTCTGACGACGAAGGACAGTCCGGGGACCGGATGGCTGCAAAAAAATCCTAAGTACACGCCTGGAAATTCGGAAGGCCTGGTGGAATACGTACGCGGCAATCCCCAAGGTTTCGGTTTCAACGCGCCAATTAAAGATGCGAGCGGCCGCACCGTGGCGAACCTGCCTTGCTTCCGGCCACCGTGGGGTCGTCTGATCGCGGTAAACGCAAACACGGGCGACTTCGCATGGCAGGTTCCCTTGGGACTTGTGGAAAGCCTGCCGGAGGGCAAACAGCTTGCCGGGTCCGCGAATAGCGCTGGACCTATTGTTACAGCGGGAGGATTGGTATTTGTCGGAGCGACCAGGGACGCTCGATTCCGCGCCTTTGACTCCAAAACAGGCAAGGAGCTATGGGTCACGAAACTGCCCTACGTTTCGACAGCAGTGCCCATGACCTATCAGGGCAAGAATGGCAAACAATACGTAGCCATCGTTGCGGCGAGTGGAGGCGGCGCCAATGGCGTTCCCAAAGACAGTCAATCGCTGATCGCGTTTTCTCTGCCCTAGGTATTTGTATCGTTCGACGAACGTCCACCGGCCGAGGCGCATTTTTCGATTCCAAGCTTGCTCAGACAAGGAGGAGTGATGCAGAGTTATACCCGCGGTCCGAAGGGCGCCATCGTCCGAAAAACGATAGGGGAAACTTTCCTCGAAACCGCAAATCGATTTTCCAGCCGCATCGCTCTCATCAGCCGCCACCAGAACATCAGGCTCACGTGGGCAGAGTACGCGCACCAGGCGCAGCGTGTCGCGGCAGGGCTACGAACCCTCGGATTGGGTCCGGGGGACCGGGCCGGAATATGGGCCACCAACTGCGCCGAATGGCCGATCATTCAATTCGGCTGCGCGCTGGCCGGCGTTGTCCTGGTAAACGTGAACCCAGCCAATCGCACGCACGAGCTGTCCTTCGTGTTGCGTAAATCCCGAATGCGCGCGCTTTTCCTCCACACCAGAGACAAGCGCTCGAATTACAAATCTATCCTGGAAGAATCTCGCACGGGACAGACTCTGGCTCTTGAGCACGTTATCTATCTCGATTCCGCGCAGTGGGAAAACTTCCTGCGCGAACCAGACGGAGTAACGGTAAACCCGGATCCGGATGAGCCGGCGAACATTCAGTACACTTCCGGAACCACGGGCCAATCCAAAGGCGTGCTGCTCACTCACGTTAACTTAGTGAACAACGCTCGTTTCTTCGCCGAGTATATGCGCCTCACGGAAGAAGATCGAGCGTGCGTTCCCGTCCCGATGTTTCACTGCTTTGGTTGCGTTATCGGTACGATGACCGCAGCGGTATCGGGCGCGGCCTGCATCTTCCCGGCTGCCTCATTCGATGCCCTCGCTACGCTCGAAGCGATTGATACTGAGAAGGCAACCGTAATCTACGGGGTCCCTGCCATGTTTATCGCCGAACTCCAGCATCCCGAGTTCGCTCGTTTTCAGTTGAACACTCTGCGCACGGGCATTATGGCCGGCGCGCCTTGTCCAATCGAAATCATGCGCCGGGTAATCGACACGATGCATTGCCGCCATATGGTGGTGGTTTACGGTCAAACAGAAGCTTCGCCCGGCATCACGAGTTCCCATGTGGACGACGACCTGGAAACGCGCTGCACCACGGTGGGGTGCGCGCTGCCCGAAACCGAGGTTCGGATCGTTTCTCCCGCCGGTGAGACCTTGCCTGCCGGCGAGCAGGGTGAACTACTGGCCCGCGGCTACATGGTGATGAAGGGATACGATGACGAGCCGGAAGCGACTGCGCAGGCCGTGGATGCGGACGGGTGGCTTCATACCGGCGATCTCGCGCTGATGCTCCCCGACGGCTACTTTAAGATCACCGGCCGCGCGCGCGACATGATCATCCGCGGCGGGGAAAACGTGTACCCGCGCGAAATCGAGGAATTTTTGTATACGCATCCCGCGATCGCCGACGCGCAAGTGATCGGCATTCCCGACGAGCGTCTGGGCGAGGTTGTGGTGGCATGGATCCGGCTGAAGGCAGGCCACACTCCAGCCGAAGAGGAAATCTGTGCTTTCTGCCGCGACCGGTTGGCATACTACAAGGTGCCGGAGCACATCCGCTTCGTCGATGCCTACCCGATGACTCTTAGCGGCAAAGTTCAAAAATTCAAAATGCGTGAGTTCGAGATCTCTGCCCGCAGCCTTGAAGCCGTCGCGAACCGGCAAACCGCCTGAACGGAATCATGGGCCTAGGCGCTCGCAGTTGGAATGCGCGGCTCTCGCGGTCGCCTCGATAACGTCCGTATCGACGGGCCGCAGACTACAATTCTGGAATCGCCCTGCTCGAGATGGCAGCAATGTGGGGATTCAGAGACATTTCCGCAACCTGTCATGTGCGAGGATCAAGGTGAAATGTCTAGGGATGGTAGGATCTCATCAGCCTCAAACATCTCCGAATCCGCTTTGCCTGGCCCATCGGAAGAATTTAGCGGCCTACCGGTGGTCGGCAGAGGATCGTTCATATCGTTCTTCATCAATGGCACGTCTCTGGCGTCGCTAGATTCCGGTTCATGCATCTTGCTGGATGATTCGTCCAGAGCGAAGAGTGTTTCTTCGACCATTTGCAACGTTCTCCCGGTGCTGGCGAATCCAATGTCAAACGAGTCTGCTGGGGATCGTAGCAATAGTGTGAAATGACCGCGAAATGAGCAGCTTCGAGTCGCTCAACAAAATCAAGACTTTACGGACACCAGGCATGTGCGCCGGGCGAGGTCCTCAGGCTGAAGTTTTTCAAACGGTCGCAAGCGCTCGGATTCACCTTGACCGAGAACCTTCAACATGAGGGCCGGCGTCACTCTGCTGGTCTTGACCACCGCTTTGATCCCGACGTTCGCGCAAGAGCCGTCGCGAGCTACGATACGCGTGATCGTGAAAACGGATTCGGGACCGTTAGCGGGGGCAATCGTGACGATGAACGAAAGCTCTACTCCCACGGACCAAAACGGCATAGCGTCAGCCACTCTTCCGTTGGGAAAGGTAGATGTCGGAGTCTCAAAGGAAGGGTTCTTGCCCGCAAAGGCATCGCTCGCGGTGGATGAGGCGCGCGAGTGGCGGGTAACCGTCGATCTCAAGCCGCAGCAGCAGGGAGAAGAAGAAGTAACGGTGTTCGCCACCCGAACCGATACACGAATCCAGGATCTGCCAACACGCGTCGAAGTGCTCGGGCCAGACGAGATCGACGAAAAGACGATGATGACCCCAGGTGACATCGTCATGATGCTCAACGAAATGGGCGGACTTCGCGTCCAGAGCACGTCGCCCTCATTGGGGGCTGCGAGTGTGCGTATTCAGGGAATGCGGGGACGCTACACGGCCTTCCTTGGCGATGGGCTTCCCCTTTTCGGCCAGCAGGGAGGCGGTCTGGGTCTATTGCAGATTCCCCCCGTGGATCTGGGCCAGGTGGAGGTGATCAAAGGAGTCTCGTCGGCCCTGTATGGTGCAGGTGCGATGGCAGGAGTGGTGAACTTGATTTCCCGGCGCCCGGCGAAGGAGCCTGTCCACGAGATTCTCTTCAATCGCTCCACCAGAGGCGCCACGGATACGTCGCTTTTCCTCGCCTCTCAGCTATCGCCGCATTGGGGCGCATCGCTACTTGGAAGCGGCGACTGGCAACAGCGCAACGACATCGATCACGATGGATGGGCGGACATCGCCGGATACTCCCGTGGCGTGGCTCGACCGCGAGTGTTCTGGAACGGGGCCAGCGGATGGACAGGCTTCCTCACCGCCGGGTTAACATATGAGAATCGCGACGGCGGGACCCTAGCGGGAGCGGTGCTCCCAGCCACCAGCTCTTCCTACACCGAGGCTTTGAACACGCGCCGCTATGATATCGGTGGCAATCTCCAGTACATCGTCAAGCAGAGCTATGTCATCACGGCCCGATTTGCCGGCTCCTTGCAAGACCACGATCATCGTTTCGGAGACGTCCGCGAACGGGACCGGCACGAGTTGTTATTTGGCGAACTCACTGCCCGGGGCACGTTTCACAGAAACACCTGGGTGGTTGGAGTTGCCGCGGAGCGCGACGTCTATCTTCCTCGCGATGTTCCGCGGTTCACCTACCGGTATACGACACCCAGCTTATTCGTCCAAGACGATTTTGAGATTGCTCGTTGGTTATCCGTTTCGGCGAGCGGCCGCGCCGACTTCCAAAATCAGTACGGCACGTTCTTCAGTCCGCGAGTTTCCGCACTCGTTCGCTGGCACGGTTGGACCAGCCGCGTCTCTGTGGGGCAGGGATTCTTCGCGCCAACACCACTGACTGAGGAAACCGAAGCAGCGGGGCTAACCCGGTTGGTGATCCCCAGGCCACTCATCGCCGAGCAGGGACGGAGTGCCTCTCTTGATCTTTCCCGAAAGATCGGTCCAGCTTACTACACCGTGACGTTATTTGACTCCAGGGTGAGTAATCCCATTAACGTGGAACGCGGTGGCGTCTACCAGCTTGCGAATCTATCCGAGCCGACTCACAATGTTGGAGTCGAGTTTCTGGGCACAGTAAGAAAGTCTGCCTTTTCTGCCACGCTCAGTTACACTTACGTACACTCCCGTCAATTCGAGTTCGGCCAACGCGTCGATTCCCCGCTGACACCGCGCCATAGTTTTGGAATCGTGGGGATGTGGGAGAAAGAAAAGGTTGGACGCATCGGCGTTGAGAGCTACTACACGGGCGAACAACGCCTGGAAGATAACCCATACCGCGATCACTCCAAACCATATGTCCTCTTCGGCTTCCTAGCAGAGCACCCGATCGGAATATTCAAGCTCTTCGTAAACGTAGAGAACCTGACCAACGTTCGTCAAACTCGCTGGGACCCACTTCTCCGACCGGACCGCGCCATCGACGGTCGATGGACCACCGATGCTTGGGCACCATTAGATGGCCGCGTCCTCAACGGAGGGGTTCGCGTGAAGTTCTAAACCCGGTCGCTCCGCTCCGAGCATCATTTTCGCTGCAGGATGGCTTGAAGGTTGCCCAAAAGGCGTTTGGATGGTTTTCCTTCACTCACTCGAAACGGAAGAAGGCGCGCAAATCGACTCTCACCTGCTGATATCGCAGTTACTCGGAACCTCTCTAGCTGACAGAAATTGATAAGGACTTAGATGGAGCCACCCGCCGGGATCGAACCGGCGACCTGCTGATTACGAATCAGCCGCTCTACCAACTGAGCTAGGGTGGCCCGTTGTCAAGACTTAGCTGAAACGAGCAGTCCTTCCATGCTAGCAAACCCCGCTAGCCTCGCCCGCCCCGAAAGTTGGTGCGCCCGGAGGGACTCGAACCCCCGGCCTATTGGTTCGAAGCCAATCGCTCTATCCAGCTGAGCTACGGGCGCATGGCCTCATCGTATCATCAGTCCTTATCTTATGTGTCACCGTATGAACGGGGACAGTACCTCGCGGCGTGAAGTTCCATGGCCCTTAGGCAAAACGACCTTAGTACCCCGGAAACTCTTGTGCCTTGGCAGAAGCGATGCTATTCTTCCAATAGATTCGTGGACAAGATTTCACCACTAACGCCGAGGACGCGATGCTTGAACTAATCGTCACTGTCCTCATCACCGTGAGCTCAGCGCTCCTGTTCGGATACTGGTTCCGTTATACCTGTCTCCTGATCCTGAGTGCCCGAACGACGCGTGACTATGCGGCAGAGATTGCCGAGGCGAATCAGTTGAGCTTCCTGCAAGTCCAAGCTGAGCTTCGCAGCCAACCCGTCGAGCTGGATCGGCTCCAGGCCGCCCTGGATCGCGACTACGCAGTGATCAATAACTTGATCCAAAGTTCCTCGGGCGACTGGGGAATGGAAGATCGCATGCTGCAGCTGAACTATCGCTTGATGGGCGCTTGGTGCGCCGTCAGCCGCCGGTTCTCAGCCGAGATGGGCCGTCAGGCACTGGACGAAATGTCCACCATCATCGCCCACTTCGCGAACGGCCTTGGCGAGCGCGCCACCGTTGGCGCAGCCGCCTAAGCAACCTTTCACTCTTATTCAGCTGGAACTTGCAATCGCCCGCTTTGCCATGCGAGGTTGAAGTTCTCACCCAGGTACACACGGCGAACTTCCGGATCGTTCCCTAGCTGGTCTGGCGTGCCGGAGCGGAAGATGCGGCCCTCATTGATGATATAAGCGCGGTCGGTCACGGCCAAAGTCTCGCGGACGTTGTGGTCGGTGACCAGAATGCCGATTCCGGAGCGCTTCAGATCGAAGATGATCTTCTGCAGCTCCAGCACCTGAATGGGATCGATTCCAGAGAATGGCTCGTCCAGGAGCAGATAGCTGGGTTCGATCACCAGGCTGCGCGCGATCTCCACGCGACGGCGCTCGCCGCCTGAAAGCATATAGCCCTTGCTCTTCCGAACCGTTTCGAGGCCAAGGTCCGTGATCAGGCGATTCGCCCGATCCCGGCGATCGCGGCGCGAAAGTGGCAGAGTTTCCAGGATCGCCATCAGGTTGTCTTCCACCGAGAGCTTGCGGAACACCGAAGCTTCCTGCGGCAGATAGCTGATGCCCCGCCGCGCGCGCTGGTACATAGGCAGCGGCGTGATGTCCTGTTCGCCTAGGAGCACCTGGCCGGAATCCGGCAGAATCAGCCCAACGATGCAGTAAAACGAAGTGGTTTTGCCGGCGCCGTTCGGTCCGAGCAATCCCACAACCTCGCCCGGTTGGACCTTGATCGAAACGTTGTCGACCACCTTGCGACCGCGGTACGACTTAGTAATTTCCGCTGTCTGAAGAGCTTTCACGTCGTCTACTTTTTGCGGATCGTGGTCTTGGTCTGCTTGCTTTCCCCGCGCACAACATCCAGCCTATCACTGTTAATCCACAAGGTGATTTCTTCACCAGTTGTATCGCCTCGAGCGGTATCCACAAGCAGGGGCTGGCCTTTTTGCAGGATCACCTTCTGATCGTCGGCATAGTATTCACCATGTTCGGATGTGCCCGTTCGCGTGCGCGTGGGCTTGACGTTGGTAGCCACGCTGACGATCTTGACAGCGCCATCGGCTAAGGCTTTATCCAGCGAAGAATCCGAATCGGCGGGCTTGAGAAACGCTTGCAGTTCCTTCGAATTGACCGTAAGCCCCGGGCGTGTGAGAAGCACGCCGCCCTGATAGAACGCCACACGCGTTTGTTCGGTATACACCAAATCCTGCGCGCGAACCACCGTAAAAATGGGCGGCCCGGGCGCTTTAGCCTTGGCGGCTTTCGATTTATCGCCTGAATCGTTCTTTTTCGTGGCGTTGTCCGCGAACTGGCTCACCACTTTGCCGTGCGCTTCCATCACGCCGAGGTCGCGGTCGATTTCGATCCGGTCCGCATCCACGCGATTCGCGCCCTGCCAGGCTCGAGCATGGCCTTCATAACGAATGTGCTTGTTCTCATTGCTGGAGATCATTCGGTCCGCTGAGGCCTGCATCACCTCTTCGTTCGAAAGCATCGCGGACGACGCCCCCTTGCGGTCCGGCTGCCGGCTCGATGATACGTGGCCTTCTGATGTGTAGTCTCCGGACTTCTGATTTAGCAGGATGCGATCCGCATTCACCGACCCGGTGGGATCCCAAAATCGCGCCGACCCATCCAGCGTCATCAAATCCTTGGATTGATCCAGCGTGGCTTTATCGCCGCGCGCACGCCGGTCGCCTTCTTCGTATTGGAAGTTGGTGGTCTGTTCCAGACGAGCCAGTTCGCCTGTGTTGGGATCGAAGGTGGCCAGGATATCCTTACTCTGCGTGTGAGTCACCGTCGGAGTGGTCTTAGGCGCTTTCGCAGGACGCTCCGTCAAAGTCGACGCGTTGACCGATCGCACCGATTGGATGCGGTTCTCGCGGCCGTAGGCCACCCAGATACGATCGCCCTGCATGGACCGTTTGGGCTGATCCGGACGGTTGGGAAGAAATTCGAGCTTCCCTGGGCCGTCCGTTTCCACCTTTTCGATTTCCTTGCCGCCGGGCCGCATTCCCAGACGGATCACGTCGCTGCGCAGCACACGAGTATCGCCGGCTTGCGCACCGGGGCGAGTAATAGGAGTGGCTTCGGCAACGCTCTTCCCGGTGGCGACCGCGCTCGTAAGCGTACTTTCTTTTTCAGTGGTCGTAAAGTCTAGATCCAGCCGGTCGGAGTTCACCGTGGTCCGCGCCGCATCAGAGGTTGAAATCAACTGTGCGTGATCGCGACCTTGGATGGTGCGAATCACCATCCCCTCGTCGAAGTTCAAGTCCATCTCATCCGCCGAATACTCCACCTTGCGGCCCGGATCGTCATGTACGCCGCGAGCCTTCTGGACCTTGGCGGAGCGAATGACGCCCTTGTCCAGCAGCACGTCACTTCGGCCAGCGTCCATGTGGAGCGTGTCGCGCGTAAAACTCGACGTCGGATACAGCGCAACTTTCGAATCGTGTTCGTAATAGATGGCTTCAGCCGCCTCGACGTGCATAGGTTTGGCCGTGGGAGTTTTGCCGTGCCAGTCGAGAGCTACTTTGCTGAGGAGATGGAGCTCGCGGATGGCCGGATCGTATTCCGCGCCGACCGCAGACCCGTTTCCGCGATCGAACCCGAAGGTCACCGGCCGATCCGTTGTAGCTTTACCGGATTCGCTCTCAAAATGCATCCCGGACCCGTGGATGCGAAGCAAGCGGCCTGTGGGCTGCCCATCCGCTGGAACTCCCATAGTGATGTCGACGTCGCCATCCGAGAAGAGCGTCTTGGCCGCCATGTCGAACTGAGCCTTCTCCGAACGGATTAAGTCCGACTTTTCACCATCTTTACGGAATAGTTGTAGCTCGACGCCCTCCAGCTCCACAACGGACGGCTCTTTTATTTGGCGGAAGTTCCGTGCGTGTACCGTGTAATGCTTCTTGTCGCCTTTGAATTCGGTGTGCTCCCAGTTGGGAGCACGTCCCTCGACGCCTGCTTCGAGCGGCTTTGGCTGAGCCCGAGGGTCACTTTCGAGGATCGCTCTGCGCTTGATAAAACTAACGCTTACGGCGAAAATGACGGCGACTATGGCGGCGAGAAAAAGCCACCGGGTTCGGCGCATACAGGTGTCTCTATGTTAACGCCCCTTACAAATCCGCCACGAGTTTGGCCAGTAGCGCAGTGCGGTCCGCGATACGATTGATCAGGATGCTCTCATGCGCTGCGTGCGCGCCTTCCCCGACTGCACCCAGGCCATCTAGGGTCGGAATGCCCAGCGCGGCGGTGAAATTACCATCGGATCCGCCGCCGCTCGTGGATTCTTCCAGCTCGACGCCGATTTCAGCCGCCAGCTTCCGCGCAGTACCAAACAATTTCCGTATTGCGGCCGAGCGTTCCATCGGCGGCCGATTCAAGCCCCCGGTCACCTCGATCTTGCAGCGTTTATCGAAAGGCCTTAAGGAAGCGAACTGGCGTTCCAGGTAGCGGCCATCCGCGGCGCGCGGTGCGCGAACGTCGATTTCCACGTAGCACGCTGCGGGCACCACGTTGCTGCGCGTGCCGCCCTGGATGACGCCCGGACTGACAGTGATGCCCCGATCCAAACGTGTAAATCCCGCGATCCGCTCGACTTGACGCGCCATCTCCAGCACGGCGTTGGCGCCCTTTTCGAAATCGAGGCCGGCATGTGCGGCTTGACCGGCAACCGTGATGCGGAAATCGCCCACGCCCTTGCGAGCCGTCTTCACCTTTCCGTCAAGCCCCGTGCCGGGTTCCAGCACCAGCACGGCTACGCTCTGGCGGGCGATTGCTTCGGTTAGCGCGCGCGAAGATTCACTACCGGTTTCTTCATCGGCATTAATCTGTAGGATTACTTTTCGGCGGACTGGAACATTCAGCTCGCGCAACAACCGCATCGCGAAGACGAAGAACACGAGTCCCGCTTTCATATCGAGAACACCCGGTCCCCACAATCGCCCGCGAGCTTGCCGGAACGGCATGGCTTTCAACGTCCCCACGGGCCATACGGTATCGGAGTGTCCCAGGGCGAGAATCTGCCCTGACTTCTTCGAGCCGGGCAGTGCGAACTCGCAGCGGACGTGCCCGCCGGGATATTTCCGCACCCGCGCGATGTCGCTCACTTGCCCTGTGAATAGCTCCACAAACTCTTTCACGCCTGCTGCATGGCCCGTGGGCGATTCGCATTCCACCAGTTCGCGAGTACACGCGATCATCTGATTTTGTTTGGTGCGCGCGGCGCGAAGGAACGAATCCACGCTTGCTATAATAGCGGGACCGCACATGCCAGCTCTGGA
>Ga0068860_100005177_pt1 | contig 13259 bp, 6 predicted proteins | sample KBSSwiS32_FD_66597 | JGI IMG/M metagenome (GOLD analysis project Ga0068860, IMG submission 66597) | Switchgrass rhizosphere microbial communities from Kellogg Biological Station, Michigan, USA - KBS Switchgrass S3-2 | ecosystem: Host-associated > Plants > Roots > Rhizosphere > Soil ... | reverse complement strand
CCAGGTCACCGACACCAACGGGAAGACCGGCAGCCGCGTGCTCACCCTGCGCGTCTTCAGCGGCCTGGTGATCACCTACGGCCCGGCGCCAGACGGGTACGTGGGCTCGGCGTACAGCCAGACGCTGACCGCCAGCGGCGGCGTCACCCCGTACACCTGGTCCGTCGTCGCGGGGGCGTTGCCCGCCGGGGTCTCGCTCTCCGTGAGCGCCGGGACGCTCACCGGGACGCCCACCGCTCCGGGCACCTCGAGCTTTACGATCCAGGTCCAGGACGCGACCTCGTCCACCAACACCAAGGCCCTCACCATCGCGGTCCTCGACGCGGTCACGGTGACCACCTCCAGCCTGGCGGACGGCTACACCGGGGCGGGCCCGGCCTACTTGCAGACGCTGGCCGCCGCCGGCGGGAAGCCCCCGTACCGGTGGGCCGCGTCGCCGCTCCCCAACGGCCTCTCCGTCGGCGCGACCACCGGCGCGATCACCGGGACCCCGACCGCGACCGGGACGACCAACGTGGCGATCACCGTCTCCGACGCGAACAACGCGACCGGCACGCGCACGCTCCCGCTCACCGTCTACGCGCCGCCGGTGGTGACGCCGGCGATCCTCCCGGACGCGTACCCGTCTACCGACTACTCGGCGACGGTCGCCGCCACCGGCGGCAAGGCCCCGTACTCGTTCAGCGTCGGAGCGGGTCTCCCGGCCGGGCTGATCATGCTCCCCTCGGGGGCGATCAGCGGGCGCACCACCGCGCCGCCCGGCAGCAGCTCCTTCACGGTGACGGCGACCGACGCCAACGGCATCACCGGGACGCAGTCGTTCAGCATCATCGTCCGGGCGGACGTGGGCATCGCCCCCGCGGCGCTCGCGGACGGGTACGTGGGCGCGACCTACTCCCAAGCGCTCGTCGGATCGGGCGGGAAGACCCCGTACGCCTACTCGGTCAGCGCGGGCGCGCTCCCGGCGGGCGTGACGCTGGACACGGTCTCGGGGGCCCTCGGGGGCACGCCCACCGCCACCGGCACCGCGACGTTCACCGCGAAGGTGACGGACGCCAACGGGGCGTTCACCAGCCGCGTCTACACGATCCAGACCTACGCGCTCCCCTCGATCACCACCCTGTCCCTGGCGAACGCGGCGGTGGGCTCGCCCTACTCGCAGCCCATCTCGGTGACCGGCGGCAAGGCGCCGATCGGCTGGGCGCAGACCGGCACGCTCCCCGCGGGGATCACCTTCGACACCGGCACCGGGATCTTCTCGGGCACCACCACCGCCGCTACCGGGAGCTTCCCGGGGATCACCGTCACCGCCACCGACGCCAACGGGCGGACGGCCACGCGGACGTACACGCTCCAGGTGGTGAACGTGCCGTCCATCACCACCAGCACGGTGAACGACGCGTACGTGACCGTCCCCTTCACCCAGACCTTCGCCGCGACGGGCGGCACCGGCAGCGGCTACACCTTCGCGGTCACCAACGGCTCGCTCCCCGCGGGCCTCACGCTCTCCAGCGCCGGCGTCCTCAGCGGCACGCCGGCCGGGCCTCCGGGGGTCAGCTCGTTCACCGTGACCGTGACCGATTCAGGCTCCAACAGCGGGTCGAGGCTGTTCAACCAGACCGTCCACGCGCTCCCGTCGATCACCACCGCCTCGCCCCTCCCGGACGGGTACCGAACCATCGCGTACAGCGCGACGCTGGCCGCGACCGGCGGCGTCCCCCCGTACACCTTCGCGGTCACCTCCGGCGCGCTCCCCGCGGGCCTGTCTCTGAACGCCAGCTCCGGAGCGATCACCGGGACCCCCACGGCGTCGGGCACCTTCACCCCCACCTTCACCGTCACGGACGCGAACGGCAAGTCGGGGAGCAAGGCGCTCGCGCTCACCGTGCAGCCGCCGCTGGCGATCAGCAACACCTCGCTGCCGGACGGCTATGTCACGCGCCAATACGCCGCCACGCTGAGCGCGGTGGGCGGCCTCGCCCCGTACAGCTTCGCGCTCACCTCCGGGGCGCTCCCGTCCGGCCTCTCCCTCTCCAGCGGCGGCGCCATCAGCGGCACGCCCGGGGGGACCGGTCCCTTCGGCTTCGCGGTGACCGTCACCGACCAGAACGGCACCACCAGCACCCAGTCGCTGACCATCACGGTCTACTCGTTGCCGGCCATCTCCAGCAGCTACCCGGACGGCTACGTGACCCAGGCGTACTCCGGGAGCACCTCCGGCTCGGGCGGCAAGGCGCCCTACTCGTTCACGATCACCTCAGGCGCCCTGCCGGCCGGGCTGGTGCTCGCTCCGGCGACCGGCGCGATCAGCGGCGTGCCCACCGCCGCGGCTTCGCAGACGTTCGTCGTCACGCTCACCGACGCGAACGGCGTCACCGTCAGCCTGATCGCGACCATCGCGGTCTTCCAGTTGCCTGTGATCGTCTCGACCTCACCGCTGCCGGACGGCTATGCCGGCCAGAGCTACTCCTTTGTCCTCGCGGCCGCCGGCGGGAAGGCACCCCTGAGCTGGTCCCCGTCAGGGGGGGCGCTGCCGCCCGGCCTCTTCCTGGCCCCGGACGGCAGGATCGGCGGGATCATCGGCCCCGGCCCGCTGGGACCGTTCAGCTTCACCGCCACGCTGGTCGACGCCAACGGCCGTAGCGCGTCCGCGCCCTTCACGCTCACCGTCTACGCGCCGCCGACGATCAGCCCCATCACCCTCACCACGGCGACCGAGGGAGTCACCTACATGCGGGCCCCCGGCGTCCCCGAGCAGGTGACGGCGACCGGCGGCAGGCCGCCGCTGACGTACGCCGCGGCGGGCCTGCCCGCCGGCCTGGCGATCGGCGCGGGGAACGGCATCATCTCGGGGAGCCCCGCGCAGGGCACCGCCGGGATGTACGTGGTCAACTTCAGCGTCGTCGACTCCAACGGGATTGGCGCGGGCTTCTCCACCAGCCTCCAGGTCGTCGCCGCCCAGCCCATCTACGGCGGCGGGACGGCCGGCGTGGCGCCCGGCGGGAGCCCGATCACCGACACCCTCACGGTGTTCACCACTGACGGCACCGGGAACGCCTTCCCCAACCTGGGCGTGCGCCTGCGCAAGAACGGGCTGGAGTTCGCTCCGGTGAAGCAGCAGATCACCAACAGCGCCGGCAAGACAGTCTTCACCGGGCTGGGGCTCAACGGCACCACCGACACCGTGGACATCACGGTGAGCGGCCCCAACGCCGTCAACGAGAGCTGGCAGCGGATGAACGCCGCGATCGTCTCCATCCAGGTGCTCGAGTACCCGTTCCCCGTCCCGCGCGCCTACGCCAACGGGGAGTTCGACCCCGGGCTGGGCAAGCTGATCATGACCGCGGGGATGAACACCAACGGGGGCGGCGCGGCCTTGATCGGCGGCCTGACCACCCAGTGCCAGAACGACATGATGCGCCTGAGCGACTCCGTGGCCGGCACCTGGGTCGAAGACCTTCCGCCCGGGATGACCAACTCGCCGCCGCCGCGCCGCGACTCGATGATGGCGTATTCGACGACGGCGGGCGCCCACGTGCTCTTCGGGGGCGAGGACTGCCTGCTCAGCAACGTGGTCGACGACGTCTGGCACTACTCGGCCGGGACCAACACCTGGACCAAGCGGTCCCCCACCGGCGCCCTCCCCTCCGGCCGGCACCATGCCGCGATGGTCGGCCTCGCCAACGGCAACATCCTCCTCTTCGGAGGGAACCTGAGTGGGGGCGACAGCGTCTTCGCGCTGGACGACCTGCGCTCCTACGCGCCAGCCACCTCGACCTGGACCCTGCTCTCCCCGCCCGCGCCGCTCCCTGCCGGACGGTTGAGGGCCGGCGCCGCCGCGACCGGCAACGTGATGTGGCTGTGCGGAGGCGTCGACACGAACACCCTGATCCTCGGTGATTGCTGGTCCTATGACCCGGCGTCCAACCAGTGGACGGCGCGGCCATCGCTGCCCACGCCCCGGTACAGCCACAGCATGGCCGCGACGCCGGCCGGCGCCATCTACGCGTTCGGCGGGAACAACGGCAGCGCGGAGCTCAACCAACTGCTGCTGATGACCGGCGGCGCGTGGACGACCCCGCTCAACAACAACCCGCCGCCGCCGCGGGAGGGAGCGGTCCTGGCGGTGGAGCCGTCCACCGGGAACCTCCTGATGTTCGGCGGCGTGAACATCTTCACCGGCCAGGTGTACAGCGACCTGTGGAGCTACGCCCCCGCCTCCGGCACGTGGACGCAGCGCGCCCCCACGTACGCCCTCCCGCCTCCCGGCTTCACCATCAGCGGGACGATCACCGGTGGGGCCGTGAGCAGCTTCTCCCGCGTGCAGCTCCAGGCCACCGGCACCTCGGGCTACGTGAACCGCCAGACGGTGCTGCTCACCAACGGCACGGCCGACTTCACCCTGACCGGCATCCCGCCGGGGGACACCATCGCGCTGACCGCGCTCAACGAGGACCTGACCCAGACGGTCTACCCGAACCGGGACTGGTCGTTCATCGACCTGGGCGTCGTCGTGACCAACATCAACTCCAACGTCACGCAGAACATCGCGCTGCCGCCGGGGCCGATGACCTCCCAGCTGTTGACCACCACCGGGTCGTTCACGCTGCCGGCCGACTGGAAGGGGTCCGACTTCCTGGGCAGCCTCTCGCGCTTGCTCCGGCCCGGGTTCTCCGGCCGGCAGTACGCCCCGAACGGCACCGCGCAGATCAACTTCACGAACAATACGTTCCGCAACGACTACTTCCCGCACAGCCCGACCACGGCCCAGATGCTGTTCACCAGCGAAGCCTCGTCGGTCGCCAACGCCTGCGAGTCGCTGAACGTGTTCGCCTACAACGTCGCCCCCGGCCCCTACCCCAGCATCGTCGTCCCCACCGGCCTGCGGAACCTGAGCCCGGGCCTGAACCCGTGCATCCCCGAGGGAACGGGGTTGCGGCCGAACTACCAGGTCCAGGGCACGGGGGCGACCCAGGCTCACGTCGCGGTGGCCGACATCAACGGCGACGGGATCGCCGACCTGGCGATGGTCGACGAGACCGAGCTGCTCCTCTTTTACGGGGAGGGCAGCGGCTCCGGCATCATCTTTGATCCTCCGAGCGTGTCGCTCGCGCTGCCCGCGGGCGCCACCGGGAGCGGGATCGGGATCGCGGACTTCGACAAGGACGGCCGGCTGGACATCGCGGTGGGGCTCAGCACCAGCGCCCAGGTGGAGGTGATGCTGCAGTTCGCCCCTGGGTTGTTCACCCCGGTCCCGGTGTTCAGCGGGGGACCGGTCACCGGCTCCCTCCAGGTGGGTGACGTGAACAACGACACGATCCCGGACATCGTGGTGTCCAGCGGCAGCACGGTCTGGGAGGTGAACGGGGCCCCGGGCGGAACGTTCCTGGGGCCGGTGAGCATCCCCCTTCCCGGGCAGGTCACGGCGCTGAGCAACGTCGCCGACCTCAACGGCGACGGGGTCCGGGACCTGGCCTACGGCCTGGCGACCAACAGGGTCGGCTTCCTCCGCGGGACCGCGGGCGGGAACCTGCAGCTCGGTCCCAACCTCGCGGGCGCTGTCGGGACCCCGGCGGCCATCGCCGCCGGCGATCTGGACGGCGACCCGATCCCGGACCTGGCGATCGGCTGGCAGACCCCGTCGCTGCAGACGTTCAGGGGGCAGGGCAGCTTCAGCTACGCGCTCGCCTCCAACCAACCGCTCACCGCGACCCCGGTGCGGGTGGGGATCGCCGAGATGACGGGGGACTCGGTCCGGGACGTGGTGGTCCTGCAGTCCGACTCGCTGGTGGTCGAGCTCAGCGGGACCGGCGGAGCCGCGGTCGTGCCGTTCTTCAGCACCTTCGGCTCTTTCTACGGCAGCCCGAACGCGCAGTCCATGGCGCTGGCCGACGTCAACCTAGATGGGAACACCGACGTGGTGGTGGGGTACGCCTCCCCTCCGGTCACCGCGACGATCTTCTTTGCGCTCCGGCCGATCCCGTCGTCCGCCACGGACACGCTGTCGTATACCGCCCCGGCGAGTGCCCGCCTGCTGGTGGTGCAGCGCGGCCCGTCGGACGTGGGTTGGGACTACGAGGTCGTGGCCCCGGCCGGCGCGGGGGCGAACTCGGTGCCCTTCCCGCCGCTGAGCACGCTGAGGCCCGGGCGACCCGCGCCGGTGGGGCAGACCGTCTGGTGGAATCCGACGCTCTACCTGGCGGCCAACCCGGCGAACGTGGACCCCAACAACATGCGGCTCTACCTCCTCCACCCCGACGCGATGGCATTCGTTCCGACTGATCCCGTCAGGTTCCAGACCCTGGCTCCGAAATACCGGCGCTAGCGCGAGTCGGCGCGGCCCCACGCCCAGCGTTCGAGGCAAAGCCGGGTCGAGGGGGCGAGCGACACGCCGATGTCGTTCGCCTCCAGGCCCGCGCGCGCGTGGAACCACGTCCAGGCGGCCGCGCCCCGCCGGCGGCACCGCGGCCACCCGTCGACGCCCAGCTTGGGGTCGTCGCGGGGGAACACCTCGATGCACGCGTCCGTTGGCCCCTGGCTCCGCAGCGCGAAGAGCGCGGCGCCCGGGGGAGGCGGGGGCACGGGCCAGTCCGTTCGGCACCTGGCGGTCGAGCGGGCGCTGAGGCAGACCATGTCACCCGTCACCTCGACGTCGCAGGACCCGGCGGGTGCCCCGAGCGCGCTCGCCGGTCCGCTGGACGCCGGGCTCCAGACCGCGCGCTGAAACGTCCCGGCGTCGGTCAGCTCGTACGCTTCGCGGTCGGCGTCGAGGTCGACCGCGCGAAAGGGATCCGGGACCAGCAAGGGCAGCACCACGTGCGCCCGGCTGTAGGGGTAGTACCAGGGCTCGACCATCAGCGCCGGCACCTCTCCCTCGAACAGCGCGACGGGGGCCGGGGCCTCGAGGTCCCGGAGCGAGCCGCGCACCCGCTCCGCCCACGCCCGGGCCTCCCTCGGCTCACTCCAGTCGAGCCGGCGCGCGATGTCGGCGGCCTGCCAGGGGAGGCTCAGGAGCCAGAGCGCGCCGGCCGCGCCGAGGAGCGCGCTCCTCGCCCGGTGCGGCAGCTCCGTGAGCGCCACCGAGAATGACAGCAGCCACAGAGGCCACCACTCGAAGACGTGTCGCGGCTCTTGCCCGGCGGCGGCGCCGATCTCACCCAGCCGTTTGATGGCCGGGGGGAGGAACAGGCCGCCGGCCGCCACGGCGAAGAAGCCCCAGACCCGGAGCGTGCGCCGGCGATTCGCGCTCAGCGCGACCGAAGCGCCCATCAGCCCGGCCACCGCGACGGCGCCCACCCGGTCGGCGCCGCTCACCGCTCGTGAGAACGGCCCGGTCATCGCCCTGAAGGTGGCCTCCGGCAGGAGGCGCCAGGAGACGGGCGCGACCGCTCCCCCGCCCTGGTTGGACAGGTGGACGAGGTAGGCCACGTCCAGGACGGCGACCGAGACCGCCAGCGCCAGGAGCGCCGGGCGGCGGGACGGGAGCCCCTGGGCCCTCCAGAAGGCCACCGCCAGGCACAGCGCGGTCGACACCATCGCCTTCTCGTACGCGCCGAGCGCCACGGCCCAGAGGACGAACGCGGCGGCGAGCCACGCCCGTCTCCCGCGGTCGAGGAAGGCGAGGACGCAGATCCAGCCCAGCAGGAGCGCCACCCAGTGCACGCCCGTGTGGAGCGCCGCGGCCCACCAGCTCATGCAGAAGAACGTCGCGGACGACGCGCCGGCCGCGAGCCAGACGAACGCGGCGGCGGCGAGTCGCCGCGTCAGGAGGAACGCGCTGACCGCGACCAGGGCGGTCCCGAGGGCGGCGAGGGCCGCGAGCACGCCGCGCGCGAGGTCCCAAGAGGGCGGCTCACCTCGCTGGAGGCCCGTGACGATCAGGTGCGCGAGACGGTGGCTGGGCGTGTAGCGGGCGAAGACCAGCCGATTGATGAGCTGCCAGGCGGTGTCTCCCTCCCTCGCCTGGGCGAAGTTGAGGTAGTCGTCCTGCACGAACCCGAGCGGCGCCAGCAGGCGATACAGCACCCAGCCCTGGACCAGCATCCCGCCCGCGAGGAGCGGCCACCGCACGTGCTCCCGCGTGGACATGGCCCCTTGCTACCGTGCGGGCGGTCGCCAGGGGGAGTCCGCTCTAGCGGACGAATCAGAAAGACTGATTTCCGGGGGGCGACGCATTGGGCTAGATGACGAGGCGTGCCCAGCACGCTCATGATGAGCGGGTTCGACCTGCGCGTCGTGGACCTCCCGGAGGAGGTGCGCATCCTCCTGGCGCTGCGGGCGCAGCTGCCGCTCGACGACGCGCGGATGGCGATCGTCAAGGCGATGATGGCGCCGGTCGCCGGCCCGCCGCTGACGGACCTGGTCGCCTCCGACGCTCGGGTGACGGTGCTGATCGACGACCTCTCGCTCCCGGTGCCGCCGCCGTCGCACGACCCGCGCGCCGACATGCTGGACCACGTCCTGGCCCAGCTGCAGCAGAAGGGCATCCGCCCGGCGCAGATCAAGATCCTCGTCGCCAACGGGCTGTCGCGGCAGTGGCGGCCGGTGGAGCTGGCGGACGCCCTGGGCGAGCAGGCCCTGGCCGCGCACCCGGTCATCTGCCACGACGCGGAGGACTCCCACCAGCTCTCCCGCATCGGGGAGCTCGACGGCACGCCGATCGACGTCAACAAGGCGCTGATGGAGGCGGACCTGGTGGTGCACCTCAACCTCGTCTCCATGCCGCTGATGGCGGGGACGTACCCGCTGGTGTGCGGGGCGCTCGGGTACAAGACGTACCGCGGGCTGGTGACCCCGGCGGCGTTCGCGGAGGAGGCGCCGTTCCTCCCCGGCTCCCCGCTGGTGCGCGCCTACCAGCGCGTGGCGGAGGTGCTGCTCTCCAAGGTGAAGGTGGTGCAGCTCTCCACCGTGCTCAACAACGACCTCTGGCCGCCGGCGCTGGCCGCGGTGCTCCAGGGCGGCGCCCCGATCAACCTCACCCGGCCACTGCAGATGTGGAACTCGTTGCCGTCGCCGGTGCGGCACCGCGCCGCGCGATTGCTCCGCGCCAACTACAAACCGCTGTGGTTCGGCTTCGGCCCGCCGGCGGAGGTGGAGCCGAAGGCGCGCGCGGTGTTCCGCCGCCAGCACGAGGTCACCACCGAGGGCGAGGTGGACGTGATGCTGTTCGGCCTGCCTGACGTGGGGCCCGGATCGGTGCGGAGCGCGCAGAACCCGGTGCTCACGGCGGAGCTGGCGCTGGGGTACGTCTCCCACCTGTTCACCCAGCGCCCGCTGCTCCGGAAGGGCGGCATCATCGTCATCGCCAACCCGCTCACGCCGGCGTTCGACCGCACCCACCGCCCGCACGAGGAGTTCTACGAGCAGGTCCTCCGCCACGAGCGCGAGCCCCAGGCCATCCACGAGAAGTTCGAGACGTCCTTCGCCGGCCGCCCGGAGTTCGTCGGCGGCTACGAGCGCCGCTTCGCCTTCCACGGCGTCCACCCGCTCCACTCCTGGTACCACTGCGCGCCCGCGCGGCGCCGGGCCTCTCACATCCTCGCGGCCTACGGCGACCCGCGCTCCTGCGCCCGCCTGGGTTTCAGCCCGGTGACCAGCGTGGAGGAGTCGCTGACCCGGTCGCGCGAGCTTCTGGGGAAGGACAAGCTGGACGTCGCCGTGCTGACGGTCACGCCGCCGTTCTGGGTGAAGGTGTAGCGGCTCGTCTGGCCCGTGGATTGCTCTTCATCAGGGTGTCATGGACACCTGGAAAGCAGCCAAGGGACGCACCCAGCGGGTGCTCGCCGTCATCGCGTTCGCTCTGGCCGCCGCGGTGGTGATGGCGCTGTTGAGCTGGCACCAGGGCGATGAGCGGCGGGCCCTCGCCGCGCTCCCTGCCGGCGAGCGCGCGGCCATCTACGCGATGGATCTGGAGAGCTTTCAATCCTTGTGCGGGCGCGCGCGCCGGCCGGACGCGCTGGAACGGGCGTGCAGGGAGAAGGCCGAGTTCATGCTCCTGTTCCCGGAGTGCGACCAGGCCTGCGGCCAACTGGCGCGAGATCACCTCTTCGTAGGCCCGCGGTGACTCCTTGTGTTTTGCAGGATCGGCCTCGCGGTCGGATTGCAAGACGCAAGCGCCCCTGGCGCGGAAGGGGGCGGACCCGCTGAACGCCGGCCGTGGCACGCGCCGTGCTGTGCCGCCGGTTCATGAATCCGATCGCGCCCGTCCTCGTGCTCGCCCTGGCGCAGGAGGCACCGCCCCCTCCGATGGTGGACGTCCACGGCTTCGTGGACGCGTACTACGCCTTCAACTTCAACCGCCCCTCGGACGGGACCAACTTCATCCCCGGCGCCGGCACCAGCGCCAAGCGCGCCGGCGAGGTGAGCCTCAACCTGGCGGCGCTGGACGTCGCGGTGAAGCCGTCGCCGGTGGGGCTCCGGTTGATCCTCAACGTCGGGACCGGCGCGGAGGTGGTGCACGCCGGCGAGCCGCCCGCGCCGTTCGTCGGCCCGGAGGTCTGGCATCTCGTTCAGCAGGCGTCGGCGATCTGGGAGCCCACGCCGAAGTGGCACTTCGAGGCGGGCATCTATCCCAGCCACATCGGCTTCGAGACGCTCCCGTCGAAGGACAACTGGACGTACACGCGCGGCGACATGGGCGAGCTGTCGCCCTACTACCAGGCGGGCCTGATGGCGAAGTACGCCTTCACCGACCGGCTCTCCGCCCAGCTCCACGTGATCAACGGCTGGCAGGTCATCGGCGACAACAACCGCTCGAAGACGGTGGGCACGCAGCTGGCCTGGAGCGCGGATGCGTTCTCGGTCGCGTTCAACACCTGCATCGGCCCGGAGCTCCCGGCCGACGACCGCGACTGGCGCTTCTTCGGGGACCTGGTGGCCACCTGGAAGCCGACCGCGAAGCTGAGCCTCGCCGCCTCGGCGGACGCGGCGTTCCAGCAGCCCGCCAGCAGCTGGAAGGCGGCCTCGGTGTGGGCGCGCTACGCGTTCAGCGACGCGGTGGCCGTGGCCGGGCGCGCCGAGGTGTTCGACGACGCGGACGGCGCGATCAGCGGCGCTGCGCAGCAGCTCTGGGAAGGCACCGCCACGCTGGAGGTTCGCCCGGCCTCAGGGCTGATCGTCAAGCTGGAGGGCCGGTACGACCGGTCCACCGCGCCGTCCTTCTCCGGGTCGAACGACGAATTCCTCGCGGTGGTCGGGACCGTCGCCGCCTTCTAGGAGCGAACCATGACCGACCTCGCCCTCATCCTCGCCTCGCTCGGATTCTTCGCCCTCTGCTGGGCGTACGTCCGTGCCTGCGACCGACTCTAAAGCCATGAACATCGACTACATCGCCGGCGCGGCGCTCTCCGTCCTGCTGACGGCCTACCTGGTCTACGCGCTCCTCCGGCCGGAGCGCTTCTGATGACCGCCATCGGCTGGATCCAGATCGGCGTCTACTTCCTGCTCCTCATCGCGCTCACCAAGCCGCTGGGGCAGTACATGTTTCGCGTCTACGAGGGCAGCCGGCAGCCGCTTCCCCTCGAGCGGTTCGCCTTGCGGCTGTGCGGCGTGGACGAGAAGCAGGAGCAGACCTGGACCGAGTACGCCTTCGCGTTGCTCCTCTTCAGCATCGTCACCCTCCTGGTCACCTACGGCCTGGAGCGCCTGCAGGGTGCCCTCCCGCTCAACCCGCAGAAGCTGGGAGCGGTGGAGCCCTACCTCGCCTTCAACACCGCCGCCAGCTTCACCACCAACACCAACTGGCAGGCGTACGGCGGCGAGACGACCATGAGCTACCTGACCCAGATGGCCGGGTTGGCGTGGCACAACTTCATCTCCGCCGCCGCCGGCATGGGCGTGGCGCTGGCTGTCGCGCGCGGGCTGACCCGCCAGCCCGGGCCGGATGGCGCGAAGACGCTGGGCAATTTCTGGGCCGACCTGGTCCGCGGGACGCTCTACCTGTTCCTGCCGCTTTCGTTGATTGCAGCGCTCGCGCTGGTGGCCGGCGGCCTGATCCAGAACCTCTCTCCCTACGTCGAGGCGCACACCCTGGAGGGCGGCAAGCAACTGCTGGCCATGGGTCCGGTGGCTTCGCAGGAGGCCATCAAGCAGCTGGGCACCAACGGCGGCGGCTTCTTCAACGTCAACTCCGCCCACCCGTTCGAGAACGCCACGCCCATCACCAACTTCCTCGAGTGCCTCGCCATCCTGCTCATCCCGGCGGCCACCACGTACACGTACGGGAAGATGGCGCGGGACACGCGCCAGGGCTGGGTGCTGTTCGCCGCCATGTCGGTGCTCTTCCTGGGCGGGGTGATGGTGGCGTACTGGGCGGAGGCGCATGGGCTCCACCCGATGGAGGGAAAGGAGGTGCGCCACGGCGTGGCGTCCTCCGCGCTCTGGGCGGTGGCGACCACCGCCGCGTCGAACGGCTCCGTGAACGCCATGCACGACAGCTTCACGCCGCTGGGCGGGCTGGTGCCGCTGGTGAACATCCAGCTGGGCGAGGTCATCTTCGGCGGCGTGGGCGCCGGCCTGTACGGCGTCCTGATCTTCGTGCTGCTCGCCGTCTTCATCGCCGGGCTGATGGTGGGCCGAACGCCCGAGTACCTGGGCAAGAAGATCGAGGCCCGGGAGATGAAGCTGGCCATGCTGTACGTGCTCATCTTCCCGCTGCTCGTCCTGGGTGGGTGCGCCTGGGCGGTGGTGACTCCGTACGGGCTGAGCTCGCTCGGCAACTCCGGGCCGCACGGGCTGACGGAGATCCTCTACGCATTCTCGAGCGGCGCCGGGAACAACGGCTCGGCGTTCGCGGGGCTGAACGCCAACACGCCCTTCTACAACGTGGCGCTGGGCGTCGTGATGCTCTGCGGCCGCTTCTTGATGATCGTCCCGGTGCTGGGGATCGCCGGGTCGATGATCGGCAAGAAGGTCGTCCCGCCCGGCCCAGGCACCTTCCCAACCAACGGCGCGCTCTTCGCCGGCCTCCTGGTCGGCGTCATCGTCATCGTCGGCGCGCTGACTTTCTTCCCGGCCCTCTGTCTTGGGCCGGTGGTGGAGGCCTTCTGATGGCCGCCGCCAAGCAACTCTCGCTGTTCGACCCGACCATCGTCCGCCAGGCGGTGGGGGAGAGCTTCCGCAAGCTCACCCCGCGGCACGTGGCGAAGAACCCGGTGATGTTCGTGGTGGAGGTAGGCAGCGTGCTCACCACCGTCTTCTGGGCCCGCGACCTGTTCGCCGCCCGGCCCGCGGCGCCGCTGTGGTTCACCGGCGCGGTCACC
>Ga0068860_100005173_pt1 | contig 13262 bp, 14 predicted proteins | sample KBSSwiS32_FD_66597 | JGI IMG/M metagenome (GOLD analysis project Ga0068860, IMG submission 66597) | Switchgrass rhizosphere microbial communities from Kellogg Biological Station, Michigan, USA - KBS Switchgrass S3-2 | ecosystem: Host-associated > Plants > Roots > Rhizosphere > Soil ... | reverse complement strand
CGGATCCTCAAGCCGGCGGCGCGAAGGGCGCGCAGCCGACGAGCGAGGACAGCGTGCCGTCGCGCACGAGTTCGAGCGTCGTGCCGCGGCCGCGCAGCTCCATGCGCCCGTTGGTGAAGCGCACTGCAGGTGGCGCGGAAGGGATCTGGTAGAGCGTGACGCGGTCGCCGCTCGGCATCAGCATGCGCGCTTCGTCGCCGTCGAAGCGAATCACGATGCGTTCGCCTTCGAGGTTGCACGCGAACGTGTTGCGCGCGGCTTCCTCGGCGTCCTTCTTTTGCGCCGCGCAGCCGCCGAGCAGGCTGCAGACGATCGCCAGCAGCGTGCCGCGAACGATCGAGCTACGGCGCGTCATGACGCCACGACCGGGCGTCGGCGAAAGCGAGCGCTGTCCCGATACGAGAGCACCTCGACCAGGCGGCCGGAGCTGATCTCGCGCTGCATCGCCTGCCACCACTGCGCGTCGAGCAGGTCGGCATGGTCGCGCATGAAGCATTCGCGGGTGCGCGCGTCGGTGAGCAGGAACGTCGCGAACTCTTCCGGAAAGACGTCCTTCGGCCCGACCGGATACCAGATGTCGCTCGACATCTCGTCGTAGCCGGGCGGCGGCGCCGGAATCCTGCGAAAAACGCAGTCGGTCAGGTAGTCGATCTCGTCGTAGTCGTAGAACACGACGCGCCCGAAGCGCGTGACCCCGAAGTTCTTGAACAGCAGGTCGCCGGCGAAGATGTTGACCGCCGAGAGCTCCTTCAGCGCGTCCCCATACTCGCGCATCGCGTGCGCGCGCTGCGCGTCGTCGGCGCGCTGGAGGTAGATGTTGAGAGGCGTCATCCGCCGCTCGATGTAGAGGTGCTTGATCACGACGTGATCGCCGTCGAACTCGACCACCGACGGCGCTACCGCCAGAAGCTCGGCGAGGAGGTCGTCGGCAAAGCGCTCGCGCGGGAACGCGACGTCGGAGTACTCGAGGATGTCGGTCATCCGCCCGACGCGGTCGTGGTGCTTGACCAGCGTGTACTTGTCCTTCACGCGCTGGCGGTCGGTGTCCTTCGACGCGGCGATCCGGTCGCGGATCACCTTGAACACGTACGGGTACGAGGGCAGCGTGAACACGCTCATCACCAGCCCCTTGATGCCCGGTGCGATGATGAACTTGTCGCGCGAGTGCTTGAGGTGGTGCAGGAAATCGCGGAAGAACAGGTTCTTTCCCGCCTTCTGCAGGCCGACCATCGTGTAGAGCTCGGCGGCCGTCTTGTCGGCGAGCATCGCGTGCAGGAAGGCGACGTACGCCGACGGCACCTCCATGTCGACCAGGAAATACGCCCGGTTCGCGGAAAAGAAGACCGCGAGCTCGGCGTCGTCCATCAGCAGCGCGTCGAAATACAGCGTACCGGATTCGTCGTGCTTCACCGGCACGACGAACGGGTACGTGTGGATGCCGTTGACGACGCGGCCGACGACGTAGGCCGTCTGGTTGCGGAAGAACGGCGTGGCGAGCACCTGGATCTGGTGATTCGCCTCCAGCACGAACGGGCGCGGGGTCCGCTGCCGGAAGGCGCGCAGCAGGTTGATCAGGTCGCGGCGGAAGTCGCCGAATCGCCTCTCGAACTTCAGGTCGAGCACGATGTCGACGAGCGCGGCGCGCAATCCCTGCTGCAGCGGGTAGTACGACTTGTACGACGGCGAGTCGGCGTCGATGTGCTCGGTGGAGATCGCCGGACGCACGAAGATGAAGCGGTTGTGGAAGTACGCGCGGTGCAGGATCTTCACCGACACCGAGTTGAAGAACGTCTCGGCGCACTCGGGCTGCTTGTGATCGATCAGGAGCGCGATGTAATGCCGCTTGACCTGCTCCCAGAGCGTATCGAGGCCGGAGCCGTCGAGCAGCGCGATGCGGAACTCGCGCGCGATGCGCTCGGCGGTCTCGTGCACGCGCCGATCGTAGAAGTCGATGCGATCGCGCCCCACGTGCTGGATCGCGAGCCAGTTGCCGGCCTCGAAGTAACGGCGCGCCGCGCGCGCGCATTCGCGAAACAGCGCGTAGTGCTTGTCGAAGCCGTCAAGCAGCGCGCGGGCGATCGCCTGCGCCTGTTCGACGGGCGGTGCCCGCCGAACGGCGACGGTGTTGTTGGCGATGGCCACGGCCGCGTCGTCGGGCTCGCCGTCGTTATTGCTGCGCGGCGGCGTCGATCTGCGCCTGCATGTTCTTCACGGCGGTGTTGTACTCCTCGATCGCCGCGTTGGCCGCGTCCTGGTAGCGCTGGGCCAGCGCCCGCTGGTCTTCGACGTACTTCTTGTAGCATTCGAGGTACGTGTTGGCGTCGCGCCGCCACTGGCGTTTCTGGTTGTCGGAGCCGAGCTTGCCCGGATGCTCGGGCTTGTCGCCGCAGTTGGCCTTGGGAAGGACCACGGCACCGGCTGCGGGCGCGGCGGCAGCCGTGGGGGCGGGCGTCTGGGCGGCGCTCGCGTTCGCGACGATCGCCAGGGCGATGAAAAGTGCGGGCCGTTGGATATCGCTGTAAGTCATGATAAACGTCACCGTAGGATGAAAGGGAAAATTGTAAAGCCCACGGCAGGCGGCGGATAGCCTCCGGGCCGATGGTGTCCAAACGGACTCGCAGGGTGATGCGATGACCAAACTGATCGGACATGGGACCGGGCGAGCGTGGGACAGCGCGCGTCTTGCCGTCTGGATGGCCGCGCTGTGTATCCTCGCGGCATGCCAACCGTCGACGCCGCCGCCGCGCGCAGCCTCAGCGCCGGCCGCGAAATCGACGCCGGCGCCCACTCCTGCTGCACCGCCGGCGGTTGACGCCGCGCCCGCGGCGACCAAGCGCACGACCTTCGCGATGCCGTCGATGGATCTTCCACCGGGGCCGATCTACGTCTGCGACACCAAAGGAACGAAAGCGCCGATCGAATATACCGAGGGCGTCGAAAAGCTCTGTCGCCGCCACCCGGAAATGGGGCCATGCCAATACGAGCGCGACGCGTGCCGACGCGCCGGCGGACGCGTATTCACGTCGAAAGGCGAAGAGGTCACGCTGACGGTGGAAGCCGCGTACGACGAAAAGGTGCGCCGCGTGCGCTTCCAGTCCGACGGGCCGGCGAAGAAGTAACTAGCGCGCGGCGAACGTATTGCACTTGCGGATGTCGCCGGTGTCGAGCCCGACGCGGAACCAGCGCGTGCGCTGCTCCGCGGAACCATGGGTAAACGACTCGGGGACCACGCGCCCCTGCGTCTGCTGCTGGATGCGATCGTCGCCGACCGCGGCCGCAGCCTTCAGACCTTCCTCGATGTCGCCCGGGTCGAGCAGGTTGCGCTGCGCGGCGAAGTGCCCCCAGACGCCCGCGAAGCAATCGGCCTGGAGTTCGAGGCGCACCGACAACGCATTGCGCGCGCTGGGACTCGCGCGCTGCGCCTCGCGATCGAACTGGCTCATGATGCCGAGCTGGTTCTGCACGTGATGGCCGACCTCGTGCGCGATCACGTACGCCTGCGCGAAATCGCCGGGCGCGCCGAAGCGCCGCGACAGGTCGTTGAAGAATGCGGTGTCGAGATAGACCTCGCGATCGGGCGGGCAGTAGAACGGGCCCATCGCCGCCACCGCCCGGCCGCACGCCGATTGCGTGACGCCCCGGAACAGCACGAGCCGCGGCGGATCGTAGCGTTGACCGCTGGTCTTGAAGACGGAGGTCCAGACGTCCTCGGTGTCGCCGAGCACGCGCGCGACCATTTCCTTGGTGTCGTCGCGGGCGGCGGGTTTCGGTGCCGAAGGGGCCGGTCCGTACCCCGGTGGCGCTGGCGCCGGCGCAGGGGCGGGCGCGGATGGGCCCACGCCGCCGCCATCGCCGCTGAGCGTGCCGAGGATCTCCATCGGATTGACGCCGAACAGCAGGCTCGCGATCACGATCACGACGAGCGCGCCGCCGCCCAGACGTATGCCGCCGCCTCCGGGGAAGCCGCCGCCTCCGCCCCCACCGACCTGATCGGTGCGGTCTTCGACGTTATCGCTGCGGCGAAAATCACCCCAACGCATTGCATGAGCTCCTAAGGCTTCAGCGCCTGGTAGAGGAAGGGCAGGCTCACATCCATCCGGTAATCGACGTCCGAGTGGTTGTCATCGTACTCCTCGTACGTATGAGCGATGCGCGCCGAGGCGAGACGCGCGGACAGTTGCCGCGCGCCGTAGTGGATGTGGTACTGATCGCGCCAGCCGCAATCGATATAGATTCCACGCAGGCTCTTCAGGTTCTCGCGGTAGCGCAACACGAGCCTCACCGGGTCGTGGCGCAGCCACTGCCTCCAGCGTGCGTCGAGCCGCTCGCCGGTCTCGAGGTGGTAGGGCAGGCGAAAGCGCAGCGGCGCCCTCGGATCGGCGTCGTAGGTGGCGGCCATGCAGACGTTCATGATCGCGTGTCCCTCGGCGTTGCTCAGCTTTTCCTTGCGCCACATCGCTTCGAGAAAGCGGCGTACTCGACCGTCGTCGCGCCCTTCGGCGAGCCCCGGCGCGGCGTGCGCCGAATCGTACGGCCCTGCGCTCTGCCGCGGCTCGCGATATCGCGCGAGCTCGTTCAGCGTGTTCGGCCAATCATGGCCGTAGACCATCTCGAAATAGGCATCGCCCGAATGATCGGCGATCGCGCCCCAGTGCTTCGCATACTTCATCCCGTGGATGATGGCGCCGTAGCCGCCCGAGGACTTGCCGAAGCAGCCGCGATGCTCGCGCGAGGCGAGCGTGCGTAATTCGCGATCGATGAACGGGATGATCTCCTTCGTCAGGTAGTCGGCGTAGTCTCCGATCGCCGCCGAGTTCACGTACTGGTTGCCGCCCAGCCGCGTGAAGCAGTCGGGGAAGACGACGATCGCTGGCCCCATTCGCCTTGTCTCGATCAGGCGCGCGACACGCTCCGGCACGTTGTCGCCGAAGGGCTTCCAGTTGAGATGCCCCAGCCCCGAGCCGGTGAATCCGACCAGGTCGTAGAGCACCGGAAAGCGGCGCCCGCGCTGACGGCCACGGCCTTCGTCGTATTGCGGTGGGAGGTAGACGCCGACCTCGCGCACGTGCGGGTCGCCGAGCGGGTTGTCGGCGAGGATTTTCGACGTGTGCTCGAGGCGAACCACGGTGCCGGCGGCACGTGTTTTGCGTTTCAGGGTCATGGGCGATAGCGGCGGGCCAAGGGGCGAGGGGGCGAATTGTGCCGGGTCGCTCGACGGCGGGCAAACGGCCGAAACAGCCTTTTGCAACAGCTTTCTTGCTAATCCGCAACCAAATTGTCGTCGATTGGAGACGCTGCGTATTTCCGACACTTGGAATGCAACGCACAAGGTGCCGTTTCTGTCTCAGCGAGGCGACACTTTGTTATGCAGAACCGGGGCTGAGCAAGACATCTAAACCGTGACCAAAATGACGCGGTAGCCCTGCGAATGCTTGCCGCGCGCATAGTTTTCATTGCGTTCGATGCGGCACTGCATTATTGTCTGAATCGGGCAAATCGAAGGAAATCCCGGAAATGAGATTGGTAACCCGGCTCGCCGGGCTGTGCGCGGTATTCGCTTCCCTATTCGTCGGCGTGGCCGGTGCGGGCACGCTCGTGCTGACGTTCCCGGAGTCGTCGAATACGCCGTCGTTCTCCGTCGCCGGCCCGTTCCCGCAACCGCCGCTCAACGTCGGAACGGTGAATTTCACGGTCCCGCTCCATGAGAGGGTCGTTGCGGCCTCGATCTCGGGCTTCTGGGGAACGACCGACCATCCTGAAGCCACCGCCGGGGTCGACGTGTTCCTCGACGGCGTCCTGGTGGCGAGGTGCCTGAAGCCCTCTTCCGATTGCTGGGAGGGCCACCCAGGGCAGCGGTCGTGGAGCTACACCCTCACCGAACAGGAGCTCAAGGTCCTGAACGACGGTAGTGCCAAGCTCACCGCGGTCCAGACGTCAGACGACACGGTTCGCCTCGGCGTTACCACGCTGATCGTGCAGACGGGGCCGTTGGATTCCATCCCGACGCTGACCACCTTCGGCTTCCTCCTGCTCACCGCCGCGTTGGCGCTGGCCGCGTTCGCGAGCCGCCGGCGAGGGGCCCCAGGTCGCTAGACCAAGCCGCTACGCCGAGTCGTCGTCTTCGATCAACAGCACGCCCCGGCACTTCCTCGCGCCGCAGCGGCACCGGTAGGCATTGCGCGTGCGCTGGCTGATCCGGCCGTCGAGCGTCAAGCGGTAGTCGTAGGTGATCTCCTCGCCCGGCTGGATCCTTCGCCGCGCGTCGATGTAGACGCGGCCGTCCTCGTCCTCGCAGGACTCGCAGTTCGCATCGCAGGAGTGGTTGATCCAGCGCGCCGCGTTGCCGCGGATGTTGGCGTCGATCACGTTGCCGTCGCTGGTCTCGAAAAAGAACGTGTGGTGCGGATTGGCCGGATCGCTCGGCGGGCGCTCGAGCGCGATATCCCAGGTCGTGCGATCCCCGCGGTATTCGATGATGCGGGTACCTCGTTGGATGAGCCGGGTGGCGAAGACGCCTCGGCCGTGGATGACGGAGGTGCGAACGATGTAGGGGCGCGCGGGCTTTGTCGGTTGGGGCATGGATCCGAAGCGGGGAGGGCGGGTTTCAGAGTATCGACGAGCCCACCTTCTCGCCCACCTCGTGGACGATGTGCGCGCGACCCACGAGCAGCGGGTCGAGCGCGCCGACGCGTTCGAGATCCTTGTTCGCATACGGCAGGTGGTGGAGCACATAGCGCATCGCATTCAACCGCGCGCGCTTCTTGCAATCGGACTTGATCACGGTCCACGGGGCGTCCGGCGTGTCGGTGTGGAAGAACATCGCTTCCTTCGCCTTCGTGTAGTCCTCCCATTTGTCGAGCGACTCCACGTCGATCGGCGAGAGCTTCCACTGCTTGAGCGGGTGCGCCTCGCGCTCGCGGAAGCGGCGCAGTTGCTCCTTGCGGCTCACCGAGAACCAGAACTTGATCAGGTAGGTTTCGTTGTGCACCAGCATCCGCTCGAATTCCGGCGCCTGGCGCATGAACTCGCGATACTGCTCGTCGCTGCAGAAGTTCATCACCCGCTCGACGCCGGCGCGGTTGTACCACGAGCGGTCGAACATCACGATCTCGCCGGCGGTGGGCAGGTGCCGCACGTAGCGCTGGAAATACCATTCGCCGCGCTCGAGCTCGGTGGGCTTCTCCAGCGCGACGACGCGCGAGCCGCGAGGATTCAGGTGCTCCATGAAGCGCTTGATCGTGCCGCCCTTGCCGGCGGCGTCGCGCCCTTCGAACAGGATGACGATCTTCTGCCGCGTTTCCTTGACCCACGCCTGCAGCTTCAGCAGCTCGACCTGAAGGCGGTACTTCTGCTGTTCGTAGCTGCGCCGCGACAACAGGTGCTTGTACGGATAGCCGCCGGTGCGCCAGTCGTCGGCGAGCTCGTCGTCCGCGTGCTCGGCGAGCGCACGGACGCGGCGCCGGTGCTCGGTCAGCACCGATTTCATCAGGTCGTTGGCATCGGTCGGCGCGTGGCCGGCCAGGATGTCCTCGAGCATCGCGACCTGCGCTTCGTGCGACGACGCGACGTTCTCCGACACCTTCGCGGCTTCGGCCTTGCGCGCGTTCGCCGCTGCGTGGGCCTGGGCGGGCGTCGCTTCGCGAACCTGGGCACCGTGCACAGGACGCGGCGGCCGGTTGCGCACCGTGCGTGAGGGGGTGGGGGCGGACGCGGGACGCGTTCGCGGTCCGCTGCGGGCGCGCGTGGCGGGCATTTCCAGTCTCCGGCAATTCACTTGCGATCGAGCGCGCTTGCGCCGATCGCCATCGCATCCGTTATTTTGATGGGGCCTACGCGAAAAGTGCAACTGTCGCCGCGAGCAACAGCGGCGCGGTGACCGCCGCGATCGCCGTCGACAGCACGAGACTCCCCGCGATCGGACCGAGCAGCGTGTCGAATTGCCGCGCCATCAGGTAAACGTTGGCGCCGACCGGCAATGCCGCGAGCAGCACGATCGACTCGGTCTCGAGCGCCGGCAGCTTGAGCGCAACTGCGAAGAGCAGGATGACCAACGGATGCGCGACCAGCTTGACAAGACACACGCCGAGGCTCTGGCGCAGACCCTGGGTGATGCCGTATTCGGCGAGTCCCATGCCGAGCGCGATCAGCGACAGCGGAACCGCTGCCTGACCGATCAGGTCGAGCGTCTTGTCGACCATGCTCGGCAGCGGCACGCCGAGAAAGCTGTAGGCGGTGCCGGCGAGGATGCTCGCGACGATCGGGTTGGTGATCACGCCCTTGGTCGTGGCCGCGAGCCCGGACAGCGACGCGGTGCGGTTGCGCGCCCATTCGACCGATACGGTGGCGAGCGTCCACAGCAGGAAGGAGTTGAAGACGAGGATCATCGACACGACCGGTACCGACGCGTCGCCGAGCAGCGTCTTGGCGATCGGCAAGCCGAGCAGCAGGTTGTTCGGGAAGATGCCTCCGAGCGCGAACACCGATTGCGCGACGCCGTCCATCCGGAACGCGCGATGCCCGAACACGCGGGCGATCGCAAAGACGATCAGCGATCCGCCGAAATACGCGATCAGCAGCCGCGCGTCCACCGCCGGCAGCCGAGCAAAGTCGCTCATCAGCCGGAAAAGCAGCGCCGGGATCGCGATCGCGAACACGAAGCGGGTCAGCGCACTCGACACCGCCGGTTCCCACTTGCCCCAGCGCATCGCGACGTAGCCGATGAACACCAGGATGAACAGCGGCGCCGTCAGCGCCAGCAGGTGGGGAAGCGCGGCCATCGCGAGAGCGTCCCGAGGACGCGGCTAGCGCGTCCGACACTGTCGACTTCGGATCAGCTCTCCGTGCGAACCCCGGCAACGGTCGCGCGAAGCGCGTTGCCGATCAGGCCGGTCAGCACCATCGGGATGTAGCGCGCGCCGACCTTTGCCCAGCGGTGAAAATCGGCGGGATTGAGCGCGAGCACGCCGGGCGCGACGCCGTGATGCAAGGCGCGCGCAATGCCGTGCTCGATGGCGCCCACGACCTCCGGATGCTGCATCTCGCCGGGATGGCCGAGCGAGAACGACAGGTCGTTCGGCCCGAAGAACACGGCGTCGACGCCCGGAACCGCGAGAATCGCATCGAGGTTGCCGAGCGCCGTGCGCGTTTCGGTCATGATGACGACGGCCGTGCCCTCGTTCGAATCGCGGATGTGCGTCGCACCGCCGAAAAAGCCGAAGCCGGCGGCGCGCGTCGAGAACGCCGCGCCGCGCGTGCCGACCGGCGGGTACTTCGTTGCCGCCACGATGCGTGCTGCCTGCTCCGGCGTGTTGACCTGCGGCACCTGCACGCCCGACGCGCCGATATCGAGCACGCGCAGGATGTCGGCTTCGTAGGTCCGGATGATCGGGATCACGCCGGCGCCGCGGGCGGCGCGCAGCATGTGCTCGGTCGACTCGATGCCCGAAGGCCCGTGCTCGTTGTCGATGATCACGAAGTCGCATCCGGCGTGCCCGGACATTTCGACCAGCGCCGGCGCCGGCGGCCCGATGAACATGCCGAGCAACGGGCGAGAGCCGCGCAGCAACGCGGGCATCCGGGTGTCAATCACGTTCATCGGCAGTCTCCATGGGATGTTCGATCGGCGGGGGGCCGCGCAGTTCGAGCCGGCACGAGCGGCGGCGCGCCGACATTGTAATGACTCGCGGCGCGACCGCGCTGGCAGCATACGCGTTGTGCGATAAGATGTGCGCACAAGAAGAGGGCAGGTGTCGCGCGGGCAGGGGGTAAGCGACGCGGCGCCGCTCCTGCCGTTTCGCGACATCCCCGATCCGCTTGCAAAAGAGGCGCCCACGCCATGACCGCTCTCGCGATCTGCCAGACCCCGTTCCCCGCACTGAAGGACTCCGATACCGTCGGCGACGCGGCACGACGGATGCTCGAAATCGCAGTCTGGGACTTGCCGGTCGTCGACGCGGCCGGACGCCTCATCGGCATGTTCAAGCTGACGCATCTGCTCGGAACCCTGCTGCCGAAAGCGGCCACGATCGGCGGGATATCGGATCTCGCGTTCGTCGGCGACACGCTCGACTATCTGCGCGACCGGATGCGCGCGGTCGAGGACGAGCCCATTCGCGCGTACGTCGCGGAGGCCGATCACGTCGTGCATCCCGAGACGTCGCCGATGGAGGTGGCGCTCTTGCTCTATCGGGGCGAGCGTGCGGTGCCGGTGGTGGATGCCGGCGATCACAGGTTGATCGGGATGGTCGCCGCGCGCGAAGTGGTCGGCGCGCTGCTTGCGAAGGGGGGGCGCTGATGCACGGCGCCGGCGGTCCGGCAGGCGCGGCGCTTTTCGGAGCGTCGGCGATCTGGGTCGCGACGGCGCTCTTCGTGCTCACCTATGCGGTGATCATGAGCGACAAGCTGAATCGCGCGATCGTCGCGCTGCTCGGCGCCGGGCTGCTGATCCTGACCGGCATCGTCGACCAGAAGGAGGCGATGGCCGCGGTCGACTGGAACACGCTCGGCCTGCTGCTCGGGATGATGCTGATCGTCAACATCACGCGACGCTCGGGACTTTTCCAGTACGTGGCGATCTGGTCGGCGAAGAAGGTCGACGCGAGCCCCTGGGGCATCATGCTGATGATGTCGATCGTCACCGCCGTGTTCTCGGCGTTCCTCGACAACGTCACCACGGTGCTGCTGACGGTGCCGGTGACGATGCTGATCACCGAGGAGCTGAAGGTGAAGCCGTACCCGTACCTGTTCGCGCAGATCTTCGCGTCGAACATCGGCGGCACCGCCACGCTGATCGGCGACCCGCCGAACATCATGATCGGCTCCGCAACGGGGCTCACGTTCAACGATTTCGCGATCCACCTGACGCCGGTAATCATCGTCGTGATGGCGGCGACGATGGTTCCGCTCTACTTCGTCTGGGGCCGCCATCTGCACGCCACCGACGAAAACCGGCGGCACGTGATGGCGTTCGACGAGCGTCAGGCGATCACCGACCGCCGGCTGCTGAAGCAGTCGCTCACGGTGATCGCGTTCGTCATCGCCGGCTTCATGCTGCAGCGGCAGACCGGCATCGAGCCGGCGACGGTGGCGATCTTCGGCGCCGCGGTGCTGCTGCTGCTCGACAACCTGGGCAAGGATTCCGAGACCCAATCGAAAAACGTCCACGGCGCGCTGTCGGAAGCGGAGTGGATCACGCTGATGTTCTTCCTCGGCCTCTTCATCCTCGTGTTCGGCATCCAGAAGGCGGGGCTGATCGACATGCTTGCGCATGCGCTCGTCACGGCGACCAGCGGCAACTTCCAGGTGACGGCGCTCGCAATCCTGTGGGCGTCGGCGGTCCTGTCGGCGTTCATCGACAACATTCCGTTCGTGGCGACGATGATCCCGCTGATCAAGGCGATGGCGCCGACGTTCGGCGGCGACGCCGCGCTGGTGCCGCTCTGGTGGGCGTTGTCGCTCGGCGCGTGCCTCGGCGGCAACGGCACGCTGATCGGCGCGTCGGCGAATCTCGTCGTTGCCGGACTCGCCGAGCGCGCCGGCACGTCGTTTCGGTTCGTCGAGTACCTGAAGGTGGCGTTTCCGCTGATGCTGTTGAGCATCGTGCTGAGCCACGTCTACCTGCAACTGCGCTACCTCTGACCGCAGCGCTGGACTTCCGCCGCGCTTCAGGCCCGCAGCCGCCGCATGCGCGTGGCGGCCGCCTGCAGCGTTTCCTCGCGCTTGGCGAAGCAGAAGCGGATCACCCGATGGTCGGTGCCGTCGTGATAGAACGCCGATAGCGGTATCGTCGCCACGCCGTAGTCGCGCACCAGCCGTTGCGCGAATTCCGCGGCGCCTTCGTCGCTGACGCGATCGTAGCGCGCGAGCTGGAAATAGCTGCCTTCGCAAGGCAAGAGCTCGAGCGGCGTCGGCTCGAGCGCGGCGCGCAGCAAGTCGCGCTTGCCTGCGAAGAATTGCGGCAGCGTCTCGTAGCGGGCGGGCTCGCGCAGGAATTCGGCGAGCGCGTGCTGCACGGCGCTGTTGACCGTGAACACGGTGAACTGATGCACGCGGCGGATCTCGGCGGTGATGTCGCGCGGCGCGAGCGCGTAGCCGACCTTCCAGCCGGTCGCGTGGAACGTCTTGCCGAACGAGCCGATGACGACGCTGCGCGCGGCAAGCGCGGGATCGCGCGCGACGCTCTGGTGCTGCGCGCCGTCGTAGACCATGTGCTCGTAGACCTCATCGCTGACGATCACGATGTCGGTGCCGCGGGTGAGGGTTGCGAATTCGCGCAGGTCTTCGGCCGAGAGCACGCTGGTGCCCGGATTGTTCGGCGTGTTGACGAGGATCAGGCGCGTGCGCGGCGTGATCGCACGACGCACCGCCGACCAGTCGATCCGATAGCCGGGTACGGCAAGCGGCAGCGGAACCGGCGTTGCGCCGGCCAGGCGCACCGCCGGGATGTAGCTGTCGTACGCGGGCTCGAACAGGATGACTTCGTCGCCGGGATGCGCGAGCGCGCCGATCGTCGTGAAGATCGCCTGTGTCGCGCCGGTCGTCACGGTAATCTCGTGCTCCGGGTCGTAGCTGCGGCCGTAGAGGCGCTCGACCTTGCCGGCGATCGCTTCGCGCAGCGACATCACGCCCGAGGACAACGGGTATTGGTTGTGGCCCGCGCGCATCGCGGCGCCGACCAGCTCGATCAGCGCCGGATCGATCGCGTAATCGGGAAATCCCTGGCCGAGGTTCACCGCGCCGTATTGCTGCGCGAGTGCGGACATCACGCTGAAGATGCTGGTACCGGTTGCCGGCAGTTTCGAGCGCAGGCGAGGTGTGCGATCCTCCGCGGTCATGGCTGCTCGTGGTTTCGCCTTTGCGTAATCTGCGCGCCCGCGGAGCGGGCACGTCCGCGGTAAGATAATGACACACCCGATCAAGCCACGAGCGAAGGAGGCAGCAAGGATGGGACACGCAATCGAACTCACCGCTGCGGACGGCTTCAAGTTGTCGGCTTATCGCGCAGAGCCGTCGGGCACGCCGCGCGGCGGGCTCGTCGTCGTGCAGGAGATCTTCGGCGTCAACAGCCACGTCCGTTCCGTGTGCGACGGTTATGCGAGCGACGGCTACCGGGTGATCGCGCCGGCGCTGTTCGACCGGATCGAGGGCGGCATCGAGATCGGGTACACGCCCGAGGACATCGCCCGGGGCCGCGAGCTGAAGGCGACGTCGACCACCGACAACGCGATGCGCGACATCGCCGCCGCCACCGCAGAGCTCGCGAG
>Ga0068860_100005172_pt1 | contig 13262 bp, 14 predicted proteins | sample KBSSwiS32_FD_66597 | JGI IMG/M metagenome (GOLD analysis project Ga0068860, IMG submission 66597) | Switchgrass rhizosphere microbial communities from Kellogg Biological Station, Michigan, USA - KBS Switchgrass S3-2 | ecosystem: Host-associated > Plants > Roots > Rhizosphere > Soil ... | reverse complement strand
CTTGAGCGTCAGGGGCATAGGTAGAGCTGACATCATCGATGTAGTCGGTGGTGGTAAATCGGTAAACGGCCTCAAAACCAATGTTCATGCTGCGGTTGAGGTTGTATTTGACCCCCACACCCAAGGGAAAGCATACAGCCATGCTCCCATAGGGCTTCCGGGTAGGATAGAGGGAAGATCCCTGTCCTTCCGTCCCCAGCTGACGCAAATAAACCTTTTGGCCATGGTAATATGCGTAAGGGTCGTAATTGAAGATCCCGGCCCCGAACGTGACATAGGGGGTGAATCGATCGTAAAGGCTCCCCGGCACGAACTTGAAGAAGTTGAAGTCGCCCTGTAAGGTCAGCTCCCAGATATTGGTATTGAAGCTCAGATTCCTCTCCCGCATGAACTGGTTAGAGGTATTGTACTTGTCGGAATACCCCAAAAAAGCATAGTGACCGGCGACACGCAGCGCGACATAATTCCCGAACTGCTTGCGGAAAAAGGCTCCAAATGCAATATTTGGCCGGTTGAATCGGGGATTGGGGTTGAGATCGCCAAAATAATGCGAAGCGCCTAAAGAAACGCCATACTCCCCCTCCTGTACAATAGCTTCTTCCTGGGCATGGGTCTTCCAACACACAATGGAAATTAAAAGTCCGGTAAGGATCAATCGCTTCATTAATATATATTATACGTATAGTTCACCCATGCAAACATCTGAAAAACGGTCTGCCCGGAAAATTTAGCCCATTTTTCGGGCAGATCTAACGTCTGTCCTTCGGACAACGACCCTCCGGGATCGTTATAAAAAACGAATTTTGCGCTTTTTTCGTTTCCCGGCAGCCCGCCGGTTTTGTTAAAGTTTATAGATAAGATCAAAAACCAGGCCGCCGGCCAGGCGCCCCTAGTTCCGGGTATCCAGTCCCCAGGACAGCTTGCCTCGTAGCGTCTGAAGAAAATTATTTTCATTCAGGCGTATCAGGCTGAGGGTAAAAGCTTCTTTTCGGACGGCCAGCTGTACCTGTTTGTCCACGATCTCTTTCCGGGAATCCAGCACACAGATAAAATTTTCCGCCCGCCCCTCCACTTCGAAGGAAATGATATTGTCATCCGGCACGACAATGGGGCGGACATTTAAGTTATGCGGGGCCACAGGCGTAATGACAAAGCTGCTCGATTCGGGAAAGACTACCGGTCCCCCACAGCTAAGCGAATAGCCCGTGGACCCGGTTGGCGTGGCGACGATAAGGCCGTCCGCCCAATACGTATTCAGGAACTCCCCATTCAGATACGTATGGATCTTGATCATGGGGGATGTGTCTGTTTTATGGATGGCGAATTCGTTCAATCCATAAGGTACATCTCCAAACAATGGTTTATTGGCGTCAAGATGTATAAGGCTTCGCTGATCCACGACAAAGGTTCGATTGGCCAATGCCGTGACAGCCGTCGAAAGATCTTCCTTGCCAATGCTGGCCAGAAAACCCAGGCGGCCAAAATTGATACCCAGGACAGGGATATTCTTATCTCTTACCAGCGATACCGTATCCAGCAAAGTGCCATCTCCGCCAAGACTGATAAGGAATTCGATGGAGTCATCCAGGTCGCTTGACTCCCGGAAGCTGGCCACGTTGCTTGGCAGCATAAAGGCCGAACCTATCTTCTCCAGGAACGGCTGATGGATCACAGGTTGCAGCTGCTGTCTGATCAATTCGTCAAAAAGTCGTTGTACTCCGCTCTGCTGTTCATATTCGATGATCCGGCTGTATATCGCTACTTTCATTTGGAATTAATGTCTAAAAATCATTTCTGATATGTAAAAATAGCCCGTTTTGTCCTAATTGATTAAAGCTATAATCCAGCCGGAAATTCAGATCATAGAAAGTTACGATGTCCAATCCAAACCCGCCTGAATATAACATGCGGTTGACCAGCGAATTAGATTTAAAATCGTCATTGTACGCATAGCCACAGTCGCCAAAGGCCGTGGCATAAATACGGAATGGTATCCTGTCGTGCGAGCGAACCTTGCGCATAAAGGGTATGGAAAAGTTGAACAGCTCGCGATAGAACGTATTGCGTAGCACTGACCCGGCCGTGCCGTCTACAACATATCTGTCCAGCCCCCGCAGATAGAAGTCGCCATAGCCCAGCAGGGACTGGTTATAAAAAGGCTGATGAAGAGGCCATTTCAACACATTGGTATTCTCAAGACCAAACCAGAACTTCCAGCCCAGCGGCCATGCCCGCGTCAGCTTGGTGTAGAACTGCCAGAAATCCATATCCTTTGTGATCCCCCGCCGTGTCAGTCCCGTCTCAAAAATAATACCGTTCAGCGGGTAGGCGACATAATCCACATCCGTATAGCTGAATCGGTAGGACAATTCGGGGAATACCACTTTCAATTTGCCATTGTTAAAATAATGGGGGTTCCATACAGCTACCGCACTGTCGATCCGGAAGCTGTTCATGCTGAATCCCACAAAATGCCGCACTTTCAATCCCGGACGGTAGAAGTAGCGTAGGGAGGCGGAAAATTGTTCGCTCAGGTATTTACCGGAATGGGGGATGGTGTCGGAGTTAATAAAATATTGTTGGTTATTGGCTGTAAGCGCATCCACCTCCTTCATCTGCGCATAAGTGAACCCGCCTCCGAATCCATGTTTCAGGGATTTGTCCGCATACGGCTGATTGTAATAGAGCTCGAACTGGCGGGCATAGCCCGTGATCAGCCAGGCGGTCAGCTGGTCATTGCGACCCGTGAAATTGAAATGGGTAAATTTTGCACCATAATTCACCCGGTTGAGATTATAATGTTTGGCGGCCCATGCGGAAAGGTTGCGGTCCACAGGTCTGAAATAAGGGACGGGGAATATATACCATCTTTCTTTTACGTCTATCTGTATATCGGCCTCATAGCCCCGGAAATTTTTCAGGTATATGACGACCTCATTGAACAAATGAGTATTTATCAGCCGATCGTGCGCCATCTGGAATGCGGTGACCAGGCTATGCAGGCTCACCGAATCACCCGTCTTAAAAGACAGCTCCCTTTCGATGATATAGTTCTTTGTTTTTTTGTTCCCCGATATATAGATCTTGCCAACGGTGTATGGTCGCGTAGTATCAGCAACAGCAGCAGGAGGCACGGAGGAAGGCTGCGCAGAAGAATAGAAACAAAGGAACAGGGGTATTATCGTCCAGAAAAATTTCAGATATTCAGATAATTCATCAAGTGGTCGTAATTGCTACGCAATTCGTTCTCGTACAATTCTTCTCCGAAATAATACTTGACCTGGTATTCATACCGCTGGAATGTGGCGATAATGTCGGAGATCTCGAGCTTATTGATCCGCAAGGTAATAAAGAAATTGCCGGATTGAGGGTCCGGATAAGTATTTAGTTGTGTGATTTGAGCGTCATTGGTTTCGATGAGCTTGCTGATCTCTGAAAAGGAAAAGCTGACCTTTTCCATTTCCAGTACGATGATGCCGCCGTGGTCGCCCACTCCGCAAGTTTTCGAAAGCTGTTTCAACAGGTCTGTCGCGATAATGGACCCGATATATTCTCCTTCACCTGCTATGACAGGGATCACCGTCAGGGCCGACTCGTTGACCATTTGCACCGCTTCGAAAAAGAAGGCTTCCGCGTGGGCCACCGTTTTGGAAAAGCTTGCCTGCAGCTGGGACAGCTTGATGGAGTCGTCCTCCACATTCAAAAGATCGTCTTCGCTCACCAGTCCTGCCAGCTTATCTTCTACGACAACAGGTAGGTGAGTGACATGAAAATCCGCCATCAGATCCAGCGCCTGGGACACAGGGTCATTCAGGTGTAAGGATGGGATAGAGGCCGATATGATCTCTTTGTTTAGCACGGGACGTAGTATGCATCGGGTCTGGTTTGTTCCGAAAAGTAACCCATCCCCGACGCATGGATAATGATGGTGTTATTTCGTTCTTAAAGTCTTTTCAACGGCCTCGATGAATGCTTCGCATTTCGGCCGGCGGACCCGTGGTCCGCTTTGCAATATAAAAGTAAAAAATCCCTCTATACTAAGACGTAATAAATCAGGCTACCGCTGCCGGTTCGTTCAATTTTCGCAAAAATTTATGTAGGATGCCATTGAACTCTTCCGGTCTTTCCATCATCGGAGCATGTCCGCACTTATCGATAAAGTGCAATTCACTGTTTGGGATCAGCTTGTGGAACTCCTGTCCTACAAATGGCGGGGTAATATTGTCATTATTTCCCCAGACCAGCAGGGTAGGGTGCTTGATCTGACTGACCTCTTCGCCCAGGTTGTTCCGGATGGCGCTCTTTGCCAGCGTGATGATCTTGAGAGCCTTCAGGCGTACGTTGACCGTTTCATACAGCTCGTCCACCAGCTCTTTGGTGGCGTTCTTAGGATCATAAAAGGTTAATTCCGTCTTTTTGCGGATATACTCATAATCTCCCCGCTTCGGATAGGTATCTCCCATACCGTTCTCGAACAGTCCGGAACTGCCTGTCAACGTCAGGGATTTGATCCTTTCGGGATGACGAAGGACGTACATCAGCGCCACATGCCCCCCCAGGGAATTACCTAAAAGGTTGATATCCTTATAATCACGGTATTCGATGAATTTATGGACGAACTTCTCCAACCCGCCCACCGACGTATGCAGGAGGTCCAGGTCCAGCAAGGGCAGCAACGGCACTACCACCCTGTACTGATTCCGGAAATAGTCGATCTGTCCGCTGAAATTGCTCAGCGCACCGAACAGACCGTGTAATAATATCAACGGCTCTCCTACCCCTTCCTCGATGAATCTGAACTTTTCTTCTTGTTTGATTTCGTATTCCATCTGTTAAATTCTATCCCGGTAATTATTCGTAAAAATAGCGATTTACTGCAAAAAAATACCTCTCTCTTAAAAAAGCAGCATCCCTTCTATTTATCAAAAAAATACCCCCTCCGGGACCATCTCTTGCAAATTTACAACAACTATAACCGATAATATTTCAAATAGTTCTAATAACCCAGCCAATATCCCGGGTCTAAAATACCCACCTTCCTTGGTGATCTTCCCACATCCCTCATATCTCATCAGTCTGCTCACGCCCCACACCCCCTATCAGTCTACTTTTGCTGTAGACTTCTGTTCAGATGGTCGAAAAAATCTTCCAGCTGGGTGAACATCCCCTTAAAGAAGGGGATCAGGCTGCCAAATCCATCGATGACCACAGGCCCCCACGGGCGGATAAAGGAATACGTGATGGACGAGGCCAGCGCGCTGCCGGATATCAGACGCAGCTGTATGGCATAAAATAACAATACGCTCAGTATGATCGTATATATTGCCGCATACAACAGGATGCCTGCCAATTTGTTCAACCATCCCATCATGGCCAGGTCTACAGCCGCCTCCATAAGCCGGCCCAGCCATCTCACCAGCAATACCACGGCCAGGAACACCAGCACAAAAGCCAGGACCGGCAGCCAGCGACCCGACAACGTCGTATGCGCCTTCAGATAGACGGCCACCGTGGCGGACAGCTTCATAGCCGCGGCCAGGCCCAGGATAAACGCCAAAGCAGCAACGATCGCAATGATAAACCCCCGCCGCAATCCTTTGAATACAGCTACCACCAAAAGGACCCCGAACAGGACATCAATCCACATATTACTTCGATAACAATTCTTTCACGGTGGCGCTGATGGTCTTGCCATCCGCCTGGCCTGCCAGCTGCTTGGTAGCTGCTCCCATCACTTTCCCTATGTCCGCGGGAGAGGAAGCTCCCGTCTCGGCAATGATCTTTGACAGGGCGGCCTTCAGCTCTTCCACGCTCAGCTGTTTGGGCAGGAACTGTTCTATAATGGCAATCTCCTCTTGCTCCTTCTGCGCCAGGTCCGCCCGCTGCTGCTGCTGGTAGATCTCCAGGGAGTCTTTCCGCTGCTTGACCAGTTTTTGGAGCAGTTTTGTCTCATCCTCCTCCTTCAATACCCCTCCCGCTCCTTCAGCTGTCTTAGCGACAATGATCGCAGCCTTGATGGCACGGAGACCACGCAGGCCAGCTTCATTTTTTGCAAGCATCGCTGTTTTCAGCTCTGCCATTACTTTTTGTTCTAAACTCATGCCAAAGAAATTTAGGCTTTATTACTTTTTAATTGTTGTTCCCTGAATTTATTATAAAAATTCTTTGCAAACTGCTTCATATCATTCGTCAGGACCTGATCCTGGGTGGCCCGGTGATATGTTTCGGCCATGGTCATAAAGGTCTGATAGAAGAAATCAGCCATCTCGTCTACCATCATATCCTTTGTCCACAGGTCGATACGGAGGGCGGTCTTATCAGTCCCATCCCAAAAGGCCAGCATCATTGCCTTGGCCTTACGGGCGGCCTCTGCCGTCGTATCCGTAGCGTTCCAGCTGATCTGCTCGGGCACACGGTCAGCATCCAATATTACATCAATGTTGATTGAAGATCTTGCCATAAATAAGTTTTCAAACCGCAATTTAATCAGTTTTCATGTCTGAACGAACCTGGATTCCTCAGCCGACGGCCATTAGATCCCCAGGATCGCTCCGATCGCTTCCGCGGACCCTCTCACGCTGAGCCCTGCTACCCGCGCCCCTCCTCTCTCTATCAGCTCATTGCGAATACCCTCATTCTTATACAGGGATTTCATTGCCTCGGCCAGCCCCCCCACATCATCCGGCTGCACCTGTAAAACAGCTTCCGGGACCTTCGCCTCTCCCGGGCCATTCGCCACCGTGATAACAGGCGCCTTTGCCCGCCAGGCATTTAATAGGGCGATCCCAGGCTCATTCTGGCGGGGAGTATGGATAACGGCATAGGCAGCCTCTATCAGACCGTTTGTGCTCATGGGGCACAAACACACATCCTCGCGGTATTTATAAGAGTCCAGCTTGTCGATGGTGCCTGCGCCTGCCAATACCAGTTTCATATTGGATAGCTGACGCTTTTTAAACAAAGAGAACGCCTTTAACAGGTTCATCACCTTCGAAGCCCCCATCCCGGTGACGTCGGCAAAAAAATACTCCCTTCCTTCTGCTGTCTCTTCTTTCAGTTTCTCCCGCTCCGCCATCGCCAAAGGCCGCACTTCCTCATCGGGGGCCAGCGGCGCTCCGATCTCCTTTCCATCCAATGAAAAGATCAGCCCTGCCTCGGACAGGCTCCAGGTGCATAGAGGTATCTTACTGGTCCAATCTCTTCCGGCTCCCAGCGTCTTCAGTCCCCCGGCGCCCGATGTTTTCAGCCTCCCATCCCCCGTCATCACCATATCCACCTTTTCCTGTTTTGCCATTCTTGGCAATATCCACCTGTACCATAGCATGTCCCCCAGCAGGGTCTTACGGACCAGCTGCCTGCTGTCTGCGGGTAGATCAAGCCCTTCACCAGCCGTATCCAGCAGGAATACCCATTCTACCCCTCGCCGGGCTGTCAATTCCTTCACACAAGTGATTATAAACCAGCTCGTTTCACTGGAGGCCCCCGCCTTTTGCAATGGTCTGCAATCAAGTAGGATCAGCATATTTTGTAAAGGTAGGTCTAAATATTTGTCTGCGGCCTTCGTCGGAGCACCGGGCCCTCGCTCCTCCGGGTCCTATTGATGTGCATAAAAAATTGCGAAAAAGTTTTATTAACTACCAACTACTTACATTTAGTCTATTGTCTCAAATGTGGTTTTTACGGTGCGGTACACCCCCCAATACCCCTTTGGCCGGATTATTGAAACATGGATATAGTAATCCGAATACCTCACGAAAATCCGTGCTTATGAAAAGTGTGTACCCACTCCTCATTACTGTGTGCGCATGCATATCAGTCATCCTCCCCCGGAATACGCTGGCTCAATGTACCTGCACAGGAAAGGACTCGATCACACAGTATGTGACGGTCGATACATCCAATGGCCCAAAAGTGCTTATTACCTTTAATAAATACCAGGATCCGACGGGAGCTATGTATCTGGCTTGTATGGAATTAACAGATACCATATCCATTGTCTCCAGCACCCTCGTGCGGAACCAGGCCTCCGGCCCTATCATAGGTGCCAATTTTACTATTTCTGTAACCACCAAGATCACCGGTCCACCCAGCATCAATGCCTCCAAATCCGGAAGTCTTGACTACGGTCCTTTCGACTTTGGTCCCGCCGGCACTACGGGCACTCCCTCGGATAGTATCGTCCTGGGCCCCGACACGATGCTGAACAGAAAGGTGACCAACGTGTCGGTCAGCAATCCTGCCCCCTATATAGGAACAGGTACGGTCAGCGACACGCTGACCTTTGGCGGCGGCGCCTTCTCCGATGCGGGTACTTCCTTCGACTACCAGATAAGGACCAAGTATTGGGGCTCCGCCCGTATCACTTTCTTCCTCTGTCCCAGCATACCCCTGGCGACCACTATTACCAACTTTACAGCCTCCCAGGACGGCAATACGGTCCTGTTGCAATGGCTTGCGCAAAATGAACAAAACAATGATACCTATGAGATCCAGATCAGCACAGACGGCAAACAGTTCACCAGCATCGGAAAAGCCCAAAGCTCGATTGCTACAGCAGGTACTGCTACAAAATACCAGTATCAATACAACCTTGATCAGGCTAATGTGGGGAAGATCTATTTCCGCATCAGGCGTACGGATGTCGATAGGAAAATGACCTATTCGGGTACGCTGACGCTAACCCCGGGCGGATCAGGCGGTGACGGGCTGTTCGTCTACAATACCTATCCCAATCCGGTGACAAATACCCTGCTCTTCCGATTCAACAGCCCCCAGACGGGCAGCTATCTCCTGGAGCTGGTGAATGCCGCCGGACAGGTGATACAGCGGAGATCCGCCACGCTCAATGCCGGCAATAACATCCGTATGGACCTTAGTCCTCAGCCTGCCAGGGGGCTTTACTTCCTGCGGACGGTGGATATGACCCATAGTAAACAATATACCAGTAAGATCTATATTAATTAGTCCGGGCAAGCCCCCGCACAGCACAAGCCCCCGCACAGCACAAGCCCCCGCACAGCGGGGGCGGCCGAAGGCCAATCGTTTAGCATCCGTGAAAAGGCCAGTCCGCCAGGACCGCCTCCTCGCAATGGCATACCCCCCAAATTGGGATTTCAGATTTTTTAAACTAGCTTTGGGTGAATATGGAAAAAATGGAATACAACACGACGCGAAATCACCTTATCATGCGTGAGTACGGGCGTCATATCCAGAAGATGATTGAATATCTCGTGACACTGGAGGATAAAGAAAAAAGACAGCGGAATGCACATGCCGTGATCGAACTGATGGGATTCCTCAATCCACACCTGAAAAATGTAGAAGATTTCCGGCATAAATTATGGGATCACCTTTTCCTGATCTCCGACTTCAAGCTGGAAGTATCCTCTCCTTATCCCATCCCCACAAGGGAAACCTTACGCGCCCGGCCCAAGCCATTGAAATATCCCAAGCGCTATCCCAAGCTGACGCATCTTGGAAAGAACCTGGAGATCGTCATCAACAAAGCCCTCGCCGAAGAGAACCCGGAAAAACGCAATGGCTTTGCCAATGCCGTCGCCTACTATATGAAGCTGGCGTATAACAACTGGCATAAAGAGACAGTCCATGACGACGCCATCCAGAGCGAGCTCTCCCAGATCACCCACGGGCAGCTGGAATTCACCAACACACCGTATGTGAAGAGCTTCCGCCCCAATGAGCCTAGGGAGAGAGATCGTCAGAATTTTGGCGAATACCGCAACAAGGGACGCAATCAGAAATTCCAGCAGCGGAACAACAACCGCAATGACAGGAATAATGACCGCCCCGGCAAATTCAAAAAGAAAAGATATTAATAATTAGACGCTGACAAAAGCCAGGCAGATCGCCTGGCTTTTGTATTTTTGAAACCTATGAATGCATTTGAAGTCATCGGTGGTAAAAAGCTCAAAGGAGAGATCATACCACAGGGCGCAAAGAACGAAGCCCTGCAGATCATCAGCGCAGTATTGCTTACTCCGGAAAAGGTTACGATCACCAATATTCCAGACATCCTGGACGTCAACCTGCTGATCGAGCTGTTGGGCGAGATGGGCGTAAAGATCCAGCGCACGGCCCCGGATACCTGCATATTCCAGGCGGATACGGTAGACATCGACTACCTCCGCAGCGACTCCTACCGTCAGAAGAGCGGAAGACTGCGCGGCTCCGTTATGATGGCCGGCCCCATGCTGGCGCGCTACCGGAAGGCATTTATCCCAAAGCCCGGAGGCGATAAGATAGGAAGACGCCGCCTGGATACCCATATCATCGGATTTGAGAAATTAGGCGCCCAGTTCAACTACCATCCCGAAGAAGGTCTGTTCCACCTGGAAGCCGCTCATCTGAAAGGCTGCTACCTGCTGCTGGACGAACCATCGGTCACGGGTACTGCCAATATCATCATGGCAGCGGTCATGGCGGAAGGCAACACCACCATCTATAACGCCGCCTGCGAGCCCTACATCCAGCAGCTGTGCAAGATGCTCACCCGGATGGGCGCTCGTATACACGGCATCGGGAGCAATCTCCTCCACATAGAAGGCGTGAAATATCTGGGCGGCACGGAACACCGGATGCTTCCGGACATGATCGAAATAGGCTCTTTTATCGGGCTGGCCGCCATGACCCAAAGCGAGATCACTATTAAGGACGTCAGCCTGGAAAACCTGGGCGTCATCCCGGATAAGTTCCGGCAATTAGGCATTCAAATGGAGTTCCGGGGGGATGATATCTATATTCCGCCACAGGAGATTTATGAGATACAGAATTTTTTGGATGGCTCGGTATTGACCATCTACGACCATCCCTGGCCGGGCTTTACACCCGACCTCCTCAGCATCGTCCTCGTAGTGGCTACCCAGGCCAGAGGGTCCGTATTGATCCATCAGAAAATGTTCGAAAGCCGTCTGTTCTTTGTCGACAAGCTCCTCGATATGGGCGCCCAGATCATCCTTTGCGACCCGCACCGGGCAGCCGTTATCGGTACGGCCAGGGAACAAAAATTGCGCGGTATCACGATGAGCAGTCCTGATATCCGGGCAGGTGTCGCCCTTTTGATCGCCGCGCTCAGCGCAGAAGGCCGTAGCATCATTCAAAACAGCGAACAGATCGATCGCGGTTACCAATACATCGACGAGCGTTTACGTCGTCTGGGAGCCCAAATCAATAGAATATGAGCCAGGACAACAGGATCATCATCATAACAGCTCCTTCCGGAGCAGGAAAGACATCCATTACCCGCTATCTGCTGGGAAAATACCCCCAGCTGGCCTTTTCCGTCTCGGCGGCTACCCGGAACCCCCGTTCTCATGAGACCAACGGTGTGGACTATTACTTCCTCACCCTGGAGGACTTTAAACAAAAGATACAGCAGAACGAATTCGTGGAATGGGAAATGGTCTATGAAGGAAAATATTATGGCACGCTGAAAAAGGAGCTGCAATCTATCTGGGACAAAGGCAAGACCCCGCTGCTGGACATCGAGGTCAAAGGTGCGATCCATATCCAGGAACAATATCCCCAATCTACCCTGTCCCTTTTTATCGAACCCCCGTCCGTGGATGAGCTGCGCCGCCGGCTGCAAGGCAGAGGCACGGAATCCTACGAAAGCCTGATGGCCAGGGTCAATAAAGCCTCGTATGAGATCTCGTTCAAACATCATTTCGACAGGATCATTGTAAACGACGATCTGCGGAAGGCCTGCGAAGAGGCGGACAAGGCGGTAGTATCGTTCCTGGGACTATGAATTTCCAATTTTTCCGATTAAATTAGTAGCCTGTATGAATACGTATACCCTTGTCGGCATCGTGATAGCCTGGCTGATAATCGCTTTTTTCTCGGGGATCGAGGTGGCATTCACCAGCGCCAACAAACTGGCTATTGAGCTGAAAAAAAAGCAGGGGCTCAACAGTGGCATCACCCTCTCCCATTTCATGGACCATCCCGTCCAGTTCCTTGGCACTACCCTCATCGGATTCAATATAGGCCTTGTCTTCTTTGGACTGATGGTAGGAGAAACCTTTTTACCCTTCTGGATCTGGCTCATCAATAAGGTCCATATGCCGGAAGGATGGGTGAATTTTATCCGCCTCTGCGCAGAGACGTTTATGGCCTCTGTGATCCTCCTCTTCTTCGGAGCGTTCATACCAAGGGCACTGTTCCGCTCGAAGAGCGACGCTATGCTCAGCTTCTTCTCGGGTGCGATGGACTTCTTCAGCAAGCTGCTTTATCCCATCGCCAGTCTTTTCATCGGCATCTCGCAATGGGTACTGAAATATGTTTTTAATGTACGGATAGACGAGCGTAGAGGAGCATTGTCCGCCATCGACATCGATCATCTGACACAACAGACGGGCGATGCGGAAGAAGATAACCAGGATATTAATAAACACCTCTTCGACGCAGCCATACGTTTGCCAAAAGTAAAAGTGCGCGAATGTCTCGTACCCAGAAAAGAGATCGATGGCATCGACATAAATTCGCCGATCGAGGCGGCGCGGAAGAAGTTCGTGGAAACAAGATTGAGCAAGCTCGTCGTCTATGATGGCAACCTGGATCATGTCGCCGGATATATACACCAGCTGGACCTCTTTTCAAAACCGCCCTTTATAAAAAGCATTCTGCTGCCCATTCCCGCCGTACCGGAAAGTATGAGCGCCACGGACCTGATCAGCAAGTTCAGCCGCGAAAGAAAGAGCATTGCCTGGGTGGTGGATGAATTTGGCGGCACCGCCGGCATCGTCACCATGGAAGACCTGCTGGAAGAGATCTTCGGTGAAATAAAAGACGAATACGACACCGAAGAATTTGAAGAAAGAAAATTATCTGCCGACGAATTTATTTTTTCGGGCCGGCTGGAACTGGATTATCTTAATGAAAAATATGGTTTCGAGCTGCCTCAGAATGGCTCGGAAACATTGTCCGGCTATATCATCAATCAACATGAGACCATCCCGCACCTGAAGGACCGCATCATCATTGGAGACTATGAGTTCGAAATACTAAATGTCTCCGACACCCGGATAGAAATGGTCCGCCTGAAAGTGCTGAAGTAATGCGTGAATTGGACTTCACGAAAAATAGCCCTATTCACGCGGACCGCTAATGGCTGTGGCGTTCGTCGGACCTGCTTAGATCTTTGTCGGAAGAACTTCGTCGGAGCTCCATGTATTCGCTCCTTCTCGTTCGTACCCTTCGTACCTCGGGTACTTCGAAAGCTCCTTCTCGATCGTAACCTTCGT
>Ga0068860_100005166_pt1 | contig 13267 bp, 14 predicted proteins | sample KBSSwiS32_FD_66597 | JGI IMG/M metagenome (GOLD analysis project Ga0068860, IMG submission 66597) | Switchgrass rhizosphere microbial communities from Kellogg Biological Station, Michigan, USA - KBS Switchgrass S3-2 | ecosystem: Host-associated > Plants > Roots > Rhizosphere > Soil ... | reverse complement strand
GCTGGAGGACGAGAACCGGCAGCGGGCGGGCCAGTCCCCGGTGGTGGTCAACGTCCCAAGGGAGAGCTTGATCCAGCAGGCCGCGTCGGCCCCCGCGGAGAGCGCTCGCCCGTCCGAGGCGTCCGGCGCCAAGAAGGCGCAGAGCCAGGCGCCGAAGAAGACCGCCGCGCGCGACAAGCCGCAGTCGAAGAAGCCGGCGGCCAAGAGCGCGGGGAAGAAGTAGGTCCGGCGGTCCCGGCCGCATCCGCCCTGTTTCAGCCCGCGGCGGCGATGGGCGCCCGGGACGTCGCGAAGACGACCCGCGTCCGGGCGCACCCGCCGCCCAGGTCCTCGACGATGATCTCCGCCTGGGCGTTGCCCGCCTCCAGGCGGCAGGTGCCGCCTCCGGCGTGCTCGAGCGCGTTCCCGCCCAGCTCCTTGATGACGGAGGAGAGGTGCTCCACGTCCTTGATGGTCCAACCCAGCGACCTCGCCAGCGACTCCGCCCGGCGCACCGCCCCCGAAAGGTCCGAAGCGCTGCGGAACGGCCACATGCGACCGGTTGCGTAGGTTCGAAGCATCCGTGCTTCCCCCTTGGTGAAAAGGCCACCGGCCGCACAGCAACCGGTGTGCCTTGGGCGAAGGCGACGAAGTGGAGGGGGTTACGCGGAGGGGCGGCCGGGTCAGCGATGACGGGCGGGTGCGGTCTGACACGCGAGTGAAGAATGGTGGCGAGGGTGGACGGGCGGAGCACGACGTCTCGGGCGAGGCGCTGGTGGCGCGCGCCGCGAGCGGCGAGGTCCGCTGGCTGGAGCTCCAGGAGTGGCAGCGCGACCCGCAGGCCGCCGGCGAGCGCCTGGACGTCACCCTCCTCAAGACCGGCTGGAGCCATCGATGTCGCCCCGCGTCAGAGGCGGTTGACCTTCCGGTCGAGCCTGCCGCACACTTTTGAACAGTCCCCTTCCAACGCAGGAGCGCGCATGTCCGCGGGCATCAACCGCTACCGGGCCGACCTTCGTGAGCTTCAGTTCGTCCTCGCCGAGCACTTCAAGTTCGGCGAGATCGCCGGCCGCGGTCCCTTCAAGGACTGGGACGTCGACTCCGCCAAGGCGGTGATCGCCGAGACCTACCGCTTCGCCACCGAGGTCGCCGGCCCGCTCAACGCCACCGCCGACCGCGAGGGCTGCCGCCTCGAGAACGGCCAGGTCATCACGCCCAAGGGATTCCCCGACGCCTGGCGGAAGCTCTACGAGCTGGGCATCAAGGGCGTCTCCGTCAGCCCCGAACACGGCGGCCAGGGCGCACCGAGGATGCTCTACGTCCTCCTCGACGAGCTGGTCACCGGCTGCAACCCGGCGTTCAACATGTACACGGGCCTCGCGCACGGCGTGGGCGAGCTGATCGCCGCTTGCGGCACCCCCGACCAGGTCCACCGCTACGTCGGTCCCATCGTCAACGGCACCTGGGGTGGCACCATGTGCCTCACCGAGCCCCACGCCGGCAGCGACGTGGGCGCCGCCAAGACCTCCGCCCGCAAGCAGCCCGACGGCACCTACCGGATCAAGGGAACCAAGATGTTCATCACCGGCGGGGACCACGACCTCACGGAGAACATCATCCACCTCGTCCTCGCCCGGGTGGAGAACGCCCCGCCCGGCACCAAGGGCCTCTCCCTCTTCATCGTCCCCAAGCGCCGCATCGACGCCTCCGGCAAGTCCGGCCCCGCCAACGACGTCGCCATCGCCTCCATCGAGCACAAGATGGGGATCAACGGCTCCGCCACCTGCGTGATGAGCTTCGGCGACCAGGACGAGTGCTCAGGCGAGCTGGTGGGCGGCGTGGAGAACGCCGGCATGTCGCAGATGTTCAAGATGATGAACGGCGCGCGCATCGCCGTCGGCGTCCAGGGCGTGGGCACCGCCTCCGCCGCCTACCTCTCCGCCCTCGAGTACGCCCGCGACCGCAAGCAGGGCCCGCACTACACCCACTGGAAGGACCCCAAGGCGCCCAAGGTCTCCATCATCGAGCACCCCGACGTCCGCCGGATGCTCCTGGACATGAAGGCGCACGTGGAGGGGATCCGCACGCTGATCATGAAGCTGGTCTCGCACGTCGACCGCGTCACCCTCCTGGCCGGCGCCGACGACGAGCAGGCCGCCTACCACCGCGGCCAGGTGGAGCTGCTCACCCCGCTGGTGAAGGCGTTCGCCTCCGACGAAGGCTTCCGCGTCTGCGCCACCGCCCTCCAGGTCTTCGGCGGCGCCGGCTACCTCAAGGACAACCCGGTGGAGCAGGCCGCCCGCGACGCGAAGATCTTCTCCATCTACGAGGGCACCAATCACATCCAGGCCATGGACCTGGTGGGCCGCAAGCTGGGCCAGGCTGGCGGCGCCCACTTCCAGCAGTTCATGGGCGACATCGGCCAGTTCGTGGAGAAGCACCGCGCCGACCCGGTGCTGGGCAAGGCGGTGGAGGCGCTGGGCGCGGCGCAGGAGGCCACCATCCAGGCCGCGATGGGGATGCTGGGCTGGGCGCAGTCCGACAAGACGCACCTCATTGCGCTCTCCGCCAACCGCTTCCTCCGCCTGATGTCCCAGCTCGCGGTGGGGTGGATGCTCCTGGACGCCGCCGCCATCGCCGCCCAGGCGCAGCAGAAGATCTCCCCGTCCGACCCGGACCACGCCTTCTACGAGGGCAAGAAGGCCTCCGCCCTGTGGTTCGCGCGCAACGTGCTGCCGGAGGTGGAGCTGCAGGCCCGGCTCATCGCCGCCGGGGACGATTCGCCCACCCAGCTCCCGGACGAGGGGTTCGGCAGGATCTGATAAGGGCTGATGGATGAGTTCTTATATTCCGTAAGGACTGATATATAGGTTCTTAAGATGAGATCGGCCGTCCTCGACGTCCTGCCGCCGGCGGTCAAGCGGTCCCTCGCCAAGCTGGGCGGAGACATCGCCCTCGCGCGCCGCAAGCGCCGCCTCACCACGCGCATGATGTCGGAACGGCTCGCGGTCTCGAAGAGCACCTACGCCCGCGTGGAGAAGGGGGATCCGAAGGTCTCGCTTGGGATCTACGCAATGGCGCTGTTCGTCCTTGGCTTCGGCGATGCGCTCGGCACGCTGGTCGATCCCGGCAAGGACGAGCAGGGGCTGTTGCTCGACGCCGAGCGGTTGCCCAAGCGCGTCCGCGTGAGGAAGGAGCCGCGTCCGCTGTGACGGGCGCCGTCCATGTCTTCCTCGGGGACCAAGCGTGGCTCGTCGGGACGCTTCGCCATGACTCGTGGCGAGGGAAGCTATTTTCGGTGGTAACCCATTTTCGCTGACTCCCGAAAAAGGGATGACAGCGAAAATCGACCGCTACCGCGCCCCCGCCCGCACGCCGATGGCGAGCTGTCCGAGCCCGGCGCCCTTGGCCAGCTCCATCACGGCCACCACCTTGCCGTGGGGGACGCCCTCGTCCGCCTGCACGACCACCAGGGTGTTGGGGTTCTTCGCCTTGGCGTCGTCTAGCGCCTTCTTCAGCTCGTCCTCGGTGACGACGTTGCCGCCCAGCACCAGCCGCCCGTCGGCCAGGACCGCCACCGACAGGTCCGACTGGGTCAGCGCGACGTCCGCCGTCTTCCCGCCCTTGGGCAGGTTCACCTTCAGGCCCGCCTTCGCCCCGGACCCGCCCTGGTTCACGATCACCGAGCTGGTGACCATGAAGATGATCAGCAGCACCAGGAAGATGTCCGTCAGCGGGGTGATGTTGATGTCCGCGAAGACGCCCTCCTCCAGGTCGCTGTCGCCGCTCTCCTCCATCCCCGGGACCTTGCCGATGGCCATGGCGCCCTCAGCTCCCCTCGGCCACGGGGCGCGGGTCGGCTGAAATCGCGGCCGCCGGCTCGGGTGAAGGCGAGGGCGGTGAGGCGGGCAGTGGGGGCGAGCGGAGGAGCTCGGTGAACTCCTCGGCGAACAGCCGCAGCTCCACCGCCAGCCGCGCCAGCCGCGCCTGGAAGTAGTTGTAGAGGACCACCGCCTCCACCGCGACGATGATGCCCACCGCGGTGGCGATCAGCGCCTCCGAGATGCCGGACATCACCTTCGCGCTCCCGCCCACGCCGCCCGACGCCACGTCCAGGCCCAGGTCGCGGAAGGACCGCATGATGCCCGCCACCGTGCCAAACAGGCCCACGAACGGCGCGGTGGCGCCGATGGTGCCCAGGATCCACAGGTTCCGCTTCAGCCGCAGCAGCACCTCCGCGCGCTCGCGCGCCACCGCCGACTCCAGCGACCCGTGCGGCTGCCCGCTCCGGTCCACCCGGTCGAACCCCGCCAGGAAGATGTCCGCCGCCGGCGCCCCCGACCGCTCCGCCGCCGACCGCGCGGCCGCCAGGTCGCCGCGGAGCAGGTGCTTGGAGACGGCCTGCGACAGGTCGCGGGACCGCTGCGACGCGCCCCAGAGCGCGATCAGCCGTTCGATGGCCACGCCCAGCGCGACCACCGAGGCGACGAGGATCACCGCGATGGTCACCCCGCCCAGCCGCAGGTAATGGAGGATCTCGTCGAAGTTCATTGCGCTCCGGGAGTGCGAGGGACTCTATTGCCCGGCCCCCGCACCATGCACAAGCCATTCTACGCCGCGCTGTTGATCTCGCTCGTTGGCTTGCTCGGTTGCCCCAAGCGGCCGGTGGACTTCGGCCCCCGCGGCCGCGTCACCGACCCGCAGGAATTGCTGCGGCTGGTCGACGAGGCGGAACACAGCGCGAGCTCGATCTCCGCCGAGGGCCAGGTCCGCTTCGACGTGCCGGAGGGCCAGGCCACCGTGGGCGCCTTCGCCTCCGCCGCCGAGCCCGCCTCCGTCATGATCCAGGCCAACGACTTCTTCGGCCGCCCGCAGTCGGTGCTCGCCTGCGACGGGGAGCGCTTCGGCCTCTGGGTGGCGCCGGAGGCCGCGTACTACGTCGGCCCCGCCACGCCCGCCAACCTCTCGCGCTTCCTCCGCGTGCCGCTGTTGCCCCAGGAGGTGGTGGCGATGCTGCTGGGCCGCGCGCCGCGGGTCACCCCCGGCGTCCCGTGGCACCTGGTCGTCGACCACCAGGAGCGCGCGTACCTGCTGAGCACCCTCAGCCCCGAGGGCATCGGGCAGCACCTGTACGTCGATCCCATCACGGCGCGCCCGGTGAAGAGCGAGATCTTCGCCGGCCGGGACAAGGGCTACCGGGTGACCTTCTCGGACTTCCAGCCCGCCGGCGCCGTCCCGTTCCCGCGCCGCATCACCCTCGAGTCCCTGGGAGAGAAGGCGACGCTCGAGCTGCGCCTCTCCAAGCTGACGCTCAACGAGCAGATCGATCCCTCCCAGTTCTCTCCCGATCCACCCGAAGACGTCGCCCCGATCGAGCTGGACGCGACCGGCGCCCGTCGTTCGCCAACCCCCAGGTGAGCGATTAGTATCGAGCGCGCGAACGATGGCGACGATCAAGCTCGGTGAGCTGCTCATCAAGGCGAACGTCCTCCAGGAGACCCAGCTCAAGAGCGCCCTCGCCGAGCAGCAGAAGTGGGGCGGCAAGCTGGGGGACATCCTGGTGCGGATGAGCCTGGTGACGGAGGAGATCCTCATCAAGGCGCTCTCCAAGCAGCTGGGCATCCAGGCGGCCCCCCTGGACTCCATCCAGGGCATCGCCCCGCACGTGAAGGCGAAGGTCCCGCGCGAGAAGGCGCGCGACATGGGCGTCATCCCGCTGCAGATCCGCGACGACGGCAAGACGCTGGTGGTGGCCATGGCGGACCCCCAGAACGTCCAGCAGCTGGACACGCTGCGCGCGCTGACGCGCTGCCGGATCATCGCCCAGCTCGCCGGCCGCACCGCCGTCACCCGCGCCTTCGCCCGCTTCTACGAGGGCGAGGCGGAGCTGTCCGACTTCGAGGGCTCCTTCAAGGTCGTCGACGCGCAGGGCCGCACGGTGGTCAAGAGCCTCAAGGAGCTGGAGGACCAGCGGTCCGACGTCGACTTCAGCGGCAACTCGCCCGCGCCCGCGCCCGCCGGCCGCCCTGGACCTCCCGTCGGTGGACCCGGCGTCGCCGGGCCGCGCACGCCGATGCGCGGGACGCCCGCCGCCGGCGCCGCCGCCGCCGGGCCCAACCCGTCCGAGGTGCTGCGCACGCTGGAGGACCTCCAGCGGCGCGAGGTGGCGGCGATCAAGGCGATGGTGGAGCTGCTGATCGAGAAGGGCGTGTTCAGCCGCGAGGAGTACCTGGCCAAGGTGAAGCGGTAGCGCGCGATGGGCGCGCTGCTCGAGATCCGGGACCTCCAGGTGGAGCTGGCCACCGCCCGCGGCACGCTGCGCGCGGTGGACGGCGTCTCGCTCGAGGTGCCGCGCGGTCAGACCCTGGGCATCGTGGGCGAGTCCGGCTGCGGCAAGAGCCTCACCGCGCTCTCGGTGCTGCGGCTGTTGCGCGCGCCGCCCGCGCGCGTGGCGAAAGGGCAGGTCCTCTTCGAGGGGCGCGACCTGCTCACGCTCCCGGAGGCGGAGCTGCGGCGGATCCGCGGCGACCGCATCGCCATGGTGTTCCAGGAGCCCATGAGCTCGCTCAACCCGGTGTACACGGTGGGCGCGCAGATCGCCGAGGCGGTGCGCGCCCATCGCCCCCTGGACCGGGCGGCGGCGCGGGCGCGCGCGGTGGAGATGCTCCGGCAGGTCGGCATCCCCGCCCCCCTTGAGCGCGCGGACGCCTACCCGCACCAGCTCTCGGGCGGGATGCGGCAGCGGGTGATGATCGCCATGGCGCTCGCCTGCGACCCGGAGCTGCTCATCGCCGACGAGCCGACCACCGCGCTCGACGTCACCGTCCAGGCGCAGATCCTGGAGCTGCTGCGCGGGCTGCAGCGCTCGCGCCGGATGTCGATGGCGCTGATCACCCACGACCTGGGGGTGGTGGCCGAGACGTGCGACGAGGTGGTGGTGATGTACGCGGGGCGGGTGGTGGAGCGCGCGCCGGTGCGCGACCTCTTCCGCCACCCCGCGCACCCGTACACCGCGGGGCTGCTCCGATCGATCCCGCGCCTCGAGCAGGGCCGCGCGCAGAGGCTGTGGGCGATCCCCGGATCCGTCCCCGCGCTCGGGGCGTGGCCCTCCGGCTGCCGCTTCCGCGACCGCTGCGACCGCGCCACGGAGATCTGCGCGCAGGTGGACCCGCCGCTGGAGGCGAAGCGGCCGGGGCAACTGGCGGCGTGCCACCACCCGGTGGAGGCGCCCGCGGATGCCTGAGCCTCGAGGGCCGCGCCCGCTCCTGGAGGTGAAGGACCTCCGGACGCACTTCCCCATCCGCCGCGGCGCGTGGGGGCGGGTGCGCGGGCACGTGCGCGCGGTGGACGGCGTGTCGCTGCACGTCGCCAGGGGCGAGACGCTGGGGCTGGTGGGGGAGAGCGGGTGCGGCAAGAGCACCCTGGGGCGGAGCGTGCTGCGGCTCTTGGAGCCGACCTCCGGCTCGGTGGCGCTGGACGGCGTGGAGCTCACCGCCCTCACCCAGGGCGCGCTCCGCCCGCTCCGCCGGAAGATGCAGATGGTCTTCCAGGACCCCTACGGCTCGCTCAACCCCCGGATGACGGTGGGGGAGATCGTCGGCGAGCCCTTCGCCATCCACCGCGTCGCCTCCGGCGAGGAGCGGCGCCGGCGGGTGATGAAGCTCCTGGACCAGATGGGCCTGCGCGCCGACGCCTACGACCGCGCCCCCCACGAGCTGTCCGGCGGCCAGCGCCAGCGGATCGGCATCGCCCGCGCCATCGCGCTGGACCCGGAGCTGATCGTCGCGGACGAGCCGATCAGCGCGCTCGACGTCTCCATCCAGGCGCAGATCGTCAACCTGCTCGCGGACCTCCAGAAGGAGCGCGGGCTGTCGTACCTGTTCATCGCCCACGACCTGAAGATCGTCGAGTACCTCTCCACCCGCGTGGCGGTGATGTACCTGGGGAAGATCGTCGAATCGGCGCCCTCGGAGACCCTCTACCGGCGCCCCAAGCACCCCTACACCCAGGCCCTCCTCTCCGCCGTGCCGGTGCCGGACCCGGACCGCCAGCGCTCCCGCATCTTGCTCGGCGGGGAGCTGCCGTCCCCCAGCGCGCCGCCCCCCGGCTGCCCCTTCCACCCCCGCTGCCCCCACGCGTTCGACCGCTGCAAGGTGGAGGTCCCTCCTTTGTATGACCTGGGCGGCGGCCACACCTCGGCGTGCTTCCTCAATGAAGGAGAGCGGACGGCGTGAGCTTCTGGCTCTCCCACCACCGGGATGACGAGCTGCACCGAACCTACGACCTGGGCGGGGTCCGCCTGTGCGCGCGCTGCCTGGGCGTCTACCCGGTGATGTTCGCCGCCATCGCCGCCCAGCTCGCCGCCCGCGCGCCGCTCGCCTGGCGGTGGGACGCCGCCTGGACGCTCGCCCTCTTCGCCCCCGCCGTCGCCGACTGGGCCGCGGGGAGGCTGGCCCCCGCGTTCGGCTCCAACGCCTGGCGGACCCTCACCGGGGTGCTCGCTGGGCTGGCGCTCGGGCGGAGTCTCTACATCCACCTACAACGCCCTTTTCCGGTATGGCTCCTGCTCCAGGGGGCCGCCGTGACAGTCACCGCATTGGCTGTCATTCTCGCGACTTACGCGCGCAAACCCGCGCGGTAGATCAACCTTCGACGCCGTTCGTTTCAAGGGGCAGAGGTCAGAGCCCCGAACTTGCACGGGGGATGGTTGGGACCGGAGCGCTCAGATGAGCAGCTGATGCTCGCTTTTCGCGGCGGGGACGCGCGCGCCTTCGAGGCGCTCGTCCGCCGCTACCGAGCGCCGGTCTTCAACTTCATCCTCCGGTACACGGGGCAGAGGGCGAGGGCGGAGGATCTGCTGCAGGAGACGTGGCTGAAGGTGGTGCGGAGCGCCGTTGAGTATGAACCGCGAGCGCGGTTCACGACGTGGGTATACACAATCGCGAGGAACCTCTGCGTGGACAGCGCGCGAAAGGAGAGCTACCGGCAGGCCGACTCGCTCGACGCGCCGGCCAGCGCGTCGGACGAGGGCGACGGGCGCGCCCTGGGCGAGATGCTCCCGGACGGGGGCAACAGCCCGGAGCGGGGCGCCCACAACGCCCGCCTCCGGCCGATGATCGAACGCGCACTTTCTTCGCTACCGGATGAGCAGCGAGAGGTGTTCATCCTCAGAGAATATTCAGGGATCGCATTCAAGGAGATTGCCCAGGTCACCCACACCGCCGAGAACACCGTGAAGAGCCGGATGCGCTATGCCCTGGAGGGGCTGCGCAAGCGACTCTCGGAGCTCGGGGTGGACGGCGACCTGGCCGAGGACAGGACGGCAGCGGGATGAACCAGCAGGGCGCACATCGCTACGAGGACCGGCTCCTCGAGTTCGCCTACGGCGAGCTGCCCGCGGCGGAAGCCCGGAGCATCGAAGCCCACGTCAAGGGCTGCGCTCGGTGCACCGGCGCCCTCCGCGACATCGAAGGCGTGCGCCGGCAGATGTCCCAGCTGGCCCCGGAGCCCGCTCCGGACGCCGGGCTGGATTCGCTGCTCGCCTACGCGGAGCAGGCCGCCCGCCGCACCGCCGCCGGGCCCGCGCCCTCGCGAGGGTGGCGCCAGTGGGTCTTCGGGGTCGTGGGCGCGGCCTCGCTCGCCGCCGTGCTCGTGGTGGTGGGCGTGGTCGCCAATCGGCCGGAGCTCAAGCCGGCGTCTCCGGCGACCATCCGGATGGAGGAGGCGAAGTCGCAGGCGCAGCTGCAGGACCAGACGGTCGCCGCCGCCCCGCCGCAGGCGGTCGCCGCACCCGCCGCCGCGGGCGGGGCGCCGCCGGCCAATCCCACCCCCGCGGCCCAGCCGGTCGCGGAGCTGACGGAGCAGAACAAGGAAGGGGACGCGCCGGCCAAGGACGCCCTCGCCAAGGAGGCCCCGCCGCCTGAGCCCAAGGTCGGCAAGGCCGTGGGCAAGGGCAACGGGTACGAGGTCCAGAAGGTCGACGTGAACAGCGACCTCGAGAGCGCCCGGAAGACCGTGGAGAAGAAGCCGCTCGACGCCCGGTACCGCGAGACCGGGACCGACCGCGCTGACGCCATGCAGAACATGGTGGCGGGGAAGAGGACGCCGGTCCTCCCCACCACCGGCACGCAGGGGTACGCGCAGAAGACCGCCGAGGCCGCGGACGGGGAGATGGTGTTCCCGGACACCAAGCCGGGCCACGCCGCCGCCGCGCCCGCGCCCGCCAAGCCCGCGCCGTCCACGTCCTACCGGAAGAGCGCGCCGTTCCAGAAGATGGCGCCCGCGCCCACCGCGCCGAAGAAGAAGGCCGCGAGGTCGCCGGACGACTTCGGCGGGTTTGACGAGGGCCGGATGGCGTCGAAGTCGTCCGCCGGTCCGTCGCCGTTCGGCGGGTCGAAGGGTGGCGCCAAGGACGATTCGGACGCGCTCGCCCTGGGATCGAGTGGCCTCGGCCGCACGCGCGGTGGCGGGACCACGGATGACTCGGGCCGGTTCGGCCTGGGATCGGGCTCGACGTCGGGCGCCGGCGGCACCGCGCGGCCGTCCGCGCCGCCTCCCCAGGCCGCGCCCCCGGCGCCGGGGCCTGCCGCTCGCGCCCAGCAGCAGGAGGCGGAGCTCCAGGCGAAGCAGCGCGCCGCCTCCCAGGCCGAGGCCAGCCGCCTCGACGAGATGCGGAAGCTGGAGCAGGACAAGGCCCAGCGGGTGCAGCGGGATGTCGCGCCGTCCGCGGCTCCGGCTCCGGCCCTGGAGGCCCCGGCGTCCGCCCCGTCGTCCAGCCGCGGCGCGCCGCAGCGGGTGGCGATGAACGAGCCGCCTCCGCCGCCGCCCGCGTCCAACTCCCAGGCCGAGGATGAGGAGAGCTCGGCCCCGGCCCAGCGCGCGTCGATCCCGCTCTCCAGCGCTGGGGCGCCCTCGTCCCGGAAGTCGGCGGATGCGCCGCAGCCGTCGAAGGTCCGCACCGTGAACGCGCAGGAGCTGTTCCTGGCGGCGACGAAGGCGCGGGCGGGGAGCCCCGAGGAGATCAACGGGCTGATCATCGCGCTCAACGCGGGCCTCGGCGGGCAGTACCGCATCGACGCGCTCCAGCGGCTGTGCGTGCGGCTGGACGCCGCCAACGACTCCCGCGCCTACGACTACTGCTCCGCGTGGTCGAGCGCCGATCCGAGCTCCGCCGTCGCGACGAAGCGCGCGCAGTCGACGGAAGAGCGCTGGGGCCCGCGCAGCAAGGCCAGGGCGGCGAAGAAGGCGTCGGAGCCGGCCAAGGCCGACACGCGCGCGCCCGCCGCCGTCTCGTACTAGGCCGCTCACCCGTCTCGCGCCGAGGCTGAACCGTGCCGGTTCGCGGACGGCCGCATTCGCGCGCGCGCCCGGTGGGATGTTGGCGCACCTCTTGCTCCGCCCGCGCGGATGGGGAACGGGCGGGGACAGGTGGCGGTGGAGGCGGCGCTCGCGTTGCCGGTGGTCGCGCTGCTCGGCCTGGGCGTGGTGCAGCTCGGGTTGGTGCAGCAGGCGCGGCTGCTGGAGCAGTACGCGGCGTTCGCCGCCGCTCGGACCGGCGTGGTGCGGGGCGCCAGCAACGCGCGGATGCATGACGCGGCGCTGCTGGTGCTGCTGCCGCTGCTCGGGCGGGCGGATTCGTGGGAGGCGGTGGCCAGGTCGTGGCCGGAGGCGCGGGCCCGGGACCTGGCGATGCACGGGCGGTTGCGCGACGCGCGCCCGAAGGGGCTGCCCGCGCTGATGGAGGCGGGTGGGTTGGCGGGTCTGGTGCGAGTGGAGGTCCTCAGCCCGGTCCGGTCCCAGGTGGCGGGGGAATCGCTCGACTTCGATCTCCCGGACTCGTCCACGGAGGGGGATGCGCCGCCAGAGGCGACGCGGCTCACCGTGCGCGTCCGGTACCTGCACGAGCTGGTGGTACCCCTGGCGAGCTGGGCCATCTTCACCTGCTGGCTGGCGTCGCACCCGGAGGGGCCGGAGGACGCGGCGGAGCTGGAGGCGCTGGAGCGGGTGGCGCGCGAGGAGCGCCGCTACTTCCTGCCGCTGTTCGCCACCTCCACCCTGCGGATGGAGTCCGGGGTGCGGAGGGAATGGCTGCGGGAGGAGGGAACGCCGTGAAGGCCGCGCGCGGGCAGTCCCTCGTCCTCGGGTGCGCGCTGCTGGTCCTGGTGGCGGTCGTCACCGTGGGGCTGCTGGACCTGGGGTTTAGCGTCCACGATCGGATCCGCCTGCAGAGCGCGGCGGATGCGGCGGCGTACTCGAGCGCGGCCATGGAGGCGCGGGCGTTCAACCTGGCCGCGTACGCGAACCGGACGCAGGCCTCGCACTACGTCTCGGCGATGGTGCTCCAGTCGCTCCTCTCGTTCGCGACCTTCGGAGAGGCGTGGCTGACGGACGCGGACGGGCTGATGCGGACGCTGGCGCCGTGCGCGTCGTCGGGCTCCCGGTCGCCGTTCTGGCGGGCGGCGTGTCCGGCGCTGTCGGCGGTGCCCGGCGTCGGGGCGGTGCTGGCGTTCCTCGGTGGCGCGGTCGCGCTGATGGACGCGCTGGTGTCCGGGTACCAGACGGCGCTGCGGGCGTCGGACCTCGACGCGGTGGTGGGGCGGGAGCTCATCCCGTCGCTGCTGGAGGCGAACGCCGCGCTGGCGGGGGAGTCGGCCCGGATGACGCGGGAAGCGCTGGAGGCGGTGGCGGGGTCGTCCCAGGCGGTCGTCGCGGAGAACGACCCATGGGCGAGGGTGGACGAGCTGGGGCGCACCGCGGCGAACCTGTCGGTGTGCCTGTTCGACCGCGCGTTCATGCGGGAGGTGGGCGGGAGTCCGCTCTCGCCCCGGGCGCCCCCGTTCCTCGACGTCACCGCCCGCCGCGAGGACGACAAGGTGGCGCGCGCCAAGCGGGTGATGGGGCAGGTGGCGAACGCCGCCCGGCCGGGCTTCGTCACCTCGCGGGCGCACGAGGCGCTGCCGCTGCCGGGCTGGATGGGGCCGCTGAAGGCGCTGCTGGAGGCGCAGCCGAAGTGGGGCCAGACGCGGCTGCTCACGCACGGGCTGGCGGAGGGGTGGGACGACCCGGAGGGCGGGAACTTCATCCGGGAGCCGGAGGACACGCCGGACGCGACCTCGTCCATGCTGGCGCAGGGGGACGACCTGGGCGCGGACGACGCGTACCAGATGGGCGTCGGGCCGCCGCGCGTAGGGCCGTTCCGGAACCCGCTCTCGTGCGGGCCGGAGGACGACCCGTTCGAGTGCTGGGGTGAGCCGAGGATCGGCCGGCGCGCGGACCGGCCGTTCCGGTT
>Ga0068860_100005164_pt1 | contig 13267 bp, 10 predicted proteins | sample KBSSwiS32_FD_66597 | JGI IMG/M metagenome (GOLD analysis project Ga0068860, IMG submission 66597) | Switchgrass rhizosphere microbial communities from Kellogg Biological Station, Michigan, USA - KBS Switchgrass S3-2 | ecosystem: Host-associated > Plants > Roots > Rhizosphere > Soil ... | reverse complement strand
CGGTCCTTGACGATGCTGGCTTCGACCACCGGGCTCTCGCCGGCCACCAGTCGTGCGGTGCAGGCGATCGACATGGCCCGCAAGGTCGCCAGTTCAGCGGTGAGCCGCCCTGCGAGCGGGGCGGAATCGGTCCGGCCTACGCCCTGAAAATGGCGAATCCAGGCATCCAGCAAGACGACGCTGGAATAGATGCGCTCCGGCCCGGAGCGCTCGAAGGCCAGCTCGGCGACAACCTGCTTCCAGCCTTCGCCCTCGTTGCCGACCAGCGCGTCCTCGCCCAGTTCGACGTTGTCGAAGAAGACCTCGGCAAAGTGCGCATCGCCTGTGAGATCGACGATCGGCCGGATGGTCACGCCCGGCGCCTTGAGGTCGATGATCAGCTGCGACAACCCGGCCTGCCGGTCCGCCGCCGTGCCCGAGGTGCGCACCAGCGCGATCATGTAGTCCGAATGCATGGCGTTGGTGGTCCAGATCTTCTGGCCATTCACCAACCAGCCGTTATCGGTGCGATCCCCGCGGGTGCGCACGCTGGCGAGGTCGGAGCCGGAGCCGGGTTCGCTCATGCCGATGCAGAAGAGCTGTTCGCCGCGGCAGATCGCCGGGATGTGCTTGAGCCGCTGCGCCTCAGTCCCGAAGTTGAGCAGCAAGGGCGCGCTCTGCCGGTCCGTGATCCAGTGAGCCGCCACCGGGGCGCCCGCGCTGAGCAGTTCCTCGACCACCACGAAGCGCGCGAAAGGCCCCAGCTCCTGACCGCCGTACGCCTTCGGCAAGGTCAACCCGATGAAACCGGCGCGGCCGAGCTCGCGGCTGAATTCGGCGCTGAAGCCCTGCCAGGAGCGCGCCCTGCGATCCAACGGGATAGCCGCGATGTGTTGCTCGATGAAGGCGCGGATAGCCGGACGCAGGGCTTCATCCGCAGCCGGCAACGATGCAAGCGTAAGGCTGTCGAACAAGCGCCCGGACTCCTTTCCGATGGAACAGATGGCAAGGCCGAGCCGGACGCTCCGAGGGCAGCCGCGACCTTTGCCGTGCGGAGCGGGATGCTCTGCCGGTTGCTGTGCTTCAAATATTTAATTACCTTAAATCGATATCTTATAGCTATCAATGCCGCAGCTGCGGAGCGCGGTGGCCGCGAAGTTGACGGCTGCTGCCGAGGCATTGTGCGCGCGGGCGACCCCCATCGTGATCGCGATCGGCTCTTCCAGCGCGGCGATGTGCACCCCTGCCCCGGCGAAGCGCCCGCTCCGCGCCGGGACCAGCGCGACGCCAAGGCCGGCTTCGACAAGGCTCAGGATCGTCTGCACCTGGACCGCCTCCTGCGCCACGTGCGGCGTGAACCCGGCGCGGTGACACTCGAGCCGGATCGTCGCGTGCAGCACGCTGACCGGGGTATAAAGGATGAACGTCCGGTCGGAGAGGGCGGATAGCCGCACGATCTTGCGGCGGGCGAGGACGTCGCTGCGCGGCAAGGCCGCCACCAGCACGTCGCGCTCGATCACGTCGATGGAAACCGGCGCCGCATCCATGACCGGGAGCCGCACCAGCCCGACATCCAGCCTTCGCGCCGCGATTCCGCGGACGATGTCCACGCTGCTCATCTCTTCCAGCGAAAGCTCGACCTGCGGATAGGCCTGCCGGAACGGCGAGACGATGCGCGGCAAAAGGTGGCCATTGGCCGAACCGATGAACCCGATCGAAAGCCGCCCGCTCAGTCCGGCCGAACCCTGGCGCACCGCCTCGCGGACCTGGTCGGCCGCGGCCAGCGCCTCGCGCGCCGGGCCCAGCGCCGCCTGGCCCGCTGCGGTCAACCGGGCGCCGCGTGGATCGCGATCGAACAGCGAAACGCCCAGATCTTCTTCCAGCTTGCGGATCGCAACCGTGAGCGGAGGCTGCGAGATGTGCAGCCGCTCCGCCGCGCGGTGGAAGTTCAGTGTCTCGGCCAGCACGCTGAAATAGCGGAGTTGACGCAGGTCCATGATACCCGAATCCTATCGATATTAGATAATTCAATATTAGCATGCAAGAACCGGTCCTTCTAGCATCGGCTCCGCAATCCCCCGAACAATCCCCCCGAAATCGGCAAGACATCTCCATGGCTGACGCTCCATTCCTGCTGGTCGAACGCGACGGCCCTGTCGTGATCGCCACGCTCAACCGCCCCGATACGCGCAACGCCATTTCGGAAACTGCCCACAGCGAGGAAATCGCTGACTTTTGCGCGCGCACCGCCCGCGACATGAGCGTGCGCGCGGTGGTGCTTACCGGTGCCGGGAAGGCCTTCTGCGCCGGCGGTAACGTCAAGCACATGCAGGAACGCGCCGGCATGTTCGCCGGTGCCCCCTACGCCATTCGCAACTCCTATCGCACCGGCATCCAGCTCATTCCCGCGGCGCTCTATGAACTGGAAGTCCCGGTGGTCGCGGCGGTGAACGGTCCGGCGATCGGCGCCGGACTTGACCTCGCCTGCATGGCCGACGTGCGGATCGCATCGGACACGGCGTCGTTCGCCGAGAGCTTCGTGAAGCTCGGCATCGTGCCCGGCGATGGCGGCGCATGGTTGTTGCCGCGGGTGATCGGCATGGCCCGCGCCAGCCTGATGACCCTGACCGGCGAAACCATCGATGCCGCCAAGGCGCTGGAATATGGCCTGGTCAGCGAGGTCGTGCCGCCGGAGCAGCTCCTGCCGCGCGCGCTGGATGTGGCCCGTTCGATCGCGGCCAATCCCGGACATGCCACCCGCATGGCCAAGCGCCTGTTGCGCGAAGGGCAGGACATGAAGCTCGCTCCGCTGCTGGAGCTGTCCGCCGCCTATCAGGCCCTTGCCCATCACACGCAGGACCACCACGAAGCGATCAGCGCCTTCGTCGAAAAGCGCACTCCGGAGTTCACGGACAAATGAGCGAAGAATTGCAACCAGTCGCGGAATCGGCCGGCCCGCTCGCGGGATTGAAGGTGCTCGACCTGTCGCGCGTGCTGGCAGGGCCGTGGTGCTCGCAGATCCTGGGAGATCTCGGCGCGGAGGTGATCAAGGTCGAACAGCCCGGCCAGGGCGACGACACCCGCCGCTGGGGCCCGCCATTCCTCGAAGACGGCAGCCGCGATTCGGCCTATTATCTCTGCGCCAATCGCAACAAGCGGTCGGTCGCGATCAACATGGCCGATCCGGAAGGAGCGGCGCTGATCCGCAAGTTCGCGGCAGAGGCCGACGTGGTAGTCGAAAACTTCCGCGTCGGCGGGCTGGCGAAGTACGGGCTCGATTACGAATCGCTGCGCGCCCTGAAGCCCGACCTGATCTATCTTTCCGTCACCGGCTTCGGGCAGACCGGCCCCCTCAAGGACAACGGCGGATACGACTTCCTCGTCCAGGGGATGAGCGGGCTGATGAGCGTGACCGGCCTTCCCGACGGCGTACCCGGCGGCGGCCCGATGAAAGTCGGGATTCCGATCAGCGACCTCACAACCGGGCTCTATGCCGCGATTTCGGTGCTCGCCGCGCTCAACCATCGTCATGCCACTGGCGAGGGCCAGCGCATCGACCTGGCGCTGCTCGATACGCAAGTCGCACTGCTCGCCAACCAGGCTTCGAACTGGATGAATGGCGGCATGGTACCGCGCCGGCTGGGGAACCAGCACCCGAACACGGTCCCCTATCAGGACTTCGCCTGCGCGGATGGCAGCATCCTTGTCGCGTTGGGCAATGACCGCCAATTCCGCGCCTTCACCGCGCTGATCGGCTTGCCCGAACTTGCCGACGACGAGCGCTTCGTGATCAGTTCGGGTCGCAGCGTCAACCGCGGCGCCCTGCTGGCCGAGATGCGCCCGGCGATCGCACGGTGGAAATCCGACGAACTCATTGCCGCGATGGAGGCGGCCAAGCTGCCCGGTGGCAAAGTCAACGAAATCCCCGACGTGCTGGAGCATCCCCAGATCAAGGCCCGCGGTCTGGTTCACGAAATGGCACGGTCCGACGGGACGCCGGTCAAGGTGCTCGGCTTTCCCGCCCAGCTTTCGGCCTCGCCGGCAACCTATCGCCACGCTCCGCCTCGTTCCGGGGAAAATACTTTCGAAGTGTTGCAAGAGAAGCTGGGGTTTGATCAGGAAGAGATCGAACGGCTGGCGCAGGCCGGCGTGATTGCGGAGAAGCTGTAATGAAAGGCGCGAACTACATCGACGGACGCTGGGTCGACGGCGCCGTGCCGTTCGACACGGTCAATCCTTCCGATCTCGATGAGATAGTCGGGCACTACTCCAAGGTGGGTGAGGCCGAAGTCCGCGAGGCGATGGCCGCGGCGCGGCGCGCCCAGCCCGCGTGGGGCGCCTTCAACATGCAGGCCCGCGCCGACATTCTCCACAAGGTGGCGGACCTCATCAAGTCTCGCGCCCAGGACATCGGGCTGCTGCTGAGCCGGGAAGAGGGCAAGACCCTGCCCGAAGGCGTTGGCGAGGCGCTGCGCGCCGCGCAGTGCTTCCAGTACGCCGCCGGCGACGTTGTTCGCGCGCAGGGCGAATGGTACAATTCGATGCGCGACGGGTTCAATGTGCTCGTCACGCGTGAGCCGGTGGGGGTCGTCGCCGCGATCACGCCGTGGAATTTCCCGATCGCCCTGCCTTCGTGGAAGGTGGCGGGCGCGCTGGCCTTCGGCAATTCGGTGGTCCTGAAGCCAAGCAGCTTCGTGCCGGGCTGCGCCGTGATGCTGGCACAGATCCTTGAGGAAGCAGGCGTTCCCGCAGGCGTCTTCAATCTGGTAATGGGAGACGGACGCGCTACGGGCAACGTGATGATCGACGAGGCCGACGCACTGACGTTCACCGGCGGCACCGCCACCGGGAGGACCGTGCTGACCCGCGCGGCCGAAACGATGACCAAGTGCCAGCTCGAACTCGGCGGCAAGAACGCGCTGGTCGTGCTCGATGACGCCGATCTCGACCTTGCGGTGGACATCGCCAGCAATGGCGCGTGGATCCAGACCGGCCAGCGCTGCACCGGGACCGAACGCCTGATCGTCACCCGCGGTATTCACGATGCCTTTGTCGAGCGGATGGCCAAGGTCGCGGCCGGCTACCGTGTCGGCCATGCGCTCGATGCCGACACCCAGATCGGCCCGGTCGCCAACGCGCCGCAGTTCAACGAAAACCTGCAGTTCGTCGTCGATGCCAGGGCCGAAGGTGCCGAAGTAGCGGCCGGCGGCGGCGCAGTCGAAGGTCGCACCCGCGGCCTGTTCATGGCGCCGACACTGCTGGTGGGTACCAAGCCCGAATGGCGCTGCAACCAGCACGAATCGTTCGGGCCGATCGCGTCCGTGGTCATGGTCGAGGACCTGGACGAGGCGATCCATGCAGCCAACGCCTGCGAATACAAGCTGTCGTCCGGCATCGCCACCACCAGCCTGAAAAACGCCGAGCGCTTCCGCAAGGCGTCGCAGGCCGGAATGGTCACGGTCAATGCGCCCACCGCCGGCCTCGAATACCACGTCCCGCTCGGTGGGCGCGCGCCTTCTGGCTACGGCGCACGCGAAACCGGCGCCTCGACGGCCGAGTTCTTCACCGAAAGCAAGACCAGCTACATCAATCACGGCGCGATCTGACGCGCGGGCGGAGAGTGACAATGACCAAAATCGGATACATTGGCCTTGGCGCGATGGGCCTGCCGCTGGCGAGGCACCTGACCCGCAAGGGCTTCGACGTGATCGCCTATGACATCGATCCGACGCGGGCCGATGCGATCGTGGAACTGGGCGGGCGCAAGGCGCTTTCGGTTGGCGAAGCCGCGCGCGACGTCGATGTGGTGATCACCTGCCTTCCGGCGACGCCCCACGTCGAGGCCGTGGTACTCGGCCCCGATGGCGCGCTGGCGCAGATGAAGCCGGGCACGCTGCTGCTCGAAACCTCCACCATCGACGCCAATGGGACGGACCGGGTCGCCCGCGCCTGCGCGGAAAAAGGTGTCGCCTTTGTCGACAGCCCGATCGGCCGGCTGGTGCTGCACGCCGAACGCGGCGAGTCGCTGTTCATGGTCGGCGCGACCGACGAGGACTTCGCCCGGGTCGAGCCGCTGCTCCAGGCGATGGGCAAGGACATCATGCGCTGCGGCGGCCCGGGCATGGGCAGCCGGATGAAGTTGGTGAACAACTTCCTCCTCCTCACCATAGCCCAGGTCAGCGCCGAGGCCGTGGCGCTCGGCACGCGGCTCGGCCTCGACATCGACACCATCCTCAAGGTGACTGGCAGCACCACCGCGCAGAACGGGCAGTTGCACACGCTGATGGTCAACAAGGTCTTGAAGGGCGACACCACGCCCGGTTTCACCATCGACCTTGCCTTCAAGGACATGACCCTCGCCATGACCGCAGCGGCGGAAAGCCGCATGGGCCTGCCGGTGGGCGCAGCAGCGCACGCGGTGTACGGCGGGGCACGCGCAGTGCCGGAGTTCGCCTCGAAGGACTATTCGGCGCTGCTGGAATGGGCCTGCCGCAACGCCGGGATCGAAACCCCGCACACCGACTGACCGGCCTCAGGCCCGTGGCGCGCCCGCAGCGTCGAGCGCAATCCCGCGGGTTTCGGGCGCCACCAGCGCGGCCAGCGCGCTCACCAGGCAGCCGGCCATGACATAGACGACGACGGGCGCGCTGGAATTCCAGGCCTGGTACAGCGCCAGCGAGACCATCGGCGCCAACGAGCCAGCCAGTACCGAGCTCGCCTGGTACGCGACCGATGCGCCCGAATAGCGAAGCCGCGTGGGGAACAGTTCGGCAATGAATGCGCCCTGGGGTGCGTACATCGCCCCGTGCGCGATCATTGCGCCGGCAATCGCCAGCGTGACCGCACCCTGGCTGCCGCTGTCGAGAAGCCTGAAGAACCAGAGGAAGCTCAGGCCCATCGACAGTGCGCCGAACAGATATACCGGCCGCCGCCCGAGCTTGTCCGACAAGGCGGCGAACAGCGGCATCGTCAGGCATTCGAGCGCGGAGCCGAGGATCACCGCATCGAGCACGAGCTCCTTCGACCCGCCCCGGATCTGGGTGAAATAGGTGATCGAGAAGGTGGCCGCGACATAATAGGCGAGGTTCTCGCCAAACCGCAGCCCGGCCCCTTCCAGCAACGCCCGGGGATTGCGCCGCGCCACCTCCATAACCGGGAACCGCTCGACCCCGGTGGTGGTCGCCTCGCTCTCGAACAGGTGGCTTTCCGCCACCGCGCGGCGCAGCCAGTACCCGACGCCGACCAGAACGATCGACGACAGGAACGGAATCCGCCAACCCCAGGAGAGGAAGTCCGCCTCGGAAATCGAGGCCGCAGCCACAGCAAAGACGCCTGCGGCGAGCAGGTTGCCGGCGGGCGCGCCGACCTGGGGCCAGCAGGTCCAGAAGCCCCGCCGTGCCGGGGGAGCGGTTTCGGCAACCATCAGCACTGCCCCGCCCCACTCGCCGCCCACGGCAAAGCCTTGCGCCAGACGCAGCGCGATGAGCAGGATCGGGGCGAGCACGCCAACCTGCTCGAACGTCGGTAGCAGGCCGATGCCGACGGTCGACAGGCCCATGATTATCAGGCTGAGCATCAGCAGCTTCTTGCGGCCCACGCGGTCACCGAAATGCCCGAAGATCACGCCGCCGAGCGGACGGGCGACGAACCCCAGCGCATAAGTGCTGAACGCCAGCAAAGTGCCGGTCAGCGGGCTGAACGAGGGGAAGAACAGCTTGTTGAAGACGAGCGCCGAGGCGAAGCCATAGATGAAGAAGTCGAACCATTCGATCATGGTGCCGATCATGCTGGCGCCGACCACCGCACCGAGCCGGTTCTGTGCGACTTTCAAGACTTTTCCCCGCTCTTGATCCTGTCCCTCAGTACCGCAGCCCGATGGCGCCGTCATGATAGATCGACGCGCCGGTCACGAACCGCGACTCGTCGCTGGCGAGATAGACGAAGGCGTTCGCGGTGTCCTCCGGCTGGCTGGCGACGCCCAGCGGGTTCATCGCCGCGAGCGCCGCTTCGGCGGCCTCGGTGGTTTCCCACAGGCCTTGCGCGACATAGTCCTCGAGCCCCTCGCGCAGGATCGGGGTCATGGTGACGCCGGGATGGATCGAGTTGACCCGGATCTTCTGCGCCCCGTATTCGAGCGCGGCGCAGATCGTCAGCATCCGGCCGGCCGCCTTCGAGGAGTGGTAGCCGATGTTGGTGGCGTTGGGCATGTAAGAGGCCATCGACAGGTTGTTGATGATCGACCCGCCGCCATCGAACCGCTGCACCGCGCTGGCGAGATGCGGGGCGCAGGCCTTGATGCCCAGGAACAGGGCATCGTGGTTCACCGCCATGACCTTGCGCAAGTCCTCCAGCGAGGTTTGCGCGATGCCGCCGTGGATCGAGATTCCGGCATTGTTCACCAGCACGTCGATCTGGCCGAATTCGCCGACCGTCGCGTTGGCTACCCGCGCCCAGTCGCCCTCGCTGGTGACATCCTGCTCCATCAGGATGAATGTGCCGGCCGATCCGTCGCCGGCGACGATCGCCTCGATCTCGGCCGCCTGCTCGCGCCTGAAGTCGGTTCCGACCACCGCCTTCGCGCCCTCGCGCAGGAATGCGCGGGCGACCGCGATGCCGATATTGCCTACCCGGCCCGTGCCGGTAACGATCGCAACCTTGCCTTCAAGTCGGCCCACGCTACCCCTCGCTCTTCTATCCGTTTCGTGTTCTGACCTTGATCAATCCACAGCGATCTGGCGTGCCAGGTCCGGCATGATCGGCGGGATCTGCTCCTGCAGGAACTTGATCCGCGTGCCGATGATCTGCTCGCTCATGTCCGGCTGGCTGTGCACCCAGAACTTGTTCGCGGCCATCTGCTCGAGGAACAGGCGGCAGCCCTCGTCGAGGTCCATGCCGTAATCGCGCATCATCTCGAACATGGCGCGGCGGTGATTGGCGGCATTGCCCGGCTCCCCCTCGCCCGCTTCGGCGCTGAAGATGTTGGTGCGAAGCATCCCCGGCACGATCGCCGAGACGTGGATCGGGAGGTTCTTGAGCTCCATTTCCAGGTAGAGGCACTCGCTGAACGCCTGCACCGCGTGCTTGGTGACGGTATAGGCAGTTTGCCCAGGCATCTGGCCGAACGCGCCGACCGACGAGAGATTGCCGATCCAGGCTTCCTTGCCGCTGGCAATGATCCGGGGAACGAACGCCCGTACGCCGTGGATCACGCCGTGCAGGTTGATGTTGAGCGTCGCTTCCCACCGCGCCGTGGGGATATCCCAGGTGTTGCCGACCGTCTCGATCCCGGCGTTGTTGACCAGCAGGCGCACTTCGCCGTGGCGATCGAACACCAGTTCGGCCAGCCGGTCGAGTTCTTCGGGCACCGACACGTCCACCCTGACCGCCTCGGCCTTGCCGCCCGCGGCCTCGATCTCGGCGACCGTGCCCGCCGCCGCAGCCTCGTTGATGTCGGAGACGACAACCGTCATTCCCAGTGCGCCGGCACGCCGCGCCAGGCCCGCGCCAATGCCCGAGCCGGCGCCGGTGATGACGGCAACTCCGCCCGAAAATACGTGCTTGTCCTGTGCCATCAGACTCGTCTCCAAATATTTGCGGCACCCTACGCGCGGTTCGGGCGGGTACTCTGTTCGCTGCAATGGACCGGGGCGCTCAAAGCCCCCCCGGTGCGGGCACTACCTGTCAGTGCGCCAGCATCTGCACGTTTTCGCACAGCGCGCCTTCGGGGTCGGTCGAGAAGACCACGCGAACCCCGTGCTCACCCTCTTCCCGGATCGGACCGACCAGCTTGCCGCCGGCCGCGGTGATCTTGCCGACGAGTGCGTCGATGTCTTCCACCACGAAGCCGAGGATGACCTGCTGGTCCCGCGGAGCATCGCGTTCGGTGAAATTGAACATGACCAGCGATCCGCGCGTCCAGTCCCCGCCGGGCGCGAGAATCACTTCCCTGAAGGGCTCGCCATCGCTGGTGCCAGCCACCCGCTGAACAAGGCCGTAGCCATAGACGTCGCAATAGTACGAGGCCATGGCCTCTTCATCGCGGCAGATCAGCTTGGTGAAGCCCGAAAGTGCAGTCATTCCCGTTTCTCCCATTCAGGTCGGCGCGGAGGCGGCAATCGCCACGGCCGGACACCGGTTGTTCCGCAAGGATTGGCCGAAGGCGATCGGCAACCCTTGATTATCGTAGATCATTCGCGCATTGATTACGCAATGACAAGCCGAAAGGCAAAACGAGAGGGTAGATGCGGGCATCTCGGCAGACTTCCACGAAAGCGGTGATGCGGCATGAGCTTCATCACGGCCGCATCGTGCGCTGTTTTGCCGACCGCCCGGGCAACCTCGCTGATTTCCTTGCCGATTCCATTGCCCGCTACCCAGCCGGTGAGGCCGTGGTCGATGGCCCGCGCCGACTCAGCTATGCCGAACTCGGTGAAGCCGTGCGCTCGCTTGCGTCCGCGCTTGCGGGTGCGGGACTTGCCCGGGGGGAACGGGTCGCGGTGCTGCTTGCCAACCGTCTCGAATATCAGGTGATCGTCCTCGCCTGTGCGCTGGGCGGATGGATCGTGGTCCCCTTGAATACGCGGCTGAGCGCGCCGGAGATGGCGTACCAGCTCGAAGCGAGCGGAGCAGCCGTCCTGTTCCACGAAGCGGACGCCGCACTCCCCGACCTGCCGGCAGGGGTAGCCCATTGCTTCCCGGTGGCAGACGACACGCTGCTCCCGTCGGCGCCGCCACGCGATTTCGATCCGGTGGACGAGGATGCGCCCGCGGTGATCCTGTTCACCTCCGGAACCACCGGAAAGCCCAAGGGCGCGGTGCTGACCCATTGCAACATGGTCCACTCCATCCTGCATTTCCGGGAGCATTACGGGCTGCGCGACGGCGAGCGTTGCCTGCTCGCGGTCCCGGCCAGCCACGTCACCGGCCTCGTCGCCTTGCTGGGCGTAGCGGTCGGTGTCGCGGGTTGCCTGGTGATGATGCGCGAGTTCAAGGCGGACGCGTTCCTCGCGCTCGCCGCCCGGGAGCGGATGAGCTACACGCTGATCGTCCCCGCAATGATCGCGCTTCTGCTGCTGAATCCGGCGTTCGATGCGTCGGGCCTCGGCGACTGGCGGGTGTGCGGATTTGGCGGCGCGCCGATGCCGGACGCCTCGATTGCCGAGATTTCCCGGCGCATTCCGGGCCTCTCGCTGCACAACACCTATGGCGCCACGGAAACCGCCTCGCCTGCGGTCATCATGCCGGCCGGCGACGCAGCGGCCCACTCGCGCCAGAACGGCCGGCCCGTGGCCGGCTGCGAACTCCTGATTATGGACGACCAAGGCCGCGAACTGCCGCGCGGCGACCAGGGCGAGATCTGGATAGCCGGGCCGATGGTCAGCCCCGGTTACTGGAACGATGCGGAGGCGACCAATGCTTCGTTCAGCCATGGCTTCTGGAAATCGGGAGACATCGGTTCGGTGGATGCCGACGGCTATGTCGCGATCCACGACCGGCTCAAGGACATGATCAACCGCGGCGCCTTAAAGATCTGGTCGGTCGAGGTCGAGAACACCCTCTGCGCCCATCCTGCGGTGATCGAGGCGGCCGTTGTCGGCAAGCCCTGCCCGGTGCTGGGCGAACGGGTCGTGGCCTTCGTCCATCTCGACACGCCCGTCAGTGCCGAGGAACTGCGCGCGCACGTTGCTGCGCAGCTGTCCGACTACAAGGTTCCGGAGGACATCCATCTGGAGGCCGAGCCACTTCCCCGCAACGCCAATGGCAAACTGCTCAAGCGCGCCTTGCGCGACCGGCTTACGCGGCCGCTCCGGCCGGCCTGAGAGGACTGACCCGTGACATCCAATCTTTTCCCTCACCTCCTCTCCCCTGGCCGCATCGGAACCATGGAGGTGAGGAACCGCATCGCCGTCACCGCGATGGGCGTCAGCCTGTCCGAAGACGACGGCACGGTCGGCGAACGGCTGATCGCCTACCACGAAGACCAGGCCAAGGGCGGTGCGGGGCTGATCATTTCCGGGGTGACCGGGGTGGCCTGGCCGGTCGGCGCGGTCTCCATGCAGCAGACTGCCATTTCCGATGACAAGTTCCTGCCGGGACTGAAGGCGCTGACGGACCGGGTGCATGCCCACGGCGCCAAGATCGCCGCGCAGCTCCATCACGGCGGGTTCGTCGCCGCCTATAGCCATGCCCGCTGGGGTCATCCCCTGTGGGGGCCGGCGATTCCCCCGGCTCCAAAGGGAAATTTCACCGACTACTTCCTGATGGAAGAACTCGCGCCGCTCGCCGGCATGAAGGTGCCCGAGATCAAGATCCTCGAAAAAGAGGACATCGCCGTCGCGGTGCGGCAGTTCGCCGAGGGCGCACGCCGCGCCAGGGAAGCCGGGTTCGACGGAGTCGAGATCCACGGCGGGCATGGCTATCTGCTGTCCTCGTTCACCTCGCCCTATACCAATTCGCGGACCGACGAATACGGCGGCAGCCGCGAGAATCGCCTGCGCCTGACGCTGGAAGTGATCGCTGCGATCCGCGCCGAGGTTGGCCGCGACTACCCGGTGTGGATCAAGCTGGATTCGCGCGAAGTCGGCAAGCCCGGCGGCATCACCATCGAAGACGCTGTCGCCAATGCGCAAATGGTCGAGGCGGCCGGCGTCGATGCGATCACCATCACCGCCTATCACGATACCGGCATCGGCAAGCTCCATTCGGAATCGAACATTCCGCACCTGGAGAACTTCAACCTTCCGGCGACGGCGGAGATCCGCAAGGCCGTGAAGATCCCGGTTCTCGGATCGGGCCGCATCGAGGTGAACAGCGCGGAGAACGCGATCGCCACGGGCGAGGCCGACTTCATCGCCATGGGGCGCAAGCTGCTCGCCGACCCCCACCTGCCGCGCAAGCTGTCCGGGGGCGAAATCGAGAAGGTCCGCCCCTGCGTGTACTGCTACACCTGCGTCTCGGCGATCTACATGGGTGAACCGGCGCGCTGCGCGGTCAATGCCGGGCTCGGCCTCGAGTTCGAAGGCGAGCCTGCCCCGGCCGGTGCAAATCCGCGCCACTTCGCGGTGATCGGCGGCGGTCCCGGCGGCATGGAATCGGCGCGCCGGCTGGCGGCGCTGGGCCACAAGGTCACGCTGATCGAGAAGTCTGACCGGCTCGGCGGCACGCTTCGTTTTGCCAGCCTTGCCTACGAGCCGAACGAGCGCATCCTCGAATGGCTGCGGCGCGAGGTCAAGGAAGCCGGCGTCGACGTGCGCCTGTCGACGACCGCAACCCCGGAGCTCCTGCGCTC
>Ga0068860_100005163_pt1 | contig 13271 bp, 13 predicted proteins | sample KBSSwiS32_FD_66597 | JGI IMG/M metagenome (GOLD analysis project Ga0068860, IMG submission 66597) | Switchgrass rhizosphere microbial communities from Kellogg Biological Station, Michigan, USA - KBS Switchgrass S3-2 | ecosystem: Host-associated > Plants > Roots > Rhizosphere > Soil ... | reverse complement strand
TCGCGCCGCTGCTCCAGGCAGACGCGAACAGCGGGGTGATCATCACCGATTGGTATTCCAACCCGAAGGCGCCGGGCGAGCGGGTCAAGATCACCGTCCCATCCTCGACCAGGATTTGCGCGCCGACGCCCTGCGGGTCGCGGCGTCGCGTCAGGTCAACCAGAGCGGCGCCTGGGTCGATGCCCCGGTGACGGCGGCGACCGTGCAGAAGCTCGAGGACATCATCCTGACCCGGGCTCGCGATCTCCGCCGAGTCTCCGTCCGCGGCTAGTCAGTTCATGCGATGAGCGGGCGGTTCGACCCGGGCGAAGCAGATCGCCGATGGCAGGCGCGCTGGGCAGAGGCGCGCTCGTTCGAGGCCGACAGCGACAGCGCCAAGCCCAAGACCTACGTGCTGGAGATGTTCCCCTATCCCTCGGGGCGCATCCACATGGGGCACGTGCGCAACTACACGATGGGCGACGTGATCGCCCGCTACCGGCGCATGCAAGGCCACGAGGTGCTCCACCCGATGGGCTGGGACGCATTCGGCATGCCGGCCGAAAATGCGGCGATGGAGCGCAAGGTCCACCCCGGCGAATGGACCTGGGCAAACATCAAGACGATGCGCGAGCAACTGAAGGGAATCGGCTTCGCGCTCGACTGGAGCCGTGAGCTCGCGACCTGCGACCCCGCTTATTACGGCCACGAGCAAGCCCTGTTCCTCGACCTGTTCGATGCCGGGCTGGTCTATCGCAAGGAGAGCGAGGTCAATTGGGACCCGGTCGACATGACCGTACTCGCCAACGAGCAGGTGATCGACGGGCGCGGCTGGCGCTCCGGCGCCTTGGTCGAGCGCCGCAAGCTGTCGCAGTGGTTTCTGAAGATCACCGATTTTGCCGAGGATTTGCTCGACGGCCTGCAGAGCCTAGACCAGTGGCCCGACAAGGTCCGGCTGATGCAGGAAAACTGGATCGGCAAGAGCCGCGGGCTCCAGTTCCGCTTCCGGTTGTCCGAGCCGGTCGGTTCGCTCGACGGCGTAGAGGTTTTCACCACCCGTCCCGACACCATCTTCGGCGCAAGCTTCGTCGCGATCGCTGCGGGGCATCCGATCGCGCAGGCCGTTGCGGAAAGGGATCCTGGCGCCGCTGAATTCATTGCCGAATGCCAGCGCGGCGGCACCAGCCTCGCCGAGATCGAGGCTGCCGAGAAGACGGGCTATCGGACCGGCGTCGAAGCCGTCCACCCGCTCGACACCAGCCTGCGCGTGCCCGTCTACATCGCGAACTTCGTGCTGATGGACTATGGCACGGGCGCCATTTTCGGCTCGCCCGGGCATGACCAGCGCGACTTCGAATTCGCCACCAAATATCAGCTGCCGATCCGCCGCGTGGTCGCCGCGTCAATCCACGAGGCGGCCCAGCCAGTGGCCGGCGAGGCCGATGCAATCACCGGAATCACCGTCAATTCGGAGTTCCTCGACGGGCTCACCACCGAGCAAGCGATCGCCGAGGTCATCCGCCGGGCGGAGACCGCCGGCTGGGGCCAGGGCACGACCGCCTGGCGGCTGCGCGACTGGGGCGTTTCCCGCCAGCGTTATTGGGGCACGCCGATCCCGATCATTCACTGCGCGGCGTGCGGCGCGGTGCCGGTGCCGCGCGAGCAGCTGCCGGTCGTCCTGCCCGACGACGTCGACTTCGAGACCCCCGGCAATCCGCTCGACCGGCACCCGACGTGGAAGCATGTCGCCTGCCCAAGTTGCGGTGCAGAGGCAGCACGCGAGACCGACACGCTCGACACGTTTGTCGATTCGTCCTGGTACTTCATCCGCTTCGCCAGCCAGCCCAAGGATCGGCCGTTCGATCGCGCCGAGGCCGAGAAATGGCTCCCGGTCGGGCAGTATATCGGCGGGGTCGAGCATGCGATCCTCCACCTGCTCTACGCCCGCTTCTGGACGCGCGCGCTGCAGCGCCTCGGCAAGCTCGGCATGGCCGAGCCGTTCAAGGGGCTGTTCACGCAAGGCATGGTCACCCACGAGACCTATCAGGCGGGCGACGGCAGTTGGCTCAGCCCCGACGAAGTGCGCAGGGAAGGCGACGACTGGATCCACATTGAGAGCGGCCACCCGGTGACGACCGGCCGTGTCGAGAAGATGTCCAAGTCGAAGCGCAACACCATCGATCCCGAGCCGATCCTCGCCAAATATGGCGCAGATGCGGTGCGCTGGTTCATGCTGTCGGATAGCCCGCCCGAGCGGGACCTCGAATGGTCGGAGGGTGGAATTGAGGGCGCCGCGCGCTTTGTCCAGCGCGTCTGGCGGCTGGCCGGAAGCACGTCCCCCGGTGAAGGCGAAGACGATGCCCTCAACCGCAAGCTGCACCGCGCGATTGCCGCGGTTGGCGAAGCGATCGACGGCCTGCAATTCAACAAGGCGATCGCCCAGCTGTACGAACTGACGACGGCGATCGAGAAAGCCGGACCATCGGCGACACGAGACGAGGCCGTGCGGGCGCTGATCCTGTTGGCCGCGCCTGCCGCGCCGCACCTCGCCGAAGAGGCCTGGGCCACCCTTGGCCAAGCCGGCATGATCGCCGATGCGCCGTGGCCGTCGTTCGACCCGGCGCTATTGGTCGACGACCAGGTGACGCTCGCCGTCCAGATCAACGGCAAATTGCGCGATACGCTGACCGCGCCGCGCGGGCTGGCCAGGGAGGACGCCGAGGCGCTCGCCCTCGCATCCGAGAAGGTCCAGCGCCAGCTCGGCGGAGCGGCGCCGCGCAAAGTGATTGTCGTCCCCGACCGACTGGTGAATATCGTCGCGTGATGCGGCGACTCCTCCCCCTGGCAGCTCTCGCGCTCGCGTCGTGCGGGCTTCATCCGCTCTATGGCGGCGGCTCCTCGGGAACGGTCGCCACGACGCTGCGCTCGGTGAAGGTCGCGCCGATCGAAGGGCAGGTTGGCTGGCTGGTTCACAACAAGCTGACCGACCGCCTTGGTGAAGGCGCGGCCACGGCACCGCGCTACCGGCTCGACGTGACGCTCGACGACAATATCACCGGCTTCGGCATCCGCGGCGACCGCGCCGTGACGCGTGAGCGCCGCACGCTACGCGCCCGCTACCAGCTCGTCGATCTCGCGACCGGCGGCGTGGTGCTCGACGCCACGGCAGGCTCCGACGCCGGTATCGACGTCGTCAGCTCGGAATATGCGACGGTCGCGGCCGAGCAGACCGCCGCGGAAAATCTTGCCGACGTCGTTGCCGACCAGATTGTCGCGCGCCTCGGCATCTACGCGACGCGCACCGCGCCGACGCCGTGAAGGCGAGCAAAGCCAATATCGGCCGTGCCCTTGACCAGCCGAGCGCCGACGTCCGCTTCTACCTGTTCCATGGTCCCGACGAGGCCCAGTCGCGCGCGCTTGGCCAACGCCTGAGCGAGGCGCTGTCGGCCAGCCGGTTCATCATCTCCGGGAGTTCCGTAAAGTCCGACCCGGCGGTGCTGGCCGACGAGGCCGGGGCGCTGAACCTGTTTGGTGGGACTCGCATCGTGTGGGTCGAGCCGGCTGGCGATGAGATAGCCGCCGGGCTCGAGGCATTGCTCGAGGCCAATGCTGCGGAAAGCCCGGTGGTCGCGATCGCGGGCGCGCTGCGCAAGACATCCGCCGTGCTGAAGACGGCCGAAGCTTCCCGGCAATGCGTGGCGTTTGCCTCCTACGCGCCCGAGGGCGCCGACGCCGAGCGCATGGTTGCCGAGGTCGGTCGCCGGTTGGGGCTGAAGATCAGCCCGCCGGTCGCCGCACGAGTGGCTGATTCGGCCGGCAATGACCAGGCGATCGTCCAGCGGGAGCTCGAGAAGCTCGCACTCTACATCGACGCCTCGCCGCAAGCACCCAAGGAGCTCGATCATGATGCGATCGATGCGGTCGGCGCTGATTTGCCCGAAGGCGAAACGCTGCACCTGGCTGACCTGGCGATGGCCGGGCGGCTTGGCGACCTGGCGGTCGAGCTCGGCAATCTCCCGGCGGGGAGCGAGAGCATTCCGGTCGTCCGCGCGCTCCAGCGCCGGCTGCTTCAGCTGGCACCGGCACGCGCCCGGGTGGAACGCGGTGAGACAGTGGACAGCGTCATGACGTCATTGGGCAGGTCGTTGTTCTGGAAGGATAAACCCCTGGTCTCGCGGATGCTTTCCCTATGGGATTCGCGCCGGCTGGCGACGGTTGGCGAGCGGGTCGGCAAGCTCGAGAGCATCCTTCTGTTCGGGGCCGCGCCGGACCAGGCGGCCCTGGGCGAAGAGCTGATCGCGATCGCCCGTGCGGCGGGCGCGAGTCGCCGGTAAAGTCTGGTTAGATCGGCTCGCCAGAGAGGCGCTGGCAGATCATGTCGAGCTGATCGAGGCTCGAATAAAAGAGCGAGACGGTTCCGCCCTGCCCCTTGTTGGCGACCTGGACCTTGAGACCGATCATATCACCCAGCTGCCGTTCCAGCGCGGCGATATCGGCATCGACCTTGCGGCCTTCGGTCAGCACGAGCTCGCCCGTGCCCTTTCTGACCGCTTTCGCCCGCGCTTCGGTTTGCCGCACGGAGAGGCCCTTGGCGACGACTTCCTGGGCCAGCGCAGCGGGGTCCGGCGCCGTCAGAACGGCCCGTGCGTGACCCATGCTGATATCGCCTTGCAATAGCGATTGCTTCACTGACTGCGGAAGATCAAGCAAACGCAACAGGTTAGCGACGTGGCTCCGCGACTTGTTGACCAGCTTGCCGACCTCGTCCTGGCCGTGACCGTAGCGATTGATGAGCTGGCGATAGCCTTCCGCTTCCTCGATCGCGTTCAGATCCTCACGCTGGATATTCTCGATCAGGGCCAGCTCGGCGGCCAGTCCCTCGTCCGTCTGATCGCGAATTACGGCCGGAATGGCGTGCAGCTGCGCGCGTTGCGCCGCGCGCCAGCGCCGCTCGCCGGCGATGATCATGAAATGCTCAGGCCCATCGGGCCGGACGAGAATGGGTTGTAGCACGCCGCGCTCAGCGATCGACTCTGCCAGTTCCTTCAGCGAATCTTCGTCAAAGTGGGTGCGTGGCTGGTCGGGATTGGGCCGGATGCGCGCGATTTCGAGTTCGCGCACGCCGGAGCGCGGCTGCGCCTCCGCCGGCTTGGCTTCGCCGAGCAGCGCCTGCAGCCCCATCCCGAGCCCTTTCGCGGGCTTCTCGCTCATGCTGCCTCCGCCAGCTGCGGCAGCCGGGCAATCAGTTCGCGCGCCAAGCGGATATACGCCTCGGAGCCGGGGCATTTGAGGTCGTAGATCAGTGCTGGGAGGCCGTGGCTCGGCGCTTCGGACAGCCGGACGTTGCGCGGCACGATCGTGTCGAACACCGCCGTGCCGAGGCAGGCGCGAACGTCCTCAGCCACCGCGGCCGACAGATTGTTGCGGCGATCGAACATGGTCAACGCCACGCCGAGGATCGACAGTTCGGAATTGAACGCATTGCGAATCCGCTCGACGGTCTGAAGCAGCTGGCTAAGTCCTTCTAAAGCAAAGAATTCGCACTGCAGCGGGACGAGCAAGTGGCGCGCCGCGACGAGGGCGTTGACGGTTAGCAGGCCGAGCGACGGCGGGCAGTCAATCAGGACGATGTCCCAGCGATTCGCCGGAACCGCGGCAAGGGCCTTGCCAAGGCGATGCGCCCGGTCCTCGAGGCCAACCATTTCGACTTCCGCTCCCGACAGGTCGACGGTCGCGGGCAACAGGTCGAGCCGCGGCACCCGCGTCGGTATCGCGCTTTCGGTGACGCTGGCTGAGCCGATCAGCACGTCATAACTCGAGCGCTCTCGCTTTGACGCGGCGATGCCCAGACCAGTGGAGGCGTTGCCTTGCGGATCGAGATCGATCAGCAACACACGCGAGCCGATTGCGGCGAGCGCCGTGGCAAGATTGATCGCGGTCGTGGTCTTCCCCACCCCGCCTTTCTGATTGGCAACCGCAATGCGGATCATCTGCCTCGTGCCCTTACCCCAGTCGCGACCACGATCCGGGACTCCGGGTCGGTGACGCTCTGCTCCACACGGAAGCTACCTTGCCATGCTCGCTGCGCTTCCGATAGTTCCGCGCAAGCCGTTCGCCCCTTCGGAAGCGCCCAAACGGTTTTTCCTGTGGACAGATGTGCGGATAGTTCGAACAATTTGCACAGATTGGCGACCGCCCGCGCGGTGATCACCTCATAGCTGCCCTCAACGCGCTCGACCTTCGCCGCGATCACTTCGGCACGGAGCTGCAATGATTCTACGCACTTGTGGAGAAACTCGGCGCGGAGCCGGCGCGGTTCGATGAGGGTGACCGGCCCTTCGACCAGGCACGCGATGACGATTCCGGGCAATCCCGCACCTGAGCCGATGTCCGCCCAGGCGGCCTCCGCATGCGGCGCGAAGCGCACGAGCTGGACCGAATCGACGATATGGCGGTCCCACAGATCGTCGAGCGTCGACGCCGAGACGAGGTTCTGGCGCGCACTTTCCTCTCGAACCAGCGCTGCGTAAGCTTGGAGCCGCTCAAATGTTTCACGTGAAACAGGCCGGCCAGCAGCCTGCTCCAAAAGCTCGGTCACGCGGCTGCCCGGCGGCTGGCGGCAACATACAGGGCGGACAAGGCCGCTGGCGTGACCCCCGGTATCCGGGAGGCCTGATCGAGCGTCTCGGGTCGCGCGCCGCTCAAGCGCTCCACCATCTCGTTGGAGAGGCCGGGGATAGCGGTGTAGTCAATCATGGCCGGAAGCCATACCTGCGAATCGCGCTGAACGGCCTCCCACTCGCGCTGCTGACGAGCCAGGTACGGTGCATAGAGTGCGTCCGCCGCGCCCTCATCGGTTTCCAACCAATCATCCCCGCTGCGAGCCGCGAGGTGGCCCTCTATTTGTCCGCGGCGGCGGTCAGACACGCAATTGGCATTTATTGCCGTCGGTCCAAGGCGCGACGTCGCATTGTCCGCCCGGAGCGCCAGGCGATACTCGGCGCGGGCGGTCATCATCCGATAGGGCTCGCTCACGCCTTGAAGGGTCAGGTCGTCGATCATCACGCCGATGTAACTCGAGCGCCGATCGAACCGAACGGGCTCCAGGTCGAGTGCCGACGCCGCCGCGTTCAACCCCGCAGCCAGCCCTTGCGACGCGGCCTCTTCATAACCGGTGGTCCCGTTGATCTGCCCGGCAAGGAATAGCCCACGAACAGCGCGCGTTTCCAACGTTGCACCAAGGCCGCGCGGATCGACGAATTCATATTCGACTGCATAGCCTGGGCGGACAATCTCCGCCCGTTCCAGCCCGGCCACCGACCGGACGAACCGCTCTTGCACATCGGCGGGAAGCGACGTGGAAATGCCGTTCGGATAGACCAGGGGATCATCCAGGCCCTCCGGCTCAAGGAAGATCTGGTGGGAATCGCGATCGGAAAACCGCTTCACCTTGTCCTCGATCGACGGGCAGTAGCGCGGTCCCCGCCCTTCAATCGCCCCGGCGAACAAGGGCGATCGGCCGAAGTTGGCAGCGATGATCTCGTGAGTCCGGGCAGTGGTCCGGGCAATTGCGCAGCGCAGCTGAGGGAGGCGCACGCCATCGTCGAGCGCAGACATCCTCCACGCATCGCGGTCGCTCGGCTGTGCCTCGATGCGCGCCCAGTCGATAGTTCGCCCATCGAGCCGCGGTGGCGTCCCGGTCTTGAGCCGCCCCTGCCCCAGCCCAATGTCGCGCACCTGCGCGGCAAGCGCCTGCGACGCACGCTCCCCACGGCGTCCCCCGGCAACCACCTCCTCACCGATGAACATGCGCGCATCGAGGAACGTGCCCGTCGCAACCACGACCGCCCGGCAGTCGAGGGTGCCCTCGCTCGTCACGATCCCGGTGATCCGCCCGTTGGCTACAGCGAGGCGCAGCGCCTCCGCCACGACAATCTCGACGCCAGTCTCAGCCAGGAGTCCGCCAACTGCGGCTCGATAGAATTTGCGGTCGGCCTGGACGCGCGGCCCCCATACAGCCGGTCCCTTCGACCGGTTGAGCATGCGCCGATGGATCGCGGCATGATCGGCCGCGCGCGCCATCAAGCCATCGAACACGTCGAGTTCGCGCACGAGATGGCCTTTGCCGACACCGCCGATCGACGGGTTGCACGACATCTGGCCGGCATCATTCGGCCGGAACGTGAGCAATCCGACGCGCGCGCCGCGGCGCGCTGCGGCGGCCGCAGCTTCGCACCCGGCATGCCCGGCGCCGATCACCAGTACGTCAAACACATCCGCGCCTTAGCTCAATGATGTTTCACTTGAAACACTACTTGCCGAGGCAGAAGCGACCGAAGAGCGCGTCGAGCACGTCCTCCATCCCGGCGCGTCCGGTTAGGCGATCGAATGACGCTCTCGCCTGGCGCAGCGCCTCTGCGGCGATTACAACGTCGCCCGTGGTGAAAGCGGCGTCGAGCGCATCGGCAGCCTCGCTGATCTCCGCTGCCTGGCGGCGGTTGAACGCAATCGCATCCTCCGCCGGAAGCAGGGCCCGGGCAAGATCACCTACGCGGCCGAGCATCACCGTAAGCCCTTCGCCCGTCTGTGCTGAGACCCCCGTCGACCCTTCAGGGCATTGGCGTCGATCCGGCAGGTCCACCTTCGGGTGAATCAGGATGCGGCGGGGATGGTCCGGCGCATCGGGAGGATCGCCGAGCCAGAGAAGGACGTCGGCGGCCTCGATCAGTGCTTGCGCCCGGGCAATGCCGATTGTCTCGACCGCATCCTCGCTCGCGCGCAGGCCGGCGGTGTCGGTCAGAAGAACGGGTACGCCGTCGATCGCCAACGGCACTTCAATATGATCGCGCGTTGTACCCGGAACGGACGTGACAATTGCTCGCTCATCACCAGCTATCGCATTGAGAAGGCTAGATTTGCCAGCGTTTGGTGGACCCGCAATGACGACCCGGACACCGTCCTTCAATGGCTCGATGCGGGGCCGGCCGAGCCATTCGCGCAGTTCACCGGACAGGTGGGCGCAGCCCGCGGCCAGCGCTGGATCCACCGCCTCATCATCCTCATCATAGTCGATCGCTCGTTCGGCGCCTGCCGACAGCGCAAGCAGGCGCTCCTGCCACAACCCAATCTGCTTGCGCAGCCCGCCTTCGGCCAGGGCCAGAGCGGCCTTGCGCTGCGATTCGGTCTCCGCCTCGATCAGGTCGGCGAGGCCCTCGGCTTCGGTCAGGTCGACACGACCGTTAGCGAATGCCCGCCGAGTGAACTCGCCGGGCTCGGCCTCGCGCAATCCGGCGATGCCACGAAGTGCGGCAAGCACGGCATCGACCACTGCTCGTCCGCCATGGCATTGAAATTCGACAAGATCCTCGCCCGTGGCACTAAAGGGGCCATCGAACCGCAGGACCAGCGCTTGGTCGAGCAGCTCGCCTGTCGCCGGATTGCGGAGCTCCCGCAGCCCGGCGACGCGCGCGTCCGGCAACGCGCCGCACATGCCCTCGCCAGCAGCATGCGCGCCCGGCCCGCTAATCCGAATGACGGAGATCGCTGCCGGTGGCCGTCCGCTGGACAGGGCGTAGATAGTCGCCCGCACGGGCAAGCTCTCAGAGGAGATGGGGCGCGACGTCGTGCCAGCCGTCCCAGATCATCTTGCCGGCGACCCACAAGATCACCACCAACCCAACGTAGGCAATCCACCTGTAACGTTCGATATATTTGGCGATGAAGTTCGCCGCGATGCCCATTAAAATGACCGAAAGGACCAGCCCGAACACCAATATCCACGGGTGGTCGCGGGCCGCGCCGGCCACCGCCAGCACATTATCGAGGCTCATGCTGACATCGGCCAAAGCAACGCCCCAGGCGGCGCTGGCAAAGGTCTTGGCGGGCCTCAGGCCCGAATGCTCGTCGCCCTTGATCTCATCGGAGCCAGCGCTCTCGCCACTGTGACGAAGCTCACGCCACATCTTCCACGCCACCCACACCAGCAGGATTCCGCCGGCGAGGATAAGCCCAACGATTTGAAGAAGTTGAGTGACAACCAAGGCAAAGGCGATGCGCAGCACCAACGCCGCCGCGACGCCAATCACGATCACCTTCTTGCGCTGATCCGTCGGCAGCCCGGCCGCCAGCGCGCCAACGACGATCGCATTGTCGCCGGCGAGGACGATGTCGATGGCGAGGATCTCAAGCAGCGCGGTAAGCGCAGCGGCATTGAACAGGCTGGCAAAGTCCATGGACCCAGCCCTAGCCGAGACCGAACACACCCCTCAAGCCGTACTCGTTGCTGGTCCAGCCTTCGTAGATCATGTTCCCGGCCACCCACAGGATGACCGCGAGCCCGATATAGTTGATCCAGTGGAAGCGCTGGATGAGCTGGGCGACGTAATTGGCCGCAAAGCCCATGAACAGGACCGAGAAAGTCAGGCCGATGAACAGCAACGCCGGATTCTCGCGCGCGATCGAGGCCACCAGCAGCACATTGTCGAGGCTCATGCTGAGATCGGCGATGGTGATCTGGATCGCCGCCTGGAGGAAAGTCTTCGTTCGCGGCGGCCCCTCGACCTCGGCCGTCAGCTCATCGTCGGCAATGACCGTCGCCCGTGGATGGAGCTCGCGCCACATGTTGTAGGCGACCCACAGCAGCAGCAGGCCGCCAGCGAAGACCAGGCCAGTGACCTTGAGCAGCTGGGTGGCGAGGACCGCGAAAATGATCAGGAACACCAGCGCCAAGCCGACGCCGAGCATCAGCACCTTGCGCCGGTCGCGCGCCGGGAGGCCCGACGCCAGCGACCCCATGATGACGACATTGTCGCCAGCCATGGTCAGGTCGCCGATGATGATCTGCCCGAGCTTGGCCATGCCGCTGGCCGTCAGCACGGCCGAGAAGTTCATGACGGGAAGCCCGGGCATATCGAGTGAACGCGCTTACTGGTTCATCGAAGCGAAGAAGTCTTCGTTCGACTTTGCGTCCTTCATCTTGTCGAGCAGGAACTGCATCGCGTCGACCGTGCCCATCTGCATCAGGATCCGGCGCAGCACCCACATCTTGGTGAGCGTACCCTGTTCGACCAGCAGCTCTTCCTTGCGGGTGCCGGACTTGCCGACATCCAGTGCCGGGAAGATGCGCTTGTCGGCGACCTTGCGGTCGAGGACGATTTCGCTGTTACCGGTGCCCTTGAACTCTTCGAAGATGACTTCGTCCATCTTCGACCCGGTATCGATCAGCGCGGTGGCAATGATCGACAGCGACCCGCCTTCCTCGATGTTGCGCGCGGCGCCGAAGAAGCGCTTCGGGCGCTGCAGCGCATTGGCATCGACACCGCCGGTCAGCACCTTGCCCGAGCTCGGCACGACCGTGTTGTAGGCGCGGCCGAGGCGAGTAATCGAATCGAGCAGGATCACGACGTCCTTCTTGTGCTCGACCAGGCGCTTGGCCTTCTCGATCACCATCTCGGCGACCTGGACGTGGCGCGAAGCCGGCTCGTCGAACGTCGAGGAAATGACCTCGCCATTCACCGACCGCTGCATGTCCGTCACTTCTTCCGGCCGCTCGTCGACCAGCAGCACGATCAGGAATACCTCGGGATGGTTGTCGGTGATCGCCTTGGCAATATTCTGCAACAGCACGGTCTTGCCGACGCGCGGTGGCGATACGATCAGCGACCGCTGCCCCTTACCCTGCGGCGAAACGATATCGATCACCCGCGCCGACTTGTCCTTGACCGTCGGGTCGAGCGTATCGAGCCTCAACTTCTCGTCGGGATAGAGCGGCGTCAAATTGTCGAAATTGACCCGGTGGCGGACTTGCTCAGGGTCGTCAAAATTGATTGTCGTCACCCGGGTCAAAGCGAAATAGCGCTCGCCTTCCTTGGGCCCGCGGATTTCGCCGTCGACCGTGTCACCGGTGCGCAGGCCAAAACGCCGCACAATCGATGGCGCGACGTAGATGTCGTCCGGACCGGCGAGGTAATTGGCCTCGGCAGACCGGAGAAAGCCGAAGCCGTCATTCAGGACCTCGATCGTTCCCGATCCCATAATCTCCACGCCGTTTTCGGCCTGGACCTTGAGAATCGAGAACATCAGGTCTTGCTTGCGCATCGTCGATGCGCCCTCGACACCCATCTCCTCGGCCTTCGCGACCAGCTCGGCGGGTGTGTTTTTCTTTAAGTCTTTCAAATGCATGTTTTATTCTTTTCTTGGGGAGTTGGGGCTCGAGCGTCAGTTCAGATCGACAAAGCCGAAAGCGGCAGGACGCCGCTCTTGAGGGAGGTTCGGCTGCCGGCGAGAAAGGAGAACTGGCCGGATAGCCGCTGGCGATTCAGGTATGTCTGAGGCCCGCCTCTGTCAATCGGCAGCTGCACCGGTTCGCGCCGGACCGTTCGGAAAACACTGGTTACTGCCCGGAATTGTGCTCTTGTCTACGGGCGAATGTTGAAAGATAGTCGTTCGCGACAATGGGGGACATAGTCATGTTTAATAATGGGTTTGGCGTCGGGCAGATTATCGGCCTGTTGATTGCCGCTGCAATCGGCTTCTGGGTCTACAAGGATGCCGAGACGCGCGGGATGAACGGGATCCTGTGGGGGATCCTGACCTTCCTGTTCTGCATCATCGCGCTGCCGGTCTATCTGATCATCCGCAAGCCGCAGGGTGGTGGAGCGATTTAGTCCGCCGATCAGTGCCCGGCTATTGCTGCTGGGCATTCTGATTGCCTTTGCCGGACTCAGTCACAATCCCATCGTCCGGCTTGAGGCGGTGCTCGGCTTGTCGCCGTCGCCGCTCGAGCGGTTGTTTGGCATTCGCGGCTTTTTCAGCGGGATGACCGAAGCGGCCTATCGCCTGGTGCGGCTCGACCCGCTGGGCGCGGCGCGAGCCAACATCCTGGTCTTTCCATTCCTCGCGGCGGTTGCGATTGCGCTGCTGCTGTGGCGCCGGCCCCGGCTGCAGACTCGCCAGCAGGAACTGGCCGTGCTCGGCATCGCGCTGCTCGGCACCGTCATCAATAACATAATGCCGGCGGTACTGGCTTAAAAGGGCCGCACAATCACCAGTACGACGATGATTGCCGCCGCGATGCCGGGGATTTCGTTGATAATCCGCACCGCCTTGCCCGACAGCGGGCGCTGACCGTTGGCGAGCTTGCGCCCGTAGCTGCCGAGCCAACCCTGATAGGCGCTGAGGCCGATCACCATGGCGAACTTGGCCATGAACCACCCCTGGCGGAACGCGTCGATATCGAAGGCCAGCATCAGGCCGAGGATCCACACCAGGGCCATCGCCGGGTTAAGGATGAT
>Ga0068860_100005161_pt1 | contig 13272 bp, 15 predicted proteins | sample KBSSwiS32_FD_66597 | JGI IMG/M metagenome (GOLD analysis project Ga0068860, IMG submission 66597) | Switchgrass rhizosphere microbial communities from Kellogg Biological Station, Michigan, USA - KBS Switchgrass S3-2 | ecosystem: Host-associated > Plants > Roots > Rhizosphere > Soil ... | reverse complement strand
TGCTACTGAACAACGCCGGCCTCGCCCCGCCGACCGACCCCTTGCCCGACACCGACTGGGACCGTGTCGAGCGGGTCATCGACACCAACATCACGGGCCTGGTCGCGCTGACTCGCGCGCTCCTGCCCAAGCTGATCGAGCGCAAAGGCCACATCATCAACCTGTCCTCGGTCGCCGCGACTTACCCGTACAAAGGCGGCGCGGTTTATGCGGGCACCAAGGCGTTTGTGCGCCAATTTTCGCTCGATTTACGCTGCGATCTCGCCGGAACGGGGGTGCGCGTAACGTCTGTGGAACCCGGGATGGCCGAAACCGAATTCACCATCGTCCGCACCGGCGGCGACAAGGAGGCGTCGGACAAGCTCTATGGAGGGATGAACCCGATGACCTCGGAGGACTTGGCTGACCTGTTCTGGTGGCTCGCATCTCTGCCGGCGCATCTCAACATCAACACCATCGAACTGATGCCCGTCACGCAGAGCTGGGCCGGCTTCGCCGTTCACCGCGAGGGTTGACCCGATCGGCCGAGGGGTGTTGAGGCGCGCACCATGAGCATCGACCAGCGCCTCGCCGAACTTGGCATCACCCTTCCCCAGCCCGCCGCCCCCGTCGCGGCCTATGTCCCGGCCGTCGAGCTTGGCGGCCTGCTCCACATCTCGGGTCAGATCAGTTTCGCCGAGGACGGCAGCCTGATCAAAGGCCGGCTAGGCGAAGACGTCGACCTCGACGCTGGCATGGCCGCCGCGCGCCGCTGTGGAATCATGCTGCTCGCTCAGATGAAAGCCGCGCTCCGCTCACTCGACCGAGTCGAGAAGGTCGTGAAGCTCGGCGTCTTTGTGAACAGTGATCCCGCCTTCACCGACCAGCCCAAGGTCGCCAATGGCGCGTCGGAGCTGATGCAGGACGTGTTCGGCGAAGCCGGCCGCCATGCCCGCAGCGCGGTGGGGGTTGCGGTGCTGCCGCTGGGAGTCGCTGTCGAAGTGGATGCGATCGTCGCGGTCCGCTCCTGACCCGCTCGATCCCGGGCCGGCGGGCTTCGCGCACCGCGGGCTGCACAACGGCTCCGAATTTCCGGAGAACAGCCTGATCGCTTTTGCCGCCGCGCTCGAAAAAGGCGCGGGCATCGAGTGCGACCTGCGCCTCACCAAGGACAATGAAATCGTGGTGTTCCACGACGCCGATGCGCGGCGGATGTGCGCTAGTCCGCTGAAGATCGGAGCGTCGACCGCCGAAGAGCTCAGCCGCCTGAAGGTCGGCGAGCATCCGATCCCGACGCTGACCAGCTTGCTTACGCTCGTTGCTGGCCGAGTCCCGCTGCTGCTCGAGATAAAGGTCGAGAGCAATATCTGGCGTTGGATCCGGCCGCTTCGTGACACGCTCTACGATTATGGCGGTGCGGTCGGGATCATGAGCTTCGATCCCAGGATCCCACGAGCGGTTCGGACCAATATGCCGGAGATGCGACGTGGTCTCGTCATTCGCGACGGCCTCTCGCCGTGGCGGCGTAACCTGGCCATCTGGCATGCGAGCCCCCAATTTCTCGCCGTGGACAAGAAGGCTCTCACCAATCGCTGGGTCGCGCAGGCGCGGAGCGTCATTCCGATTTACAGCTGGACGATCCGAACGCCGGACGAGCGCGCGCAAGCGGAGGTTCAGGCCGACGCCCTCATCTGGGAAGCCGATGGCGGACCGCGAAACTGAATTCGTCGCCAAGATTGCCTCAGGCGTCAGCGGGCTCAACGCGACCGCGTGGGACCGGCTGACCGATGGCGGAGACCCGTTCGTCACCCATGCCTTCCTGTCGGCGCTCGAAGAATCGGGGAGTGTCGGTTCGGACAGCGGCTGGATACCGGCTTCGATCCTGGTCGAAGACGATGCGTCGCACCTGCTCGCTGCCGCGCCCGCCTATCTGAAGTCGCACAGCCAAGGCGAATATGTGTTCGACCATGGCTGGGCCGAGGCGTGGGAGCGGGCGGGCGGCGCTTACTACCCGAAGCTTCAGGTCGCCGTGCCGTTCACGCCGGTGCCGGGACCGCGGCTGCTCGGGTCGCGACCGCAGCATTTGCTAGCTGCGATCGAGTCAGTGACCGTGCAGAACGAGCTGTCGTCAGCGCATATTACCTTCGCCGACGAGCCCGCCGCTGCAGAAGCCGATCGGCGTGGCTGGCTGACTCGTCACGGCATTCAGTATCATTGGTTCAATCGCGATTATTCCAGCTTCGACGAGTTCCTCGGCGCGCTTCGCAGCTCCAAACGCAAGGCGATCCGCAAGGAACGCGCTGGGGCTCGCCAGGGCCTCGATTTCGTCGCGCTGCGTGGGGCCGAAATCGGGCCCCACGACTGGGATGCGATGTGGGCCTTCTACCAGGACACCGGCTCGCGGAAGTGGGGCCACCCGTACCTGACCCGCGAGTTCTTCGATATCGTCGGAGAGAAGCTCGGCGAGAAATTGCTGCTGCTCCTCGCGCTTCGCGATGGCCGGCCGATCGCCGGCGCGCTCAATCTGATCGGGTGGGACACGCTCTATGGCCGCTACTGGGGCTGTATCGAGGAGGTCGAGTTCCTCCACTTCGAGCTCTGCTATTACCAGGCGCTCGAGTGGGCGATCGAGCATGGTCTGAAGTCAGTCCAGGCCGGAGCCCAGGGCGAGCACAAGCTTGCGCGCGGCTATGAGCCGGTGGTCACCAAGTCGGTGCACTTCATCCCGAACCCAAACTTCAGGAAGGCAGTCGCTGACTTCCTCGAAGCCGAGCGAGCCGGCGTCGAGCAGGAGATCCGCTGGCTGCGGAACTCGCTGCCCTACCGTTTCTCTTCTCCGGCATAGATCGCGACCTTTCGCGAAGCAGCGTCGGCGATGCCGCGATACATGGCCGGAGTCGTGAAGCCCCACGCCGCTTCGCCATCGGGCGCGACTGCGATCAACCCGCCGGTGCCACCCAGCTCGCCAATGTCTGCTAGGACTCCGTCGAGCGCCGCCTGAAGCGATTCGCCGCCGAGCCGGACCCGCTCCGCCAGCTGGTGAGCGGCCACCGCGCGAATGAAATATTCCCCCGAGCCCGTCGCCGAAATCGCCGCGGCCCGGTCGTCGGCATACGTCCCGGCGCCGATCAAAGGCGAATCGCCAATCCGGCCCCAGCGCTTGGCGGTCAGCCCGCCGGTTGAGGTTGCCGCAGCAACATGGCCTTCGGTGTCGACCGCGACTGCGCCGACCGTGCCGTACTTCACGTCGGCGTCGAACCCGCCGCTCTCAAGCAATTCATCGAGCTGGCGCCGCCGCTCGCTGGTGACGAACCAGTCGTTTTCGACCTGCTCAAGCCCGGCATCGCGAGCGAACTGGTCGGCACCCTTGCCTGAAAGGAAGACGTGGGGCCCCTCCTCCATCAGCCGCCGGGCGAGGCTGATTGGAGTGCGCGTCGTTCGCAGCCCGGCGACGGCGCCCGCGCGACGGTCGCGGCCATCCATGATCGCAGCATCCAGCTCGATCACGCCCTCGCTGGTCAGCACGCTCCCGCGGCCGGCATTGAAGCAGGGATCGTCCTCGAGGACGCGAACGCTCGCTTCTGCTGCATCCAGCGCCGAGCCGCCTTTCACGAGGATCGCGGCACCCGCTTCGAGCGCGCTCCCAAGCCCTTCTCGCGCCTTCTCATGATGATCGGGATCGCCATTCTTCGGGCGCATCGAACCTGCACCGCCGTGAATTACCAGTCGCCAACTCGTCGTCATTTCGGCGCCTTAGCCGCACGACCTTTCCGATTCCAGTTGACGAAGCAGCTGTTGGCATATTATTATGATATCAAATTAATGGAGGCAGAAGTGTCCGACGATAAAGTCATTGCCTTGACTGCGACCAGCGAGCGGCCGGTATCTACGGCGAGCGGCTATGCGATGCTGGTTATATTGCTGCTGACGGTGCTCGCAGACGCCTACGCGATCAGCACCTTGCCGATCGGGCCCGAGGTGTGGCCGAACGTCACGATCCTCATCGTCGCGACCTTCGTCTTCATCCTGGTGATGCCAGGCTTTTACATGCTCCAGCCCAACCAGGCGGTCGCAATCACCCTGTTTGGAGAATATCGCGGTACCGACCGCAACACTGGCCTCAGGTGGACCTGGCCGTGGATGTCCAAGAAGAAGATCTCGGTCCGCGCCAACAACTTCATTTCCGACAAGATCAAGGTCAACGACCTGCGCGGCAACCCGATCGACATCGCCGCCCAGATCATGTGGCGCGTGGTCGACACCGCGCAGGCCCTGTTCGACGTCGACGATTACAAGCAATTCGTCCGAGTCCAGGTCGAGGCGGCGATCCGAACCATCGGCTCGCGCTATCCCTATGACGACTTCACCCACCAGGAGGTGACGCTTCGGGGCAATCACGACCAGGTCGGGCAGGAGCTCCGCAGCGAGCTGCAGGCGCGGCTCAATGTCGCCGGAATCGCAATCGATGAGTGTGGCTTCACCTACCTCGCCTATGCAACCGAGATCGCCAGCGCGATGCTCCGCCGCCAGCAGGCGCAGGCGGTGGTCGCGGCTCGCCAGACCCTGGTCGAGGGCGCAGTAGGGATGGTCGAGATGGCGCTTGCGTCACTGTCAGAGAAGAAGGTGGTCGAGCTAGACGACGAGCGGCGCGCGGCCATGGTCTCGAACCTGATGGTCGTGCTGTGCGGCGAGCGCGACACGCAGCCTGTGGTGAACACCGGCACGCTTTACACCTGAGTCTGTCCGATGGGCGGCGAGCGCAAAGCCTATCCGCTACGCGTCGACCCTGCCTTGTGGGCAGCGGTCGAGCGCTGCGCCGCCGCTGACCTGAGGAGCGTCAATGCTCAGGTTGAATGCCTCATCCGTGAGGCGCTCGTAGCGCGCGGACTGAAGCTCAAGGCACCGGCGCCGCGCAAGCGCGGTCGCCCACCCAAAGGAGACGCCTCATGAGTGACGACCGCCCAGAATGGTTCGCTCCGAAGCGCTACGGTTACGGCTCGGGTCTGCCGATTACTTGGCAAGGTTGGGCCGTCATTGCCGGATTCATGGCCATCACGATCGCTGACTTGCTCTCCTACGCGACGCAACCTGTGGTGCTGTTCGCGATCCTTATCCCAGCGACCGTGGCTTTGACGGTTGTCACCGCCCGAACCACGCGCGGCGGCTGGCGCTGGCGGTGGGGCGAGGACGACTAGATCGAGAGCTCCCGCTGCTGGTTCAGCAGGCACCATTCATCGAGGTCGCCGAGCATTACCCGCGTCGCTTCCTCGAACAGGTCGGCAGAGCGCAACAGGTTCGGTTCCTTGCGCAGCTCGGTATCGATAGCCTTCAATTGGCGCGAGGTGGATTGCGAGCGCACCGCCGTCGCCCCGAAGTCACCCTGGTAGCGGATGCCAAAGATGGCGGTTCCAAGCGCCGGGAATCCGGCCGACACCAACGTGAACCAGTTGCCCATCGTGTTCACATATCTGCCGCCGATCGCCATTCCGATGAGGGTCGCGACGGACACAATCAAGGTCGCGAAGAACAGGGTCGTGCCGACCTTGTCGAGGCGATGGTCGAGCATATCGATGCTGTGAGCGGTCCGTTCGTGATAGCCGACCTGAGGCCCGATTTCGTGGTCTGCGATCGCGACTGCGAGGTCGGCGGCGCGCTCAGGCGTAATCTTCGCGATCGGTGACCGAAGCGCTCGCCAGGTTGCAAGCGCATACCAGTCGACCCATCGCTCCGGAACTGGATAGGTCCGGGTCCCCGGCGGATCAGGCGCGGCGATGCCGAGAATCTTCAGGCTCCGCATGGCGCGAAGGCGCTCGGCCAATTGGCGATAATCGAGCCAACGTCGATGCCATTCCTCCTTTGTCCCCCGGGTGGTGTTGTGAATGATTGCCATGGTGATGAAAAGCTCGAGGCCGGCCAACCAGAACTTGTGCGCCGGCGCCATGAATCCGCTGAGGCCCAGGCAAACGGCGAAGCCGCCGAGCACGAAATTGAAAATGTGGCCACTGCGGTAAGTCTGCGCAAAACGCGTCGCGAGGCGATCGGCCCAGCTGTAGGCCTGCTCGAGCTTTTCGAGCGGGGCCTGGATGTCGAACTTGTCGACGCAGTCGGCGCGATACTCGCGCCATTCGTCCGCGATCTCCGCTTCGCAGACCTTCTCGATGAAGCGCTGGAAGCTGAACTTCTTCACCCGGAATACCCACAGCAGCAGCGGGTATTCGATGCGCCAGCGGATCTTGCCGTGCTTTTCCGCGATGAACTGCGCGAGATACTTGCGCTCCTGATCGCCGCGCGGGGGGATCATCAATGCGCCGAGAACCTGCTCGACGTGCTCGCGGTCAAGCGATCGCTCCGCCATCGGATCGACGCCTTGCGTATCGACGACCGGGTCGAAGGCTGCCCATAATAGTCGCGGCTCGCTCACTGGGTCGGGCGGAATATGGATGACCGGCGTACCACGCTCAATCGCCGTCTGGACGACATCCCCGGTCCCGCCGGGCCCGCGGGCCTTTTGCCCGTCCCATACCGCAATCAAAATATCGCAATGCGCGACCGTGGCGCGGCCGACCATGACATAACCGTCAAGCCGGTCGTCGAGTTCGCCCGGAAGCTCGAGCACGCGCTCACTGCGCCCCAAGAGAGCGTCGAAATCGCCGAGATCCCCGTTCTCGACCAAGGTCTCCCGATACTCGCTTCGCTGGAACGGCAGGATTGCGGACAGCGAATAGCCGAGATCGAGCGCCGCCTGAGCCGCGATCTGGTCGGCGCCGCCGGCAAGAGCAGTGACGAAGTCGAAGCGCGGCGCGTGGCTCCCGAACAGCGCCGCTTCACGAGAATGAATCGATCGCGCCGATTCGGTGACCACCTGCAGCGCCGCCGATAGCCGCCTGCGCAACACGTCTCCGTCGTCGCCGGCCAGCGCCTCGAGGCGATGGCCGGTAATCCCGACTGTGAGCACGAACGGCAACTGGGGCGGTCCCGCCGCGCCGTCTCCTGCGCGCGATTCGCCCGCGGAATTCACTTCCTCATTGGACAAAGCACCTCGCGCTACATCCATTTATGCCGGCTGCCCGCTCATGCCCTGGAAGGCCCGGTAGAGACCGAATCCGACGACCGCGCCAACCAAGGCGCCGATTCCAGCGGACATGGTCGTCATGGTCGGCATCGCGAGCGTCACGGCTAAATAGCCAACGATCCCACCAACTACCGCCGACGCGATTTCGCCGCCGCCGATACCGCCTCGTGTGTTGCCGTTCTGGTTGCTGCCGATAGGATCGAGGCCCACGTAGTTCGCTCCATTGTCTCGCGTGACTCGAAGGGTGTAGCCGAAGTCCTGCTTCGTTTCATTCTTGTTCAGGACCTTAAGGGTCATGCCGCCATTGGTAATTTCCTGCGCTGTGAATTGGCCCCACTGCCCTGACGCGGTCGGGCACGTGGCCTGCGATGTCGACCACAACGCCTTCGTCGGGTCACTTCCCCACGTGTAGACGTTGTCCGGGTCATCTAACTCGAAGCTAATCATGAAACCGTCCTTCTTGCCCTTCTCGAACTTCAAATAGCCCTGGCTCGTCTTCGGCAGCGACGTTTCGAGAGTGAAAGGCGGAGTGCTGCTCAGGTCCAGATGAACGATGACGGTAACGTCCGTCGTTTTCAGATTTGCCACGATTATTCTCCCCCAGGGGTTCTACTCAGTGCCTCGATAATGAAGTGCCGCAAGTCTTGCGCCCAACGGCTGGGCGTCTCTGTTCCGACCGAGCCGACGAAGAAGTTGGAATCTCTCGTTGAGCTCCCACGGGCGTTCGACGGTGTTGGCCGGTAGTTCGTTCAAACCGGTGAGCCAGGACGAAGTCGCTCCCGCGTGGTCCCCAGCACGAGCCTTCGCGTCGCCGAGCAGGCGCTGGTAGGACGCGAGCGCATAGGCATCGCTGATCGCGTCGCCGCTGTTGAGGTTCCGACCGCGGACCACGGCGCGCTCGGCAAGGTCGACCGGATTTCCGGCGTCCTTGCCCGCAAGCGCGAGCCGGGCCTTGAGCGCCAAGCATTCCGATTGCGCGAACCGCCACCGATAGGGTGTTTGATCTTTCGCCAGCAGCTGGCTGGCCAGCGTGCAACCGCTGTTCATTTCCGCGACGGAGTCGCCGCTATTGGACGCGAGCAAGACCTTGCCGAGCTCCAGGTGGGCGGCCGCTGCGAGGGTTCTTGCGACGGCATTCTGGGGATCCACGGCGATCAGCTTGCCCGCCTTGGCAATGGCCGCGCGCAACTCGTTTTCCGCCGGTCCTGCCTGACCCCGGGACTCGAACAGCATCGCCAGCGCCTGATGCGCGGGGATTGCTCTCAGGGCATAGTCAACGTCATCGGAGGAAGCCTCGAGCCGGGCCAGCAACGCAATCTGCTGCTGGCGAAGAGTAATGGCCTCGTCGGTCTGGCCTTCGGCGCGCTTCGCATCGGCAAGCCACGCGAGAGCTTCGGCCAACGACTTTTGATAGGTGCCGTTGCTGGGGTCGATGGAGGCCAGCGGCTGGATCGTCGCAAGAGCCTGTACGAATGCCCGATCCGCCTCCGGCAGCCGCCGCTGCTGATAATAGACGATGCCGAGATTCGCCTCGGCATACTGCGTTTCCATCTTCCAGCGGAGGTTGTCGGGTTGGAGCGCGCCCATCCGGTCGGCGAGTTGCTTGTATTTTGAATAGGCTGCCTCGGCGGCGCCCAGCTGGCCGCGAAAACGCGAGATCTCGCCGATCCAGAAGACATTCTGAGCATGATCGTACAGCCGCTGCGGATCGTCGGGCTTGCGGCGAACCGCTTCTCCGGTGCCGGCCTGCGCCTCTTGGTAAAGCTTCAGCGCCGAAACCTGGTTGCCTCTGGCGTATGCGACCTGCGCGGTGATGCTCAGTGCGCGCGACCGCTGTAGGAGCGCTGCATCGGAAAGGTCGGCTGTGTCCTGCTTCTGGTAGTAAGCAAGCACCCGCGAGGCGACGCCGTCGAGTGCGTCGAGCTTGCCGATCGGCTCCAATTTATCCTTGAGGTCGCCGACCATGTAGGCAACCAGGCCCTCGGCTTCCCGCCGCTGGTCGCGCGCCGCATCGCGCGCCTGGATCGCGGCGAAGGCGAGGCCACTGGTGATGGCCATTCCGGCGATCGACGCGGCAGCCAGCCACGCCAGCCGCTGATGCCGACGCCGTGTCTCTCGCTGAACCAATTCGTCCAGCCCGACGCCGATCATACCCGCGATCAGCTTGAGGAAGCCGATCCGGCGGATTTCACCGCCCCCGCGCAGGTCCGCAGCCAGCGGCTCTGCGCGCTTGGCTGTCGGCCGGCCGCGCCGGTCGTACTCGTACCGCAAAGCCGGCGGGAAGCATTCCTCGTCCTCACGGCCCTCAATGTCGCACGAGAATGGTTCGCCGTCGGCGATCGCGGCCAGGATATTCTCGTCGGGCCGCGCTCGCTTAAATTCCTCGATCTCGGCGTTGGTCCAGTGCGACGTCGCCGCGTGAGGCGAGCACAGGACGATCAGATATTGCGACGATTCCAGTGCATCGCGGATCTCCTCGCCGAGATCGGCTGCTGCCGCGAGCTCCTGCTCGTCACGAAAGACCGGCGTGAGGCGCTTCGGAATAACGCCGTTGTCCGTGAGGCGCCCGACCAGCGCCCGAGGCACCCGGAACTTCTCGATTTCCTTGTGCAGCCAGTCGGCAAGTTCCTTGTCGCGGTGGCTGTAGCTGAGGAATGCGTAGTAGCGGGAATGACGGCGGCGAATGCGGCGCACCTCGGACGCGCCGGCTTTGCGCGACCGCCCTCTGACCGGCAATCGGGTGAGCTTGCCCATAGCCGCCCCCTTGGCCTCCCGTTAAGCCCGTTAACACAAAGGGATATGAGTCGCGATTGTCTTTGGATAGGCGCTTCGCGCCTTCTCCCGGCGGCCCGCCGCGCCTATATGCAGGCCGATGTCATCCATTCGTCCCTGGCGCGATATCGATCGGCGCAAGTCGCGGCAGATCATGATCGGCTCCGTCCCTGTCGGCGGAGACGCGCCGATCTCCGTGCAGACGATGACCAACACGCCGACCGAGGACGCCAAGGCGACGATCGACCAGATCCGCCGCTGCGAGGACGCTGGCGCTGACATCATCCGGGTCTCGTGTCCAACCGCGGACGCGACGACGGCGCTGAAGGAAATTGTTCGCGCGGCCCACATTCCGATCGTTGCCGACATCCACTTTCACTATAAGCGCGCGCTCGAAGCAGCCGAGGCCGGCGCCGCGTGCCTGCGCATCAATCCGGGCAATATCGGCTCGGAAGAGCGCGTTCGCGAAGTCATCGCTGCGGCGCGGGCCAACGGCTGCGCGATCCGCATTGGCGTCAACGCGGGCAGCCTCGAAAAGGACTTGCTCGAAAAGTACGGCGAGCCCTGCCCAGAGGCTCTGGTCGAAAGCGCGCTCGACCATATCCGGATTCTCGAGAATCACGACTTCCACGAATATAAGGTGGCGGTGAAGGCGTCGGACGTGTTCCTCGCGGTCGCTGCCTACCAGCAGCTGGCAGGCCAGGTCGATTGTCCATTGCATCTTGGCGTTACCGAGGCCGGCGGCCTGATCGGTGGAACGGTCAAATCCGCGCTCGGCATTGGTTCGCTGCTGTGGGCCGGGATCGGCGATACGATCCGCGTGTCACTCTCTGCGGAGCCCGAGGAAGAAGTTCGTGTCGGTTACGAGATTTTGAAAAGTCTCGGCATCCGCAGCCGCGGGGTTCGGGTCGTTTCCTGCCCGAGCTGTGCCCGCCAGGGCTTCGACGTGATCCGCACCGTCGAGGCGCTCGAGGCTCGGCTCCAGCACATCAAGACCCCGATGTCGCTCAGCGTGCTCGGCTGCGTTGTCAACGGCCCTGGCGAAGCGCGCGAGACCGACATCGGCATCACAGGCGGCGGCCAGGGCAAGCACATGGTCTATCTGTCGGGCGTCACCGACCACCATGTGCAGGACGCGGACATGATCGACCATATCGTGAAACTGGTCGAAGCGAAGGCTGCACAGATCGAAGGCGCCTCGCATCCTGAACCGACCCTCGACGCCGCCGAATGACGCCCCCAAGTCCGCACACGGCGCCGTTGCCACTGGCGTGTCGGCGACCGGCGCGAAATCGATCGCAGCCGCTGCCGCTGGTGCGCTCGCCATGGGCGCGATGGCGATTGGTGCGGTCGCGATCGGCCGCCTGTTCATCGCCCGCGCGCGCATCCGCAAACTCCGCATCGATGAGCTGGAGATCGGCCGCATCACCGCCCTCAAGGACGCCGCGTCCGCTGACGATTAGGGCTTTAGGGATTCCTCAACCTTGCCGGCGCAGATTGGCGCCATGGGCAAGCTGCTCATCATCCTGTTCCTCGGTGGCGCGATCGCCAACTCGCTGGCCCACGCCAACGCCCAGCCGCCGCTGCTGATCGACTCTCCCGCCAGTCATTAATCCCCGCTAAGCCCGGCGCGTGAATCGCGTCGCCCAGCATCCGGTTCAGGCCTTTGCCGCCGCGCTCGCTGCGGTCGCGGTACTGTCGATCATGGATGCTGTGATGAAGCATCTCGTGCTGGCGATCGGCTTGTTCGCGGTCAGCCTCTGGCGCGCGGTCGCCAACCTGTTCTTCAGCTCGGCCCTATATCTCCCGCGTCGGCGGCAATGGCCCAGCCGCAAGACGTTCTGGATCCATGTCATCCGCGGCGTGGACGTGATGGTCATGGCAGCCCTCTTCTTCTGGGGCATCGCCCGCGTTCCCCTCGCCCAGGCCCTCGCGCTGACCTTCATTGCTCCTCTCATCGCCATGCTGCTCGCTCCGCTGTTCCTCAAAGAGCGGCTCAACGCGCGGTTGGTCGGCGGCGCGATCGCGGCGTTCGCGGGAGTCCTGGTGATCGTCGTCGGACAGGCGCGCGCGGAGGTTCGTCCAGACGTCCTGCTCGGCATCGCGGCGATCATCGGCTCGGCGATCTGCTATTCCGGCAATATATTGATGATGCGCTGGCAGGCGCTCGCCGCAAAGCCGCTCGAGATCAACTTCTTCCAGGCGATCGTCGTCCTGGTTCTATGGCTCGCGGTCATTCCGATCGCCGGCATTCCGGCTTGGCCGCATGGACAAATCGGATGGGTTTTGCTCGCCTCGATCCTGTCGACGACGGGCGGATTGTTGTTTGCCTGGGCCTATGCCCGTGGGGAAGCGAGTTACCTCGCCGTGACCGAATATAGCGGCTTCATCTGGGCCTCGATTTGCGGCTGGGTCGCGTTCAGCGAGCAGGTCTCGCTCTACACCCTCTCGGGCGCGGTGCTGATCGTCGGCGGCTGTCTGATCGGGGCCCGCGGAAAAGTCACCGAGCCGCCCGAGATGGACTATACCTAGCTGCTCGATCCAAGCACGTTGATGGTGAAGGCGAGCACGCCGATGTTGAAGGCGAAGGCCGCGAGGCAATGCACGGTCACCACCTTGCGGATGTGCTGGCTGGTGATCTGAACGTCGGACGTTGCGAACGCCATTCCACAGGTGAAAGCGAAATAGACGAAGTCCCAATAGACCGGGATCTTGGTTCCCGGAAATTCGAGGCCGAGGCACCCACGCTCCGGATGTCGGTACGCGAGATGGGCGTAGTGCAGCGCGTAAATGGTGTTGCTGAACAGCCAGGCGAGCGCGAGCGTCGTGATGATCAGAGTCTTGGTGAACGGCTGCGGATTGTGGCCAATGGCTTCCGCGGCGATGGCGACGAACAAAGTCGCGATGACGATGCCGGTGATGCCCAGCAGCACTCGGCGGTGGGCATCGTTGGCCACTGCATGCTTGCGGATGACGGCGGCTTCGGTCGTTCGCAATAGCGGCAGGCATAGGCCCAGGAACAGGATTGCGGCGACGTCGAACGCCGCCATCGCGCCGAGGGCCCAGCGGTGGAACAGGCTCACGAAAATCGGCGACGCGACGACCAACGCCGCGATGAATGCGAGGAAGCGCGGCGGTGCGATCCTGTTGCCGATGGTCCGTGGGTTCGCCATGGGGGGAAGCGTAACGAACGCGTCTTTATCGTCCAGTGAAAGGACGTTCATTTGCCTTGGGTCTGGCTCATTGTTGGCGGGTTCTTCGAGGTCGGGTTCACGACCTCGCTTCGCTTTGTCGACGGCTTTAAGAATCTGCCTTGGACGCTCGCCTTCCTCGTCTCGGTTGCGATCAGCATGGGCCTGCTCGAGGTCGCGTCGCGATCAATCCCGATGGGAACGGCTTATGCCGTCTGGGGCGGGATCGGCGCTGTCGGAACGGTCATTGTCGGCATC
>Ga0068860_100005156_pt1 | contig 13285 bp, 9 predicted proteins | sample KBSSwiS32_FD_66597 | JGI IMG/M metagenome (GOLD analysis project Ga0068860, IMG submission 66597) | Switchgrass rhizosphere microbial communities from Kellogg Biological Station, Michigan, USA - KBS Switchgrass S3-2 | ecosystem: Host-associated > Plants > Roots > Rhizosphere > Soil ... | reverse complement strand
GCGAAGTAGTTGGGGGCGACCTTCTGGGCCAGGCGGCTCTCGCCCACGGAGATCTCCACCGGCTTGAGCCCCAGCTCCGCGCGAAGGCCGTTGAGCAGGAAGGCGAAGCGCGCCGCGTCGTCCTCGGGCGCCCCCGGCCCCGCGCGCAGCGCCGGCCGCGCGTAGCCGTTCGTCCCCTTCCCCTGCGGGAAGACGAGCAGGTCCGTCACCGCCGTCCCCAGGACCTGGTCCTTCGGGAAGGCGAACAGGCTCACCCAGGCGCTCGCGTCGGCGCGGTCGGTGGGGCAGCGGATGGAGAAGCGCGGCAGCATCACCGCCGGGTCCTTCTGGCACTCCGCGAACCCGAGCTGGCCGCGGGTCACCAGCCCCTCCAGCCGCTCGGCCGGCTTGGCCAGCGTCCCGCTCAGCACCACCGACCCGTCGGCCTCCGGCGTGAACGACAGCGGCTGGAGGTCCGTCTGCACCTCGGCCACGGCCACCGTCACCACCACCTTCTTCCCGCTCCGCCCGAACCACACCCCGGCGGCCGCCTGGCCCGGACCGGAGGGGAGCTTTCGCAGCACCTCCAGGAACTGGTCCTTCAGGCGCACCAGGACCTGGTCCTCGGTGACGGCGGGCGACGTCTCGCCCGTGAACGGGAGCACCTCGTGGTGCACCCCCGGCGACCCGCACCGCCCGGCCATGTGCCGCTGCAAGCCCCTGGGGGGCGGCGCTCCCTTGGCGAGGAGGAATCGACCGGCCTCCCGCGCGAGGCACGCCATGTCCGAGGAGACCACCAGCCCGGCGCCCCGCTCGCGCGCGAACGCCACCAACTGGGCGCCGAAGCCGCCCCGGTACTCCGCCGGCACCAGGCCGATCCGCTCGGGGAAGGGCCCGGCCAGGTCCCACTGCTCGACCATGGGGATGTTGATCTCCGGGACCGCCTCCGCCGCCGGCACCGGCTCCAGCGTCTCCAGGGCGGCCCGCGTGGGGAACGGCCCCGGGTCCCGCGGCGGCGCCGGCTTCCGCACCATCCGCACCGGGGCGGCGCAACCGCTCACCAGCGCGCAGACGACCATCCCAGCCGCGAGCGCGGCGCACTTCGAACCCCGGGTCATGAGTCCCCCTCCCGTGGTTCCAGACGCCGACCTCGCCGGATCTTTACCTGGCCGTGGGGGATGGCCTGGCCGCGGCCGGCCGGTGCCCGGTCGCGTTGCGGAGGCGGAGCACGGCTCGGACCGGGAGGTGGTCGGAGCCGGTCGCCGACCCTACGGTGACCTCCATCGGCTGCACGCCGCCGCGCACCATGACGTAGTCGATGCGGACCAGCGCGCCCAGCGGCCCCACCGGCGCCACCGACGGGTTGGGGAACGTCCGCCCGGGCAATAGGAACGAGGTGGAGCCCGCCGCGTCCACGAACTCGGCGCCGATCCGCCGGTAGAGGGGCTCGTAATCCCCGGTGTTGAAGTCTCCGACCACCAGCGCCGGTTCGCGGCCCCCTCCCATGTCCAGGAACGCCTTCACCCGTTCCCACTGCCCCGCCCGCAGCCGCGCGTTGGCCTCCAGCACCTGCAGGCGGGTGGTCAGCGGCGGCGGCATGAAGTGGACGTTGCAAATGGGCGCCGGCCCGGAGGGCAGCTCCAGGCGCGCGCACTGGGCGAAGCCGTTGTGCCCGCGCGGCCTCAGGGTGGCCGGGCTGGTGAGCGGGTAGCGCGAGTAGAGCGCGTACCCCAGCGCCCCCGGATGCGGGTCGAGCAGCGCATACGGGTGGTCCCGGCGCAGCGCCCGCTCCAGCCGGGCCGCCCAGGCCGGGGTCACCTCCTGCAGCGCCACCACGTCCGCGTCCGCCGCCACCAGGGCGTCCACCGTCCGGTCCGGGTCGCCCCCGGTGAAGAGGACGTTGTGGGTGAGGACGGTCAGCTCCAGGGCGTCGCCGGCGGGCACGCGTTGGGGGGAGGCGCGCTCGGCGCGGGAGGCCGCCCACTCGCCGGAGAGGGCGAAGGCGATGCCCAGCGCCGCCAGCGCCAGGGCCGGGTGCCCGCGCATGGCCTTCAGGGCCAGCAGCCCCGAGAGCGCGGTCAGGGGCCAGCGGAAGACCCAGAGGGCGCTTCCGAAGAGCAGCGTCTCGCGGCCCAGCAGACACGCCGCGGCGGCGGCGGCGCACGAGGCGACGCCCAGGATGAGGAGGAGGGGCCGGCGATCCACGATGCGCGGCCGGAGTGCAAGCGCCATGCTGTTCCGTGCTCTCGGGGAACGTTTTCTTCGCTGTGGTGCCGGGCGCCGATCCGAGTAGGGTTGGCCCCCGCCGCGACCTGGGGATTGCCGAGGAGTGACCTTGGGAATGAGCGCCTCCGGAATGGCCGGCACACCGGCCGGCGTGCTGTTCGACCTCGACGGGGTCCTCCTGCGTTCGGAGGAGGTGTGGTTCCGCCTGGTGGAGGAGGCGGGCCGCCGGTTCCGCGGCACGCCCATCACCCGCAAGGAGTTCGGGCCCACCTTCGGCCAGGGCACCGAGGCGGACGTGAGGGGGTTCCGGCTGTCCTGCACCCCGGCCCAGCTGGACCGCTACTACGCGGAGAACTTCCAGCGCTTCGCCGGGGACGTGTGGGTGGACCCGGAGGCGCGGCCCACCCTGGAGGCGCTGGCCAAGCGGAAGGTGCGGCGGGCGGTGGTCACCAACACCACCACCTCGCTCGCCGGGTCGCTCCTCGCCCGCGCCGAGCTGCTGGACCTGGTGGAGATGGTGGCCTGCGCGGACCAGGTCGCCAAGGCCAAGCCCGAGCCGGACGTGCTGCTCCACGCCCTCAAGGGCCTCAACCTCCAGCCCGCGGACGTGTGGATGGTGGGCGACTCCCGGTTCGACCAGATGGCCTCGGAGGCCGCGGGGGTGCGGTACGTGGGGCTGCGGATGGACGGCGCCGCCCGGATCGACTCCTTGTCCCAGCTGTTGGGCCTGCTCAGTCCGGTGCCCTGAGGGCCTCGAGGTGAAGGCGGCAGCCATCGACCGCTACGGCGGCAACGAGCAGGTGAAGGTCCGGGACCTGCCCGCCCCGGTCCCCGGCCCCACCCAGGTGCTGATCGACGTCCACGCCGCCGGGGTGAACCCGGTGGACTTCAAGATCCGCGGCGGGAAGCTGAAGGCGGTCCGGAAGGTGACGTTCCCCTTCATCCTGGGCAACGAGGTCTCCGGCGTGGTGCGCGGCGCCGGGTCGGGCGCGAAGCGGTTCAAGGTGGGCGACGAGGTGTTCGTCCGGCTGTCCAAGCTGGACTGCAGCGGCTTCGCGGAGCAGGCGGTGGTGGACGAGTCGCTCGTGGCGCGGAAGCCGCCGAAGCTCTCGCACGCCGAGGCGGCGGGGCTGCCTTTGGCGGGGCTGACGGCGTGGCAGGCGCTGACGGACTACGCGCACCTGAAGGCGGGGGAGTCGGCGCTCATCCACGCGGGGGCGGGCGGCGTGGGGAGCCTGGCCATCCAGATGGCGAAGCACCTGGGGGCGAAGGTCTTCACCACCGCCAGCGCGAGCAGCCGCCCGCTGGTGGAGTCGCTGGGCGCGGACCGGGTGATCGACTACCGGACCGAGCGCTTCGAGGACGTCGCCCGCGCCGCCGGCGGGATGGACGTGGTGTTCGACACCATGGGCGGGGAGACGCTGAAGCGGAGCTTTTCGGCGGTGAAGCGGGGCGGGCGGGTGGTGTGCATCAACAACCTCCCGGACGCGCCCACCGCTCGGCAGCTGGAGATGAAGGGGCTGTTCGTGGCGGTGCTGGGGCTGATGTCCTGGCCCTGGCTGCGGCGGGCGCGGAAGGCCGGCGCGACGTACCAGTACCTGTTCATGTTGCCCAACGGCGCCCAGCTCCAGCACCTGGCGGACCTGGTGGAGCAGGGGAAGCTGAAGCCGGTGATGGACCGGACGTTCCCGCTCGACCAGGCCGCGGAGGCGCTCGCCTACGTGGAGGCGGGGAAGGCGCACGGCAAGGTGGTCATCACCGTGCGGTGAGGGGTCCGCTGGCGAGCCCTCTCGTCATGAGCTTCGTTGACGCACGGGTTATGTGCGCACATATTATGTGCACGATGAACCTGACCTTGTCCGTGGACGAAGACGTGGTGGAGCGGGCACGGAAGGTGGCCGAGGCCCAGGGGACCAGCCTGAACGCTCTGATTCGCCAGTACCTCAAGGACCTGGCAGGCCGGCAACGGGGAGAGGCCTTGGCGGCCGAGTTCCGGAAACTCTGGGCTGAGGGCCGCGGCAACAGCGGCGGCTGGAAGTTCAATCGCGAAGAGATTTACGAGGAGCGCCTCAACCGGCGCCCGAAGAAGTGAGCACCTTCGTCGACAGCAACATCTTCATCTACGCGGATGACGACGGGGACGCGAAGAAGCAGCGCGTGGCGGCGTTCACCCTCGACGGGCTCATCCAGCGGTCCGAGGTCGTCATCTCGACGCAGGTGCTTCAGGAGTATTTCTCCAGCGCGATTCGCAAGCTTCGGTTCTCCGCCGAAAAGGCGCGCGAGCGGGTCGTGGTGATGTCGATGTTGCCGATGGTTCAGGTCGACCCGGAGATGGTCCTCGCGGCGATCGATCTCCACCGCCTCCGCAAGCTCTCCATGTGGGACGCCCTGATCGTCCGCGCCGCCATCGCCGGCGGTTGCACCCGCCTCCTCACCGAAGATCTCAACCACGGCGAGAGCTTCGACAGCGTGAAGGTCGAGAACCCCTTCCGTTGATGCCCTAGTACGGCACGCCGAACACGGAGCGGGCGGCGGAGAGGGTGGAGCTCTCGGAGCCCCAGACCGCGCGGTTGAGCCCGGCCACGCCCGCGTACTTCAGGTAGTCGGTGGTGTCGTGCAGCGCGGTGGAGCGCTGCAGGCCGGTGCGCTCCGGCGCGAAGAGGATCGGCGTGCCCGGCGAACCGGTGACGCCCAGGCCCGGCGAGGCCTGAGACAGCTGGCGCGGGTCCACGCCGGTGATCGCCGACAGCAGGCCCACGGTGAAGTGGTGCGACGGCAGGTTGCGCGAGCCCGGCACCCGGCGTTCGGTCTCCGCGCGGTCGGACGGCGTGTCCGCCAGCTTCTCCAGCGGCACCCGGCTCATCTGCATCAGCATCTCGTTGGTGACCTGCGGGTTCTTGAGGAGGCCCTCGGTCAGCATGTGCTCCACGGACTCGCCGCCCAGCTTGGTGTCGAACTGACGGGCCCGGTTCACCATCCCCTGGATGGTCCGGCCGACCTCCGTGTCCGGTCCCCCGCGGAACGCCCACGGCACCTGCGGCGCGGCGGCCCGAGGCGTCGCCGGAGCAGCTGGGCGAGGCGCGGCGGCGGCAGCGGCAGGCATCGGCTGGGCGGCGGAGAAGCGAGGAGTAGCGGCGCGAATGACAGGGTTGGACATTGGCAGGATGGCTTACGTGTAGGTTCATGTAATTCTCGACGGCCGGAGCGCGCCGTCGCCCCCGCCAGTGCCAAAGGAATTGCCACGAATTGCGCAACGGGATTCACGGGTTTGAGCATCCGGCTGCACGGTGACCCGGTCGTCCCCTCCCACGCATCTCCCGTACGGGGCTTGCACGGAGAGCGCGTTCCTCCACGGGGGTGGCCCTATGCGTCGATTCGGTCTGCTGGGAGTGCTCCTCGCCGCGCTGCCCGGGGCCGGGTGCCTCATCCCGCCGTCGCCGTTGCTCACCATCCACGCCCAGCTTCGATCCGACTCCGCCACGCCGCCCGCCGCGCCGGTCCGCCTCGCCATGGTCTGGGTCCCGTCCTGGTTCGGCACCGCGGAGGGCCGGCCTCCAGTCGTCAGCGACGTCTCGGAGGTGGCCTACAACGGCGCGCTCCCCCTCGACGTCGTCTTCGAGCTCCACCACCCTCCGCCGGAGGCCGCGATGGTGGACATGGCGGGTTCGGGCGGGAAGGGGAAGGAGGCGTACGGCGTGCTGGTCGCCTTCGAGGACCGGAACGGGAACAGGACGCTGGACCTCGGCACCTCCTCGGCGCCGTCGCCAGACCGGATCATCGGCGTCTCTGAAGGCGACCCTTCCCTCCCGCCGCCGCTGCACCACACCTTCGTCGCGTACTACGACGGCACCCCGGGCCAGGACGACGTCCTGTGGACGTTCCAGCTGAAGACCGGCTACACGCTCTTCGAAGGGCACAGCGACTACGGGTTGCGGCTCGCGCCACAGGGGACGGTCGCCGGCGTGGAGCTGACGAACACGGACGCGCTCCAGATCTACGGCTGCGCGGAGATGGACCAGACCTGGTACCTCCAGGTCGCCTGCGGGATCGACCCGTACGCCGGGGACTACCGCATCTTCGGCGCGGTCAACGAGTGGAAGGAGTCGCTGTTCTGGGTCGAGGACGGCCGCGGCCCGCGGAGCGACGCCACCGTCGTCCTCGATGGGTCGCCCCTCCCCTACGACGCGCAGAGCGGCACGTACGACGGCGCACGGCCGGCCGCGGGGGCCCATACCCTGCAGGTCGATGTCCCCGGCCACCCCACGGAGCTCATCTCCGTGAGCGTCCCGGCGCCGGTCCAACTCACCACCCCGATCCCGGCGACGGTGCCGATGGGCACCAGGCTCACCGTCGCCTGGTCCGACGACCCCGCCATCGAGCTGTACGACGTCCTCATCTACGACCAGGACTCTCGCTACATCTTCCACGAGAACTTCAACGAGAACTCCTTCACCACCGAACCCATCACGCGCGGAGGCAACGTGGCGGTGAGGGTGCTGGGGCTGGGGCCGCTGGCGTTCGGCACCCAGGGCCACTGGGTGAGGGCGGTCAGCCGCGCGGCGGGGACCATCGTCGTCGAGTGACCGGCCGGCTCACCCGGCGGGGGGCGCCTTCACCCGGAAGACGGGGTAGAGGTCGTAGTGCTCGTCCCAGGACGGGTGGCGCCGCTCGAAGAACTCCAGCCGCTCGTCGGCGCTGGCGGCGAACCCCGCGTCCGCCTTCAGCGCCGCGTCGAAGTCGGCGCGGAGCTTGGGGTCGGCGGCGAGCATCTTCCGCGCCTCGGCCTCGATGACGTAGTGCTCCATCCCGTCCTTGCGCTCGAGCCAGGCGTTGAAGAGGCCCCAGGAGAGGAGCGAGTCGGGGCCCAGGGGCTCCAGCAGGTGCGCCACCAGCGTCCGCCCCGGCTGCGAGGCCGGCACGAAGAGCGTCCCCGGCGGGAAGTCCCGCGTGGCGTCCGCCCACGCTCCCTGGAGCTTCGGCAGCGACCGGCCCTCGAAGCTGGACGGCCCGTACTTCACCGAGGTGGCGCGGAACGCGGAGACCTCCACGCCGCGCAACGCCTTCTCCAGCCGGATGAACTTCAACCCGTGCGCGGCCAGCCGCTCCTGGACGGCGCCCGCCACCCCCGCGGGGACGAGGTACCCGGCGGTCGGCCCCAGCGTCACGGTCAGCGTCGGCTTGAGCTCCGTGAACAGCGGCACCTTCCAGACCTGCGGCTTCGTCTGGTCGTAGCGGATCCACGTCGCGCCGCTGATCTCCGACTTCGCCACCACGTACTCGTAGCCCTGGAAGTCGAACGTCCGCGGCGTCCCGCCCACCTCGTACGCCAACTCCACCGGGCCCTCGCCGCGCGCGTCCGCTTCGTCCGCCGCCTTGGCCGCCGCCAGCATCGCCGGCCCGTGCGCGGCCACGTGCTGGAGCGTGAGGAGCACCGCGTCGCGCGTCGCCCTCACCCGCGTCGCGTAGTCCTTCCACGAGTGCGTCTCCACCAGGACGCCGAAGCGGTTCCGGGCCGGCCAGTACGACTGCGAGAAGCGCGGCAGGCCGACGCCGGCCTGGATGCCGGAGGTGGGGTCGTCCTCCTTGACGAACGACGGGTAGAAGTCGACCGGGAGGTGGCCCAGCGCGGTGAGCCCCTTCTGGAGCGCGTCGTTGAACGGCGCGCCCTCGCGGCGGAGCACCTCCCTGCCGGCGCGGAACGGCTCCACCAGCACCGAGACGTCGTGCTGGAACTGCGCCCCGTCGGTGACGTGGAGGTCCTGGTAGACGATGGGGTCGTACCGGTTGAGCAGCGCCAGCATGGCGCGCGTCTCCGGCGCGTCCGCCTTCACGTAGTCGCGGTTGAGGTTGAGGTTCTGCGCGGTGACCCGGTAGCCCATCTGCTCGGGGCCGACCTGGTTGGGGCGGTTGTTGGGGCCGAAGCGCTCGTGGCCGTCGATGTTGAAGACGGGGACGAAGACCAGCGTGACCGCCTGGAGCACGGACTTGCCGCCGTCGGCGCCCGCCTTCCGGTCCAGCAGGTCGCGCAGCAGCCAGAAGCCGGCGTCCTTGCCGTCGATCTCCCCGGCGTGGATGCCGCCCTGCACCAGCACCACCGGCCGGTGCTTCGCCTTCGCCGCCGCGGGCTCCAGCACCCCGTCCAGCGACGCCGCCAGCGCCAGCATCGGGCGGCCCTCCGGCGTGGTGCCGAAGGTGAGGCACTTCACCTTGCCGCGGTAGGCGGACTCGAAGGCGGGGCAGAGCTTCTGGACCTCCTCGTAGCGGCCGGTGACCTTGAAGCCGGACTGCTCCGACACGGTGGTGAGGGGCGCGCCGGCGGACAGCGCGAGGAGGGCGAGGGTCGTCGCGAACATGGGGCGCGGACCCTAGCGCGCCGGACCTGGCAGTGGATGGCAGGTTGTTGCCGGTCTGCACATGCGTTCAGGGCACGGACTTGTTATGGATCCGCGGCATGGAGCTGGCCACCACCGGAACTGATCCGCTCTCCGACTTCCACCCCATCATCCAGCGCTGGTTCCGCACCCGCCTGGGGGACGCGACCGAGCCGCAGAAGCGCGGCTGGCCGCTGGTGCGCCAGGGGCGGGACGTGCTCATCGCCGCGCCCACCGGCTCCGGCAAGACGCTCGCCGCCTTCCTCGCCGCCGTCGACCGGCTGTTCCGGCAGGCGCTGGAGGGGACGCTCAGGGACGAGACCAGCGTGCTGTACGTGTCGCCGCTGAAGGCGCTGGGGAACGACGTGCAGAAGAACCTCCTCAAGCCGCTGGAGGAGATCTACGCGCTGGCCCGCGAGGAGGGGCTGGAGCCCAAGCCCATCCGGGTGATGGTGCGGTCCGGCGACACGCCGGCCAAGGACCGGCAGGGGATGGTGAAGCGCCCGCCGCACATCCTCATCACCACCCCGGAGTCGCTGTACCTCTACCTGACGGCGCAGCGGTCGCGGGAGACCATCAAGCGGGTCCGTTCGGTCATCGTGGACGAGATCCACGCGCTGGCCCGCGACAAGCGCGGCTCCCACTTCTCGCTCTCCATGGAGCGGCTCAAGGCGCTGACCGAGGAGCGGCCGCAGCTGATCGGCCTGTCCGCCACCCAGAAGCCGCTCCCCGCCATCGCCGCGTTCCTCACCGGGACGGAGCCGGCGAAGGACGGCGTGGCGGTGGTGGAGGTGGGGCACCTGCGGCCGTGGGAGATCTCGGTGGAGACGCCGGACGAGGAGCTCTCCGCGGTGGCCACCCACGAGATGTGGGGCCACGTCTACGACCGGCTGGTCCAGCTCGCCGAGCAGTACCGGACCGTCCTCCTCTTCACCAACACCCGCCGCCTGGCGGAGCGGATCGCCCACGACCTGGGCGAAAGGCTGGGGAAGGACAAGGTCTCCGCCCACCACGGCAGCATGTCCAAGACGCTCCGGCTGGCGGCGGAGGAGAAGCTGAAGTCCGGCCAGCTGCGGATGATGGTGGCCACCGCCTCGCTCGAGCTGGGCATCGACATCGGCTCCATCGACGTGGTGGCGCAGGTGGGCTCCTCCCGCTCCATCGCCGTCTGCCTGCAGCGGGTGGGCCGCGCCGGCCACTTCAAGGGCGGCCTCTCCCGCGGCGTCATCTTCGCCCTCACCCGGGACGAGCTGGTGGAGGTGACCGCGCTCACCCGCGCCATCAAGGAGGGCGACCTGGACGCGGTGCGCATCCCCCAGAAGCCGCTGGACATCCTGGCCCAGCAGCTGGTCGCCGCCTGCGCCGCGCAGGACTGGGCGGAGGACGAGCTGTTCGCGCTCTGCCGCCGCGCCTACCCGTACCGGGACCTGACGCGCGAGGAGTTCAACCAGGTGGTGGAGATGCTGGCGGAGGGCGTGGCCACCCAGCGCGGGCGGGTGCGCGCCCACGTGCACCGCGACCGGGTGAACGGGAACGTGAAGGGGCGCAAGGGCGCGCGCATCACCGCGCTCACCAACGGCGGCGCCATCCCGGAGACGTTCAGCTACCCGGTCATCGCCGAGCCGGACGACAAGCAGGTGGGGACGCTGGACGAGGACTTCGCCGTGGAGAGCATGGCGGGGGACATCTTCGTGCTCGGGTCCACCTCCTGGCAGATCCAGAGCGTCCGCGCCGGGCAGGTCCGGGTGGTGGACGCCCACGGCGCGCCGCCCACGGTGCCGTTCTGGGTGGGCGAGGCGCCGTCGCGCACGGACGAGCTGTCGGCCCAGGTGGCCCGGCTGCGCGAGGACGTGGTGCGGGAGGGCGCGGCGGCGGTGGCGGGGCTGGGCTTGCAGGACGCGGCGGTGGACCAGCTCATCCGCTACCTGCGGGCGTCCGCGAACGTGCTGGGCGGGGTCCCGTCGAAGACCACGCTGATCGCCGAGCGCTTCTTCGACGAGGCGGGCGGGATGCAACTGGTCATCCACGCGCCGCTCGGCGGCCGCATCAACCGCGCCTGGGGCCTGGCGCTGCGCAAGTCGTTCTGCCGCACCTTCGACTTCGAGCTGCAGGCGGCGGCGACGGACGACGGCATCGTGCTCTCGCTGGGGGAGCAGCACAGCTTCCCGCTGATGGACATCTTCGCCTTCGTCACCCCCAACTCGGTGGAGCGGGTGCTGACCCAGGCGGTGCTCCAGTCGCCGCTGTTCCCCACCCGGTTCCGCTGGGACGCGCAGCGGGCGCTGGCCCTGCCGCGCTACCGGGGCGGCAAGAAGATCCCCCCGCAGATCCAGCGCGCTCGCGCCGAGGACCTGATGGCGGCGGTGTTCCCCGCCCAGGTGGGCTGCCAGGACAACCACGGGGGCGCGGAGGTGGAGCTGCCGGACCACCCGCTGACCAAGGAGGCGATGTTCGACTGCCTCCACGAGGCGATGGACCTGGACGGGTTGAAGCAGGTGCTCCAGGGCATCAAGGACGGGAGCATCCGGTGCCTGGCGGTGGACCTGCCGGAGCCCTCGCCGCTGTCGCACCAGCTGTTGAACTCCGCGCCGTACACGTACCTGGACGACGCGCCGCTGGAGGAGCGGCGGGCGCGGGCGGTGGCGCTGCGGCGGACGCTCCCGGCGGAGGACGCGGCGTCGTTCGGCGCGCTGGACGCATCCGCCATCGAGCAGGTGGTGGCGGACGCCCAGCCGCTGCTCCGCGACGTGGACGAGCTGCACGACACCATGCTCCAGCTGGTGCTCTTCCCGGAGGCGCAGGCCCCGCGCGAGCTGGCGGAGGGGCTGATCGCCCAGCGGCGAGCGGCGCGGCTGGAGGTGGGCGGGCGGAGGTTCCTCGTCCCGGCCGAACGGGTGCAGCACGCGCGGGCGCTGTTCCCGGGGCTGCCTCTGGAGCCGGCGCTGGAGCCGTTGCCCGGCGACGGGCCGGTGGCGCGCGAGGTGGCGGCGCTGGCGGTGGTGCGCGGGCGGGTGGAGATCGACGGGCCGACCACCACCCGCGAGCTGGCCGAGAAGCTGGGGCTGGCGACGGGCGAGGTGGAGGGCGCGCTGGCGGCGCTGGAGTCGCAGGGGCAGGTCCTGAGGGGCACGTTCCGGCCGAACCGGGAGACCGCGGAGACCGAGTGGTGCGACCGCCGGCTGCTCCAGCGCATCCACCGGCTGACGGTGGGGCGGCTGCGGAAGGAGGTGGAGCCGCTCTCGGCGCAGGACTACATGCGGTTCCTCTTCCGCTGGCACCACTTCGACGAGCCCCTGCGCGGGACCGGCGGGCTGTTGAAGGCCGTCTCCCTGCTGCAGGGCTACGAGGCGCCGGCGGCGGCGTGGGAGGTGTTCCTGCTCCCGCAGCGGATGAAGCAGTACTTCCCGGAGCTCCTGGAGAAGTCGTGCTTCAACGGCGAGGTGGCCTGGGGCCGGCTGACGCTGCGGGCGAAGCCGGTGGCCGCGCCGGGGCCGAAGCGGGGCGTGCCGGCGGAGCCGGTGGAGCCCGGCGCGGGGCCACAGCGGGGGGCCTCGCCCAACCGGAACGCGAACATCACCTTCGTCCGGCGGGAGGAGCTGGACTGGATGCTGGCGGCGGCGCGGCCGGGGGTGGTGCTCTCCGACGGCGGGCTGGCGCTGCCGGAGGACCTCTCGCACGCGGCGCGGGACGTGGCGCAGGTGCTGGAGCGGCGGGGCGCGTCGTTCTTCGCGGACCTGGTGTCGGGGAGCCGGCGGCTGCAGTCGGAGGTGGAGGACGCGCTGTGGGAGCTCCTCGCGCACGGGCTGGTGACGGCGGACGCGCTGGAGAACCTGCGGGTGCTCCAGTCGCCCAAGCGGCGGAAGCGGCAGAAGGCGCTCCGGCGCGGCGGGCCGGGCCGCTGGAGCCTGATGGTCCCCGCCGAGCCGCGGGCGGCCGAGGAGCTCCACGAGCGCACCGCCAAGCTCTTCCTCCAGCGCTACGGCATCGTCTGGCGGGACCTGGTGCTGCGCGAGCCGCTCGCGCCCTCCTGGCGCGAGCTGTCGTTCATCTACCGGCGGATGGAGGCGCGGGGGGAGATCCGCGGCGGGCGGTTCCTCTCCGGCTTCGCGGGCGAGCAGTTCGCGCTCCCGGAGGCGGTGGACATGGCCCGGTCCGTGCGGCGCGCGCCGCTCACCGGCCACACCGTGCACCTGTCCGCGGTGGACCCGCTGAACCTCACCGGCATCGCCACGCCGGGGCCGCGGGTGCCGGCGATGATGGGGAACTTCATCACCTACGTGGACGGGGCGCCGGCGCAGGCCCCGGCCGGGGCGGTGAGCGCGGAGACCTGATGCGGCGCTGGATGGTGGTCTTGCTCGTGCTGGCCGGCGCGGCGCGCGCGGACGACGTCCAGCCGAAGAACGCGAGCGGGGCCCAGGCGCGACAGCTGCAGTTCAAGGTGAAGAAGGTCGTCTCGCTGGAGGCCCACACCGGGCAGCCGTCGTTCTACGGCGACCCGCGGCCGCACCTGCTGGACCGCGGGCGGGCGCTCTACTACGGGCGCGGCGCCGCGTTCGGGCCGGGGCTGGTCTACGTGGTGGAGCTCCCGAAGCTGGAGGAGCACGTCCTGGAGGCGCCCACCGCGGAGTTCTCGCACCAGCACCCGGAGCTGCTGGTCAAACCGGTGGTCGAGGACATGCCCTGCCTCGACCGGACGGACGGGCGGGCGG
>Ga0068860_100005154_pt1 | contig 13291 bp, 13 predicted proteins | sample KBSSwiS32_FD_66597 | JGI IMG/M metagenome (GOLD analysis project Ga0068860, IMG submission 66597) | Switchgrass rhizosphere microbial communities from Kellogg Biological Station, Michigan, USA - KBS Switchgrass S3-2 | ecosystem: Host-associated > Plants > Roots > Rhizosphere > Soil ... | reverse complement strand
CCGCACATGGCCTCGGGGCACTATGTGCGTCCGTCCCTTCTCGAGCGAGTGGTGACGGCGGTTCGTACTCCCGGTGCCAAGGCAAGGGCCCGTCGGGAGGTCGAGATGTGGCGGTGCGACCTCCAGAGTCGCGTCGGCCGCGAGGTATCAGCCTCGAATCGGCAGAAGTATGCGCAGTGGGTTGTCAACCGCGCGGTGCAGCGTCACGTGCCGAACCCTCCCGATGTCCACACCCTGTTGTTCACTACCGGCGAGACGAATGCCCGTCTCCTCGGCCTGCGAGGGCGTTGGACCGATGACGCCATGGGCTGGTCGTCTTATGCCTCCGACCGCTTCGAGATCCACCCCATCTCCTCCGGACCGCCGTACGACCCCTCTGACAGTCAGGCCGGCGAGATATTGAATGACGCGTTGGCCACTGTGGAGGGTCGTCGATGGCCGGATTGATACCAAGCCTGTGGGCTCACGGCTCGCGGCCCGGCATGGCCGGTGGTCTGCGAGCGTTTCTGGCGCCGATTCAGCGCCGGGCCCGAGGCTCGGCCAATGGTCACGCCAGCACCGTCGCGGGCATTCCGGAGGATGCACCTTGGTGGAGCAGTGCCGATGCGGCGAGCCATCGTCGTGCCCTCATCGTGCACGCCGCCGGCTATCCACGGCGTGATCTCGTGATCGATACGGAGTTCGCGCCAGCCCTCGCCGGCTTTGATCCGGCGACTATTCGCGTCGTCGAGCTCGGGGAACGAGCCACAATCATCGATCAAGATGTTCCCCATCAGTTCGATCGCGCGGATGGCGGCCGACTCATCTTTGTCGCCTCGGGCGAGACGGCTGCGTCCCAAACGCGCTGGTTCCAGGTGTACTTCGGAAACGAAAGCGACCGCATTCCGGCGAAACCGGTGGATCGTCAACTGATGTTGGACACTGATTCCTACGACGAGGACCAGGACGCCTTCAAGGTCACCGCCGCTACGGCAACCTTCTTCTTCCAAAAGAACGGGGCGTCGTTTTCCAGCATCGTCGATCGGGACGGGAACGACTGGGTCGGTTACCACCCGGAACCGACCGACCCCGACGAGCCGAAGTCGAACTTCCGTGGGGTCCCCAACTTCCATTCTCCTGAGGGTCAATTCCACCCGGGTTTCGCACAGTCCCGCACCGAGTTGGTGGCCAGCGGTCCGCTCAAGGTACTCCTGCGTTCACACAGTTCAACCGGCGGGACCTGGACCTGCGACACCGCGTTCTATCCCCAGTTCATGACCTCTACCGTCACCGAGGCGGCGGCCAACTACTGGTGGCTCTACGAGGGCACCCCAGGCGGCGAGGGCCCCGATCACCGCGTGAAGCCGTTCAAGGTGGTACGAGGAGACGGAGTGGAGTTCGGATATCGAGACGACTGGGTGAAAACCCTCCGCAGGAATCCGTGGGTCGCCTTTCGTGTCCCCGGCCTCGGATCCGAATTCGGGCGTTCGTTGTTCGTGGCCCAGCACACGCCCGACTGGCACGCCGATGCGTATTACTTGGCCGAGGACAACGGCGGCCACGTTGGCCCGCTCGATCGAGGATCCATGACGGTGTTCGGGTTCGGACGGCACGACCGCCGAATGACGCTCAGGCCCTCCCAATGCCCAAACCGGTTCTCGTTGGGTCTGGTCGAACCGCACGACGCGGCGTCACTCTCCGCGACGGTCGAAGGACTCTTTCGGGCCGCCGATGTTCGTCATGGCGCCGACGAAAGCCGGGCCTTGGTCGCTAGCCCTTCTTGAACACGCCCTTGATCCGCCGGCCCCAGTGACGCGTGCGCCGCTTGGCGCGATCGAGGCGGTACTCCAGCGGGGCGTAGAACTGCTGACCGGTCCACTCCTCTTCGACCGAACCTTCGCCGAGACGCCGGTAGGCCACCCAGTGATCGGAGCCGTCCATCCGCTGCCACCGCGCATCCTGGTCGAGGAATCGGGTGAGATCTTGCGTGGCGGCCAGCTGCGTGTCGTCGAGCACCAAGACGCCACCGGGCTTCAAATGGCGCGCGCCATAGAACCAGTCGATCGTGGGCAGCGGGAACCCGTGCCCGCCGTCGATGAACAACAGGTCGAGCGGTGCGACGTCGAGCGTGGGAAGCACGTCGGCGGAACTGCCTTCGATGAGCCGCAGACCGTCGGTGGAGATTCCCCGGGAGCGGCAGTGTTCCACGACCCGGTCCGCATCGCCTTTGCCGAGGAACAATGAGGTGTGTGAGCCGCTCATCATGGCGAAGATGATGGTGGACACGCCGACGCCGGTTTCCAGAGTGGTAGCGCCACTTTCGGGGAGGTTGTCGGCGATGAACCGATAGCAACTCTTCTCGCTGGTCCACACCGAAGCGGGGAGGCCGTTGACCTCGGGGGGATCGTTCAGGAGGCTCTCGACATCGACGCGCACATCACCTTGAGGGGTCATCCAACGATTTTAGTGGGTTTTTATGGACCGCCCGAACTCGCGATCGTGTGCTGGCCGGCCCCCAAGGGGATCCCCTCGAACCGTAAATTCGCCACCCGACCACCCTTAGCTGGGGAACGCTGGCCTCTTCAGCGCCACTAGGGGATTCCACCGCGGTCCCGGCCACGCGTGTATCGGCAGCCCCCGTTCGCGAAAAGACATGGGTTCTTGAGAAATCCGAAGCCGAAATGGGGGTGCTACGGCGACGTAGCGGCCGTTACGGCCTGCGCCTTGCCGGGCTTGAGGCGCTGCAGCAGTCGCCACATGGCGCGGAACTCGTCGGGTGCGAGCACACAGATGCCAAGCACGAACGCCAGGAACGCCCCGATCCCCGCGGCCACGGCCACCTCGATCGTGCGGGCCATGGGCAGCACGATCAGGGTGACGACGGAGCACACCACCGTGCCCCACACGAACACCTTGGCGGGGACCCACAGAAGATGTCGCAGCACCACCGTCCGGGAGTGGCCCGAGCGCTCGGCCAAGGCACCGCCGGTTTGGAATGTGAGCTGGCCAGCGTGAACCAGTGCCGCGATCACTCCGGCAAATCCAAGGCCGGCGACGCCCCACCACTGAACGAACAGGACGGCGGTGATGAGGTTCACGATGATCTCGACGATCGATGCCCGCAGCACGCCGGCGCCCCGGTTCATCGCATACAAGACGGCGACGCTGGCCACGTACGGAGGGGCGGCGATGAACAACGCCAGGCATTGCCAGTACAGGCAGAGGCCGGCCGGTTCCCAGTCCGCCCCCAGCACGGCCGCCACGCCCGGAACCGCGGCCGCGCCAATGGGCACCACCACGAGGGCGGTGGCCAGCAGCGTCTGCGAGTAGGCGCGTCTCACCACCGGTATGAGGTCCTCATCGGTCTCGAGGAACCGCGACATGGCCGGAAACGACACCCGCCAAAACGAACTGATGACGATGAGTGGAGCCTGCAGGATCCGTTGGGTGACGCTCCATTGACCCAAGATCACGAGGCTGCCCACACCGAGAGCGATGGCGTTGACACCGAGATCCCGGAGCGTGCCGAACAAGTCCACGCCGAGGAACTGCAGCCCGAAGGCCATCATGGGCTTCATGAGCGAGAACCGCAGTGACGGACCGACCAGCGGCCCGTGGGAGAGCCAGATGAAGGTGCCGACCGACGCGATGACCCGCACGAAGTAGGCGGTGGCCAGCGCGCCGACCCGAAACCCCAACGCCGCGAACAGCAACGCCCAGGCCGAGAACACGAGCACGTCGACGATCTCCGACAGTGCCATCGGGATGTAGTTCATCTCCCGCTCGCAACGGATGAAGGCGGGCACTCGGAACGCGAGAATGGGCAACGGCGCCACGATCACTCCGGTGACCCAGCCCGCATGACCCAATGAGAGGGCAATGGCGGTGGTGGTGGCGGAAACCACGATTCCAATGGTCAGCTGAAGGCCCACCAGCGCCCGCATCTCCTCGCGGGTGGGTGGCTCGGTACGCCGGATGAAGCCCACACCCATCCCCGCGTCGGCCAGGATCACCGCGAAGCTCCAGACGGCGATGCCGAATGCCACCTCGCCAAACGCCGCCGGCGCCAGCAGCCGGGCGAAGAAGAGTTGAACGAAGATCCCGATGGCTTTCACCAGAATCCCGCGGCCGGCGATGAGCACGACACCGGTTGCCACCTTGCCGCGGATCTGTTCTCCGTCGAGGGTTGCGCCCCCGTCCAGCGGTGCACCCTCGTAGGCGGGGCCGTCGGGCGATTGGGCGCCGTCGTTGGCGAGGTCAACCGGCTCTGGGTTGTGACCGCTCTCACCGTCGGCCATGCCGAGATCCTCCATTGCTGCAGCACGCCCAAAGGTCGGTCGTGTCGCCGTGCAAAGGTACCCGGGTCATGTTCGGCGTCAAGGCGTGTCCCCGCCGCGTCACGGTCACGGTCGGCGACGTTGGTCACAGCTGGCGCCTAAGAGCCGGGTCACCGCCCAAGGCCGCGTGGGTAAATCGGTGAGAATGGCTCGGACCAGCCAGCCCATTGGAAGAGCTAACCGAAGAAAAGCGGCGCAAATTATTTTGTTTTCGGGCCGGCCCGACGACGCTCACGCGCGCCACATCGGGTTATACGAAAGTGATAACTACTGGTGAGAGGCCTCAACGCCCTGTCCCCCGACCGGAGACGCAGGTGTGACTTCGGCTACTGGCCAGCCGTGTTGGCGGGTTCGCGGCGGGCCTACGGGGAGGAGTCCACGCCGGTCCGCAATGGATCTGAACACCGATGATGAACGCGCTCCCAGTGCCGACCAACGACATTCTCAATTAGTGCTAGCCGGCCACCGTCGGACGATCGCGAATTGGAAATGAGACTGTAAACAAGCTCTTACCCCCCTATAAGTATCACCAGAATGACGGTACGTATCTTGAAGTAGATGTCCGTGAACAGTCGCACCGTCTCGGTCGTGGTGACGGCCTACAACACCGAAGACCGGTTCTTGCGCGAGTGCCTTCGTTCGATCCTCGCCCAGGAGCCGATGCCGCACGAGGTGATCCTCGTCGACGATGGTTCGGTGGTGCCCCCGTTGTGGGTCACGAGCGAGTTCCCAAGCGTTCAGCTCCACGTTCAGGCCAACACCGGCGTGGGCGGAGCCCGGGATGCCGGGCGTCGCATGGCCACCGGCACGCACGTGATGATCTGCGACGGAGACGATCGGCTTCTTCCTGGAGCGTTGGCGGCCCTGGCCGCTCCGTTCGACTCCGTCCCCAACCTGGGGTTCGTGGCCGGTCGGTCGATCGTGATCGACGAGAACAGCCAGCTGGTGCCCGACCAGATGATCAGAGTCGTTCCGAAAGACGCTCGCTACTACGACTTGTTGGAACGGTCATGGATTTGCCCTCCCAGTTCGGTGCTGTTCCGAGCCGACGCGCTGGCGGAGGCGGGCGGAACGATCACCACCAGCCGGCTCGAGGACTGGGACGTGCTGCTCAACGTCGGCTGGCGATTCCCGTTCGTGGCCATCACTGACATCGTCACCGATTATCGACGCCACTCCACCAACGTCTCCAACGACCTGGTGTTCATGATGCGGGCGAGTTGGAGACAGATGGCCATGGAGCTGGCGAAGCATCCCGACGACCCGCGAATCCGCGACTGCGTGCGGCGGGCCAAGCGGCACTATCGGTTGCTCTGGGTGCGAGGTGCCGCTGTCGACACGCTCCGCCGAGCTCAAAATCGCTCCGAGTGGAGGCGGCCCGGCGAATTGTTCCGCGACCTCGTGCTGGTAGCCGAAGAGCTCCCGTTGTGGATGGTGGCCCGCACCGGTCTCCTGCCGGTGGCCACCACCGAGTGGGAGCCCATCTCCAGTGTGCCGGTCACGGCTGCCGTGGTGCCAGCGCCGCGGCGCCGCGATCACCCCAATCGGATGAGGTGGGTGGCTCGGGCCAATCACCTCGTGCGAAGCGGCGGCGGCCGCGTGCCGTCGGCTCACACCTAGCCCCCGGGCTCATCTCGATCGTTGCCTGGCTGACCACGTAGCGTCCAGGCCCGTGAGCAACGGGTTCTTCGGCGTCTTCTCGACAGTGGTCGCCCTTGGGCTGGTCCGTCCCGTTGCCCTGGAGGCCCGGAGCAAGGTCGGCGCGCCGGCCGCAACGGCGATGAGCGCGTGCGCGCTTCGTTTTACAGTGCAGTAGTTCTCGATGAGGGGGTTTGGGGATGAAACCGGCAGAGATGTTCGACTTGACTGGCAAGGTAGCCGTCGTCACCGGCGGTAGCCGGGGTATCGGCAAGGCCCTGGTGTTGGGGTTCGCGGACGCAGGAGCCGACGTGGTGATCGCCAGCCGCAAGCTCGACGCCTGCGAGAGGGTGGCCGAGGAGGTACGTGAGACCACGGGTCGCGAGGCGCTGGCGGTGGCCACCAACGTGAGCAACTGGGACGATTGCGATCGTCTCTACGAGGCGGTGTACGAGCACTTCGGGCACTGCGAGGTGTTGGTCAACAACGCCGGCTTGTCGCCGCTGTTTCCGGATTTGCTCTCGGTAACCGAAGCGCTCTACGACAAGACCCACGCCGTGAACGCCAAGGGGCCATTTCGCTTGGCCGCGCTGTTCGGCACCCGCATGGGGGCCGAGGACGGGGGCTGCATCATCAATGTCACGACCGGAGGGTCGTTGTTCCCGATGCCCGGTTACCTTCCCTACGCCATGGCCAAGGCCGGTCTGAATGCCATGACTCTTGGCGTGGCGACGGCGTGGTCGCCCAAGGTGCGGTCGAATCTGCTCATCCCGGGGCCCTACGACACCGACATCACCGATGCCTGGCCGGAGGGCCAGGTGGAGATGGCCGCCGAGATGAACCCGATGAAGCGCATCGGCCAACCGCAGGACATGGTCGGGGTGGCCCTGTTGCTGGCCAGCTCGGCCGGATCGTTCATCAACGGCGCTCAGATCCTGGTCGACGGCGGCCAACACCGAACCCTCTAGCCCTACAAAGACTGGGAACTGACGCGGGTTACGCCGGGAAAAGCCCGCATAACCCGCGTCAGTACGCCCCGCCTGGGGGATTAGACGGGGACGTTCAGGGTGGCGGTGTAGCCGTTGGCCACGGACCCGGTAACCGTCCCGAGCTCGAGGCTCCAACCGTCGCGGAACACCATGTCCGTTGCCAGGCTGACCCGGCTCAGGTTGGTGACGCTTTGGCCGTACCCGTCGGTGGCGTAGACCGTCTTGGACACGTCCTCGGGCAGGGCCATCTGTGAAGTCTTGAGCTTGGTGCCGCCGCTGCTGGCGGCGTCGAGGCTCTGGTACACCTCGAAATGGATGTGGGGCCACCGGCCGGAATAGCAGGCCGGATAGACGCTGGTGAAGCTCACCTTGCCATTGGCGTCGGTGACCTGAACTCCCCGCAGGTAGTTCTGATTTGGGTCGGAGTAGAGCGAATAGTTTCCATCTCGATTGCAGTGCCAGAGGTACACGGCGGCGCCTGAGAGCGGCTTGGCGCTGTTGTTGAGGTCGAGCACCGTGAGGGTGACGGTGAGCGGCACACCCTCGGCCGTGCCCGAGTAATCGCCGAAGCTCGACCGGATGTCGGAGCGCACCACCGCACTGTTGTTGAGCACGTTGGGCCCATTCGATCCGTCCCCCGGAAATGGGCCGGCGGTTTCCTCGGGGATCTCACTGGAGGTGTTGGCGGTGCTGGCCGAGGTGGTCGAGGTGGTCGGACTGGCAGAACCCGAGGTGGTGGAACTGGAGCTGGACGCCCCGGCGCTGGAATCGTCGCTGCCGCCGCAGGCCACGAGCAGCGTGGTGAGACCGGCCCCCGCGAACAGGCCCAGGGCCCGCCGACGGTTCATCAACTTCGGGAGGTCGAAGTCAAGGCCTCGATCGTGGTCGTGGATCCGGTTCTCCATGTCGTTTTCCATGCCCCCAGCTCAGCCGCCCAACCACATGCTGGCCTCAGCATCGGCTGGGAGATCCCTGGGAATCCCGAAATCGGAGATCCTGGCGGGAGGACGGCTATTTCAGCGCGCGAGCGAGGAGATCGAGCGCCCGGGCCCACGAGTCCTCGTCGGCCTCCTTGCGGTAGCTACCCATGAAGTCTCCCGAAAACACGTGGCCCGCTCCCGGATAGATCACCAACTCGGCGTTCACCTTCCAGCGCTCGAGCCGGCGGCGCACCTCGGCCTCCAACTCCGGGGGGAGGGTCGGATCCTCGTCGCCATAGAAGATGAGCGTGGTGGCCCGCAGGTTCCACAACAGGTCGATGGGATCGGTTGGGTGGTTCGTGTACATCGAGTCGTCGAACACCGGCTGGCTTGGATAGAAGAGCGCGCTGGCCGAGATCGTTCGGTCCAGTTCCGCCGCCATGAGCGACAGCGTGGCTCCGGTGCAGTAGCCCCACGTGGCCACCCGCGCCCCGTCGACGTAGCTCTGCGACCGCACGTAGTCGAGGCCGTACAACTGGTCCCAGGCGGCCCGTCGAAAGTCGAGCGGACACATGTGGCGCATGATCGAATCGAGATCGGCGTAGTCATCGGGGTCGTCCGGCCCGCCGCCTCGGTAGTAATCGGGGATGATCACCGCGTAGCCCTCGTGGGCCAGCTTGCTCCCTATCTCGCGGATGAAGGTGTTCACCCCCGTGGCTTCGGCGCCCACCACGATGGCCGGATGAGGCCCGCCCGCCTTGGGTCGGAACAACACCGCCGGGATCGAGGTGTCGTCGGCGGGAATGTGGATCTCGTCGTGATCCACGTCGTCGAACTTGCACTGCCAGCTGTCGTTCACGCTGTCCCCCCGTCACTTCCCCTGCGGCGATGTTGCCACAACCCCGTTTACCGCGGCCTACAGCGGATCGACCCGCACGCGGGTGAGCTGTAGCCGGGCGATCCTCCAAACGCCGTCGGGCTCCTTGGCGTACGACTCGTAATAGTGGCCATAGCCCCGAAGCTGAATCGGGTGGTTTCCGGAGGGCTTGTCGACGAGGTCATGCATGGCCCACGTGCCCACCGCGGTGGCCAGTCCGGTGATTTCGATCTCGGGCATGAACCCTTGATGCACCGTGACGCCGTCTCCGATCGTACGTTGGAGGATCCTCACGATCCGGTGGCGTCCCACGATCCATCGATCGGCCTCAGACTCGCCGAAGCGCACCTCGCCCTCGAGGGTGAACAGGTCAGCCAGGGCGTCCCATTGCTTCGTGTCCACAAACCGGAAGTACCGTGCTTTCAGCTGCTTGATCTGTTCGATGGCCAACAGGTCGTCGGTGTTCATCGGCGGATCGTACGCAGCACAGTGTGGGTAGTGGGCCAACATCGCTGGAGGTGCCTCGTACATGGATGTGGAGCTGGATGCAGAACAGTCGGCGGCGCTGAGAAAGGCGCTGAAGTCGTATCTCTCCGATCTTCGAATGGAGATCGCCGATACCGACAATCCCACGTATCGGCGGGAGCTGCGCGACGAGCGGGCGTCGTTGGAGACCGTGGTCGAGAAGTTGAACGAGGCGGCCAAGAATTCGCCGTCGGCCCCGGGGTCGAGTGAGGTCACCGTTCGTTGGGTGTCGATCTGGGCCGTCGACGAGTAGGTCGTCGAGCTGTTGGCCTAGCCTCGCACCGATGTCGCCGTCGAGACGCCGATGAGTTACCGGCGGGTGCTGCTGACGGCCGCGACGGTGGCGGCCGGGGCGGTATATGGGCCGCTGCTGGTCAGTCGGCGCCCGATCCGGCGACGGTGGCTGCCGACGTTGGCGGGGCTGGGCCGGCCCGATCATGTGGCCCTCACGTTCGATGACGGACCCGATATTCGGTCGACCCCGGCCGTGCTGGATGGCCTCGACCGACACGGGTGGAAGGCCACCTTCTTCATGTTGGGAACGATGGTCGACGCAGACCCCGGGCTGGCCAAGGAGGTGGCCGACCGAGGCCACGAGGTGGCGGTTCACGGGTACACCCACCAGAGTCACTTGCGTCGGACTCCCTCCGACCTGCGGGCCGACATCGCCCGCGCCGCCTCGGCCATCAACCGAGCCACGGGCCAGGTGCCGTACTGGTTTCGGCCTCCCTATGGCTCGTTGGCATGGGGTTCCTGGGCGGGAGCTCATCATGCCGAACTACACACCGTGTTGTGGTCGGCCTGGGGACGGGATTGGCGACCCAGTCGGGCCCCGTCTGAGGTTGTGCGCGATGTTGCCGGTCAGCTCGCGCCGGGGGCCACTGTGTTACTGCACGATTCCGATTGCACCTCGGCGCCCCAGTGCTGGCGGGCCACCGTGGGTGCGTTCGACGGGCTGGCCGAGTTGTTCGATCGACAGGGCCTGACGGTGGGTCCGCTACGCGACCACGGCCTGGGAGTTTGATTCGGTCACCGCTTCGGCCGAGGCGGCCAAGATGGCGCCGCCCACCAGCATGAGCGCCCCGAAGACGGCCACCAGCTGAGCCACTCCGGTGGCGGAGAGATGCTCGTCGAACAGCAGGGCGCCGAGGGCCAATCCGCCCAACGGTTCAGCCGCGGTAAGAGCCGGCATGGTGACCACCAGTGGGGCGAGTTGGTACGCCCGCTGGATCAGCACATTGCCGACGATGGCCGACACCAGGAACCCCACGAAGCAGGCCACCGCGGCGGTGTGGCCTCCACTGCCACCGCCGCGGGAAACCTCCTTGAGGAAGGCACCGTCGAGAGCGAAGCACGCCGCAGTGGCGATAGCCAACGTGATACCGGCAACGCGAGGCGCGGACCGCGCCGCCAACCAGACCGACACGGCGATGATGGCCACGACCACAATGATGGCGAGTGCCCAGTGGCGCGCCGAGGTGGCCGAATCACCACTTGTCGGTCGTCCCACTCCCACCAGCAGCGCAGTCCCCGCGATGAGCGCCGCCACCCCGACCATGGCGCGGCGATCGGGAGTTCGGCGATGAAGGGCGGCTTCTAACCCGATTGATACCGCCACGCCCGACACCAGTACCGCTTGCACGGTGGCCAGCCCGGCGCGGTTCAGCGCCAATGCCTGAAAGCCGAGAGCCACGAAGTCGAACGTCTTGCCAAAAAGCCATATGGGAGTTCGCACTAACCGGAGCGAAAGCTTCACCACACCGCCGGCCTGCAGTGGCACGGCCGCGGCCGCCCGTTGCTGGATGACCGTTGCCACACCCAAGCTGATGGCGGCGGCCACGGCGAAGCCGATGCCGAGCATTTAGCCGGCCTGATACCGGTTCGTGCGAAGACGTCGCGCCATCCGAGCGGTACCGTTCGTCAAGCGCGAAACTGGCTTCTCGGCTGGCCGGCGATCTCCGTAGCTTGCGGGGAGAGGCATCGGCCGGGCAACCTATATGACCTTGTGTACAAAGGACCGGTGAAGTGAACGATCGGATCCAGGTCTACGGCCCACTGCTCGAAGACGATGATCGAGCGGCCGTGGATGAGGGTATGAGCCGCGGCTGGCTTGGTATGGGCAACGACACCGGGCGGTTCGAGGCCGCGGTTCAGTCGGTGCTTGATCCCGAACACCACGTGGTGGCCCTCAGCACCGGCTCAGCGGCGTTACACGTGGCTCTCTTGGTGGCCGGGATCGGTCCGGGCCACGAAGTGATCGTGCCGTCGTTGTGTCACCTCTCCAATGTTCAAGCGGTGTTGGCTACTGGTGCCGAGCCGGTGTTGTGCGATGTGCTCGATGACACGTTGTGCGTCGACCCCGAAGCGGTGGAGGCACTGCTGTCGCCTCAGACGAGGGCGGTCATGCCGCTCGACTACGGCGCGTCGCTCTACGACGCGCCGGCCCTGCAACGGGTTATCGAAGGCCGAGACATCCGAGTGGTGCATGATGCGGCCCACTCGTTCGGGTCCTCGGTTCGCGGCGCGGCGGTGGGTACGCAATCCGACTTGTGCATCTTCAGCTTCGATCCCGTCAAGGTCCTCACCGCCATCGATGCGGGCATCTTGGTGACCCGCAATGAGGAAGAGTTGCGGGCGGCGCGCGAGTTGCGGTTACTCGGCTCCGATCAACCCAGCGGCGTGATGTACCTCAACTCGCGCACGTGGGACTACGACGCGGTGCGCGTGGGCTTTCGCTATCACCTGTCCAACATCCACGGTTGCCTCGGTGCGAACCAGATCACCAAGTTGGATCGCGTGCGGACCAATCGCCAAGCCTCGTGTCGGCAGTACGTGGACCGGCTCAAGGGGATCGATGCGGTACAGCTCGTGTCCACCGAGTTCGATGATCTGTGCCCGTTCTTGTTTGCCATCCGAGTACCCGGCGAGACGCGCGACGACTTGCGGGCCTCCCTCACCGAACAAGGCATCGACACCGGTATCCACTGGCGACCGGCCCATGAGCACACGCATTTCCTCAACCTGCGTCAGGGTCCGGTGCCCGTGGCGGCGGCGGCCGGCCAAGAGCTGGTATCGCTGCCACTGCACTCGTCGCCCATGCCCGAGGCCGTGATCGATCGGGTGTGCGAAGCAGTTCTCAAGTTCTACCGGTAGCGCCGTTCCTGCGGTAGACCGGGTGTTCCCGAGAGGTCAGGCGGCCAGCGCCGCGCTCCACCGCCGGTATTCCTCGTAGAACCCCCGGCGCTCCTCACGCTTGAGCGGTGCCCAACCCATCGCGGCGTAGCCGACCATCCAGAACAGGAACACGTCGAACGTCCAGGAACGAGCGACGAAGTACGTGAGGATCGGCGTCACAATGAAGAGAGCGACGCACACCTTGGCGGCCGGTTGCATGGCTCGTTGGCCGCGGTGCGTCATGTACGGGATCGGCATGAGGTTGAGGGCAGAGAGCACCACAACCATTGAGAAGCCGAGTACGTGTTCTGATCGCATGTGTGACCCGAACACGTGCGAGAGCGCCATCGACATCGCCGCGAACCCACTGATGGTGCGCGGCAGCCCCATCCAACACAAGGGATAGTCGAACTGCACGGCCGCGAGCCGGGCGTGGCGCAACGTGGCGGTTCCTACCAACACTCCGAAGGCCACCAGTCCGAGAAGCTCGTAACCGGCGCGCTCGTAGACCACGTACACGATCAGACCGGGCACCACCACATGTACGAAGTGATCGACCATGGAGTCGAGTTCGGCGCCGAACCGGTTCGACGTCTTGGTCATGCGCGCCACGGTGCCGTCGAGCAGGTCACCGCACAAGAAGCCCACGATCACGGCGTAACCGGCCCGCCGAGGATGACCGTCCATCAGATACTGGATGGCCACAACCCCGCTGACGAAGTTCACCAACGTGAACACGTCTTTCGCATGGCGAGTGAGGTACGGGCGCACCGGTCCATGGTACTGGTCCGAGCCGATTCGAGGGAGCCGGAGGGGTCTTGGTTGAGCGAGCGCGCCTCCGCGTTGGTACGG
>Ga0068860_100005150_pt1 | contig 13295 bp, 8 predicted proteins | sample KBSSwiS32_FD_66597 | JGI IMG/M metagenome (GOLD analysis project Ga0068860, IMG submission 66597) | Switchgrass rhizosphere microbial communities from Kellogg Biological Station, Michigan, USA - KBS Switchgrass S3-2 | ecosystem: Host-associated > Plants > Roots > Rhizosphere > Soil ... | reverse complement strand
TGGGTGGTGGGCACCGACCACGCCGGCATCGCCACGCAGATGGTGGTGGAACGCCAGCTCGAAGCCGCCCAGGACAAGCGCACCAACTACACCCGCGAGCAGTTCGTGGAGAAAGTGTGGGAATGGAAAGCGGAAAGCGGCGGCACGATCACGCGCCAGCTGCGCCGCCTGGGCTGCTCGATGGACTGGAGCCGCGAGCAGTTCACCATGGACCCGCACTTCACCCGCGCCGTGGTCAAGGTCTTCGTCGACCTTTATAACCAAGGCCTGATCTACCGCGACAAGCGGCTGGTGAACTGGGACCCCAAGCTCAAGACCGCGATTTCCGACCTGGAAGTGGAAACCCGCGAAGTCCAGGGGGGCTTCTGGCGCTTCCGTTACCGCCTCGCCGATGGCGTGACGCTGGATAGCGGCGCGGATCATATCGTGGTCGCCACCACGCGCCCGGAAACCATGCTGGCCGACATGGCCGTGGCCGTGCACCCGGACGATGAACGCTACAAGAGCGTTATCGGCAAGCACGTCGTGCTGCCGCTGACCGGCCGGCGCATTCCCATCGTGGCCGACGAGCACGCCGATCCGGCGCTCGGCACGGGCGCGGTGAAGATCACGCCCGGCCACGATTTCAACGACTTCGAAGTGGGCAAGCGCGCCGGAATCGAGCCACGCGACATGCTCAACATGCTCGATGCTGAGGCAAAGGTGGTGCAGACTGCCGATGGCCTGATTCCCGAGGAGTTCCTGGGCCAGGACCGTTTTGACGCCCGCAAGGCCGTGGTCGAAGGGCTCAAGGCCCAAGGCTTGCTCGTGCCCCATGTCGTGAAGACCAAGGACGGCGAGGAGCAGGAACTCGATGCCGAGCCGCGCACGATCCAGACGCCCTTCGGCGATCGCGGCGGCGTGGTGATCGAACCTTGGCTGACCGATCAGTGGTATGTGAATGCGGAAGTTCTGGCCCGCAAGCCGATCGAGGCGGTGCGTTCGGGCGCCATCGAGATCGTGCCCAAGTCGTGGGAAAAGACCTTCTTCAACTGGATGGAAAACATCCAGCCCTGGTGCGTTTCGCGCCAGTTGTGGTGGGGCCACCGCATTCCGGCGTGGTATGATGCTGAGGGCAAGCCCTACGTGGCCGAGACCGAGGAAGAGGCGCAGGCCTTGGCCGGCAACAAGCCGCTGACCCGCGACGAAGACGTGCTCGACACCTGGTTCTCCTCCGCCCTCTGGCCTTTCGCCACGCTGGGCTGGCCAGACAGCACGGAACTGGTCAAGCGCCACTATCCCAACGACCTGCTGGTGTCGGGCTTCGACATCCTGTTCTTCTGGGATGCGCGCATGGCCATGCAGGGCCTGCATTTCATGGACGAAGTGCCGTGGAAGCGGCTCTATCTCCACGGGCTGGTCCGCGCGGCCGATGGGCAGAAGATGTCCAAGTCCAAGGGCAACGTGGTCGATCCGCTGGGCCTGATCGACAAGTACGGCGCCGACGCGCTGCGCTTCTTCATGGCGGCGATGGAAAGCCAGGGCCGCGACGTGAAGATGGATGAAAAGCGGGTGGAGGGCTATCGCAACTTCGCCACCAAGCTGTGGAACGCCGCGCGCTTCTGCCAGGCCAACGGCATCGGCGCCTCCACCACGCTGGAAGCACCGGCAGCGACCAGCGCGGTCAACCGCTGGATCGTGGGCGAAGTGGTGGAAACCGTCGCCGCACTCGATCAGGCCATGGCCGACCTGCGCTTCGACGCGGCGGCCAATGCCATCTACCACTTCGCGTGGGACACGTTCTGCGACTGGTACATCGAACTGATCAAGGGATCGTTCGACGACGAGACCCGTACCGTTGCCGGCTGGGTGCTCGACCAGATCCTGGTCATGCTTCACCCGTTCATGCCTTTCGTGACCGAAGAATTGTGGCACGCTCTTGGTGCCCGCAGCAACGAACTGATCGTCGCGCGCTGGCCCGCCCCGCAGGCCAGCGTGGACGCGGCCGCCAAGGCCGAAGTGGAATGGCTGATCGCGCTGGTTTCGGCCCTGCGCACCGCCAAGAACGAACTGGGCATCGCGCCCGGTGCGCGCCTGGAGGCCTATCTCGCCAACCCGAGCGAGCAGACCGCCGCAACCATTGCCGCCAACCCGGCCGCGATCGAACGCCTGGCGCGCCTTTCCGCCATTCACTTCGCCCCGGCGCCCGCCGGCGCTGCGATGCAGATCGTGGCCGGTGACGCCACGCTGGTGGTGCCACTCGATGGCGTGATCGACATTGCAGCCGAAAAGGCCCGCCTGGAAAAGGCCCTGGCCGCCGCGCAAAAGGAAGCCAAGGCCCTCGACGGGCGCCTGTCCAACCCCTCGTTCGTGGAACGGGCCAAGCCCGAGGCCGTGGAAAAGGCCCGCGCCGACCACGCCCACCACAGCGCCGAAGCCGAGCGCCTGACCGCCGCACTGGCGCGGCTAGGGTAATGTTGCCCCACCATCTTCCTCCCTTCCTCTTCAGAGGAGGGGATCGAGGGGTGGTGGCGCCCGGCACGGGCGCAGCTCTGTGCCTCACACCACCCCCAACCCCCTCCTCTGAAGAGGAGGGGGCTTTTGGCGTCCTGCTCCCCCTCCTCTTCAGAGGAGGGGGTCGGGGGGTGGTGCGATGCCTCGGGCAACACCGATGACTCTCGCCCTCGCCACCACCACACCGGGCGAACCGGAAATCTTCGCCTCGCTCCAGGGCGAAGGCCCATCGGCCGGGCGCCCGTCGCTGTTCATCCGCCTGTCGCGCTGCAACCTGGCCTGCCAATGGTGCGACACGGCCTATACCTGGCGCTTTACCGGCGACAATCGCCCGCACCGCGATAGCGCGGCGTTCGATCGGCAAGCCAACCAGTTGGTCCTGGCAGAAGACGATGTCGTCTCCCGCTTGCTCGCTTTCCCGCAAGACCGGCTGGTGGTGACCGGGGGCGAGCCGCTGTTGCAGGCCACTGCCCTTGCCCGTGTGCTGACCATGCTCAAGGCAGAGCGACCCGGCCTGCATGTCGAGATCGAGACCAACGGGACGGTCGCCCCTTCCCCGGCAGTCGATCCACTGATCGACCAGTTCAACGTCTCGCCAAAGCTTGCCCATTCCGGCAACCCCCGTGAGTTGGCGCTGATCCCGGAGCGGCTGGACGCCTGGGCGGCCGACCCGCGCGCGTTTTTCAAGTTCGTGGTGGCAAGTCCTGTCGATTGCGAGGAAGTGGCGACGCTGCAGGCGGCGCACGCCATTCCCGGTGAACGCCTGTTCGTGATGCCCGAAGGCACGGACAGCGAAACCCTGCGCGGGCGCGAGAAATGGCTTTCTGCCCTCGCACTCGAACGCGGCTGGCGGATGACCGACCGGCTGCACATTCATTTATACGGCGACACGCGCGGAACCTGAGGCGAGGCGCGGAACCGTCTATCGCAACGCGGCTGCCCCATGCCGTCATCGTTGCTATGCCATGCGCATAACCGACAAGGGGACACCAGACATGAGGGCCAATCCACTGCTGGCTGCGGCGCTGGTCGCCGTGGCTTTGCCCAGCGCGGCGCACGCCGATAATCCCACCGACCCGGCCATGCGCAGCAGCGCGGCGCGCCTGCGCGATCATGAAGCGATCCGCCGGATGAACCAGGCCCAGCTGGATTATGTGCGCCAGCGCGATGCCCGCTGGGCACGGCAATCGCAGGCCGATTACGGTGGCTATGCCCAGGCGCAGGCCCAGTACCAGCGCGACCTGGCCGCATGGCGCCAGGCTGTCACCGATTGCCGCGCAGGCTATTACGACGCCTGCGGGCAATAGATCACCGCGTTACTTGGCCGAGACGCTTTCCATCGCCTGGCCCGCCGGGCTGTCGAACTGGAAGGCGCTCACGCCCCGCTGCTTGAGCTTGGCAACAAACTCCTGCGCGGCGGCATTGCTGGGGAACGGCCCGGTGACCAGGCGATAGACCCGGTTCCACGGCGTGACGAAGGCCTTGCGGCCGCGCAGTTCGGGCGCGGTGGATTGCAGGCCTGCCCATTCCTTGCCCATCTTGGCGTGGTTGCCACCGGTCAGCACCTGAACCCAGGTCCGCGCCGGGCTGGCGGCCAAGCGCTTGGCCTCTTCCTTGGCCTTGCGATCTTCCTCGGCCTTCTTCGCGTCCGCCAGCTTCTTTTCGGCAGCGGCCTTCTTGTCGGCTGCGGCTTTCTTGGTGTCGGCCAGTTTCTTGGCTTCGGCGGCCTTGCGCGCCTCCACGGCCGCCTTGGCCGCAGCGGCGCGCTCGTTGGCGGCCTGGATGGCTGCCAGGTCCACCGCCACGGTCGGGCGCTGCTGCTCTTCGGCCGGGGCGGCAAAGCCGGCAAACAGCGCGGCAAAGCCATCGGGCGAAGGCGCCGGCGGCAATGGCTGCACCACCGGCTGCGCCACGATCTGCATCGGTGGCCGGGCTGTCGGTTGCGGGGTGGGCGCTGGGGCGGGCGTTGGGGTGGGCACCGGCGTCGCTGCCGCCATGGCGACCTGGGCCGGTGGTGCGGGCGGCAACACGATAGCTGGCCCAGGCTTGGCCACGGGCGTTGGCGGCACTGGCGTTGCGGCCAATGGTGCTGCGATCGGCGGTGTTGCCGTCGGCGGCGCCGAGGCGGGACGCGGGATCATGTCGGCCACCGGGCCAGTATTCGACGGCGCATTCTGCGCCATCTGTACCGGCGGCCGGGTGGTCACCGTGCTCGGCGTAGGCGGAACGGGCGTGGGCGGAACAGGCGTTGATGAAACAGGCGGGGGCAACGGAGCAGCGCGTCCGTTGCGGCTGTGACGATCGCGCCGATTGCTGGCGGTCGAGGCTGCGGGCAGCGGCGCTGCCTGCGCCAGGGCGACGGGCGCGGCGCGTGGATGGGTTTGCGCGTATTGCACGATCTGCGGATCGTCCTGGCCGATATCCGCCGCGCGCGGGAAGCGCCCGAAATTGGCAGCAGCGGCCTGCTGCGCCGGGGTAAGTCGCGTCAGGTAGCGCAGATAGGGCGCAATGCCGGCAGCAAGCTGCGGCGGCATCGAGGAATTGGCCACCGCCACCGCTTCATCGGGCTGGCCGGCAATGGCCAGGATAAAGGTGCGCACGCGCCACGCGGCACGGTCAGACTGGGCGATCTGCGGGGCCAGCACGCTTTCCGCGCCCACGCGATCGCCACCGATCGCCAGGCTGAGGGCCAGGCGGCGCGTCACTTCGGCATCGGGCGCCCGCGCCAGGCCCTGCCGATAATAGCGTTGCGCCATCGCGTTATCGCCAACCAGATCATGCGCCAGGCCGCGATCGGCAGACATGGCAACCGGATCGGCGCCAGCACGCTCTGCATCATCGAATGCGCGAATCGCGGCCACAGGATCGTTGTGGCGCAACAACGCCTTGCCGATCTGTGTCTTCACCCGGCCATTGCCAGGCGCAACCTCGTCCGCACGGCGCAAGAAGCCGAGCGCGGCATCCACATCGCCCAACGCCATCGCCGCATTGCCGGCATCGAGCAGCGCATCGACATTGCGTGGATCACGCGCCAACCGATCGAGCGCCGCATTGAGCGTCTGCCCATTGTTGGAGGGCACCGCCTGGACCACCGGACGCGACACGCTGGGCACCTCGGCCTGGGCGGCGCGCGGCGTGGGCAGCGGCTGCACCACCGGGTTGGATACCATCGGCAGTGGCGCGGCATAGCTGGGCGCCGGCAGAGGCGTAGTGCTGCGTGTCACCGGCCGAACCGCGCGGCTGCCCGGCGCATCCATGACCGATTGCTGCGGCAGCTGCGACAGGTCCTGCGCCATGAGCGCGCCCGGCGCACCAAGCGCCAGGACCATCGCCAGCGCAGGGACCAAGGTTACCGTCCTGCGCGGGGCAAGGATCGACGGACGATGGGGAAAGGTCTGGAATGTCATCTTGCCGCCGCCTTAGCGCATTGTCGATTAAGCCAGAACAACAAGCCGCCATTCTCCCGGTGGAAAATGGCGGCCTGAAAATGGCATCATGCCAAGGATCACTGCCAGGAAATCACTGATTGTTCTGGCGACCCAGGAAGCGCGGGATGCTGAGCGAGGCAGCGTCTTCGCCGTCTGCGGCTTCCTCGGTGCGGGCTGCCCCGCGCGAGAGGTTGGCCATACGCTCGAACAAGGTGCTGCCACTGCCGGCACCGCCAGCCGCACCGGTACGCGGCGCGGGTGGCGTGGCTTCGTCACCTGCGCCAAGGCCCAGGCGCGGGGTGGGTGCGGCCGGTGCCGGATCGATCGTGTAGTCCTGCGCCGGATCGGCGCCCAAGTCCAGCGTCAGGTCGAGCGGATCATCGGCAGCCGGAGCGGACTCGGGCTCGGGCGCCCAGGTCTGTGCCGGCGGCGTTGCCACCGGGGCGGCAGTCTGGGCCGCTGCTGGCGTGGCAATCGCCGGGCGCGGCGCGGCTGCTGGCGTGAAAGCGGGACCACGCGATGCGCCGGGCAGGTTTACCGGGCGCGCGGCCTGCTCGGCCTGCTCCATGCTCTGCTCGATCCCGGTGGCGACCACCGACACGCGGATCTTGCCGTTGAGATCGGGATTGAACGCCGAACCCCAGATGATGTTGGCGTTGGGATCAACCAGTTCGCGGATATGATTGGCCGCTTCGTCCACTTCGAGCAGCTTCATGTCGTCGCCGCCGATGATCGAGATGATCACGCCCTTGGCGCCCTGCATCGAAACGCCATCGAGCAGCGGATTGGCAATGGCGCGTTCGGCCGCTTCGAGCGCACGATTGGGGCCATCGCCCTCGCCCGTGCCCATCATCGCCTTGCCCATTTCGCCCATGACCGAGCGCACGTCGGCAAAGTCGAGGTTGATGAGGCCCGGCATGATCATCAGGTCGGTAATCGAGCGCACGCCCTGCTGGAGCACTTCGTCGGCCAGCTGGAACGCTTCCTTGAAGGTCGTTTCCGCCTTGGCAACCAGGAACAGGTTCTGGTTGGGGATGACGATCAGCGTGTCGACGTGCTTCTGCAGTTCCTCGATGCCGGTTTCGGCCGAGCGCATGCGGCGCGTGCCTTCGAACAGGAACGGCTTGCTGACCACGCCCACGGTGAGCACGCCCTTGCGGCGCGCTGCCTCGGCAATCACCGGCGCAGCGCCGGTGCCGGTGCCGCCGCCCATGCCGGCAGCGATGAACACCATGTGCACGCCGTCGAGCACGCGCTCGAGCTCGGGCAGGGTTTCTTCCGCCGCCGCGCGGCCCACTTCGGGGCGAGCGCCAGCGCCCAGGCCCTGCGTGATCGCCGGCCCAAGCTGGATGCGGTTTTCCGCGATCGAATTGTTCAGCGCCTGCGCGTCGGTGTTGCAGACAACGAAATCGACGCCTTCGATATTGGCGCTGATCATGTTGGCGATGGCATTGCCGCCAGCGCCACCCACCCCGATCACCGTGATCCGGGGCCGAAGCTCGTCGATGGCCGGCGGTCCGATGTTGATGCTCATGTCGGTCTCCCTTTCGGGTTGGCCCTTGCGGGTGGGCAGTGGACGGGTTTGGGGCCGGAACGGCCGAAATGTGGATTTTCCAGCTTTGGCACGGAACGTTTCATCGAATCAAAGGCGATCGGCGCTTTTCCACAAGATCGAACACCTGTTTCGCCGGCAAATGGGCCAATCCGGTTGCAAGGTGCGACGAAACGCCCGGATTGGCAACGCGATCATCAGAAATAGTCCTTGAGGGCGCGCACGATCCGCCGCCCCATGCCCCACAGCGACGTGGCGCCCTGGCCTTGCGCAGCCATTGTCAGCTTGCGGATATCGACCGGATCGGACGCGGCATGAAGGATGAGGCCAACCAGCGTGGACGAACTGGGCGTGGCGTGGCCCTGCGGCAGGCCCAGCATCCCCGGCGGCGCACCGATCCGCACCGGGCGGCCCAGCGCAGACTGGGCATAGTCGGCCAGGCCCGGCAGTTGCGCGCCGCCGCCGGTCAGCACCACCTGCTGCCCGCGCGTGCCGGTAAAGCCCATCGCCTTGAGGCAGCGGCCCAGCTCGTCGGTGAAATGGCCCAGTTGCTGGGTGATGACGGAAATCAGCTCGGCACGCGGAATGCGGTTCTTGTCGTCCGCATGGCGCGCCACCGGCCCTGCGCCTTCGGGATCGCCGGGCGCATTGACGGGAATCATCTCGCGGTGGTCGGCCGGGCTCGCAATGGCAGAACCCGACATGCACTTGAGCCGTTCGGCCTGGTAGCGCCGGATGCCGAAGGCCGAGGCGACGGCGTCGGTAATGTCGCCCGAACCGAACGGCAGCACTTGCATGCCCAGCAGCATGCCCCCGGCGTGAACCGAAACCGTGGTCACTTCCGCCCCGAAATCGACCAGCGCCACGCCCAGGTCGCGTTCTTCGGGCGTCAGGCAGGCGAGCCCTGCCGCCACGGGCGCGGCAACCACGCCATCGACCTTGAGATGCGCGTTCTCCACCGTCTCGCGGATATTGCGGATCGGCGCACCATCGGCGAGCATGACATGGATATCGACTGCCAGCCGATCGGCATGAAGCCCCTTGGGGCTCGGCACGCCATGCGCGCCATCGAGCGTGTAATGCGCCGGCTGCGCGTGGAGGACGATGCGCCCATCGGGCTGGATCACGTCGCGCGCGGCCACCAAAAGGTGCGCGATATCATCGTCCTCGATCCGCCGCCCGCCAATTTCCACTTCGACTTGCGCGGTCGAACTGGCCAGGCCAGCACCCGCGCAGCCGACCAGCACTTGCGTGACCGACGTATTGGCCATCTTCTCGGCGCGTTCGATCGCGTCGCGCACCGAATGGGTGGCAGCCAGCATGTCGACGACATAGCCGCGCTTGATGCCCTGCGAGGCGCGGTGGCCCGACCCGAGCACGAGCAGGTCGCCCGATTCCGACAGACCGGCGATCATGGCCGACGTGCGGAACGAGCCGAGATTGACGGCCGCGAAGACCTTGGTGATGCGAGGGGCAGCCATCGAGACCTAGTCCTTGGCCTTCGCGGCGGCCTTGGCTTTCGCCTTGTCGCGCTGTTCCTGCGCCATTTCGTCGGCATGGCCCGGCACCAGCAGATAGGTGCGGTCCTTGGCGCGCATGTCGAAGCTGGCAACCTTGCCGCCAAGCAAGCGGTTGACCCCGTCCATCCGCGCGAATTCCAGCAGCGCAGCGGCCGATTCGTCCACCCCTTCGGGCAGGGCCAGGACCTGGCCGGTCTTGAACGTCAGGTTCCAGCGGCGGTTGCCGATCCACTCGGCCTCGGCCACCTGCGGCTTGAGCGCGGGCGCGGCATCGAGCAGGCGGTTGAGATCGGGCACCCGCGCCGCCGCGCCATCGCCCGACAACACGAACATGCCCTTGGCGCGCGCCTGGCTCACCGGCTCCAGCTCGTGCCCGGTCTCGTCGATCAGCATCAACTGGTCGCCCTTGCGCAACACGCCATGCGGCGTGCGCTCGACCACATCGACCACCAGCGTTTCGGGCAACTGGCGCGATACGCGGGCATCCTTGACCCAGGGCAGCGCCAGCAGCGTTTCGCGCAAGGCCGCAACGTCCACGCGGGACATGGCCTGATCGCGCTGGCCGAGCACCTTTTCATAGATGGTCTGCTCGCTCATCCGGCGCACGCCGCGCACTTCCACGCGCTTGACATCGAAACCCGCGCCATGGGCGGCGCGCGCCATCTGCGCTTCGGCCAGCGCCGGAACCCCAGCGATATTGGCCACGGTCCAGACCGCGACTGCCGCCGTGCCGAGAATGGCCGTGAGCATGATCTTGTGCAGCGTCTCTTCGCTGAAAGGCTGCACGCGCATGACATGGCCGATGGCAGAGCCGGTCTGCTTGCGCGCCGTCTGCACCTTGGCCTTGGCCCCGCGCTGCGCGGCCACTCGCCGCACGCCCTTGCCTCCGCGCCGGATCGTCTGCGGCATGGTCAGCCCGCTCCCTTCTTGGCCCGAGAGAGGGCGGCGTCGGCAGCGGCGTCCTTGATCGCTTCGGCCACGATCGCCTCGACCAGATCGGGATAGTCCATGCCCATATGCCGCGCCTGCTCGGGCACGAGGCTGAGCGGCGTCATGCCCGGCTGGGTGTTGACCTCCAGCAGGAACAGCCCTTCCACCCCGCGTTCTTCATCCCAGCGGAAATCGGAACGGCTGGTGCCCTTGCATCCCAGGAGCTTGTGCGCACGCAGCGCGATGTCCTTGCAGGCCTGCGCAATGTCGTCCGGAATATCGGCCGGGCACACATGCTCGGTCAGCCCATCGGTGTACTTGGCATCGAAATCGTAGAACGCGGTCTTGGGGATCAGTTCGGTCACCATCAGCGCGCGATCGCCCAGCACGGCCGTGGTCAGTTCCTTGCCGCGAATGAACGGCTCGGCCAGCAGTTCGTCGAACTCCTGCCAGGGACCGCGTGCGTCGGGGCTGATCGGGTTGCCATAATTCCCCTCTGCCGTAACGATCGCCACCCCCACCGACGAACCTTCGTTCACCGGCTTCAGCACATAGGGCCGCGCCAGCGGATCGTGGCTGTATAGCTCTGCCGTCTTGACCACGCGGCCGCCGGGCATGGGAATGCCATGGGGCACCAGCGCCTGCTTGGTGAGTTCCTTGTCGATCGCGATGACCGAGGTGGCAAGGCCGGAGTGGGTATAGGTCAGGCCCATCAGGTCCATCATGCCCTGCACCGTGCCGTCTTCGCCCGGCGTGCCGTGCAGCGCGTTGAACACCACGTCGGGCGCGGCTTCCGCCAGGCGCAGCGCCACATCGCGGCCCATGTCGATCCGCGTCACGCGATGGCCGCGCTGCTCCAGCGCGCTGGCCACGCCCTCGCCGCTGGTCAGCGAAACCGGCCGCTCGCTGGACCAGCCGCCCATCAAGACCGCAACATGAAGCCGGGGCAGATCACTCATCACGGATTCCCTTGGTGGATTCGGCCCACCCGCTTGATTTCCCACTGTAACTCCACGCCTTGTGTCTGTTTTACGCGGGCACGCACTTCCTCGCCCAGCGCCTCGATCTCGGCGCTGGTGGCATCGCCGGTGTTGATCAGGAAATTGGTGTGCTTTTCGCTGACCTGCGCGCCACCCATCGTCAAGCCACGGCAACCGGCGGCATCGACCAACGCCCAGGCCTTGTGCCCATCGGGGTTCTTGAACGTCGATCCGCCGGTCTTGCTGCGCAGCGGCTGGCTGGCCTCCCGCGCGGCGGAAATGCGGTCCATCTCGGCCTGTATCGCTTCGGGCTCGCCCGGCGTTCCGCGAAAACGCGCCGAGGCCACAATGCTGCCATCGGTCAGCTCCGAATGGCGATAGGCATAGCCCAATTCGGCGAGCGGCAGGCGCACCAGTTCACCCGAACGGATCACTACGTCGCAATCGACGAGAACGTCCTTGACCTCGCGGCCATAGGCGCCGCCGTTCATCCGCACGAAACCGCCCACCGTGCCGGGGATGGAGCGCAGGAATTCGAGGCCCGCAATGCCTGCATCGCGCGCGGTGGACGAAACCAGGATGCCAGAGGCCCCACCCCCGCAATCGAGCGTGATGGCATCGCGCGCCGTGACTTTGGCAAAGGGCTTGCCCAGCCGCACCACCACGCCCGGCACCCCGCCATCGCGCACGATGAGATTGGAGCCCAGGCCCAGCGCCATGACCGGAACGTCTGGCGAAAGTGCGGCAAGGAATGCTTGAAGATCCGCGACGTCCCTGGGCTCATAGAGCCAATCGGCGCTGCCGCCAGACTTGAACCAGACCAGCGGGGCGAGCGGGGCGTTTGGGGTGAGCTTGCCGCGCAGGTCGGGTGTGGCATCCACCACCCCCAAACTCCCTCCTCTAAAGAGGAGGGGGCTTACCGAACCTGCGTTCTCCCCCTCCTCTTTAGAGGAGGGGGTCGGGGGGTGGTGTTGGCCCAAGCCCGACATCACCCCTCACCCCGCAAATCCGAAATGGCCCCAGCCAGTCCGGCCGCCCACTTGGTGATATCCCCCGCCCCCAGGCACACGATCATGTCGCCGGCCTGCAATTGCGGCGCCAGTTCGGCGGCCAGGGCGTCTGCCCCGGAAATCAGATGCGCACTGCGGTGCCCGCGCGCCTTGATCCCTTCGACCATGGCGGCACTGTCCACACCTTCGATCGGCTGCTCGCCAGCGGGATAGACCGGCGCGGCATAGACAACGTCTGCATCGTTGAACGCGCCCTGGAAATCTTCCATGTGGTCGCGCAACCGGGTAAAGCGGTGCGGCTGCACCACGGCAATCACTCGGCCCCGCACACCCTCGCGCGCTGCAGCCAGAACGGCGCGGATTTCCACCGGGTGATGCCCATAGTCATCGATCACCGCCACTTCGCCGCCCGGCACGGAGACTTCGCCCACTTTGGTGAAGCGGCGCTTGACCCCGCCGAACTTGGCGAAACCGGTACAGACCTGATCGTGCGGCACGCCCATTTCCACCGCCACGGCAATCGCGGCCAAGGCGTTCTGCACGTTGTGCCGTCCGGGCATCGGCAGGTGGATGTCCTCGATCCGCTGGAACGAGCCATCGCGCTGGCGCAACACGGCAGTGAAGCGGTTTCCGCCCGGCACCGGCGTCACGCCTTCGCCGCGCACGTCGGCCTGGGCGGAAAAGCCATAGGTCACCACACGGCGATCGCGCACTTGCGGGATGATCGCCTGCACTTCAGGGTGGTCGATGCACAGCATCGCCGCGCCATAGAACGGCACGTTCTCGATGAATTCCACGAAGGCGCGCTTGACCTTGTCGAACGAGCCGTAGTGATCGAGATGCTCGGGATCGATATTGGTGACGACAGCGATGGTGCCGTCCAGCCGCAGGAACGACCCGTCGCTCTCGTCGGCTTCCACCACCATCCAGTCGCTATCGCCTAGCCGCGCGTTGGACCCATAGGAATTGATGATCCCGCCATTGATCACCGTGGGATCGACACCGCCGGCATCGAGCAGGCAGGCGACCAGCGATGTCGTCGTCGTCTTGCCATGCGTGCCGGCTACCGCGACGGTGTTTTTCAGCCGCATCAGTTCGGCCAGCATTTCGGCACGGCGCACCACGGGAATGCGTGCCTCCAGCGCCGCGACAACTTCGGGATTGTCGCGCTTCACCGCCGTGGAGGTGACGACGACCTGCGCATTGGCCACGTTTTCGGCCCGCTGGCCGATCATCACCGGAATGCCCCGCGCGCGCAGCCCTTCCACGACATAGCTTTCCGCCATGTCGGAACCCTGCACGGCATAGCCCATGTTGTGCATCACTTCGGCAATGCCAGACATGCCGATGCCGCCGATGCCGACGAAATGGATCGTGCCGAT
>Ga0068860_100005147_pt1 | contig 13296 bp, 11 predicted proteins | sample KBSSwiS32_FD_66597 | JGI IMG/M metagenome (GOLD analysis project Ga0068860, IMG submission 66597) | Switchgrass rhizosphere microbial communities from Kellogg Biological Station, Michigan, USA - KBS Switchgrass S3-2 | ecosystem: Host-associated > Plants > Roots > Rhizosphere > Soil ... | reverse complement strand
CGTGGAGCGCATCGAGGTGCTGCGCGGTCCGCAGGGCACGGCGTATGGCGCGAACGCGCTGGGCGGCCTGATCGCGGTCAACACCCGGGCGCCGCAACGCGAGGCGGACGCGAATGCAAACGTGATGTTCGGTGATCACGGGACGATGGGCGCGAGCGGCGCGGTGGGCGGACCGATTGGCGCTGGCGAAGCCGCGTGGCGATTCTCGGCCGGCAACTTTCGGAGTGACGGTTTCCGGCGCGACAGCTTCCTGGGGCGCGACGACACCAACGGCTACGACGAGAGCAACGCGCGACTGCGATTCAGCGCGCAGCCGCTCGACTCGCTGCACGCCGACTTCACCGTCATGTGGGCCGATCTCGACAACGGCTACGACGCGTTCTCGATCGACAACTCGCGCACCACGCTGTCCGACAAACCGGGCCGCGACGCGCAGCAGGTGCTGGCGGGTGCGCTACGCCTCGACTACACCGGCGCCGAGGCGTTCAAGGTAGTCAGCCGCACGGCCTTCGGTGACTCCGACAGCGTCTACTCGTTCGACGGTGACTGGGGCAACGACCAGAGCTGGGGCGCGAACTCGCCGTACGACTACTTCGAGTCGTTCGATCGCGATCGGCGCACCGCGAGCGAGGACCTGCGGCTGGTGTCCAGCGCCTCGGTGGACGCCGGTGCCGGTTTCGCCTGGCTCGCGGGAATCTACGCGCTGCGCACCGACGAGTCCGTGACGCAACGGGACGTGTGGCGCGACCGGTTGTTCGGCGACGGCGAGAGCCGGCTCGACAGCGACTACAGCGCCACCAACCTGGCGCTGTACGGCGAGCTCGAGTGGCGGCTCGCGCGCGCCACGGTGTTGTCGGTGGGACTGCGCGGCGAGAATCGCAAAGCCGACTACCATGACTCCGACGGCGCCGCCTTCTCCCCGGATGAAACGATGTTCGGTGGCTCGGTGAACCTGCGCCACGATTTCGGTGTGCGGACCAGCGGTTACATGACGTTGTCGCGCGGCTACAAGGCGGGCGGATTCAACATCGGCGCCGATGTGCCGGCGGACAAGCGCGGTTTCGACGCGGAGACGCTGCAGAACCTGGAAGTCGGGATGCGCGTGAACGACGGCGAGAGCCTCGGAGGTGAGCTCGCGTTGTTCTACATGCGCCGCTACGACCAGCAGGTGCAGAGCGGCCAGCAGCTCGAGCCGGGGAATCCCCTGACTTTCGTGATGTACACGGACAACGCGGCGCGCGGCGAGAATTACGGCCTGGAGGGCACGTTGCGCTGGCGTCCCGTGCCGCGGCTGCTCGTGGACCTGCGCGGCGCCATTCTCGAGACGCGTTACATCGGTTATGAATTCGACGGCCGCGACCTCAACGGCCGCGAACAGGCGCACGCGCCGCAATATCAATACGACCTCGGTCTGGAGTACCGGCATGCCCGCGGGCTGTTCGCACGCGTGGATTTCGCGGGTGTCGACGACTTCTACTTCGACACCTCGAACGACGAGCAGGCTCCGGCGCGCATGCTCACCAATGTCAAGGCTGGCTACTCGGGGGAACACTGGCGCGCAGAAGTTTGGGTACAGAATCTGTTCGACAGGTACTATTCGCAGCGCGGCTTCTTCTTTGCCCTGGAGCCGCCGGATTTCACACCAAAACGTTATGTGCAGGCGGGAGATCCGCGCCACGCGGGGATCACGGTGACGTACACGTTTCGCTGACGGAGAACCAGATGGACATCGGCGTCGAGATCAGCCTCTATCCACTGCGCAACGACTTCATTCCTCCGATCCGTGGCTTCATCGATCGCCTCAATGCCGACGGGCGCTTCAGGGTGTTGACCAACGACATGAGCACGCAGGTTTTCGGACGCTACGAGGACGTCATGGAGGCGCTGACTCGCGAGCTGCGTCCCACTTTCGAGCGCGACGGCAAGTCGATATTCGTCATGAAGGTGCTGGGGCCGCTGGGCTGATCATCGCGGCGTCGTGGCATCTCCCAGCACAGCACTCGATCCCATCGAGATCCTGGCGGTCGCGACCGGGCTGATCTACGTCGTGCTGGCGACGCGTCGCAACCGCCTGTGCTGGGTGGCGGGCGCGGTGAGTTCCGCCGCGACGGCGTACACGTTGCTCGTGAGCGCGTTGCCGTTGCAGGCGCTGCTGCAGGTCTACTACGTGGTGGTTGCGGGATATGGCTGGTTCAACTGGACGCGCAGCGCCACCCAGGGTGAGCTGCCGGTCGGCACGTGGCCGTACTCCTGGCACCTGGTCGCCGCGGTGGTGCTCACGGCGTTGTCGCTCGGCACCGCGCGCCTGGTCGCGACCGGCGTGCAGGACGACTGGCCGCTGCTCGACTCGCTGACGCTCTGGTTCAGCCTGCTCGCGACCTGGCTGCAGGCGCGCGCGCGCCTGGAGAACTGGTTGTACTGGGTGATCATCGACACGCTGATGGCATTCCTGTTCTTCGCGCAGCAGAAGTACTGGCTGTCGGCGCTCATGATCGTGTACGTCATCATTGCGGCCGCGGGCTTCGTCGCCTGGCGCCGCCGGTTCCGCGCGCAGACGGTGCCTGCATGATCGACGGCGGCCTGCTGCAGCACGTGCCCGGTTGCGAGAACGGCGACGCGCCTTACTCGCAGGAATTGCTCGGCGGCGGCAAGGTGAATCGCAGCTTCCTGGTGCGCACGCGCCGTGGGCGTTTCGTGGTGCGCCTCAACGAAAACGTGGCCACCGATCCGGGTCTCGATCGGGATCGCGAGCTCGTGCTGCATACCCTGGCGGCCGGCGCGGGTATTGCGCCGCCGATCATCTACGCGTGCCCGGATCGATCCTGCCTGATCACTGACTACCTTGAAGGCCGGCTGTGGACGCCGCATTACTTCACGCGCATGCGCGACCTGCGCGCGCTCGGCCAGCGTCTCAGGGCGTTGCACGCCGTGCCGCCACCCAACGTGCCGCGTTTCGACCCGTTGGCGGCCGCGCGGCGTTATGCCGACATCATCGTCGGCCACGATCCCGAAGACCTGCCACGCATCGAGGATTTGTTAGGCCGCGGCGCCGAAGCGCTGCAGCGCTCGCGTTCGTCGCAACGTGCCGCATGCATCGTGCACAGCGACCTGCACCACGGCAACGTCGTGACCGCGGATCGCATCTACTTCATCGACTGGGAGTACGCACAGGTCGCCGACCCCTTGCAGGACCTCGCCTGTATCGTGGCGTACTACCCGCGCGCCGCGGTGCACGGCGCGCTGCTGCTCGAAGCCTCGGGGCTCGCGGACACCGGCGCGACTGCGCAGATGCTCGCGGAGCTCACGCGTGTCTTCAATCTGCTGACTTATCTCTGGTATCGCGCCCGCCGGGTGGCGCGCAGCGTGCCCGCCACCGACCTGCAACTGGAATCCTCGGCGCTGCGGCGTCTGCTCACGCTGGCGCCCGACGCCTGACCTCGGCACACTAGCCGCCCTGCGCCAGGAGTTGGCGTCAACGGGACGGTTGGCTGGAATGACGACGCTGCAGGTGATCGATCGGGACGGTGTTTCTCACGACGTGGAGGCGAAGCCGGGGCTCAAGGTGATGGAAGTGCTGCGCGAGCTCGACTACGGCGTCGCGGCGATCTGCGGGGGCATGTGCTCATGCGCTACCTGCCACATCTACGTTGATCCGGGCTGGCTCGACAAACTCCCGCCGCCGATGTCCGACGAGCGCGACTTGCTCGGCGAGTTAGCCCACTACAAGGACAACTCGCGTTTATCCTGCCAGGTGGAAATCACTGCGGCGTTGTCAGGTCTCAAGGTCACCATTGCCGAGGACGAATGAGTCTGGGAATCGAATGGCTGTATGCGTTCGCGATCCTCGGTGGATTGATCGCGGCGTGGCGCATCTGGCAGAACCTGCAGAAGCTGCGCCAGCGGCAGAACGATTCCTGGGACGCGCGGCTCATCGACCAGCTGCGCAAGCGCGGTTCGGATCCCTTCAAGCCGCACGACGTCGACTTCTTCCTGGCGTTTCCGAATCCCGATGCGGCCATGCAGGTCGAGAACCAGCTGCGCGCCGAAGGCTTCGACGCCGAGATTCGCGACACGCCGGACAACGGTGAGCTGCGCTACGTCCTGCACGCACACAAGTCGATGAAGCTCACCGTGCCCGACATGCAGGAGCTCAGCCGCCGGCTCACCGATGCCGCGACCCAGCGCGGCGGGCGTTACGATGGCTGGTCGGCCAAGCAGGTGCCGATCGACGCGCCGGGCAGATAGTCAGGGCGTCAGGGCCGACCTCGCTCGAGCATTTCGCGGAGCCGTGATTCACGCTCGTCAGTCAGCCGCTTCTTGAGCGCCAGAAAGTCCAGCGGGTACATCGAACCCCAGCAAAGCGAGTGATTCGCTTCTTCGCAGGCGAAGGTCGCCGCGAGTTCGGCATCGCGAAACTTGATCCAGGCCGTCTGCGCCTCGCGCAACTTCTTGACGAACACCGTGTTCGTGGCTTCCTTACCGATCAGCTCATGGTAGGTGGCATTCAGTCTGCGGTCCGACTCTTCGAATGCGTCGCGCGCGCACGCGGCCATTTCCAGCGTCGTGCCCCCGTCGTTGCACTTGACGGGTGGCTCCCGGGGCGTGTCGGCCGTCGAGATGGATGCGGCGCCGATCCCGATCATTGCCAGCGCCGCCCATTTCATTTCTTCTTCTCGGTCTGCTTCTTGACGGCTTCAGCGGCGGCCTTGATGGCCTCCGGATCGCCGAGGTAACCGCTCTTGATCGCCTTCAGGTTCGCGTCGAGCTCGTAGACGAGCGGAACCCCGGTGGGGATATTGAGCTCGGTGATGTCGGCTTCGCTGACGTTGTCGAGCATCTTGACCATCGCGCGCAATGAGTTGCCGTGCGCCGCGACCAGCACGTTCTTGCCGAGCTTGAGTTCCGCCACGATGCGGTCGTTCCAGAAGGGCAACACGCGCGCCAGCGTGTCCTTGAGCGACTCGCTCGCGGGCAACACGCGGGGGTCGAGATTCGCGTAACGGCTCTCGTGCACCGGGTGACGTTTGTCGGTGATCTCCAGCGGCGGAGGCGGGATGTCGTAGCTGCGGCGCCAGATCTTGACCTGCGCTTCGCCGTGTTTCTCCACGGTCTGCGCCTTGTCGAGTCCCTGCAGTGCGCCGTAGTGCCGCTCGTTGAGGCGCCAGCTGCGTTCCACCGGCAGCCACATCAGGTCCATCTCGTCGAGCACGATCCACAACGTGCGGATGGCGCGCTTCAGCACCGAAGTGAAGCAGATGTCGGGCACGAGGCCGGCCTTCCTGATTTCGACGCCGGCGGAACGCGCCTCGAGTCGTCCCTGCTCGGAAAGATCCACGTCATGCCAGCCCGTAAAAAGGTTTTCGACATTCCAGACGCTCTGACCATGTCGAACCAGGATCAATTTACCGGGCATGAACGACCTCCGTTTTGGGGGCGCCATGTTAACCGTCAGATGGCCAGATGAGAATCGAGACCGTGTACGCAGCGGATGCGGCGCTCTTTGCGCGTGGCCGCGAGAATCGCGAGATTGGCGGGCAACATCTCGCGCGATGCCGCGGGGTGGTGCAGGTGGCAGGCGATGCCGCCGAACAGCAGCGTCTGTCGACGGACGCCGGCGAAACCGAGGCGCTGCGCCAGTTCCTTGTCCTCGGGACCCCAGCCGACGAAGTCTTCGTCGAAGCCATTGACGCGGACCAGGTCGTCGCGCCAGGCGGCGAAGTTGCAGGACTTGACCGCCACGAAGCCGTTGGCGAGCCGGCGCATCGCGCCGGACAGCAGCGGCGAGTGAAGTAGATAGGCGCGGCGCAGGCCGCCGAGCCCGCGCGTGAACGGCCCGGGCGTCGCCGACGGGTCGGCGAGCAGGTCGCGCGTCAGCGCCGGGTCGGCGCGGGCGCGTACGCCCTGGGTGAACCAGCCACGGCGTGCGATGCGCCGGTGATCGGCGACGAACCCGGCGTGCAGCAGCATGTCGCCGTCGACGAAGACGAGGTAGTCGGCCCGGGTCGCGGCGATGGCGAGGTTGCGCAGGCGCGCGACACGGAAGCCCTGGTGTTCCTGGCGCACCACGCGCATCGGCACTCTGGAGCGCCGCATGCAGCTGTCGATCAGCGTGCGCGTCGGCTCGCCGGAGCCATCGTCGGCAATGACTATATCGTCGGGTCGCATCGACTGGTGTTCGACGTTCGCCAACACCGCCGCCAACGCATCCGGACGCTCGTAGGTCGTGATGACGAGCGCGAGGCGCAAGCCGGCTCGCCTAACTTCCCGCGAGGCTGCGCACCGCGTCGAGGCCGACGGTGAGCGTCGCGAAGTCGGCGGTGCCGACGCCGCGCATCTCGGTGAGCGTGCGCTTCCAGGCCGCGAGCTTGTCGTCGCGCGCCTCGCTCCAGCGCGCCAGCTGCTCGCCGACGCGACGTGCTCCTGGTTGCCGCAACACCTGCTGCGTGAGTTCGCGATGCGCGCGCATGGCTGCATCGCGCAAACCGGTGCGCGCCGTCGCCTGCCACGAGCCGTCGACGCCGAGCCGGTCGATTTCCACGTGCAGCCAGTCGAGGCCGAGCGCGACGCCGAGCTCGAACCAGGCGTGCGCCACTTCGGCCACCGGCGCGCGTTCACTGCGCGCCAGCGCCACGATGTCCAGCGCGGGCTCGAGCACCGCGAGCCGCGCGATGCGCCGGGCGAGTTTCTCCGGCACCCTGGCCGCGAGCAGTTCCCCCAGCACCGTGTCGTGTTGCTCGCGCGCGCGGCCGGTCATCGCCGAGTCGATGTTGTCATCGAGCGCCTGCACACCGGCGCGCAGTTCGCGCACCGCAGCCTCGATCGGCAGGTCCCGGTCGCGATTGCGCAGCAGCCAGTAGCTCGCGTGGCGCAGCAGTCGCGACGTGCGGAAGAACATGCCGTACTGCACGCCGGCCGGTACGCGCGTGTCGAGCGCCTCGATGTCCACCCACAACGCACGCATCGCGAACACTTCGCGCGCGATGGTGTAGGCGCGCGAGATCACCGCCGCGTCGGCGCCGGTGTCTTCCTGCGCGCGCGTCACGAACACCGGGCCCATGCGGTTCACCAGGCTGTTGGTGGTCTGGGTCGCGACGATTTCGCGCTTCAGGCGATGGCGGGTGATCTCGCGTGCGTAACGCTTGCGCAGTGGCGCGGGGAAGTAGCGCTGCACTTCGTTGGCGAAGTACGGGTCGTCGGGCAGGTCGGAGTCCAGCAGGTGGTTGCTGAGCCAGATCTTGCTGTACGACAACACCACGGCGAGCTCGGGCCGCGTGAGTCCGAGACGCTGCTTGCGCCGCTCGGTGAACTCATCCTCGGTGGGCAGGAACTCGATCGCGCGGTTCAGGTGCCCGCCACGTTCCAGCGCGCGCACCAGGCTCTGGTACTCGGTGAGGCGCTCGGGCGCGCGTTGCTCGAGCACCGACAACGCCTGTCCCTGCAGGTAGTTGTTGCGCAGGACCAGCGCGGCCACTTCGTCCGTCATGCTGGCGAGCAGTTTGTCGCGCGCTGCGCGCGTCAGGCGCCCCTTGCGCGCGACATCGGCCAGCAGGATCTTGATGTTCACCTCGACGTCGGAGGTGTTCACGCCGGCGGAGTTGTCGATGAAGTCGGTGTTGATGCGCCCGCCCGATTTTTCCGATCCCCCGAGCTGGGCATATTCCACGCGGCCGCGCTGCGTGCAGCCGAGGTTGCCGCCTTCGCCGATCACCTTGGCGCGGACTTCGCGGCCGTCGGCGCGGATCGCGTCGTTGGCGCGATCGCGCACGTCGCCATGCGACTCGTCGTGCGCCTTGATGTAGGTGCCGATGCCGCCGTTCCACAGCAGGTCCACCGGCATGCGCAGGATGGCGCGCATCACTTCCACGGGCGTGGCCGCGGAAACATCCAGGCCCAGCAGGGCGCGCACCTCGGAGGACAGCGGGATGGACTTGGCGCTGCGCGGCCAGACACCGCCGCCGCGCGAGATCGTCTTGCGCGAATAATCTTCCCAGCTCGAGCGCGGTAGTTTGAACATCCGCTCGCGCTCGCGGAAGCTGGCCGCGGAATTCGGGTTCGGGTCGATGAAGATGTGGCGGTGATCGAATGCCGCGACCAGGCGGGTGTGCCGCGACAGCAGCATGCCGTTGCCAAACACGTCGCCGGACATGTCGCCGATGCCGGCGCAAATGAACTCCTGCGTCTGGATGTCGATGCCGATCTCGCGGAAATGCCGCTTGACGCACTCCCACGCGCCGCGCGCCGTGATGCCCATGCCCTTGTGGTCGTAGCCGGCGGAGCCGCCGGAGGCGAAGGCGTCCCCGAGCCAGTGGCCGTATTCGATCGATATGGCGTTGGCGATGTCGGAGAAGGTGGCGGTTCCCTTGTCGGCCGCGACCACGAGATAGGGGTCGTCGCCGTCGCGCCGCACGATGCCGGGGCGAACCACGGTCTTGCCGTTGACGATGTTGTCGGTGACGTCCAGCAGGCCGCGGATGAAGGTCTGGTAACTCGCGACGCCTTCCTTCTGCACGTCTTCACGCGAGCCGCCGGCGGGCAGACGTTTCGGGTAGAAGCCGCCCTTGGCACCCACCGGCACGATCACCGTGTTCTTGACGTTCTGCGCCTTCATGAGGCCCAGCACTTCGGTGCGGAAGTCCTCGCGCCGGTCCGACCAGCGGATGCCGCCGCGCGCCACGTCGCCCATGCGCAGGTGCACGCCCTCGACGCGCGGGCTGTACACGAAGATCTCGTACTTCGGTCGCGGCAGCGGCAGTTCGGGGATGGCGTGCGGGTCGAGCTTGAACGACAGCCAGCTCTTGACCGCGCCGTCGGTGGTCTGAAAGTAGTTGGTCCGCAGCGTCGCACGAATCACCGAGAGGTAGGCGCGCAGGATGCGGTCTTCGTCGAGGCTCGCCACCTTGTCGAGCGAACGCAGGATGGACTGGCGGATGCGCTCCGCGGCCGCCTCGCGCGAGCGTAGATCGAGCGAGAATTGAGTCTCGAACAGGCGCGCGAGTTGCCGCGTGATCGGCGCCTGCGCCACCGCGACGCGTTCCATGTAGGCCTGGCTGAAGGGGATGCCGGTCTGCAGCAGGTAGCGGCAATAGGCGCGCAACACCACGATTTCGCGGCAGCTGAGCGACGCGCACAGCAACAGCCGGTTGAAGCCGTCGTTCTCGATCTCGCCGCGCCACGCGGCGAGGAACGCTTCCTTGAAGAGCGGCTCGAGCGCGGCGAAGTCGGCGCGCCTGAGATCACGTGCCTCGAGCACGAAGTCCTGGATCACGACGTCGCGTTCCTGCGCGAGCGTGTAGTTGTGTTCTTCCAGCACGCGCAGCCCGAAGTTCTCGAGCATGGGCAGGATGTCCGAGATCGGGATCAGTCCGCCCGAACGCAAAATGCGCAGGTGCACGTGGTTCGCCGGCGCGCCGCTACGCGGCCTCAGGTTGAGCTGCGGGACCGCGGGATTGGCGGCCAGCGCCTCGAGATCTTTTATGTCCTCGAGCGCCTGCGTCGGTTCGACCTCCGCGCGGTAGGCGGGCGGGAACAACTTCGCGTAGCGGCCGGCGAGCTCGATGGCCTCGCGCGGTGCGCCGCGCGCGATCAGCTCCTGCTGCAGGCGGTCGTCCCAGGTCGCCGCCGCGGCGGCCATTTCGGCCTCGATGCCGCCGACGTCCTCGACCGGCGGCGCGCCCGGGCGCGTGTGCACCAGAAGGTGCAGGCGTGCGAGCGTAGAGTCGGAGATCTGCACCTGTGATTCGACGTGCGTCGCTCCGAAGCGCGCGCGCACGATGCGTTCGATGCGCTCGCGGACTTCGGTGTTGTAGCGATCGCGCGGCACGTACACCAGGCAGGAGTAGAAGCGCTCGTAGCTGTCACGCCGCACGAACAGCCGCACGCGCCGGCGCTCGTACAGGTTGACGATGCCGCGCACGATCGGGATGAGTTCCGGCGTGGGCGTCTGGAACAGCTCGTCGCGCGGAAAGGTCTCGATGACGTTGACCACCGCCTTGGCGTCGTGACTTTGCGGCGGCAGGCCGAAGTGTTCGATGACCGCGTCGAGCTTGCGCCGCAGCAGCGGGATGTCCGTGGGCGCGGAATGGTAGGCGCTCGAGGTCCACAGGCCGAGGAAGCGATGCTCGCCGGTGACGTTGCCGGCCTTGTCGAAGGACTTGATACCGACGTAGTCGAGATAACTCGAGCGGTGCACCGTGGAAGCGGAATTCGCCTTGGTCAGCAACAGCAGGTCGGGCATGCGCGCCTGGCGGCGCAAGTGGCCGGTGAGCACGATGGGTGCCGGCGGCTTGCGTTGCGGCCCGGAGCGCAGGATGCCCAGGCCACTGTCGGCGTCGCGCACCAGCGCGTCGCGCGCGCGGCCGCGCTTCAGCTGGTAATGGCGATAACCCAGGAAGACGAAATGCCCGTCGTGCATCCAGGTGAGCAGCGCGCGCGCCTCGGCGACGTGTGACTGCGGCACCGGGGTGGGCGCGCTCTCCAGGTCGTGCGCGACCGCACGCACGCGCTCGAGCATGCGCGGAAAATCCCGGACTGCCTTGTGCACGTCGTCGAGCGCGCGGTTCAGGCGCCGCAGCAGCTCGCGCGCCTGGGCAGCGTCGCGCGGACGATCGATCTCGAGGAATTGCCAGGACTCGGGCCGCGTGCCGCGCACGTCGGCGCTGACCGCGCGCAGCGTGCCGCGCGCGTCGCGCCGCACGTTGAGCACCGGATGCACGATCAGGTGCACGGCGATGTTCATTTCGCTGAAAACCATGGCGATGGACTCGACCAGGAACGGCATGTCGGGCGCGACCACGCGCACGATGGCGCGGTGCGCCGCCACCACACCGCCGCCGGCCAGCGGCGGCCCCAGATCGACGAGCACGCGGCTGCCTTTGCGCGACTTGCCGAGCTCGAGGTGCGCGAGCGCCGCGGCGGCGAGGTCGCCGGGGCGATGCATGCGCAGGTCCTCCTCGGCGACGCCGCGGAAGAACGCCCGCAGGAAATCGACTTCGAGTCCGCGCCCCGCCGCGGTACTGCGCGGAGCGCTCTTGACTATCTTCTCGATCAGCGCGAGACGGGCAGCGGGGATCTTGCCGAGCATGTGTTTACTCGTTGGAGAGGATTCGGCGGGGCGCGCGATTATACATGCGGACGCCTGCCGCTCATTCGGCGTGCGCCGGTCCGAGCTCGACCGCGCGCCCTAGCAAGATGCGCACGAGGCGATCGAGCGTGGCGCGATCGCGCCGGCTCAGTGGCGCGACCAGGTGACGTTCGTATTCCAGCGCCATGGGCACGACCTGCGCATAAACCCGCATGCCGGCGCGCGTCAGTGCCAGATGGGTGCGGCGGCGGTCGGCCGGCGCGGTTGTGCGGTGCAGCCGGCCGGCGGCTTGCAGCGCGGCCACCGCGCGGCTCACGGCAACCTTGTCCATCGCGGTGCGCGCCGTCACCTCGGCGGCGGACAAGCCTGGATTCGCCGCGAGCACCGCCATGACGCGCCATTCGGGTATCGACAGGCCGAAGTTCATGAAATAGGCAGCCGCGATCGCCGAACTGACGGTATTGGACAATACCGACAGCCGGTAGGGGAGAAATTTCTCGAGATGCAGTTTCGGGCGCGGCGCCATTGGTTACAATTGAAACTAAATCAATTTCGGCCCGGAGGCCAGTGATGGACCCCATGAACCCCATGGGCACGGACGGCTTCGAATTCGTCGAATACACCGCGCCCGATCCCCAGCTGCTGCGCAGCCTGTTCGAGCGGCTCGGATTTCCCGTGGTTGCCCGGCATCGCAGCAAGAACGTCACGCTGCATTCGCAGGGGGACATCAATTTCGTCATCAACGCCGAGCCGGATTCGTTCGGCCAGCGTTTTGCCCAGGCGCACGGTCCCTCGGTGTGCGCCATGGCATTTCGCGTGCGCGACGCGGCCGCGGCCTTCGAGCGCGCCGTCGAGCTCGGCGCGGAGCCGCACCGGGCGCCGGTCGGCCCGATGGAGCTGAACATCCCCGCGATCGTCGGCATCGGCGGCTCGCTGATCTACTTCGTGGATCGCTACGGCGACCGGTCGATATATGACGTCGATTTCAAGCCGGTGGAAGTCCAGCCCCTCGAGCAGGCCGGGCTCGCGCAGATCGACCACCTCACGCACAACGTGCACCGCGGCCACATGGACAAGTGGTGCGGCTTCTATGAGCGCCTGTTCAATTTCCGCGAAATCCGCTACTTCGACATCGAAGGGAAAAAGACCGGATTGTTCTCGCGGGCATTGACCAGCCCCTGCGGCAAGATCCGCATTCCCATCAACGAATCGCAGGACGACAAGTCGCAGATCGAGGAATACCTGCGTGAGTACCGCGGCGAGGGCATACAGCACATCGCGCTGTCGACCGGCGACATCTACCGCACGGTGGATGTGCTGCGCGGGCGCGGCGTTGCCTTCCAGGATACGCCCGAGACCTACTACGACGGCGTTGATGTGCGCGTCGCCGGCCACGGCGAAAAGCTGGAAGAGCTTCGCAGGCGGCGCATTCTCATCGACGGCAGCGGCGCCACCGACGAAGGCGTCCTGCTGCAGATCTTCACGGCCAACGTGATCGGCCCGATCTTCTTCGAAATCATCCAGCGCAAGGGCAACCAGGGTTTCGGTGAAGGCAATTTCAAGGCATTGTTCGAGTCCATCGAACTCGACCAGATTCGCCGAGGTGTCATTTGAGTCTCGAGCTCTACAGCTTCTGGCGCAGCTCCGCGTCATACCGCGTGCGCATCGCGCTGCACCTGAAGTCGCTGCCGTTCGTCTACCACGGCGTCGATCTCACGAAGGGCGGCGGCGAGCAGTGGGATCCCAAGTACCGCGCGGTGAATCCGCAGGCGCGGGTACCCACCCTGGTTCACGACGGCCTGCGAATCGCCCAGTCCCTGGCCATCATCGAATACCTGGAGGAGATGTTTCACCAGCCGGCGCTGTTGCCCAAGGATCCGGAAGGGCGCGCGCGGGTGCGCGCACTTTCGCAGATCATCGCCAGCGACATCCAGCCGATGCAGAACACCAGCACGACGCGGTATCTCAAGGAAACGCTCAAGCTCGACGACGCGAGGCTGTCCGCGTGGCTGCGTGAATGGATCACGCGCGGTCTCGACGCCTTCAACGCCCTGCTGGAGCACGATCATCTGTCCGGCAAGTTCTGTCATGGCGATGTTCCGACCATGGCGGACTGCTGCCTGGTGCCGCAGATGTATGCCGCGGAGCGCTTTGGAGTGGAAGCGACGAAGTATCCGCGGCTCGCACTGATCTGGGAGAACTGCAACCGCATGCCT
>Ga0068860_100005135_pt1 | contig 13316 bp, 11 predicted proteins | sample KBSSwiS32_FD_66597 | JGI IMG/M metagenome (GOLD analysis project Ga0068860, IMG submission 66597) | Switchgrass rhizosphere microbial communities from Kellogg Biological Station, Michigan, USA - KBS Switchgrass S3-2 | ecosystem: Host-associated > Plants > Roots > Rhizosphere > Soil ... | reverse complement strand
ATGATCCGTCCGCCGAGCGGCAGCGGGTAGTCCGCTTCGAGCACCGCCGGGTCGAGCGCGGCGAGCGCCGCTTCGACCTCTTGCCGCGCCGCCGCGGTTTTCTGGAGCAGCTCGCTTCTCGGCACGTCGCGCGCCGAGAATTCGAGATCTCGATCGCGCACGTAACCACTGCCACCGAGAATCGCGCCGATGAAGTGGCGAAGATTGCCCGCGAGATGAAGGGCGAGCGTTCCGCCGCGATTCGGCAGGCCCGGAATCTCGGCCCACGGCGCGGCGTCGTCAGGATAGAGCTCGATCTCGCGGCGGAGGCCGTCGAGGTCGCGCAGGAAGAGGGTGGAGAGGTCTCGAGTCAGCGGGTTGGTGGGCATCGGGTCTCCTAAGTGAGGGAATCGCCTCCTGCTCTTCGTTCGAAGGATATCAACGTCGCCGTGCCGGAACGCTCCGACACGGCGCACCAACCTTCCGACTGGAGAGCTGACATGACCACATATCGCACCACCCGATACTGCCGATTCGCTTCTTCGTTCGTCGCTTCGCTCGTCGTCCTCGCTTCGCCTTTTGCCGCTCGCGCCATCTGCAACAACGGCGTGGTCGACGCGGGCGAGATCTGCGTGGCGCCGCCCGTTTCGATCTGGGCGCCAGGGGCTCCCCTGGTCGGCGTGATCTCGGCGGACTTGAACGCCGACGGAATTCTGGATGTCGCGGCCGCTACGTCCACTCGAAGTTTCGTCCGCCTTGGCACGGGGGCCGGATTCGGCGCTTGGAGCTTCTGGAACCAGCCGGGGGTCGGCTTTCGGGACATCGCGGCGGCCGATTTCGACGGCGACGGAGATCTCGATCTGGCGCTCGCCGACAGCATCGGCAACCAGGTGATCGTTCGTTGGAATCAGGGGGGCGTCAACTTCACGCCCGGTACGGCCTTCGCCGTCGGCGGCCAGCCCGTGCGGGTACTCGCCGCGCGGCTGAACGCCGATGCGCGCGCCGATTTCGTCGCGCTCAACCTAGCGAGCGACACGGTCACGGTGCGCCTCGCGGTCGCGGGGGGCTTCGCGGCAGGCGTCAACTATCCCGTGGGCAATACGGACGACATCGCGCTCGGCGACTGCGACGGCTCCGGCCGTCGGGACCTCCTCTATTACAACGGCCAAGGGACGGGTACGTCCTTGATCGCTCGGCCCAACAACGGAGCGGGCGGGCTCGGCGCGCCGATCGCTTCTGCCCTGCCCCTGTTTGATCCGGCTGTGGGCTACATGGAGCCTCAGGCGATCGCGGCGGGAGATCTCGACGGCGACGGCTTTGGGGATGCCACGGTGGCCTCCAGCTGGTCGCGGCTCGCCCCGGCCCTCAGCAACGGTGCCTGCTCCTTTACCCCCCAGCCGTACGGCCTCACCTGGGCCTTTACGTTCCGCATCCGCGCTATCGATTACGACGAGAACGGCGACATGGACATCGCGGCACCCCACGGGATCGGCGACCGCTACAGTTTGGCGTTCGGCAACGGCGCGGGGAGCTTCCTGCCCTACGACGAAACCCAGCTGCCGAGCCCCGGAGTCTACGATCTCGCGTTCGGCGACTACAACGGCGACGGATTCCGCGACGTGCTGATCGCCGGCAACACCGACCTGCTCTACCAGCGCGGCACGCCGTAAGACCCGAGTCGGAGGCGAACGGCCTCAGGACATAGGTAACACCTCGACCGCAAGATTGGCAACGGGCCGGCAGGGATTCCCTGCCGGCCTTCGGCGCGTCTTGAGGGAAAACGCCGCGCCGCTGCGCCTTGCCCTTCACGAGCAGCTCACGCGATCCGGCCGGAATCCACCGGCCGAATCGAGGTCTCGGACGACCGCCGCGCTGCAAGGGCAAAAATCATGAAACCGAAAAGCGCATTGATTCACGGTGTCGGAGCCTTCGCACTGGCCTACACCCTCGCCGGAACCCTGGCTCCGCCCGCCGGAGCGATGTCCTTGATCCGCGCCGGACTGAACGATCTGGTCACGGCCAACAGCACGATCGTGGTCGCCAGGGTCGAGGACGCCACGTCGTACTGGAACGCCGACGCGACCTTCATCCTTACCGACTATCGTCTCTCGACGACCCAGGTTCTGAAAGGTGAAGCGGAAGAAGAGATCACCCTCACCCTGATGGGCGGCACCGCCGGGGACTTCACCACGCTGGTCCCGGGCGTCGCCCAGCTTCTTCCCGACCGGAGCTACCTGCTGTTCCTGCGCAACGAAACTCTGCCGGGCACGGAGCCGGTGTTGACGGTCGGCGAGCACTGCCAGGGGGCCTTCGATCTTGAGACTCGCGACGACGGCACCTGGGCCGTGAGCCAGGCGGCCGGAGCAGCCTTGGTCCCCGGCGAGGACGATTCCGACGAAAGTGCCGACGTCCCGGGCGGCGCGAACGGCATGAGCCTCGCCGATCTGGCGCAGGCGATTTCGGCCTTGGTCAAGCAGGGAGGTGACAAGTGAACGCGCGAGCGACAATCCTCTCTCGACTCCTTCCCGCGAGCCTGGCGCTCGCGCTCGTCGGCGGCGTTCCGGCCCACGCCTTCCGCATGATTCAGAACACGGCGGTCGGCACGGTGACCGCCGGTACCCCGGTGCCCTGCACGGATCCCGGAGGCTTCGCCCACTGGAACGTCCGCGATCTCGTCTGGCGCGTCAATCCGGCGCTGGAAGGCGCCACCGCGGGAGGCGGCGTCGATTACGCGCTCGCCCAGTGGAACGGCGTCTCCGGCTCCGACTATCAGCTCTCGCGCGGCAGCGGAACCGCAGCGGGTTTCGTCGCCGACGGCTCGAACACGATGATCTGGGCGGCCGGCAACGGCTGCGGGGTCAACTGCCTCGCGCTCACCGCCTTGACGCTTCAGGCAGGGCAGGTGATCGTCGAGACCGACATCACGTTCAACACGAACTACAACTGGACGACCAGCAACACCAACTTCGACATCCGCGCGGTGGCGACCCACGAGCTCGGGCATTCGCTGGGAATTCATCACACCAACTTGAACCCGGTCATTAATCGACCGACGATGTTCGCCACCTACTTCGACAACTGGCGGACCCTCGAGAACGACGACAGGGACGCCCTGGACTGTTCGGAGAACGCCTACGCCCCCGCACCCTGCACCACCCCATGCCCCACCGGAGGGGTCTACGACAGCGCGAATTGCTACATGTGGACGGTGCTCGGAGTGAATCGGTTCCTCTGGCAAGAGAACATGTATTACCAGGCCTCGACCAACCCCAACAATCGCTGCCCGAGCATCGCGTTCAACAGCCTGAACAACACAACCTTCCAACCATGGTTCGATGGCGCGAGCTGCGTCGTCCGGCTATCCACGGGCGGCAATCAGCTCCCCTTCCTCTGGGCCAACAGCTACTACCTCACGCCGGTCTGCCACCCATAGCGCGGGTTTGGAAAGACCGCGGCGGCCCGCCTTCCTTTCGCCGGTTCGGGAGGGAGGCGGCCGTCATTGCTCCTCGTCGAGAAACGCCCGCAAATCCTCCACCGACCGGATCGTCACGTGCGGCTCGTCTTCCTGCGGAGGCTCGAAGCGGTCGAGATGATCGACCAGCCGCTCGCGAGAGAGCACGGGGCGCTCCTTCGTTTGTGAAAGGCGCTGGTGTCGGGCGAGGATCTCTTCCCGCGAGCTGGGCACGTACACCAGCCGGCAGTCGTACCCGCCGGCCGCGGCATGCTCGCGAAATCGGTCTCGCAGCCAGCGATAGCAGGCCGTATCGTCCACCGCCACCGACACGCCGAGAGCCATGTAGGCCGAAAGCTCCTTGATCTGGGAGCCCAGGATCTCCGCCCAGGCGGATTCGGGCATGCCTTCCAAGCCGAACGGGAACCCCCGCGCCGCGTTGATCGCATCGGCCGACACGACGGCCACCCCCAGCTCGTCCGCCAGCGCGCGAGTCACGGTGCTCTTACCGGCCAGGGAGGGGCCGCAAAGGATGTAGAGGCGGCGATTCTTCGACATGCGCCGAGAGCGTAACAGAGCCTCTCAGCTCGAAGATCCCTCAACCCTCCACCGCGCACCGAATGACACTTCCGTTCTTCCCGGTGCAGGCAAATTGGTACCGCCCCAATGTGTCTCCTCGGCCCCTCCGGCGAATCAGCGGTTGCCCCACCAAATGATGTTTTGCCCCTCGTCGAACTTCGGCACACTCCACCTCACGAAACATCGGACCTCGTCCGCCACCAAATTACGTTGCCAGCGAGAGATCGAATTTCAAGCCGAAGAGGAGTAGCCCAATGGATATTTACTCGAACGGAAAGAGGCAAGCGCTCCCCAACAACGGTCCGGTCACGATGACCCAGGCCGCGCGACTGTCCAAACTCTCCGGCCTCGCGATTGAAGAGCTGGCCGGTCTACCCCGCTCCGCCGTGGAGCGAAAGTTGAGCTGGATCTTGGCCCCGGAGCTGTTGGGCCTGCGCAAGATTTCCGGCCGGGTCGTACGCCGGAACCTTGAGACCCGGGCCCTCGAACCGATCCCGAATGTCACCGTGCACATGGAGGACACCGACTGCTCTTTCTTGCTCTATTCACCGCCGCAGTGGGCGGACTGGAGCTGGCTTCTCCCGTTCAGGCTTCGCTCGGATGAGATCGCGACCGCGACCACCGACTCGAGCGGACACTTCGATTTTTACCTTCCGCGATGGGAGATCGAGGCGGTCGCCCGTTGGCGTCAAGGTCGGATCGGAGTCGGAGATTTCAGCCGTCCACGCCTCCGCGACATCGTTAAGGATCTCGAACCCGAGTACCTCGCAGAAACTCCGGAGATCGCGATCCGAAAACCGGGCCTGCTCGCGGGATGCCGCAAGAAAGTCGGACAAGCTCTCACCGACTATATCGAGGCGCTCCTCTTGTGCGAAGGCGCGGCCCGGACGGAGGAGGCGCTCGAAATGCTTCTCGAAACTCGAGTCGTTCCGCAACGACCGTCTGCCCTGGATGACCTCCTGCCGGACGGGGTCACGGCGAAAGGCGCAGCTCGGGAGCACGGCTTTCCCGCCGAGCTGGTCAAGGGTCTGGGATTCGATCGCTCGATCGGCCCGCTCTGGCGCAATAGCGACCTGGTGCTCAAACTCTGGACCCTGCTCCTCGACGTTCCCGACATCACGTTCCGGGTCACCCGAGAAAGCCACGAAACGGGCGGCGAGGAGCTTCTGTACTCCGACGGGTTCTTCGACGTCCCGTGGAACCGAGATGGGATTCCGGCCCTGACTCTCACCGCTTCGGACCCGGCTTTCTCGGTGTCGGAGAAACCTCGCCGGCGGACCGAATATGAGGAGCTGGCGGCGGCGGCTTGAGGGTCTATGTCGGTCTCCGCGCAAGGCCGGCGATTTCCCGCCGGCCCTGCCCGTTCGTTCCTCACTCGCTGCGCAACGCCACCATCGGCTGGATACGCGCCGCCCGGCTCGCCGGAACGTAGCAGGCGAGGAGCGAGACCAGCGCCAGCAGCAGCGGGGTCGCCGAGAAGACGATCGGATCGGCGAAGCTGACCTGGTAGAGCATCCCCGCAAGCACCTTGCCGAGCGCGAGCGAGAGCAACAGGCCGATCCCGGAGCCGATCGCGGTGAGCAGCAGCCCTTCGCGCAGGATCAAGCGTAGGGCGTCGCCCGCGCTTGCTCCGATCGCCATGCGGATTCCGATCTCGCGCGTCCGCCGCGCCACGGTATAGGCGCGCACGCCGTAGAGGCCGACGGCCGCGAGCAGCAGGGCGACCACGCCGAACAGGGTGAACATCCGCGCCGCGGTGCGAACGATCCAGAGGTCGAGGCTCGCCTCCAGATGATCGCGCATCGTGCGGAAGGCGAGCACCGGCAGGCGGGAGTCCACGACTCGAATCTCTTTCCGGATCGCCTCGAGCACGCGCCCTTCGGCCACCGGACCCTGGGCGGCGATCTTTGCGTGGACGTTCATGTTCGACTGCGTCTCCTGGCCGAACGGCACGTAGATCCAGGGAGAAGGCTTGCCTCCGATGATGTGCTTCCGGACGTTGGCGACGACGCCGACCACTTCGACTTCGCGCGGCGGAGCTCCGGCTTCGCGTTCGACCATGCGGATGCGTTGACCCAGAGCATCCCCTTTCGGCCACAGGCGTTCGGCGGCGAGTCTGTCGATCACCGCGACACCCGGTGCGCCGGAGCCACCCGCCGAGGTCTCGCTCTCGCGGAACGGCCGCCCGCGAAGGAGGGCGATGCCCATCGTCGAAAAATAATCCGTGCCGACGATGTTGAAGTCGCAGTTGACCAGACGGTCCTTTTTGGCCGGGTCCTTGGCGTCGCTCGGCGGGTCGGTCGCCCGCTGCACCGTGCGCCCCAGCGACACCATGCCGAACGGAACCGTCGCGGCCATGCTGGCGGATTCGACACCCGGCACGGTGCGCAGCCGTTCGACCAGCGCCCGGGTCACTTCCGCGCCCTGGGGCTTGTCGTAGCCGGCGAGGCTCGGATCGATTTCCACGATCACCCCTTGATCGGTGCGAAATCCGGGATCGACGCGCGCGGCTTCGAACGAGCTGCGGATGAACAGCCCGGCGACCGACAGCAGCATCAGCGACAGCGAGAGCTGGCCGATCACCAACAGGTTGCGCCGCGAGAGGAGGCGGCGGTCCTTGCCCCCTTCGGTGCCGGTCTTCTCGTCGGACTTGAGCTGCGTGGTCATGTTCGGCCGGGACAGATTCCACGACGGCGCAAGGCTGAACAGAACGGTGCTCAACAGGCAGAAGCCGAGCGTCGCCGCGAGCACGCGCGGATCGGGCACGGCGGAAAACACCAATTGAATCGGCGCGATGCTCGCGAGCGAGCGGACGAGCAGCGTGGTTCCCCAATACGCGAAGACGAGGCCCACGGCGCCGCCGAGAAACGCGAGCACCAGCCCTTCGACGAATCCCTGCGACACGATCCGCGAGCGGCCGGCGCCGAGCGCCAAGCGAATCGCCATCTCCTTGCGCCGAGCGTTGCCCCGCGCGAGGATCATGTTGGCGACGTTGAGCGAAGCGATGAGCAGAACGATCCCTGAGAGGAAAAGCATCAGAAGCGACGGAACCCGCATCTCCTTGTCGTCGCTCGGACTGGTCGAGACGCTCAGGCGGGACAACGGCTGAACGACCAGCGCTTGATCCTTATCCTCCGGCAGCGGTTTGTCCATTTGGCCCCAGGTGGCCGCGAGTTGCGCGTCGGCGGTTTCCAGGCTCAGACCGGGGCGTAGGCGGCCGACGACGATCAGCGCGTGGTCGTCGCGCGCGGCGAGCGCCTTGGCGCGCCCCTCGAAGTCGTTGATCGCCGATTCGTACATTCCGAGCGGCAGGTAGATGTCGGAGCTGACCAAAGCCGTGGTGCCGGTGAATCCTTGAGCCGCGATCCCGACGATGGTGTAGATCTTGCCGTTGATCCGCAGCGGTTTGCCGAGCGGGTCGGGGTCGGCACCGTTCCTTTCCCAGAACGACCAACTGATGATCGCGACCGGAATCGCACTGGCGGGACGTTCTTCCTCGGGAGTGAAAGCCCGTCCGCGCGCGAGCGGCGCGCCGAGCGTCTCGAAGTAGTTGGACGAGACCAGGTCGGCGAACACTCGGCGGGTGGACTCCCCTTCGGACAGGCCGACCATCGCCATGGTGTGCGCCATCAGGCCGGAAAACACCTGATTGGACGCGCGGATCTCGCGGTATTCCGGATAGGAAAAGGCACGGTAGGTGTCCGGCCGCTTGACGTCTTTGCTGTAGAGGCCGACGATCTGCTCCGGCGCGCGGAGAACCAGCGGTTTGAACAGAAACGCGTTGACCAGGCTGAACATAGCCGTGTTGGCGCCGATGCCCAAGGCGAGAACGAGCACGGCCATGGCCGTGAAGCCGGGGCGTTTGGCCAGCAGCCGAGTGCCGTAGCGGATGTTCTGGAATATGGATCTCATGAGGTGCCTCCCCCTGCCTGTACGGGAGAAACCCGCCGATGTTACGGGCCGGGCGCCGGACAGCCGTCCAGCGACAACGGAGGTGGTTTCTACCTACGCCGGAGTCCCGTACTCAGGTAGTAAGTGCTCTTACCCCGGTCAGGCACCAGGGCTAGCCTGGGAACATGAGACTGATCAGCCGAGTATCTCTCGCCCTCTTGTGTGGCGCCGCCATCCACTGCGCCGCCTTCGCCCAATCTCCGGGTTACCCGGGTCCCCCGGACGCTCAGCCCCCGGCTGTCCAAGGTCAATATGGCCAAGATCAAGATGGCCAAGATCAATATGGCCAAGATCGTGACGGCCAAGACCGCCGCGACCACGACCGCGGCTACGATGACCGCGGTTACCGCGATCGCGACGACCGTGACCGGGGCTACGACTACGCCTCGTCGCCGCGGGACGAAGTCGGTTTCTTCTACGACGAGCTATCGCCCTACGGCGACTGGATCTTGAGCCGCGACTACGGCTGGGCCTGGTTCCCGCGCGACGTGCATTCCTATTGGCGCCCGTACAGCGACGGCCGCTGGGTGAACACCGAGTACGGTTGGACCTGGGCTTCGAACGAACCGTTCGGCTGGGCGACCTACCATTACGGCCGCTGGGCTTGGGATCAACGCATCGGCTGGCTCTGGATTCCCGGCACCACCTGGGGACCCGCCTGGGTCTCGTGGCAGTACGGCGGCGGCTACGTCGGCTGGGCTCCTCTGCCGCCTTCGGTCGGTTTCGAGGTCGGCATCGGTATCCGGTTGGGCGGATTCGACCTGAGCTTCGGCATCCAGCCCGACGTGTACAGCTTCGTGCCGGAACGGTCGTTCCTGGAGGCCCGGCTTTCGGCATTCTTGATTCCCTCGGCGCGCAACGTCACCCTCATCCACCGCACCCGCAATGTCACCGACTATTCCTATGTCGACCACCGGGTGGTGAACCGCGGCATTGCGTTGCGCAACATCGAGCAGGCGACCGGCCGGCGCGTCCGACAGCTCCGGGTGAGCGATGCCAGGTCGCGGACGCGCACCGAGGTGGGGGGAACCGAGCTGCGAATCTACCGGCCCCGCCGGCAGCAGCTCGACTCGGTCCGCGTCGGACCGCGCACCGACGCCGGGCGACGCCCCGAGACGCCTCCCGCGAACCGAGAGCGGAGCTCGCCGGGACGCCGCGACGCGCCGGAATTCGAGATCGCTCCGCGGGTCGATCGCCAGCCTCGCCCCGATGCGCGACAGCTCCAGAATCAGGATCGCCAAGGGCAACAGGAGCTCGAAAAGTATCAGGTGGAAGAGACGCGCAAGCTCGAAAAGCTCCACCAGCAAGAGATGGCGAACGTTCGCGTGACGACTGAGCGGGACCAGGTCGAGAAGCAGCATCAGACCGAGCTGAAGACGCTTGAGCAAGAGCAGCACAATGCCGCGCAACAGCTCGAGGCGCGACAGAAAGCCCGGCGCCAAGCCGACGTTCAGCCTCCTCCGGCGCAGGCGAAACCGCCGGCCGAAGCCGCGCCCGGCGATCGCCAGCGAGAGAAAAAGGACAAGCGAGAAAAGGGTCGCCCCCAGGACGACAAACCGCACGGCGCGGACGAACCGGGAGGTCCCCCTCCGGTGTAAGGGGGTCTGTGGGAGAACTATCCTCTCCATGGGCCGGCGTACCTCGTACCGATGGGGAGTGGAGCTGATACGCCCGCTCGGGGCAACCCGGGCGGGCCGTTTCTCTTTAGTGGAAGGACGGTTGCACCCATGACCACGGTCAACAGACGGATCACCCTCGCTTCACGGCCGGTGGGCTTTCCCAAGGTGTCGGATTTTCGTCTCGACTACTCTCCCCTTCCCTCGCTCTCGGTCGGCGAGGTGCTGGTTCGATCGGTCTACCTGTCGCTCGATCCCTACATGCGAGGGCGGATGAACGCGGCTCCCTCGGAGGCCCGGCCGGTAGCGCTCGGCGAGGTCATGACCGGCGGAGCGGTCGCCTTCGTTCTGAAGACCGAAAATCCACGCTTTCGCGCGGGGGATGCGGTGCAAGGGATGCTCGGATGGCAGGAGTACGCCGCCATCGAGGGGCGCGATTTGAGAAAAATCGACCCTCTCCTCGCGCCGATCTCGACGGCGCTCGGCGTGCTGGGTCAGCCGGGGCTCACGGCCTACTTCGGCCTGCTCGACATTTGCCAACCCCACCGAGGGGAGACCGTCGTGGTGTCCGGAGCCGCCGGCGCCGTCGGGATGCTGGTCGGCCAGATCGCCAAAATCAAAGGCTGCCGCGTGATCGGCATCGCGGGCTCCGACGCCAAGATCTCCTGGTTGGTCGACGAGCTCGGGTTCGATGCGGCGTTCAACTACAAGACCGATGAGGATTTCGAGCACCGGCTGCGCGACCTCTGCCCCGACGGGATCGACGTCTACTTCGACAACGTCGGCGGAGCGATCAGCGATGCGGTCGTGCACCTGATCAATTCGAAAGCGCGGATCGCCGTCTGCGGGCAGATCTCGCAATACAACCTGGAGCGGCCCGAGCAGGGGCCGCGGTGGCTCTGCCAGTTGATCGTCAAACAGGCGAAGGTGGAGGGCTTCTTGGTCTCGGAATTCGCCGAGCGCTTCCCCGAAGGCCTGGAGCAGCTCGCGGCCTGGCTGCAGGAAGGGAAGCTCAAGTACCGGGAAGACATCGCTCAGGGCATCGAGTCCGCGCCGCAAGCGTTCATCGGAATGCTCCACGGCAGGAATCAAGGCAAGCAGCTGGTGCAGCTCTCGGAACCGTAATGCCGATCGCCCGCCGCTACAGGGTGGTTTCTACCTACGTCGGCGGCCAACTCCGAGTAGTAAGTGCGCTTCCGAGTGACGCGTCCAAAGAGTACTTTGGTGGCCGTTCCAGAAAGGACGGTTTCCCATGACATTGAAAACCCTCTCGAAGGTCGCTCTGCTCGGCATGGTGCTGCTCGGAGCCAACGCGGCGAACGCCGCGGAAAACAAGTCGGATTGGACCACCACCCTGAACGTCAAGCTCGCCTTGCTCGACAAGCTCGGTACGGACAGCCTGAAAATGGAGGTCGACTCCGCGGCCGGAGCCGTGACTCTGACGGGCACGGTCGATAAGCGCGAGACCCGCGAGCTCGCCCAGAGTGTCGCCAAGACGGTTTCCGGCGTGAAGAGCGTGCAAAACGACGTCCTCCTCGAAGCCAGCGTCGAGAATCCCAACAAGGTCGGCGTCGTAGCCGGCGAGACCGAGGCGGAAGTCAAAGACGCCGTGCTTTCGACCAAGATCCGGCTCGCGCTGGTCAACAAGATGGGGTCCGACGGATTCAAGATCGGCACCGTGGCCGCCAACGGCGTGGTCACGCTCAGGTTCGGTGACGAGATTTCGAACGACCGGCGCAAGGCGGCGGCCAAGCTGGTCCTCGGCGTCCGCGGCGTCACCAGGGTCGTCTCGGTCGGCAAGGCCAAGGCCTAGTCCCAGAATCCTCCGGATTCGCAAAGGAGATACCATGGATCAAGAGACGCGGGGAACGATCAAGAAGGTCACCGGGCGAGCGAAAGAAGCCGTCGGCATCGTCACCGCCGACAGCAAGCTGGAGAAGGAAGGCGCCCGCCAGCGAGCCGAGGGCTCGGTGCAGGAAAGCGTCGGCAAGGCACGGCGAAAAGTAGGCGAATTCGTCGCCGACGTGGGCAAGGCGATCAAAGACTAAGGGCGGGATTTTCCCCACTCGTCCACCTCCCTCCACGCCGAAAGATGGGGCGAGAGGGAGGTGGCGCGAGCTAGACGGAGAGACGCTTTAGAAGAACGAACCCTGCCAGCGCGAGCAGCGCCGCGAGGCTCGCGAATCCGAACCTGCCGAGCGCCGGGACTTCGGTGACCGAGAAGGACGAGGCACAGCCTCCGACCGTGTTGCCTCCCGCACCAGCCATCGTCACCGCACCTGTCGCTCCGGTTCCCGCGATCGCCCGGCCGGTGACGTTGGAACCGGAGCCCACGGTGGTACTGGCATCCGCGATGACGTTGCCCCGGAAGGTGATGCCGTTCAGGGTCGCCGAAGAGCCTACCCGCCAATAGACACTGCAAGGATCCGCGGTGCCGATGACATTCGAGTTGATGTTGGCGGTCAGTGTGCTATCGACCTGGAAGACGAATATCCCCGGCCCGTTGAGAGTCAAGGTTCCGTTGGCCGCCAGATCGGCGGCGCCCCCCGAGAAGGAGTAGATGCCCGAAGGGAGCACGGCTCCGTCCAGCTGCGCAGCGAGCACCGTGCCCGGACCTTCCGCGGCCAAGAAGTTGTAGGCGGCGATGGCATCGGCATGGGCCTGCTGCACGGCCAAGTCGTTCGTGTAGTGGACTTCGAACCCGGGGGCGACACTCGAAGGCGGAAAGTTGGAAATCGACGCCGTCGGCGACGAGCCGACGTCTCCTTGGACCAGGGTGCCTAGGCCGGTGGAGCCGGTCACGCCCGAGTGCCCCAGGACACCAAAGTGTTGCAGCGTTCCCAGCGGAGGAGCGGTTTGCGCGGAGACCGAAAGGCCGCCGCAAACCAGCACGGCGAGGCCCACGCCCGCTACGAGACGGACGGTTTGAGTGTTTGACATTATTGACCCCTTGTTCAATCGATTACCTGCGGCCCCGCCAGTAGAAACCGCCTCCACCGAGGAGGAGAATCAACAGGACGATGATGATCAGGGTGTTAGTGCTCATAGCTTTTCCCTTCCTTTCCGAAGTTCCCCAAGGTTAGGGCCTAAGGCGCGCCCCGGAGAAGAGCAATTTCTACCCGAGAGCCCCAAACGGAACTAGGTAGAAACTACCCGGACGGAAAGACCGGCTAGAGCAGCTCGTGCTCTTCGGCGTAGTTCACCAGCTCGACCCGGCTGACCAGACCGAGCTTGCCCATCAGGTTGGCGCGGTGGTTCTCGACGGTGCGCATCGAAAGACCGAGCAGCCCGGCGATCTGCCGGTTGGTGTTGCCCTTGGCGAGCAGGCGCAAGACGTCGATCTCGCGCGGGGTCAACGGATTCGGCGACGCGCCGCGCCGGTGGTCGGTCGTCACCGGCTGGTGAAGGAGCGCGCGGGTCATCGCGGGATGGACGTAGATGTCGCCGTTATTCGTCGCATGAATCGCCTGGAGGATTTCCGATTCTTCGGCCCGCTTGATCACATAGCCCGCGGCGCCCGCGCGCAACGCTTCGTGCAGCAGGCTCTCGTCCTCGTGCATGGTGAGGATCAGCACGATGATCTCCGGATACTTTTCCTTCAGCCGCGCGGCGATCTTGATGCCGCTTTCGGGCGGCATCGAGATGTCGAGCAGAATCGTGTCGGGGCGTAGCGTCTCGGCGAGCCGCAGCGTCTCCTCGCCGTTTTCCGCCTCGCCCACCACTTCGAGATCCGGGTCGGC
>Ga0068860_100005133_pt1 | contig 13317 bp, 8 predicted proteins | sample KBSSwiS32_FD_66597 | JGI IMG/M metagenome (GOLD analysis project Ga0068860, IMG submission 66597) | Switchgrass rhizosphere microbial communities from Kellogg Biological Station, Michigan, USA - KBS Switchgrass S3-2 | ecosystem: Host-associated > Plants > Roots > Rhizosphere > Soil ... | reverse complement strand
GTGCTGGAGGACGAGGCGACGCACGACGCGCCGGGCTACATCACGGTCGTCGCGGTGCTTGAGCTCGAATGGGTGCTGCGCAGTCTTTACGGCTTTGCGGGACAGGTCATCGCCGATGTGATCATCGAGATGATGGCGGCGCCCAATCTCGTGTTCGAGCACGCAGAGGCTGTCGAACTCGCCTTGGCCTCTCCGCATGGCGACCTTGCCGACAACCTGCTGCACAGGATTGGCGTGGTCCAAGGGTGCGCCAGGACCGTAACGTTCGACCGCAGGTTCGCCCGGTTGGACGGGGTGGATTTGCTCGAGGTCTGACGCCCGGGCGCCGGAGCCCGAGTGCGTGTCCTCAATTCGCGCCGGGCCTAGGACGCGGCGCTCGCCGCCTCGTTTTCGCGCCCGGGCAGTCCGGGGATCGGCAGGAAGATCGGCGGCGGCTGGTGCCCTTCGGTGGCCGGCACGTCCCACGCGAACAGGCCCGAGGCCCGGCGCCGCGCATAGCGCCATCCGATCGGCAGGCGCACCGCCTCGTCCTCGTAGCAGCCCCAGGTGTACTGGTAGAATTGATACCCCGTGGGCTTCTTGAGCTCGGTGAACCACCAGCGCGAGACGGCGGTGTCGCCGTTCACCTGGACCACGCCGGAGTGGGTGCACTGGAACAGGAACTCCCGGTTCTCCAGCAGGCGCTGGAACCCCAGGAGGAGCTTGTCGTAGCCCTTGATCGGCTTGCTGCGGCCCCCGGTCATCAGTTCCCCGTCCGGCGCGTACACGCCCACCATGCCCTCCGCCGATCGGCAGTTCACCGCGTCGGTATAGGCGGCGGCGAGTTGGCGGACGGCCAGTTCGTCTTCGGCTCGGCTCATGGCGTCGTTCTCCCTTGTGCGGGCAGCGGCCCTTCGGCTCGTCGTAGCACCCTCGCGGACGGCGACAACTCGCAAGCGCAGGGCGGCGGCGCGGGCTAAGCAGGCGCCCGCGTCAAAGTCTTTCCGAACCTCTCGGAACTATTTGACTTTTCGCATAAAATGGAGAGTGTTCCGCAACAAACGAACCAAATAACGCCTCGATTAGGGACCCGATGACCTCAACGCCCAGCCGCTCCCGGCGCGTGACGGCGCGCATCGACGCATCCGCCAGGTCCCACACAGCATGACGATCATGCCGGGCAGACTAGAGGCTTCCGGTCCCGCGCCGCGCCAGAAGAAGCTGGCCGAGAGCGTCGCCGCGGCGATCGCGCACGACATCATGGCCATGGGCTGGCCGGTCGGCTGCAGTGTCGGCTCCATGCAGGGGCTGCTGGTCCGCTACGGGGTCAGCCACGCGGTGCTGCGCGAGGCCGTGCGTCAGATCGAGCAGAATGGCCTGGCCGTCATGCGGCGCGGCGCCGGCGGCGGCCTGGTGATCTCGCAGCGGCCGGAGGATGCGGCCGCCCAGACCCTGGCGACCTACCTGCAACTGGTCGACATCGACGTCCGCGACCTGCTGGCCGCCAGCCACCTGGCCGAGGACGCGATCATCCGCGCCGCGTCCGTGCGCGTCACCGCCGCCCAGGCCGTCCAATTGCGGGCCCTGGTCGCGCAGCTCGAGGACGGGCGGCTGCTCGAGATCGAGATGATCGTCCGCTACAACCGCTACATGGCGGCGCTGGCGGACGCGGCCGGCAATCCGCTGCTTGCGGTGATGGTCAAGGCGGCGTTCCGCGCCTGGACGCCGGCTCTCGCGCCGGCTGCGCCCGACATCGTCGGCATGGGCACGAGCCACTCGGTCGCCTTCGCCCGCCGCTGGACCGAGCTCACCGAGGCGGTGATCGCCGGAGACGCCGCCGCGGGCGTCGAGTTGGTGCGCGCCGCGCGCCCCGATCTGGAGGAGCGCAACGCCCGGCGCGCCGACGAACGTCGCCGCCAGGCCCAGGCCGGCGCCGCCACACTGATCGCCACCGAGATCCTGGAGGCCGTCGACGAAGGCCGCGGCCGCAAGCACAGCCAGCTCGTCGCCCTGTCGATCGCCCGCAACATCGCCGCCAACGGCTGGCCGCAGGGCCGCCACCTGGGCCTGGAGCCCGCCCTGCTGTGCGAATACCAGGTCAGCCGCAACATCTTCCGCGAGGCCGCGCGCATCCTCGAGGTGCACGGCGTCTGCAGCGCCAAGCGCGGCCAGCGCGGCGGGTTCATCGTCGGTCGCCCGCGTCCCGACTACGCCGTCGAGACGGCCGTCACCGCCCTGGGCTACATGGGGGTGACGCCCCGGCAGGTGGGCGAGATGCGCATGGCCCTTCAGCCTCACCTGGGCGGCCTCGCCGCCGCCGCGCCCGACCGCACGGTGGAGGCGCTGTCCGAGGCGCTCGCCGCCGGCGCCGGCGGCGAGGCCGCGGCGCCCGCACGTTTCCTGCACGCCCTCGGCGCCGTCGCGGACAACCGCGCCATGGCGCTGATGAACGACGTCGTCATGGGGGTCGAAAGCCATCTCGGCGTCGAGCGGCTGTCGGCCGGCGAAGCCGGCGTCCGCAAGGCCCAGGAGGCGCTGGCGGCCATCCAGGCGCGCGACGCGCCGATGGCCCGGCGCACCGTGCTCGACCTCTGCCGGCTGGACTACCCCGCCGCCTAGCGACTTGCGGAAACGGGCCGTTTCCGAAACGGTTGGCTCCCCGAACCCGTCGTGCGAGGCGCCCCGATGAGCGAGCCGATCCTTCTGTATTCCGTCGAGGACGGGCTGGCGACCATCACCCTGAACAACCCGGCGCGGCGCAACAGCATGTCGGCGGCCATGACCGACGCCCTCGACGAGGCGCTGGTGGGCGCGGCGAAGGATGCTTCCGTCCGCGCGATCCTGATCACCGCCAACGGCCCGGCCTTCTCCTCCGGCGGCGACATCGACCGGCTGAAGGGGACCGCCACCGGCGAGACGCCGCGCCAGGAACGCTCGCCCATCGATCCCAACGACTTCTACAACGTCGGCTACACCCCGCCGGAGTTCCGCTCCCGCTACACCTTCGTCATGAGCCTGGGCGTGCCGGTGGTCTGCGCCGTGAACGGCCCGGCGGTGGGCGCGGGCTTCCTGCTCGCCCTGCACTGCGACATCCGCTTCGCCAGCCCCGAGGCGGCCTTCATGACCGGCTTCGCGCGCATCGGCGCCACGCCCGAGGTCGCGCTCTGCTGGTCGCTGACCCACGCCATCGGCGCCGGGCGCGCCCGCGAGATGCTGCTCTCCGGCCGCCGGGTCGAGGCGGAGGAAGCGCTGGCCATCGGGCTGGTGACCCGGATCGTGCCCGCCGAAGAACTCGTGGCCTTCGCCACCGACTACGCCCGCAACCTCGCCGCCCGCATCTCGCCGCGCTCGGTCCGGGTGATCAAGAAGCAGGTCCTCGCCGCCGGCGGCCAGACCTTCGCCGAGGCTTTCTACCTCTCCGGCGACGACGCCCGCGCGGGCCTCGGCAGCGAAGACTTCAAGGAAGGCGTCGCCGCCGCCCTCGAAAAACGCCCGCCGAAGTTCACCGGGCGCTGAGCCCCCACGACCCGTCCTATTCACCGACCGGCCAAAAACCGGTCAGTCAAACCCCGAACCTCACGGATCATTCGCCCGTCCGTGTGATCCGTGTGGTTCGTGGGCAAATAAAACTGCCCCCGCGCCGCTCAGCTATCCGGCACGAGCACGATCGGCACGCCCACCTCGCCCAGGTTGGGGATGATCGCCTCCGGTTCGAACCGCCCGGCCTCCAGCCGCTTGAACCGCGTTCCGCGCGTCTTGAGGTCCGCCGCCGTCGCCTCCAGGTCCAGCGCCGCGATGGTGATCGTGTACGGCCCCGGCCCCTGGGCCGCGAAGTCCCGCCCGGCCGCGCTGTCGGGATCGACAGCCTGCACCAGCCGCAGCGCCGCCCCATGCGCGTGGTTGGCGCTCATATCGACGTAGCGATAGCCCCGGTCGGTCTCCTCGCGCACAGGGTGCCCCGGCTCCCAGCCGAAATTCTCCGCCAGCCCCCGCAGCGTCGCGTCGATGTCGGCTGTCAGGAACGCCCGGTGGCGGATGCGCCGGAAGCCCGTCTCGCCCGGCCGCGGCGTATCTGTCGGCGTCTCGAACAGCTTGGGCGAGAAGGCCACGGAGTTCGACGGGATGAACTCGAAGCGGAAGCCCAGGTCCGCCTCCGGCCGGTAGTCGTGGATGTCGCCGGGAACCGCGCCCATCCACAGCTTGTCGAACGGCACCTCGTCGTCCTGCGGCTGGAACCAGGCGCGCAGCCCCCTGGAGCGCACCCGCTCGGCCAGGGCGGCCATGTCGGGAACCGCCACCACCGTGGCGTGGGTCCGCCAGGCCCGCGGCGCCTGGTCCTCGAAGGTGCGCCGCCCGCCGGTGCGCGCCTCGCCCAGCGGCGCGATGATCTCCAGGCGGCTGGGCGCAGCGGCGAACGCTTTGCTGACCAGAGCGAACACCACGTCCCAGCCCTCGTTCGGATACTTCACGAACGCCGCCGGCCCCGGCTGCGGCAGCCCCAGCTTTCCGGTCAGCGCCCCCAGGCTCGCCTCGACGTCCGGCACGCACAGGTCCGCCGAGAACAGGAAATCACAGATCGACACGGCCGCGGTCCTCCACTTGTTTCCGGCCGTCCTAGCACGTCATCGGGCCGGCGCCTCGACCGCCAGGTGGAAGATCGCCGCGGCGTCGCCCACCGATCCGCCCACCAGGATGTCGCCCCCTTCGCCCGCGGCCGTCGTGCTCGCCAGCACGCTCGCGCCCGCGTTGAGCACCAGCGGCGGCGAGGCCGCGCCGTCCCGCCCAAGTGTCACCAGCATGCCGCTGTAGAGCAGCGGCAGCCGGTGGATGTCGAGCCGCTGGCCCGGCGCCAGCGCCAGGGGCCGGAAGTCGACGACGTTGTCCTTGTTGGCCGCCACCAGCACGCGGCCGTCGCGAAGCGCCGACAGCGACCTCACCTCGGAGGCGCCCAGGGCGGCGTCCTGGTAGACCGCCGTTTCCCGCAGGTTCCGGTCGATCGCCAGCACCACGCCGCGCGCCTCGGCCGCGCAGTCCGTGTGCGCCGCCCCGCCCAGCAGCACGCCGCCGCCCGCCCGCGGGATGGCCGAGGTCACCACATGGCCGCGCAGGGCCTTCGCCGCCCTGAGCGCGCCGGTCGACCCGTCCCGCAGCTCGATCCAGGTCATCGCTTCGGCCGGGCAGGACCGTTCGTCGAACCCGTCCTCGGAGGCGCGGGCGGCCTGGGCGGCGGGTTGGCGCACGGCGTAGCGGGCCGAGTATGTCACCAGCAGGGCGTCGCCCCAGGGGGTGAACGTCGCCTCGTCGATCGAACGGCCCGCCGGCGCCTCGACCTCGAACAGCTTGCGCGGCGCGAGCGCGTCGTCCACCTCGAAGCCGTAAAGCTTCGGCCGCGCCGTCGCCGCCGGGCCGCCCAGCGTCACGACCCCGAACACCGCCCGCGTCGCGTCGAGCTTCGCCCCGGCCATCACGAACGCCCGCGGCTCGGGAACCGGCCCCGCTGGCCACTCGCCGGTCATCGCGCCCGTCGCGGGGTCCAGCGCCGCCAGCACCGGCGTGATCCGCCCGTCGGCCAGCGGCGCATACCCGCCCGCCAGGACGCGCGAGCCCACCCGGGTCACGAAGGCGCCGGCGCCCTGGTCGCGCCGCTCGCGCCGCCAGGCCTCGCCCGCCGCGCCGGACGCGCGCGTCGCCGCGCCCAGCCGGCCTTGCGCGTCGCGCTCGGTCTGCAGGCTGGCCAGCACCCCGCCGCCGTGGGCCTCCACATGCAGCACCTCGCCGCCGCCCCGGGTCAGCCTCTCGACGCTCCTGACCGTCAGGCCGCTCGGGCTGGGCCAATTCGGCGCGGCGTCCCCGCCGTCGCCCAGGACCACGAAGGGCGCCCAGAAGCGCGGGTGCCGATAGGGCGGCGAGGGCGGGGCGGCCAGGAAGGCGCGCTGCGCCTCGGCCAGCGCCGCGCTTGCGCCGCGGCCCGCGCGCAGGCCCTCGAAGGTCGCGGCGGTCACCTGCTGGCCGGTCTGGGAGTTGACGGGCCACAAGGTGCCCAGCGTCGCCGGCACGCCCGCCACGGCGAAGGCCGAGGCCAGCGCCGGCAGGTCCTCGGCGACGCGGCCGGGGTCGAAATTGGCGGTGTTGCAGGCCGACAGCGCGACGAAGCGCGCCGCAAGGTTCAGGTCGGCGATTTCCGATGCGGTCAAGAGCCCGTCGTCCAGGGCGTTGTCGGCGGCGGCCGGCGTCAGCACCAGCGCCGGTTCGGACACGCCCTCGGCGTCGCCGCGCATCAGCCCGTGGGTGGCGAAGGACAGGTAGCGGTAGGCGCCGGTGAGCTGGCCTCGAAACCCGGCCTCGGTGGCCGCCTCGCCGGTGATCACGGTCGCGTCGCGGAATCCCCGCGCCGAACGCTCGAGTTCGTCGCGGGTCTCCGGCAGGGGCGCAAGCCCGGCGAAGGCGGGCGCGCCGCCGGCCGGCAGCCGCGGGTCGCCGACGCCCAGGAAGTCGAACGCCGCCGCCGGCGGCCGCGCGGATCGCGCGGCGACCAGCGTGCTGGCGGCGCCGGCGTAGCTCACGGCGTGGCCGCGGACCAGCCAGGCGGCGGCCGACAGGTCGTAGCCCACGGCGGCCTTGGGCGGCGCCTGCTCCAGCAAGGCGGCCAGCGGAACCTGCGTGAACGCCAGGGCGGGCAGCCAGATGATCCGGTCGCCTGGCTTCAGGCAGGGCTCGAACGGGCGGATCAGGATGTCGTAGAGGCGCACCGCCGAAGTCGCCGGGAACTGGGCGTCGAGCGCGGCGGACGGCGCATGGCCGGCGGTCAGCGCCTGCTGCATGAGCCGGAAATCGACGCGGTAGTCGGCCAGCAGCACCGGGACCACCCGCCGGTATGTCGAGTCTCGGCGGACGCACATGTAGGCCACGTCGCCCATGGCCGGGGCGAGCGTCAGGACGGCCTCGTCCGGAGCCAGCACCGCCTGCAGCTCTTTGAGGGTCGCGACATTGACGTCCGAGACGACCGCGAGGGTCTTGGCGGCCGCATCGATGCGCACGGCGAAGTCGCGCAGCCGCAGCCGCAGCTCCGGGTCGTAGGTTGTGGCCCGCGCGCCGGACCGCGCCGCGAACGCCCGCTCCGCCATCTGGCGGATCGCCGCCTGCTCCAGCCCGTCCCGGCGCGCCCGCAGGCGCAGGGCCTGGTGGACCGAGCGCCGCTGCATCTCGGTCCGCGTCTGGCCCAGCAGGGTCAGGGCGTCGGCGTCGAAGGACTGCCCGCGACGGCTGGCGAGCTGATGCAACGTGAAATCGACCTCCGCCTGGCCGGCGCCTTTCCCGGCGCCTGACTGGGTCAGGGCGAGCTGGAAGATCAGTTGGTCGAAGGCGCCCGACCGGTACCAGGCGCCGAACGGGACCTCTCGCTTGCGGAAGGCGATGGCGGCGACCCTGCGGCCCGCCTCGCGCAGGTTCGCCTGGCGCTGGGGTCCGGGCGGACTCGCCATGGCCTGGCCCACGGCGCGATACACCTCCAGTTTCTCGCGTGTCGCCGGGTCGATGGAGAACGCGATCGGGGCCCGCAGGGCCGCCGCCGCGGCCGGATCGGCCGTCTGGCCGAAACCGGCTGCGACAGCCCGCGCGGCGAGGTAGGTCGTCTCCTCGAACGAAGCCGGGACGCGGCCCGGCTTGGCGTAGAGTTCGGCGAGCGGATGGCGCGCCAGCGCCTGGCGCGCGCAGTCCAGGTCCATCCGCGCCGCGCACAGCACCGCCTTGTCGGTGAGCGCACGGCTGAGCAGCCAGGTGCGGACCTCCGGATCGAGCTCCATCCCGTCCACGGCGGCGATGGCCCGGTCGAGGGCGGCGCGCGCGGCCCCGTCGGCCCCCGCCTCTTCCAGAAGCTCCGCCTCGGTGAACCTCCAGACGGCGGCGTCCACGCTGGCCGGCGGCAGGGACGCGGAGACGAACGGCCCGCTGGCGCGGTAGACGCGCAGCGCCCGGTCGGTGTCGCCCGTGGCCAGCAAGCTCCCGATCACGTCGCTGAGCGCCCAGGCGACGGTGAACCGGCTCTCCTGGGGGTCCCGCAGCGATGCGATCAGCGACAGGATCTTGTCGACCGTGCGCGTCGCGTCCGCCGTCCGCCCCAGGCTGAGCTGGATGTTCGACGCCAGCACCTGGCGGCGAAGATAGAGGTCGACGCCCCGGTCGGGATTGTCCGTGGACCAGGTCCACCCGCTCAGGATCTTGTCGTCGGCCTCCGGCGATCCCATGGCATGGAAGGCGGCGTCGATGTAGTAGCCGGCCAGTCGCGCCATGGCCTTGCGTTGTTCGGGCTCGCCGGTCAGCGCCTTCTCCGCCTCAGCGCCGAACAGCGTCGCATTGGGCGCCAGGCAACCGGCCGCGCGGCCGTGCAGGCAGATCTCCAGGAGGGCGCCCAACGCCGCGAACCGCGTCTGCGGCGCTTGGCCTTCCGGCGCGGCCAGCAGCGCCTCAAGGTTGCGGCGCGCCGTCAGTCCCTTGCCCTGAAAGTAGAGGTTCCACGCCGCGGCGGGCTGTGGCGCTTCGGCCGCAGCCGCCCGTCCGCCGGTCAGCAGACTGAGAACACAGCTTGCGGTCATCGCCCACATGGCTACGCTTCGCCCTAAGGTGGTCTTCGGGGGGCAAGCCATGCATGGGCTCCGGATTTGCGCAGCGACGCTCGGACTCGCGCTCGGGTTGTCATCATACGCATGGTCGGCGGCGCCGGAAGACAGTCTAGGTTCGCCGGCGCCCGATCTCTCCGCGGCGGGCCCCGCCAAGGCCGCCCGGCCCAAGCTGGCGCGCGGCGCGTCCGCCGTCGATCCCAGCGTCAAGCGCTACGTGGCCGCGCTCGACGGCCTCGCCCCTCAGGGCGCCTCCGCCACCCGCGGCGCCAACGAGACCCGGGTCTACCAGGCCGCATCCCAGGCCGTCGTGCTGATCGTGAGCGACGACTCCCTGGGCTCAGGCGCGCTGGTGTCTGCCGACGGCCTGATCGTCACAAACCTGCACGTGGTCGGCGACGCCAAGGAGGTCGGCGTGATCTTCAAGCCGCCGTCGGAGGGCGCACAGCTCGACAAGAAGGATATCCGCACGGCCAAGGTGGTCCGCCGCGACGGCGTCGCCGACCTGGCGCTGATCAAGGTCGCGGAGGTTCCGGCCGGCGTCACCCCGCTGAAGGTCGCCGGGTCCAGCGCCGTGCAGGTGGGCTCCGACGTGCACGCCATCGGCCACCCCACGGGCGAGGCCTGGACCTACACCCGCGGCATCGTCAGCCAGATCCGCCGCGACTACGCCTGGGCGGCGAAGGACGAGGTGCCGCACAAGGCGACGGTCATCCAGACCCAGACGCCGATCAACCCCGGCAATTCCGGCGGCCCGCTGCTGGACGACGCCCTGGAGATCGTCGGCATCAACAGTTTCAAGGGGGAAGGCGAGGGGCTGAACTTCGCGGTCTCGGCGGAGGATGTCAAAGCCCTGCTGGCGATGACGGCGGATCGCGCCGCCGAACCCTCCAAGGCCTGCGAGATCAAGGAGCTGTCCTCGCGGCCCTCCAAGAAGCCCAAGGGCGAAGAGATCGTGCTCGACGTCGACTGCGACGGCGTGGGCGATGTGCTGGCGGTGCAGCCGTTCGACCGTCGCGAGCCGATCACCTACGCCAGCGACGAAGATGGCGACGGCAAGCTCGACACCATCCTCGTCGACAGCGGGCAGGACGGGCAGCTCGACCTGGGCCTCTACGACACCGACGCGGACGGCAAGGTCGACACCGAGGGCTACTTCCATCCGGGCGAGGACAAGCCCTACCGTTATCAGAAGATCAGCAAGTAGCCGGCCTCAGCGCTGCAGGATGACGGTGCCTTCCAGCATCAGCAGCCGCTTGACGGGCGGGGGCAGGGCGGCGTCGAAGCTGTCGAGCAGGGCCAGCGCCCAGCTGGGCAGCTCGGTCGCCGGCGCGCCGGTGACGGCCCGAAGCTGCACCAGGGCCACGTCGCGGTAGAGCGTCTCGTGGTCGTTGTGCGGCAGGAAGCGCACGTCCCTGAAGCCGAACATCCGCGCCGCCGCCTCCAGGCTCTCGCGGGAGAACAGCCACTTCTGCTCCAGCTTGCGGAATTCGGCGCAGGAGGTGTCCGGCATGGTGCGCGCGGCGATGTCGGCGCTCATCAGCCGCAGCGCATCCGCCACGCCCGGCGCCAGCGGCTCGTCGGGCCAGAGCGGCGCCTCCGCGCAGATCCGCTCATAGGCCAGCCGCAACAGGCCGTGCCCGTCGAAGGGCGCCAGCAGCACCGCCTGGCCTCCGGGGCGCAGCCAGGCCGCCGCGGCGGCCAGCACCCGGTCGGGGTCCTGGACCTCGTGCAGGCAGCTCACGGCGCTGACCACGTCGACCGAGCCCGGCGCCACCGGCACGGACTCCGGCTCGGCCAGCACCGGCAGCACCTGGTCGCCGCGTCCGTCGGCGCGCATGTTGCTGACCAGCGTCGCCAGCAGCACGCTGGCCGGGTCGCTGGCCACGATGTTCAGGCCCGGAACCAGGTCCAGCCAGGGCAGGACTGATCGGCGTCCGTCGCCGCAGCACAGGTCGAGCATCGTGGCGCCGGGGATGACGTCCAGCCCGCCACGCGCCATGGCCTGGCGAAACAGGTGGGCGAAATGATCGCCCATGTGGCCGCCGCCGCTGCGCCGCGCGCCGGAAAGATTGCGCCGCGCCTGGTCGGCGATGCTCCAGGTGGTCGAATAGGGCGCCCAGACGCCGTCGCTCAGGCGCGCCAGCCCCTCCGGGAACGCCGGGTTCGCCCACGCCGGCAGGGCGTCAAAGTCGGGCTCCGGGGCGAGCGCCTGGCGGCGGCTAAACATCGCGTGATCCAGCCCGCTGGACATTCGCTTCCAACCGCCGCGCCCGGCGCTTCCAGAAATTTCGAAATCCGACATCGACGAACGGCCAGGTCACAATAAAGACCAGCAACCCAATGATGACCCACCAACTCAACATGATGACAGCGCTCCAAACTGACCTCGTGCACGGCAGATGACTGTCGCGCCCCGAGGTGACGGCCACGCGACCGTCTACGTCGTCCCGGCTTTCGTGGCGGACCTCAAGGCGGGTCTTGTCCGCTAACGGCCGGGGCGATGCCTGGTTGCGCGTCCGCTGGAGTCACGCCGTTTGATTATGGCCTCAATACGACCCTCGCCGCGCAGGGCTACGCATTGCGCGCCATCAGGCCGCCGTCGACGGGAATCACCGCGCCGGTGAGGAACGAGGCGGCGGGCAGGCAAAGGCTCAGGGTCATGTGCGCCACCTCCTCGGGCGCGCCGTAGCGGCGCAGCGCCGTGCGGCGCTTGGCGTAGATCTCCCGCTCGTTGGCCGGATAGCGGCTGGTCATCCCGGTGAGGATCGGCCCCGGGCAGATGCAGTTCACCGTGATGCCCTCCGGCCCCAACTCCACCGCCAGCGCCCGGGTCAGGCCGGTGACCCCGGCCTTGGCCGCCGAATAGGGGCTGTTGCGCGCCGTGGCGCCCAGCGCTTCGGTCGAGGCGATGTTGACGATCCGCGGGCACTTTGAGCGGCGCAGATGGGGCAGGGCGGCCCGGATCACCCGCTGTTGCGCGCTCAGCAGCACCGCGAGGCTGCGCACCCACGCCTCCTCATAGCCCTCGCCGTCGATGGGGTGGGGGGAGGAGACCCCGGCGTTGTTCACGACGATGTCCAGTCCGCCGAACCGCTTGGCGACGTCGTCGACCACGTCCTTGATCGCCTTGGGATCGGTGACGTCGAGGCCCCAGGCCTGGGCGGCGCCCCCGCCGGCCCTGATCGCCTCGGCCACCGCCTGGGCGCCGTCGAGGTTGTAGTCGGTGACCGCGACGTTCGCGCCCTCGGCGGCGAACACCTGCGCCGTGGCCCGGCCCATGCCGCTGGCCGCGCCAGTGACCAGCACGGTCAGGCCGCTCACCGAGCGGCTCAACGTCAGCGGTTCGCTCATGTCGTCGTCTCCCTGGGTCTCTTGGCCGGCGCACCGTGTCGGCCCGCGCGGACCAGCGCAAGCGGCGACAACGGCCCGTCGTGGAATCGCATCAATCGCGCCGCTTCTGTGGCTGGCGGCGCTCCCGGCCCGGCGTATGTTGGGGCGGCGTGAGAGCGGGAAGGAAATTCGCCATGAGCACGGCTGAAGACGTCAAGACCGAAGGCAAGAAGCCCGACAGCACGTTCGGCACCATCACCGAGTCCGAGATCGCCCGGGCCCAGGCCCAGATCGGCGTCCCGCAGCCCGCCCACATCGTGATGCACGACGCCGTCCCCTCGTCGAACGGCATCGCCCACTTCGCCTTCTCCATGGGCGACGACAATCCGCTCTGGAACGATCCCGAATACGCCAAGACCACCCGCTGGCGCGGCCAGATCGCCCCGCCCACCTACATGGCCATCACCGGAGTCAACGAGACCCCGCCGCTGAAGCCCGAACAGAAGAAGCTGTTCCGCCAGCTCTTCCCCGGCTGCGGCGAGTATGTCTCGGGCTTCACCTACGAATGGTACCGCCCGGTGCGCCCGGGCGACCAGGTGTTCTACGAGACCACCACCTGCGGCGTCAGCGTCATCGAGAAGAGCAAGTTCGCCGGCAAGACCGTGCACGTCACCCGCCGCCGCCTCGACGTGGATGCGCTGGGCTCGCCCATCTCCAGCCACGAGAGCCTGCTGATCGTCGCCGAGCGCTCGAGCTCCAAGAAGGGCGGCAAGCACGACGGCGTCGAGCCGTGGGTCTACACCGACGAGGACATCGCCAAGATCGACGCCATCTACGCCGCCGAGGAGACGCGCGGCTCCAAGCCCCGCTACTGGGAGGACGTGGAGGTCGGCGACCTCATGCAGCCCCTGGCCAAGGGCCCGCTCACCGTCACCGACATCATCGCCGAGCACCTGGGGCGCGGCATGGGCCACTACGGCCACGGGCCGCTGCGCTTCTGGTGGAAGACCCGCCAGAAGATCGGCGGCTTCTATCCCAAGAACCCCTACGGCGTGCCCGACGTGGCCCAGCGCCTGCACTGGGAGACCGACTGGGCCAACAAGGTCGGCCTGCCGCTGCCCTACGACTACGCCGACATGCGCATGAACTGGATGGCCCACCTGGTCACCGCCTGGATGGGCGACGACGCCTGGCTGATGCGGCTGTTCTGCCAGATGCGCGCCTTCAACTTCATCGGCGACTTCCACATCATGGAAGGCCGCGTGGCGGCCAAGCGCCGCGAGGGCCGCCACTGCGTGGTCGACCTGGAGATCAAGGGCACCAGCCAGCGCGGCTGGGTGACCACGCCGGGCACGGCCACGGTCATCCTGCCCTCCCGAGAGCACGGCGC
>Ga0068860_100005130_pt1 | contig 13321 bp, 12 predicted proteins | sample KBSSwiS32_FD_66597 | JGI IMG/M metagenome (GOLD analysis project Ga0068860, IMG submission 66597) | Switchgrass rhizosphere microbial communities from Kellogg Biological Station, Michigan, USA - KBS Switchgrass S3-2 | ecosystem: Host-associated > Plants > Roots > Rhizosphere > Soil ... | reverse complement strand
CGACGGCACCCTCGTCGATTCTGCGCCGGACATGGTCGCGGCCATGCAGCGCCTGCGCGCCGAGCGCGGCGAACCGCCGGCAAACGGCGCGGCTGTCGGTGCGGTGGTGTCCAAAGGCGGCCGCGCGATGTTGCGCCGCGGGTTCCCGGGCGTGGACGAAACGTTGATCGAGAACCTGTTGCCGCGTTTCCTCGACCTTTATGCGCAAGCGATCGCGACGTATACGACAACCTTCCCCGGCGTCGACGATGTGCTCGCCACACTCGAAGCACGCGGCGTGCACTGGGGCATCGTCACCAACAAGCCGGGTTGGCTGGCGCGTTCACTGCTGGCAGCGTTGAAGCTGGACACTCGTTGTGCTGCGATGGTTTCCGGCGACTGCCTGCCGCAGAAGAAACCCGACCCGGCGCCGATCCTGCGCGCGTGCACGCTAGCGAATGTCGAACCGGCGCGTAGCGTGTACGTCGGCGACGATCTGCGCGATATCGAAGCCGGACGCAATGCCGGCATGCGCACGATCGCGGCTGGCTGGGGGTATCTGGACGGTGAGGATCCGCATACCTGGGGCGCCGATCTCGTTCTGGCGACACCGCAAACCCTGTTGCCCGCGCTCGACCTGGCCGGATGAGCGTCGAAGGTTTTGCCCAATTCGAGCAGAAATGGCTCGATGCGTGGCCGGAGAACCGCATCATCGCCACATTCCTCGCGCCGGCGCAGCGTCCGCGCACGCTCGTGTTCGGCAGTCTGATCCACGAACTGTCGCTGGCCGCGTTCCATGTCCGCGAGCCGCAAGTTGCCGCAACCAAACTCGCGTGGTGGCGCGAGGAGCTCGACGCTGCGGCGCTAGGCCGCCCGACCCATCCGATTACACGAGAGTTGTTTGCGGACGAGACCGCGCGCGAGACCGATCCGGCGTTGTGGCCGGCGCTGGCGGACGGTGCCTTGACTCAGCTCGACCTGCCCGGAGCCGGCACGCTCGCGGCACTGATCGAGCAACTCGACCCGTTCTATAGCGCGGTGGCGCAGGCCGAGTCGGCGCTGCTGTGCGATGGCGTCGGCAGCATCGAAGCCAATAGCGCATTGTGGACATTTTCCCATCTGCTGCATGACTTGCCGCAGCTCACACAAACGGAAGGACGCCTGCCGTTGCCACTGGGATTGCTGGCCCGCCATGGAATCACGCGAGCACAACTCGCAGCGGCAACGCCGCAGCGGAACATGCTGATCAAGGATTTTCTCGACGAATTGGTGCTCGAGATCAACGGCGCACTGGGCGTCGAGTCGGTGCGTCCGCTGGGTCTGCGCGTGCGCACGCGGCTCGACCGCCGGCGCATCGCCGCGGCCCTGCGCGTGACCGATCCGCTCGACTACCTGTTGCGACATCAGCAGGCCGGCCGCTGGTCCACGTTGTGGGCGGCCTGGCGCGAGGCGCGGGCAAGCTTGAGGTAAACTCTTGATTGGGGTCGTGGTGACTCCATCTTGTTTGTAATCCTTGACCTTTGTTGGTGGTCTTCATGACGCCGCCCCGTTCGTGAGAATACCCATGCAGCCCAACGTCGTCCGCAACATGCCCGATATCGCCAACGAAGCCGCTCCGGGCGTCGCCGGTGCGCTCGACTGGGTTGGCATGGACGAAATCGAAATGCCGGTGCGCCTGCTCGGGGCGGACGAGAGCGTCGTGCAATCGGCCGCCCGCGTCGCCGCGTACGTGAACCTGAAACGGCCTGATGTGCGCGGCGTGCATATGTCGCGGTTATATCTGCACGTGGACAAGGCGTTCAGCGCGGAACCGCTGACGCCGTGCTCGCTGCGCCATCTACTGCGCGATTTCCTGGAATCGCACGCCGAACTTTCAGATCGCGCGATGGTGCGCGTGACGTTCGATCATCTGCTGCGCCGGCGCGCACTGGCCAGCGACAACAGCGGGTGGAGGTCGTACCCGGTGGCGATCACGGCGAAGCTCGAGCACGGACAGTTCGCGCTCGAGGTGCAGGTCGACATCGTGTATTCGAGCACCTGCCCGTGCTCAGCCGCATTGGCGCGCCAGCTGATCCAGGAGCGCTTCACGGCGGATTTTGTGCGTGGCAAAGCGCTCGATTACGATGCCGTCGTCGCCTGGCTCGGCACGGAGCAGGGCATCTGCGCGACGCCGCATAGCCAGCGCAGCGTAGCGCAGGTGCGCGTGAAACTGGCGCCGAGTTTCGGTTTTCCGATCGCGGAGTTGATCGATGCGGTCGAAGGTGCGCTGAAGACGCCGGTGCAAACGGCCGTCAAGCGCGAAGACGAACAGGCCTTTGCATTGCTCAATGGCGCCAACCTGATGTTCTGCGAAGACGCGGCGCGGCGCATTCAGGATGCGCTTGCGGACGACGAGCGAGTCGCCGATTTCTGGATTCGTGCCGCGCATCTGGAAAGCCTGCACGCCCACGATGCGGTGGCCGTGGCAACCAAGGGTGTGGTCGGCGGGTACTCGGCTTCCGCCTGAGCCCCAGCTTTCTACAGTTCCCGGTACATGACGAATACGTCGACCGGCCCGAGCCGCGCGTGGCGGAACGCCTTCGGGATGCGGCCGACGATCTCGAATCCGTGTTTTTGCCAGAGCCGGACCGCAACCTCGTTCGTACTCACCACGTAGTTGAACTGCATGGCCGTGAAACCGGCGCGACGCGCTTCGGCCATTGAATGCTCGCACAACATGCCCGCAATGCCACGGCCGCGCGCTTGTTGCCCGGTCATGTAGCCCGCATTCGCAACGTGATCGCCGAGACCCGGCTGGTTGGCGCGCAGCATGTAACCGCCGACACAGGCGCCGTCGTTCAACGCGACGAAGCAGCGCGCGCCGCCCCTCGTCCACAGACGGCGCGCTTCTTCCAGGCCCGTATCGGGCGCGTAACTGTAGGTATCGCCGGCGGCAACGACTGCATGGAAGATCGGCCACAACAGTTCGAATTCGTCCGCGCGAATTTCCCTGACGATTATGCCGGTTGTCATTGAATTTCCGACTGTTTCTCCGGCTTTGCCAGCAACCCGGGATCCAGCCGCACATCGAACCAGTTGAAGCCCCAGTGGACGTGCGGACCGGTCGCGCGGCCGGTCATGCCGGCGGCGCCTATGACCTGACCGCGCCGGATCGCATCACCGGTTTTCACGTCCAGCCGGCTCATATGCAGGAACGAACTGGTCAGGCCGAAGCCATGATCGATGAGCACGGTGCCGCCGGTCAGCACCAGATCAGGTTCGGCGAACGTCACGATGCCTGACGCCGGAGCATGGACGGGCGTGCCTTCCGGCACGGCCATGTCCAGACCCATATGCGGTGCCTTGGCTACGCCGTTGTCGACGCGCTGGCTGCCGTACACGCCGCTGATGCGCGCGCCGGAGACGGGCAGGGCGAAACCGCGCAGGAAGTCCTCGCGCGCGTCATCGCGCGTGCGCGCTTGCGCGACGAGTGCCTGTTCGCGCTCGATGCGCGCCGCGGTTTCCGGATCGGGCGTCACGGTTTTCGGCGGCAGGCCCTCGATGCGCTCGATGTGGTATTCGCGTTTGGCGACAGCGACCGTTTGCGTGCTCGATTTGCCGTCCGCGTAGCGGATTTGCAGCGCCGCTTGCGCGGGCGCGTCGCGATCCAGGCCGAACACGAAAATGCCGTCGTCGCCAACGCGTAAGCGGCGACCGGCGAAGTCGATTTTTGCATCGCGCGGCGCGTGGCCGATGACGAGTTGGCCTTGTTGGAGATGGCCAGGAAGTTGCAATTGTTGGTCGGTCGCGAAGACGTGCGTACCAAGAAAAGAGCTCGTCATTCCGGCGAAAGCCGGAATCCAGTTCCTTGCTTTTCTTGAAACCGCTAAACAGCGAAAGACGCTGGATTCCGGCTTTCGCCGGAATGACGGAATGAACCTCATCGATCGAATTCCAGCGCCTGTCCGAGGCGGCTGTCGTCGAGCTTGCCGGCATTCCAGGCGAGATGTCCATTCACCCACGTCGCAGCTACGCTGGAGCGGAACGTGTAGCCTTCAAACGGCGACCATCCGCATTTGGAGATCACCTCGGTGCGCTTGACTGTCTGCGGCGCCTTGAGGTCGAGCAAGGCGAGATCGGCAAAATAACCTTCGCGGATAAATCCACGTTCCCTGACGGCAAACAGTTGCGCCGGTGCGTGTGCGGTTTTCTGGACGATCAATTCGAGCGACAATTGCCCGTCGAACCAGCGTTCAAGCGCGCATTGCAGCACGAACTGCACGAGTGGCAAACCGGACGGCGCCTTCTCATAGCTTTGCTGCTTTTCCTCGAGAGTGTGAGGCGCGTGATCTGTCGCGAGTACGTCGATGCGGCCGGTTTTCAGCGCGTCGATGATCGCGGTGCGGTCGCTCGCCGACTTGATCGCCGGATTGCACTTGATCAGATTCCCTTGCGTGGCGTAATCCGCTTCGCTGAAGTGCAGGAAATGGACGCAGGTTTCGGCGGTGATGCATTTGCCTTCGAGCGGGCCAGGCGCGAACAGTTCGAGTTCGTCGGCCGTCGAGATATGCAGCACATGCAGGCGCGTGCCATGGCGGCGCGCCAGGTCGATCGCCAAGCGCGTGGATTTGATGCAGGCTTCGCGCGAGCGGATGTACGGATGGCGTTCGACCGGAATCGCGTCGCCGTAGCGCGCGCGCTCCGCGGCGAGATTCGCCTCGATCATCGGCGTGTCCTCGCAATGCGTGAGGATCGGGATCGTCGCAGCGGCGAAAATGCCATCGAGCGTGCCCGGATTGTCGACGAGCATGTTGCCGGTCGAGGCGCCCATGAAGATCTTGATGCCGCTGGCGCTGCGCGGGTCGAGGCGCTTGATCGTCTCAAGATTGTCGTTCGTCGCGCCGAAATGGAACGCGTAGTTGGCCAGCGATTTTTGCGCCGCGCGAGCCTGCTTGTCGGCGAGCGCTTCGGGCGTCGTTGTCGTCGGTTTGGAGTTCGGCATCTCCATGAAACTGGTAACGCCGCCGGCAACTGCGGCGCGCGATTCGGTATGAAAATCGCCTTTGTGCTCCAGGCCCGGTTCGCGGAAGTGCACCTGGTCGTCGATCATGCCTGGAATTAGCAGCCGGCCGCGCGCATCGAACACGCGCTCGTTCGGCTGCGCGGCGAGCGATGGCGCAATCGCTTCGATCCGGCCCGCGCGCACGCGCACATCGGCCTGGAAACGCCGGCCTTCGTTGACGATGTCGGCGTTGGTGATCAGCCAGTCGCTCATGCGGGCGGTTCCTTGTTGGCGCAGCGCGGTAATGTAAACGTTTCCGGCACTGGATCGATACCACCGGCGCACAGCGGCTGGCAGCGCGCGATCCGCCACAACGCCATCAACCCGCCGCGGCCCGCACCGAACCGGCCGACCGCCTCGCGGGCATAATCGGAGCAGCTCGGGTGGAAGCGGCAGCGCGGCCCGAACAGCGGGCTCAGGGCGCTCTTGTAAATCGCGATCAAGGCCAAAAGTAGTCGGGTCACTGCAATTCGCAGGGAAACAAGTTGCCGCGTGGGGACTCTTAGGCTATAACACGCGACCGCCGAGGGACAATGGTGAAGGAAATGGCAGCATCCAAGCGTAAACCAGCCGCAAAACCGGCGGCCAAGAAGAAGCCCGCGAAACCGCTCAAGAAAGCGCCGGCAAAGAAGCCTGCCGCGCGCAAGCCCGTGCCGAAAGCAAAAGCGCCGGCACGCAAGCCGGCTAAGGCGGCCAAGCCAGTGAAAAAGGCTGTGGCGGCGAAGAAGCCCGTCGCGTCGAAGAAACCTGCGCCCAAGCCGGTCGCTGCGGCGAAACCTGCAAACAAAGCCGCGCCGAAGACGGCGGCGGCAAAACCCACCAATACCAAAGGCAAGATGTCAGCAGTCGTTGAGAAAGACACCATTGCGCGCGAAGACGGACGCTACGCGCTACCCAGCACTACCGTGATCAACCTGCCGGCCGGCTACCGCCCGGGTCCGCGCGAGGAATACATGGGTCCGAGCCACCTGGCGTATTTCCGCGCCAAGCTGCAGAAATGGCGCGAAGACCTCGTCGAGGAGTCCAAGCAGACGATCGACAATCTGCGCGACGAAGTGCGCGACGTCGGCGACGAAGCCGAGCGCGCCACGCGCGAAACCGAGAATTCGCTCGAACTGCGCACGCGTGACCGCTACCGCAAGCTGATCGGCAAGATCGACAAGGCGCTCAAGCGCATTGAGGAGGGCCGCTACGGCTTCTGCGAGGAGACCGACGAGGAAATCGGCCTGGAGCGCCTCGAAGCGCGCCCGATCGCGACGCTGTGCCTAGACGCGCAGGAGCGCTGGGAGCACCGCCAGAAGCAGATGGGCGATTGACGTAGGGCGCATCTCGATGCGCCGCCCCTGCGGGTTGACGAACGTCGCGTCCGAGACGCGACCTACGCCTTTCGCGCGTGTTCCCGGATCGTCTTGAACATCGCCGCCAAGCCGTTGCTGCGCGTTGGCGAAAGGTGCTTGGCCAGGCCGATCGCTTCGATGAAGCCCGGTTCGGTGTCGATAATCTCGCGCGCTGAGCGCCCGGAATAGACACGCAGCAGTAGGGCGATCAAACCGGAAACGATCGCCGAATCGCTGATCGCGTGGAAGTCGAGCTTGTGTGAATCGCCGCTGGCCACCAGCCATACCTGCGATTGGCAGCCCTGCACCTTGTGCGCGTCAGTCTTGAGTTCGTCCGGCAGCGGCGGCAGCTTGCGGCCGAGATCGATCAGGTATTGATAGCGCTCGGTCCAGTCGCTGAAGAACGAGAACTCCTCGACGATCGCGTTCTGCGCGTCTTGTGCGGATTCCACAAGCACCGTTTCAGGCCGCGCATTCATCGGTTTTCACCACCTTCCAGCGCGCACCTTGCGGGCCGTCCTCAATGACGATGCCTTTCGCGGCCAGTTCGTCACGGATGCGGTCGGCGCTGGCGAAATCCTTGCGCTTGCGTGCGTCTGCGCGCGCAGCGAGCTGCGATTCGACCCAGCCTGTGTCGATTCCACTTCGAGCGCCCGAGCCCTTGAACCATTGTTCCGGATCCTGCTGCAGCAAACCCAGGAACGCGCCCGCGCCGAGCAGTGCGCCTTTTGCTGATTTCTTGCTTTGTGGATTTGTAGCTTTGCGCGCATTTTCGGCGAGTCGCGCGATCGCCGAGAGCGCTTCGGGTGTGTTCAGATCGTCCAGCAGCGCGGTTTCGATCTCCGGCGGCAGCGCGTGTTCGTCGTTGTCCACGCCGACGTCGGCGAGATCGCGCAGCGTGCCGTATAGGCCATCGAGGGTAGCGCGCGCCTGCGCGAGCGACTCGTCCGACCAGTCCAGCGGCTGCCGGTAGTGCGCCTTAATCAGCATGTAGCGCAGCAACTCGGGCGGATGCTGCTGCAACAAGGTGTGCAATTCCAGAGTGTTGCCGAGCGATTTCGACATCTTCCTGCCGCCGAACGTCAGCATGCCGTTGTGCAGCCACCAGCGTGCGAAGACCTTGCCGCCGTGGGCGCAGGTCGATTGCGCGACCTCGTTTTCGTGATGCGGAAACATCAGGTCGTTGCCGCCGGCGTGGATGTCGATCGTCTCGCCCAGATGCGCTTCCGACATCGCCGAGCATTCGATGTGCCAGCCCGGGCGGCCGCGGCCCCAGGGGCTGTCCCAGCCTGGAAGTTCGGCTGTCGATGGCTTCCACAGGACGAAATCGGCCGGATTCTTCTTGTACGGGGCCACTTCCACGCGCGCGCCGGCGATCATTTCCTCGGTCGAGCGTCCCGACAGATGTCCGTAATCCGCGTATGAGGACACATCGAACAGCACGTGACCTTCCGCCGCATAGGCATGGCCCTGGGCGATCAGGCGTTCGCACATCGCGATGATCTGCGGGATGTGCGCCGTTGCGTAGGGCGTGACATCGGGCACATCGGCGCCGAGTTTTCCCATGTCCTCGTTGTAGGCCGCGGCGTAGCGTTGTGTGATCACGTCGATCGGTACGCCGGATTTCGCCGCGGCATCATTGATCTTGTCGTCGACATCGGTGACGTTACGCGCATAGACCACGTGCCGCGTGTCGTAGATGCGCTTGAGCAGGCGCACGAGCAAGCCGAACACGACCGGCCCGCGCGCATTGCCGATATGCACGTAGTTATAGACCGTCGGACCACACAGGTACAGCGTGACGCGGCGGGCGTCGAGCGGGGCAAAATCCTCGGTGCGGCGGGTGCGGGTGTTGTACAAGCGCAGGGACATGGAATGACCTTCGTGCAATGCACCATTGTAGCTCAGGGGCTGACGCGCTGGTGCTGTAGGGCCGATCCAAGTCCGCGTCGCGCGTAGGTTTTCCTTATGTAACATTCAGGCAGGGAATGTTCTAATCTGGGCCAAGTTGGCGAGCCATGACCTCAGATTTGTGGCTGAAAAGAACAACGCAAGACTGCGGCGACAAGCCCGGTATTGACCCCGATGGCGGTAGAGATGTCATGAAGTTGATTGCTTTCGTCGCGGCCTTGGTGCTTTGCACGGCAGCGTCGTTGCCGGCGCAGACTCCCGTGGCTGGGGGGCCGAGTTCAAGCGAAGAAGGCGCCCACTATGGTTGGGCGGCGGTGTTGCGCGTGGACCCCATTTACGATGAGCCTGCGGCCACCGCCGGACCGCAACAGGAATGCTATGAGGAACAGGTTCCGGTCGGCGCGGAAACCCATGCCGACGAGGGTGGGCGGCGCACGGTGGCGACGATGATTGGCGCCGTCGTCGGAGGTCTGCTCGGCAATCAGGTTGGCAAGGGCGACGGCCGCAAGGCGGCGACGGTGGCCGGAGCTGTTGCCGGCGGTGTCGTCGGCAATCAGGTGGCGGCGGATCGGCCGCAATACACCACGCAGCGTCATTGCCGTCAGATTGGCGCGGGTTCCGGGCCACGCCACGTCGTTGCCTACGACGTCGAATACCGTTATCGCGGCGAAGTGTTCAACTCGCGGCTGGCGTACGATCCGGGCGATCGCATGCGCGTGAAAGTCAGTGTGACTCCCGCCGAGTAGGTTGCGCATGGAAGGCGCGCGCCGTATGGTGCCCGGCATGACCGAGAACAACCGTCCACGGATCGGATGAGCACCGCGCTCGCGCCGCTCGACTCCGACCGGCTACTGATCCTCGCCCCGCATCCGGACGACGAATCCATCGCTACGGGCGGCCTGATTCAGGTCGCTTGCGCCGCAGGCGCGGCGGTGCGCGTGCTGGTGCTGACCGATGGCGACAACAACCCATGGCCGCAGCGTTGGATCGAGAAGCGCTGGCGCATCGACACGGCCGCGCGTGCACGTTGGGGTGCGCGCCGGCGCGACGAAGCCCGCACGGCGATGCGCATCCTCGGCCTCGGCGATGAAGAAGCCGGATTTCTGGGTTTGCCGGACCTTGGCCTGACCGATTTGCTGATGCGCGGCGATCAAGCCGTGATCCAGTTGCTGCGCGCGACGTTGGACGAGTTCAAGCCGACTTTGCTGGTTTTTCCCGCGCTGTCGGATCGGCATCCCGATCATAGCGCGGCGTACATCCTTGCACGTCTGGCACTGGACCGCGCGACATTGCCGCCGCCGCGGCTGCTCGGCTTCGCGGTGCATGGAGAACGATCCATCGGCGACACTCGTGTGGTCCTCAGCGCAGCCCAGCGAGAGACCAAACGCGCGGCGATACTGGCCCATGACAGCCAGATGCGTTTGAGTTCGAGCCGATTTCTGGCCTATGCCGGTGAGCGCGAAAATTATCGGGCATTGCCTCAGGCCCCGGCGGTCGATGCCGAACATCCATTGCGGGCCGTGATGGACGACGCAGGTCGGCTGCGTGTCCAGATCGATTTCAAGCGCTGGCGTGGATCGATGCGCGATCTGGCGGTGTTCGTCGCGCTGCATGACGGGACACGACTGTTGCAGCCGCTGCGACTGAGCCCCAATGGTGACGCATACAACGTGACTATCGAGTGCGGCACGGCTGCTGCCGGCTACGTCAAGATTGCTTTGCCGCAACCGGGCTGGCGCGTGTTCGACCGCCACGGTTGGCAGGTTATCGAACGAACCTGAACAGCATCCCGGGAACGGCTGAATGGCCGCGCAGGATTTGCCCTCATACCCGTTGACAGCAAGGGGTTCTCTGGCATGCTCGTGCCGCAACAAATGAAGTGCGGTTAGCGTAATTCCCACCTGAGGAGACTGCGATGAAAACGTTGCTCGTGAAGGCCGCGCTTGGCATCGGCCTGTTGGCGGCCGCCGGCGCATATGCGGAGGCCCCTGCGGGTGCCACCGCGGAATGCAAGGACGGCACTTATTATTCCGGAACCACGCACAAGGGTGCCTGCCATGGGCATCAGGGCGTGAAGTCTTGGATCGGTTCTTCGGCTGCCGCGTCCACTTCCGCGAAGGCGGACGCCAGTGCTGGATCTGACACCACAGCGAAAAAGTCGAAGAAGTCGAAGACGGCAGCTGCTACGCAGGCACCGGCGGCGGCCAGCACGGCTTCGACCGCGACAGCGGCGGCCGGCGCGCACACGGCAATGTGCAAGGACGGTACGTATTTCGATGGCGCCTCGCACAAGGGTGCCTGCCGCGGCCACAAGGGCGTGCAGGAATGGCTCGACACCAAGTCGTCGACTTCGACGGCTGCGGCAGCGCCGGCGGCAACTGCGGCCCCAGCCGCTGCGCCAGCGCCATCGGCGGCACCAGCGGCGGCACCAGCAGCGGCGCCAGCAGCGGCGCCAGCGGCTGCACCCAAGGCGGCTGCTGAACACAAGGCGCCGACGCCAGCGTCCGAGATCACGCAGAAAGCCGGTGGCGGACCGGGCCTGGTGTGGGTCAACTCCAGTTCCAAGGTCTATCACTGCCAGGGCGACGAGTGGTATGGCAAGACCAAGGAAGGCTCGTACATGAGCGAAGCAGCCGCCAAGGCCGAAGGCGACCACGCCGCGCGCGGCAAGGAATGCAGCCAGTAACAACTGCGTGATCGCACCAATGAAAACGCCCGGCATTTGCCGGGCGTTTTTTTTTCTTGGTCGGGGAGACAGGATTTGAACCTGCGACTTCTACGTCCCGAACGTAGCGCTCTACCAGGCTGAGCTACACCCCGACACGGAAAGGTTTTTTGCGAGCCGCGCATGATAACGGCAGGGCGGTGTGGACGCAACCGCGACTGCGTGCGCTTGATCCCGCGTCGCGGCCCATGTGAGGATGCGCGCACCAAATTCTGACAGGAACATTGCGATGCGGCTGACGCAGGCGTTATGGATTACTGGTTTGTCGTTGGTTATCGCGCCGGCGTTCGCGCAGCAAAAAGCTGCGCCGGTGTACGAAATGAGCGCCGATGGCGATATCCAAGTCGCGACCGATGGTCACGTCACCGATTACCATCTGAGTAGCCAGCTGCCGCCGGCGATTGGCGCGCTGGTCGATCGCGCGGTGCGCGGCTGGCAGTTCGAGCCCGTGATCGTCAATGGCGCGGCGGTCAACGGCAAGACCTCGATGCATCTAGGCTTGAAAGCGGAACATCAGGACGGTGCGGATAACTACATAGTGCGGATCACCGATGTCCGCTTCGGCGAGCCGAAGGTGCGCCCTGGCAGCACGCGGCCGCCACGCTATCCGGAAAGCGCAGTGTCCGCCCACGTTGGCGCAAAAGTGCTGCTGAAGCTGCGCGTGGACGGCGACGGCAAGGTCGCTGAAATCATCCCTTATCAGACCAGCCTGGATGCGCGCGCGAGTTCGGAGGCCGAGGCGAACCGTTATCGCAAGATGTTCGAGGAGGCAAGCATCCGCGCCGCGAGAAATTGGCGCTTCGATCTGACGGAAGTCGTAGGCGAAAAGGCGGTCGGTAACTGGGTGGTCGCGCCGCTGGTCTTCTTCCTCAGCGATCATCGTCCGAAGCCCGGCGAGGACGACGGCAAATGGAAAGGCTACATTCCAGGGCCGATCCATGAAGTCGTCGACGCGTCGGCGAAATCCAACGTAACTCAGGATCTGATGGCGCTCAAGGATGGCGAGGCGCGGACGCTGGATTCGCGCTTTCACCTCAAACGCGATGTGATCGGCGCAGCCCTCTAAAGACAAGGATCGCGACACCCACGCATGGTAAATTAGGCGGTCACGCGGCTGCCTGAGCCGCGACGAGGACGTTATGGCGTTGACCCAAGCCCGCACCATGCCTGGCGTGATGGAGCTGTTGCCGCTCGATCAGATCGCGCTGCAACGCATGCTCGACACGATTCGCGCCAATTTCGAGCGCTTCGGATTTCTGCCGATCGAAACGCCGGTGATGGAGTTCTCCGACGTGCTGCTGACCAAACAGGGTGGCGAGACCGAGCGCCAAGTATACTTTGTGCAATCCACCGGCGCGCTGGAACAGGGCGGCAAGCCGGAACTCGCGTTGCGCTTCGATCTGACCGTGCCGCTGGCGCGTTACGTCGCCGAACACGAGAACGAACTGAGCTTTCCGTTCCGGCGCTACCAGATCCAGCGCGTGTACCGCGGCGAGCGCGCTCAGCGCGGGCGCTTCCGCGAGTTCTACCAGTGCGACATCGACGTGATCGGCAAGGATCAGATTTCGATCCGCTACGACGCGGAACTGCCGGCGGTGATCTACAGCGTGTTTCGGGATCTGAAGATCGGGCCGTTCACGATCTGGCTCAATAACCGCAAGGTCATGCGTGGGTTCTTCGAATCGCTCGGCATTGTCGATGCCGAAAAACAGGCGCTGGCCTTGCGTGAAGTCGACAAGCTCGACAAGCGCGGTGCGGACTATGTGCGCGAAACGCTGATGGGTGAAGGTTTCGGTTTGTCCGCCGAAGCTGCCGGAAAGATTCTCGATTTCGTGCAAATCCGCTCCAACGGCCATGCCGACGCGCTTGCCAAACTTGCCGGCCTGCAGGTCAGCAATGTCACGTTCACCGAAGGCGTGGCGCAACTGCGCGAGGTGCTGGAACTGATCAAGGCCTTCGGTGTACCGGAAACCCACTACGCGATCAACTTGTCGATCGCGCGCGGCCTCGACTACTACACCGGCACCGTCTACGAAACCACGCTCAACGAGCATCCGCAGATCGGCTCGATCTGTTCCGGCGGGCGTTACGAGAATCTCGCGTCCAACTACACCAAATCGCACCTGCCGGGCGTCGGCATTTCGATCGGCGCCACACGCCTGTTCTATCAGCTACGCGAAGCCAAGCTGTTTGGCGCCGCCGCGAGTACTGTCAAAGTGCTGATAACGCAGATGGACGAAGCGCAGCTTCCGGCATACCTGGAACTCGCCGCTCAGTTGCGCAACGCCGGCATTGCGACCGAGGTCGTGCTCGAAGGCGGCAAGCTCG
>Ga0068860_100005128_pt1 | contig 13321 bp, 8 predicted proteins | sample KBSSwiS32_FD_66597 | JGI IMG/M metagenome (GOLD analysis project Ga0068860, IMG submission 66597) | Switchgrass rhizosphere microbial communities from Kellogg Biological Station, Michigan, USA - KBS Switchgrass S3-2 | ecosystem: Host-associated > Plants > Roots > Rhizosphere > Soil ... | reverse complement strand
TTTCCGAGCAACGACTTCGGCGAACAGGAGCCAGGCACTGCTGAAGAGATTGCGACCTTCTGCAAGCGCACCTACGACGTGACGTTCCCGATGTTTTCGAAGGTTGTCACGCGGGCCGGGCGCGAACAGTCGCCTGTGTACTCATATCTCGGGACGAGCGGCCATTTGCCGGCGTGGAACTTCGCGAAGTACGTAATCGGCAAGGACGGTCGCATTCGCGCCTTTTTTCCCAGCGAGGTGACGCCGGAAGATCAGCGTCTCCGCCGCGCAATTGCGGATGCCCTGAAGGAGCCGTAAAGGCGGACCTTCAGGTCCGCCTTCATGAATGATCTCGTTATCTCACGTCAACAAGCAGTACGGGCGGCAACTTCTTTTCGTAGATGCCTCCTTCCAGCTCAATCCAGGCGACAAAGTCGGCCTCGTTGGTCCGAACGGCGCCGGAAAGACCACGCTCTTCCGCATGATCGTTGCCGAAGAGGCGCCGGATGAGGGCGAGGTCTCCGTTCCGAAACGGCTGACGATCGGCTACTTCCGCCAGGACGTCGAGGAGATGGCGGGACGCTCTGTGCTCGATGAAGGAATTGCCGGCAGCGGACGTCTCGGTGATCTGCATCACGAGCTCGAGGCGCTGCAGCAGGCGATGAGCGACCCCGATCGGGCGGGCGAGATGGATTCGATCCTCGCGCGTTTCGGAGAGGTGCAGGAAGAGTACGAGCACGGCGGCGGCTATGCGCTCGAGAGCCAGGCGCGCGAGGTGCTGCACGGGCTTGGCTTTGACGACGAACGGATTGACGGCGACGTCGGGGAGCTCTCAGGCGGCTGGAAGATGCGTGTCGCCATGGCGCGCGTGCTGCTCGGACGTCCGGACGTGCTGCTGATGGACGAGCCGACCAACCATCTCGACATCGAATCGATCGTCTGGCTCGAGGACTTTCTCAGGGAATTCAAGGGCGCGTTGCTGATGACGTCGCACGACCGCGATTTCATGAACCGGATTGTCACGAAGATCGCCGAAATCGACGGCGGCGAAATCACCGTCTATAGCGGCAACTACGATTTCTACGAACGCGAGCGTGCCGTTCGCGAGGCGAACCGTGAGGCGGCCTACGCGCGCCAGCAGGCGATGCTCGCGAAAGAGCAACGCTTCATCGAGCGCTTCGCGGCGCACGCGGCGAAGGCCGCTCAGGTGCAGAGCCGCGTCAAGGCGCTCGAGAAGATCGAAAAGATCGAGCTGCCGAAGCGCCGACGAGTGGTCAAGTTCGACTTCCGCCAGCCGCAGCGCTCAGGCGAGCAGGTCGTGACCATCGACCACGTTCGGAAGGCTTACGGCCGGCGAGTGATCTACGACGACCTGAACCTCACCATCCGACGCGGCGAACGTTGGTGCGTGATGGGGAAGAACGGTGCGGGCAAATCGACGCTCTTGAAGATGGTTGCCGGCGCGGTGACGCCGGACGCGGGCGCCGTGCAGGTTGGTGCGAGCCTCACGATGGGTTACTTCGCGCAGCAGGCGCTCGACCTGCTCGACCCGGACCTGACGATCGAAGAGCAGCTTCAGCACGACTTCCCGAACGAGTCGATCGGCGTGCTGCGCAACCTGGCGGGGGCTTTTCAGTTTTCCGGCGATGATGTGGACAAGAAAATTCGCGCGCTGTCAGGGGGAGAAAAGACGCGGCTGGTGATGGCGCGCATGCTGCTCAACCCGCCGAATTTCCTCGTCCTCGACGAGCCGACCAACCACCTCGATCTCGCGACCAAGCAGATGCTGGTCGACGCCCTCAGCGAGTACGAAGGCACGATGTTGTTCGTCTCACATGACCGGGCGTTTCTCCGCGGGCTGAGCAACCGGGTGCTCGAGCTGGGGGGCGAATCTGGCGTCGATACCGAACCACATGTCTATCCTGGTTCGTACGTCGACTATGTGGCGCGGACCGGCCATGAGGCGCCGGGTGTGCATCATTAGCAAAGTGCGAATCATTTCCTGAAGTAGTCGTCGGTGCCGTCGATCCAGTCCTGACGGATCGGGCTGAACAGGTCGAGCTCGAACGTATCTTCGACTGCCTCGGCGCTGTGAGGCATCCACGATGGGATGCGAAGGACTTCGCCCGGTCGCACCGTGATGTCGCGTCCGTCCAGCGTGAACTTCAGCGCGCCCGTCAGCACGTAGGTCAATTGCTCGCTCTCGTGCGAGTGCTCCGGAACAATCGCGCCACGTCTCAAGTTGATTTGCGCGACCATTTCGCGATCGCCCGCGATGAACTTCCTCGAGATGCCTTCGCGGACATTCTCGAGAATGACGTCATCCCATTTGTAAAGTTGCGGCACAGACATGCGACGCGCACCCTCCTTACACCTCATCTCGACGATCGCTCGTGCGATCGACTCCCCGGTGTGACGTCCGGGGGAACGCCGTTACTGAATATTGCCCCCTGGATGCAAACCGCTCGGCACACGGGTCGGCACCGTCCGGTCGAACGAATCGTCGGTCAATGCTTCGAGGAAGGCGATCAAATCGCCCGCTCGATCGTCTGGGTCGCGTAGTTGCCTCAACAACGGATCCAGTTGTTCGCGGCTGACGTGTGAATTCCGTGCGCGGCCCCGCCGTCCCGACACGTCATCGTAAAACTCCAGGACGTCGCGCAGCGAGTCGAAGACACCGTTGTGCATGTACGGCGCTGTGTGGGTGAGATTGCGGAGCGACGCCGTGCGGAAGGCGTACCTCTGATCGACGCCGGCGTCGGACACCCGCAACAGCGGATTGTCGGGAACGCCGAGCACATGCACCTGATAATCGGAGAACATCGGCCCACGGTGACAGTTGATGCACCCGACGCGCTGAAACCGCCGCATGCCTCGCAATTGGGCGTCGGACATCGCCGCGGGCTCGCCCCGCACATAGCGATCGAATGGCGCGTTGCTGGCGGTGAGCGAACGTTGGAAGGCGGCCAATGCCTGTCCGAGCTGGTCGCCAGTGATTGGCGGCCGGCCGCCGAACGCGCGCGCGAACAGGTCGCGATACTCGACAACCGAATTCAGCCGGGCGACGACGGATGGAATGGCATTGGCTTCGGTGTAGGTGTCGCCACGCATTTCTTCGAGCGTCTTGATCGGCTCGAGCGCCTGCGCCTCGAGGCCTTTCGCGCGGAGGTCCCAGAACATCGGCGCGGTGGCCGGGTCGAAGGCGCCGCCGTCGGTCATGCCATTGAAGGCGGTGTTGAGGATTGTCTGGCTGTTCCGCTTGACCAGCGGGATGCTGCTCGCCGGCTTGAAACGACGTGATGCGCCGAGACCGAGGCCGTCAACGCCGATCGAGAGGTCGCGATTTTCCGCGTAGCCGAACCGCGGGTGATGACAAGTCGCACACGCCACGTCCTTGCGGCCGCTCAGGATCGGATCCCAGAACAGCATCCGGCCGAGCGTCACCTTGTCCTTCGTGGCCGGATTTGCTGGAGGCGCCTTGGCCGCGGCTGGAAGTGCCGCGAAACGCAGGTCGTTGAGCACCACCTCCTGTGGACGGACATCGGTGGCAAAGAACAGGAGTCCGCCAAGCGCAACCACGCCCACACCGCCGACGATCAGCTTCCGCACAATGAGATATACGGCGCAGCCGCACTTTTTACTTACTTTTTAACTTTTCAACTTTTACACTTTTCCACTTTCAGCAGATGCCCTTCGTCTCCGTCACCCGTCTTCATCTGGCGTCGCGCTGGTCGTTCCCCAGGTTCGTGTATTACGCGCTGGGGACCTCGAAGCAGGCGCGCCGATCGCGGGGATTTCTTGCTGGCTGGACGAGCACCGACGGGGAGTTCGGCTTCTGGACGTCAACGGTATGGGACAGCCTCGAGGCGATGCGCGCGTTTCGCAACAGCGCGGTGCACCTGAAGGCGATGCCCAAGCTGCTGCGATGGTGCGACGAGGCGTCGTTTGTTCACTGGGAGCAGCCGGACGCCACCGCCCCCGACATCGACGCTGCCGTCGATCGGTTAGCGCGCGAAGGAAAGGTGTCGAAGTTGAACAAGCCATCCGCGCGGCATCAGGCCGGTCACACCGTGTCAGACGCACGACCGCGCGCGACGCAGCGACTGAAGAAAATCAACGCCTGAGGTATCCTTACGGCCACCTCGAAGGTTCACTTTTCTGGGTTCGAAAGTGAACACGAACCGAGAACTGAGAACTCAGAAGCGTGAACATCTGATTTGGAGTAACCGCCATGCCGCGAAGAGTCTTCGGATTGGCATCCGCGCTCGTGCTGGTCCTTGTCGGTCTCGCCTGGGTCACTGCGTCCGGTCAGGTGTTTGTCGGCACGCCGGTGCCGCCCCAGTTCGCCGCGCACGGGCAGCTCTCGACCAAGAACGGCGAGTGGCCGCACTACAACGGCGATCTGAGAGGGTCGCGCTATTCGCCGCTCGATCAGATCGACGCGTCGAATTTCAGCAAGCTGAAGGTCGCGTGGCGCTTCAAGACCGACGCGTTCGGTCCGTTCCCGGAGTACAAGCTCGAAGGGACGCCGCTGATGGTCAATGGCGTCATCTATGCGACGGCGGGCACACGCCGATCCGTCATCGCGCTCGATGCAAAGACCGGCGAACTGATCTGGTCACACAGCGTGCGCGAAGGCAAGCGGGCCGGCCTTGCGCCGCGCCAGCTCTCGGGCCGCGGCCTCTCGTACTGGACCGACGGACGCGGTGACGAGCGCATCGTCTATGTCACCACCGGTTATCGGCTCGCGGAACTGAACGCCAAGACCGGTGCGCCGATCGCGTCGTTCGGCAAGGACGGACTGGTCGATTTGAAAGTCGGCGTCGTACATGGCAACGAGCAGCAGATCGATCTCGAGACCGGTGAGATTGGCGTGCACTCGACGCCGGCGATCGCGGGCGATGTCGCGATTATCGGCTCCTCGTTCAGGGAGGGAGGCGCCGTCAAGACCCACGACAACACGAAGGGGCTCGTCCGCGCATTCGACGTGCGTACGGGAAAGAAGCTGTGGCAGTTCAACACCATTCCTCGGCCCGGCGAGTACGGCAACGACACGTGGGAGAACGGATCGTGGGCGACCAACGGGAACGTCGGTGTCTGGAGTGAGATCAGCATCGACGAGGAGCTCGGCCTCGTGTATCTGCCGGTCGAAACACCCACCGCCGATTTCTACGGCGGCCACCGGCCGGGCAACAACCTGTTTGCGGAGAGCCTTGTGTGCGTCGACCTGAAGACGGGTCAACGCAAATGGCACTTCCAGTTCGTGCATCATCCGGTCTGGAACTATGACGTCTCGTCCGCGCCGCTTCTCGCCGACATCAACGTGAATGGACAGGCGATCAAAGCCGTCGCCGTTCCGAGCAAGGAGGCGTTTCTCTACGTCTTCGATCGCGTGACCGGCAAGCCTGTGTGGCCCATCGAGGAGCGTCCGGTTCCGCAGTCGACGGTGCCCGGGGAGAAGAGCTCGGCGACGCAGCCGTTTCCCACCCAGCCTCCCGCATACGCACGGCAATTCATCAAGGTTCCTGACGATCTGATCGACTTCACGCCGCAGCTGCGCGCGCAGGCGATGAAGCTGACGGAGCGCTACAAGTTCGGGCCGATGTTCAACCCGCCGAGTCTGGCTGACTCAAACGGCTCGCTCGGCACCGCGTACATCGGCAACGGCATTGGAGGAACGAATTGGACGGGCGGTGCCTACGATCCCGAAACCCATATCGCGTATGCGCCGGCCGCGAACGCGGCGGTCGCCGCGCTGTCGCTCACCGAGCCGCCGGCGGAGTTCTCGGATATCCGTTACCTTCGTGGAATCAAAGGCCAGCCCTTCGGTGAGGCCTGGGGACCAGGCGATTGCTGCGCCGCCGATTCGGGTTATCGGACACGCGAGGATTTGCCAGGGCCGCCGCCGGCGCCGCCAGGGACGCCGCAGGTTCCACCGCTGAACGTGCAGGGGCTGCCGCTCGTGAAGCCGCCATACGGATTGATCGCCGCCATCGATCTGAATCGCGGCGAACTGCTCTGGCAGACTCCGCACGGCGACACACCGGACAACGTGCGGAATCACCCGGCGCTCAAGGGGTTGACCATTCCGAAGACTGGTCAGAGCGGCAACGTCGGCCTCCTCGTCACCAAGACGCTCGTCGTCAGCGGCGACGTGCAGGTCACGACCACGCCCGATCATCCGCGCGGGGCGATGCTGCGCGCGTACGACAAAAAAACCGGGAAGGAAGTGGGCGATGTGCTGATGCCGGCGCCGCAGAGTGGATCGCCGATGACCTACAGCGTCGACGGGAAGCAGTACATCATCGTGGCGATCAGTCAGATTGTCGGAAATGCCGGTTACTCAGGAGAGTACCTAGCTCTGACCTTGCCGTGATAGTGCGCCGGGTCCGCCGCGCGAAGATTCTGTCGCGCGGCGGGACCTAGTTGGTCGTTGTCACTGGCTGAACATCCGCCAGCTTTCCACCCGCGACCCACACCGAATCGATCGCCCGGGTATTGCGGATGTTGTCCAACGGATTGGCGCGCAGGACGACGAGGTCGGCCCAGTTGCCTGCCTGCAGCGTGCCGACGTTCTTCAGGCCCATCACCTTCGCCGCGTCACCCGTTGACGCGACGATGACCTTCATCGGCGACATGCCGGCCTTGTTCATCATCTCCATCTCGACCTGCTCGAAGTAGCCCTGCCAGCGGCCGACATTGCCCGCTCCGGCCACGCCGCTGTCGGTGCCCATGGCGATGGTGATGCCCGCGTCGCTGAGGGTCTTCAGATTCTTGTTGGCCTCGGCCAGCGCTTTCCTGATCACTTCAGTGTTCGGGTCCTTCTTCACCTTGTCGTGGAATTCAGCGGAGCTCACCAGCGACACCTGCTCTTTGTACAGCGACATGCCGCGCTGGAAGAACGGCTCGCTGAGGAAGGCCGGTGTGGTTTCGTATACGAACACGGAGAGATCACGCGTGAGCGTCGGAATGTAGGCGATGTTCTTCTGCTTCAGCTTCGCAATGAGGCCCGGTGTCACGTCCTGGTCGCGGATGCTGTGCGCGAGGATGTCCACGCCGTCATCGACCGACGCCTCCGCATCCTTGTGGTAGAAGATGTGAACCGACGCCTTCAATCCCTTCTTGTGCGACTCGTCGATGATCGCGCTCCACGTCGGTCGGTTCATGTCGTTCGGGTTGCCGTTGATGTGGAACTTGATCACGTGCGCGTGGAGGTCGGCGAGCCGATCGACGCTGGCGCGCGCTTCTTCGGGCGTCTTGCCGATCGCGTTGAGGCCGGCGGTGTACAACCGTGCGCGGTCTAGCCCAACGCGGTCCTGCTCCTGCATCAACTTGAAACCCTCGAGCTCGTCGGCCTGCGTCGAGCCGAGGCTGACCGTGCTGGTTACGCCGTAGGTCGCGTACATCTTCAACCGCCGGATCAAATCATCGCGCACCGGCAGTGTCGCGCCGCCAACGACGTTCAGGTGTGCGTGGTCGTTGATGAACCCGGGGACAATCGTTTTGCCGCTCGCATCGATCCGCTGCGCACCGGCGGGAATTGTCGTCGACGCTGCGGGACCAACGGCGGTAATGCGGCCGCCGGAGACGACCAGCGTCCCGCGCTCGATCGGCGCGCGGCCCGTGCCGTCGATGATCCGCGCGTTGGTGAACGCCACCGTCGCCGCGGTCGCGGGCGCCTGAGCCTCCGAGGGAGGCAGCGCGAGCGTCGCGAGCGCGAGCAGTGTGCCCGCGCCGAGAGCGGCTAATCGAAGAGCATTACGAATCATGGAGAACTCCCGGCGGGGGTGAAGCCCGCCGAATGTGGCGGCGCGTGAAGCGCCGCCCTACACCGACGAGAAATGATCCGTGTGGGGCGGGGCTGCACGCCCCGCCTCACCTATAGAGCTATTGCGCTTGATCTATTGCGCGCTGGCCGTCTGACGCGGCTGCGCTGGGAACATCTTCTCAAAATCGGCCCACGGCAGCGGTCTGCCGTGAATCGGGATGATCTGCTGGACGTCGAGCTTCAGCGCGCGCACCTGGTTGCGGAACACCGTCATGTCACGCGTCGGCATCGCCGGCAGATTGTTCGTGTTGACGACGTCGTTCTCGATGATCAGCTTTTCCTTCGGCAGGTACGCGAACATCATTCCTTCGGCATGCTGGTTCGGGTTGAGGTAGTAGACGTGCATCACCCGCCCCTGATCCTCGAGGATGTAGTTCTCACGCACCGCTTCCCAGTAGTAGCCTTCCGCCAGCTCCGTCGGCGGCCACTGCGACACCATGTCAGGCTTCATCGTCCGCGCCTGGTAGTTGATGAAGTCGTGGCGATAGAGCTCGTAGTTGTGCCAGTTGGTGATGATCGTCGCGCCGAGGTGCGAGTAGGCGCGCAGCCCCGCCGCCGCGTCGAAATGCTGATGCGAGTTGACGACGTAGCGGATCGGTTTGTTCGGGATCTGCTTGATGATCATATCGGCGACGCGCAGGTTGAAGTCCTCGCTGCGCGGCGCTTCGAACATCGCGATCCAGTTCGGGTACTCCACCGCAATCGTCTTGTAGTTGCTGCGCTCGTATGAGAAGACGCCGTCGGCCAGCTTTGTCATCACCGGGTTGACCTGCGGCTGGTAAGCGCGGATCGCATCCGGCACCGCGACCGGGTCGGGGCAGACGTTCGCTTTCACGTCCTTCATCTGACCGCCGAACGCATTGTGGCCGGCGCTGATGTTCTGCCCCTGGAAGTTGTCGTCGTAGCCTTCATGCGAGTGCCAGCCGGTCGGGAACTTGATGCCGTTGCCGATGTCGATGTAGCTCTCGTTGGTGAACTCGTGCTCGTAGTTCAGATCGCCGAGGAACTCGTCCGGCACCAGCGTGTGCATCCGCTGGAGCATATGCTCCTTGTTGATCGTCGCGTCGATCTTGAATCCGCCCGGCGCGGTGATCTGCACGACATTCGTGATTTCCGGAATGATGGTCAGCCCGTCTCGGCCCATTTCACCCAGTTCCCAGCGCCACGTCGCCTTCGGGTTTGCACCCGGCATCTGCGATGCCTTCAGGAAGCCATGCGGGTTCATCCAGAGCTCGATCGGATACACGTCGGCGACGTCCTGATCGACCGGCAGCGGCTGGCCGTTCGCGCCGTCCATATGCCACGCGTACACCTTCGGGCCCGACGCGTTCAGCATGTGGATCTGATGTGTCTCCTTCTGGAGCGGACCATCGACCCAGCCGACGCCGTACTTCCACGCGGCCGGCACTAGACCAGGCTTCCGGTCGAACTCCTCCTTCATCGTCTTCGCCTGCCAGTTCATGGTGCGGACGTAGTTTCCGAGCTTGTCCGGGCGCGGCCAGTCCACGTTCTTGGCGGCCTCTTTCTGCTGGCCGACGGCGCCGTTGTAGCCCTCGCCGGCGATCGTGACGCAATTCAGCTTGTCGTTCCCGATCGTCCGGACGGCGGCGTCGAGAAGCGGCTTGGGATCCACAAAGCCAGGGGGTAGTTGCTGCGTGGCCACCGATCCGCCTGCCATGGCAAATAGGCCCGCCGCGAGAACCGCCAACGCGAGTCTTCTCGACATACTGCCTCCTATCAGAAATCGGATACTGCGGTGCCCGGAGATATTACCGCGTCGTGGCGGCTGAAGAACTCGGATATGTCAACCAGGTGCCGGACACGGGACGCTGCATGACGCCCTTTTTTGTGTAATCGCAGACGCCCTGCGGAAAAACGTTTCGAAGCTGCGCCAGTTGTGCGTCAGTCACAGGCCGTTTGTAGTCCGCCTTGTCCACCGGCTTCAGCTCGCACTTGAACACGTCACCGGTGGCCGGACCTCCGGCGACGATGCGCGGATTCGCGTAAACCGGAAACATGGCTGCGCACTTTGCCGCATCCTTTGTCTCTTCGAGCGTTGCCGTGAAACACGAGTCGGTCAGGCCGGCTGGTTTGTTGCGCAGGACCTTCTCGCGCTGTGAACCGGGCGCCGTGTCGCGCGCGACGGCGGCCAGCCACTTGTCGAGGATGTCGAGGTTGTCGTCCTGCGCTTTGACGATCGGCACCCGCTCGTCATACACGCGAGAGATGCGATTGCCGCCGCCCGCGGCGTTGATACGGTTGCCCGCCATGACTCCATCGAAGGTGTCGTGAACGTTGCCCCCGGGCCCCTCGGTGTACGGCCGCATGTCGATGATCGGAATCGTGGTCAACCCGTGCGCGCCGTCGTTGACGCGACCACTCTCGTAGGCAATCCGCAGCGCGTCAGGATCGGCGGCCGTCCGGTCCGGAACAATGTTGCCGTTGATGTCGTGACCGCCCGCGAGACGGTTGATGTCGACGAACTGGTTGAAGTTAATCTTGCCGTCGTTGAACGCCTTGAGCCCGTACTGCACGCCGGCGTTGTCAAACGGACGCCGCGCGAAGCCGGTCTTCGGATCCTTGCCGAAGACACTGACGTACGCATCTTGATAGGTGCAGCGAACGCCATCTGGCTTCTTGACCGGATCGAACCGCGTCGACAACGGGACCGTCTGCGGATCGCAGTTGATGTCGGAGGCAACCGCCGCGTAACGCAGCTTGTTGTTCGTGCAATAGTCCCAATGACTGAAGCCAGAGATCGCCGTCTTCTGGTCCGTCGTGAAGGGTTGCTTCGACGTCGTCATCGCGTGATCAAGCAACTCGCAGTCGAGCAGCGCCGTCTGGAACGTCATCACGTCGGCGAAGCTCGCGGTTGGAACGATGGCATCGAGCAGCCCGGGGTAGTTGTTTCCGATCATGTGCTGCTGCATCGATCCGCCGGAGCGGCCGCTGCCGATCGTCCATTTGATCGGGCCAAACTCCTCGATGAAGTGCTCCTTGACCATCATCATCGTCTCGGCGGACACGACGTCGTTGGCGTAGGTCCCGAACACGTTCAGCGATCCGCCGGCGAGCGCGAAGCCCTTCGCGATCGGATAGTCGCCGTATTGACCGTCTTCGAGATTCCCGCGATTGCCGTTCAAGCCGCCGATCGTGCGTCCTTGGTGATAACCCCACGCGACGCCGCCGCCGAACGTGTACACCAGACGTCCATTCCAGGCGGTGCCTGTCGTCCACGGCGAGGGAAGCGGTGTGCCGGGTTCATGCAAGAACGCAATCGAGTAGATGGCGCGATTGATGGTGCCCATTTCACGGCGCACGATGTACGGGACCGTCCTGCCCTCGGTCGTCGTGGTCATCGCGATGTCGGCCGGTCGCGGCCCATTTGGATCAAGCGGCTTGAATGGATTGGCCGGCGCATTGCCGCGTCCGCCGCCAAAGCCGTTGGCGTTGTCGGCGGCGGCGAGATCCCCCTGGCTTTCGCGAGGTGCGGCCACTGACGTCGATCGGTAGAAGTACTCGACCTTCGTGTTCGCCGAGCAGTCGGCGTCGAGCGGAGCGCCAAGACCAACTGCCTGCGTTTCGCAGATGAACGGCGTCTGGTGGGGGCTGTAGAGGACCGGCCCGGTGATGGGATGGTTGACCACCGTCAATTGAGCGGTCGCCTTACTTCCGCGCATCGACGCAACGATGGCGTTGGAGCCGACATTCAGACCTGTGACGAGGCCGACAAGCGTTTTGGAATCGGGAGCGGGTTTGAACGCGTTGCTGACGTCCTTGCCGTTCACGCGCACCGTGAGAGCTTTCGGGTTCAGATTCGCCGCCCCTGCGATCTGAAGAAGCACATCGCCGCCTGTGACCACTTCAGGCCGCGTGGAGAGCGCCTGTATCTCGAGGGCCGGAGCAGCCGCGGCGTTCTGCTGCGCGGTGATAGGAATTGTCAGGGCACTGAGCACCGCAAGAACTCCGATTGCCGCGAAGCGGTTCATCGCGATCTCCTCCAAAAAACCGGATTCATCTTCAACCCGCTGGATGGCTGACTGACCGATGTTGAAAGCGCCCAATAAGATAGCGCGGATTTGAGCCCGCTGTTCGCTTGACGTTACCTACCGGTTCGTTTACAAAGGGTGGCTTGTTCGCACGGTTCCGACTGAAGGAGAGATGAATGCAACTGCGTATTTTCGGGCGCGTAACACTGATGTTTACGCTCCTCGCGCTGCTGCCCGTTTGGGCGTGGGCGCAAGAGGCGACCCTGAGCGGCACGGTCACCGATTCGACGGGCGGCGTGCTGCCTGGCGTGACGATTACGGCGACGCACACGGCGACAGGCAACACCTTCGTGGCCGTGACGGACGAACGCGGCGGCTATCGTATTCCGCTTCGCGTTGGCATGTTCAAAGTAGACGCGGAGCTCCCCGGATTCGGAACCGTCAGCCGCCAACTCGAGATCCTCGTTGGACAGACGGCCGTCTTGAACCTGCAGATGGCGCCGTCCACCGTGCAGGAATCGGTGACGGTGACCGGTGAAGCGCCGCTTGTAGATACGCAGTCGTCGACGCTCGGCACCAATGTCGATCCACGACAGATGCAGGAGCTGCCGGTCAACGGCCGCAACTGGATGGATCTGACGCTGCTCGCGCCGGGCAGTCGCGCCAACGCGGTCGCCGAGACGCCGATCAATTCAACGAGCTCGAACATTCCCTTCCAGCTCAATCTCGATGGCCAGCAGGTGACCAACCAGGTCGCCCTGAGCTTCGGACAGCCGCGCTTCAGCCGCGACGCGATTGGCGAATTCGAATTCATCTCGAACCGTTTTGATGCGTCGCAGGGACGGTCGAGCGGCATCCAGGTGAACGCGATCACGAAGTCGGGCACCAACACGATGGGTGGGACGTTCTCCGGCTACTTCCGCGATTCGAAGTTCAACGGCAAGGATCCGGTGGCCGGCGTCGTGCTGCCGTATCAGAACCAGCAGTTGAGCACGACCTTCGGCGGGCCGATCATTCGCGATCGCATTCATTACTTCCTGAACTACGAGTTCGAGCGCGAGCCGCAGACCTACGTCTACAACAATCCGCTCTATCCGAAGTTCAACGGAACGTTGAGCGGTGCGCGGCGTCAGGACACGGAGATGGGGCGGTTTGACTTCCAGTTCAATCCGCAGACCCGTCTGACCGTTCGCGGGAACCGGTACGACAACCGAATCCCGTACGACTCGCGCTATACGGGCGGATCCGATCGCTCGCCCGCGTCAGCGATCGGCACCAACCGGCGTTCCGAGCAGGAGTTCGCCACCTTCACGCAGGTGCTCGGCCAGAGCATGGTCAACGAGATCAAGGGCGGCCATTCGTTGTTCCATTGGAACCAGTTCGCGCACGTAAAAAACGGCAACAGCCTGCCCGGCATGACGGAGGGTTTTGGCGCCCCCGTCATCCTGCTGCGCGGCTACACACTGGGTCAGACACACGCGATTACGCCGCAGAACATCCGCGAAGAGGACTACGACATCCAGGA
>Ga0068860_100005120_pt1 | contig 13331 bp, 13 predicted proteins | sample KBSSwiS32_FD_66597 | JGI IMG/M metagenome (GOLD analysis project Ga0068860, IMG submission 66597) | Switchgrass rhizosphere microbial communities from Kellogg Biological Station, Michigan, USA - KBS Switchgrass S3-2 | ecosystem: Host-associated > Plants > Roots > Rhizosphere > Soil ... | reverse complement strand
GGCGACATGATGAAGATCGGCCGGCGCGGCTCGGTCAATATCTGGCTGACAGTCGATGGCGCGCAGGGCCATGTCGCTTATCCGCACCTGGCAGACAATCCCATCCCGCGCCTGGTCGCCATGCTGGCCGAACTCGATGCCTTGGTGCTCGACAAGGGCAGCGACTGGTTCCAGCCCTCGAACCTGGAAGTGACCGACATCGAAGTCGGCAACCCGGCCACCAACGTGATCCCCGCCCAGGCCCGTGCGCGCCTGTCGATCCGGTTCAACGACCTGCATACCGGGCAGAGCCTGGTCGAGCGTGTAAGCGCCATTGCCGCGCAGCACGGCGGGACGGCGCGTGCCGTCATTTCGGGCGAGAGCTTCATCACGCTGCCCGGCGCATTCTCTACGCTGATCGCGCAAGCCGTGGTGGCGGAAACGGGCGTGGAGCCGGAGCTTTCCACCACCGGCGGCACGTCTGATGCGCGCTTTTTGCGGGCGCTATGCCCGGTGGTGGAATTTGGCCTGTGCAATGCCACGATGCACAAGAAGGACGAGGCCGTCGCGGTGGAGGACTTGCGCGTGCTGACGCGCATTTACCGCCGGATTGCGTTGGCGGCCCTGGCAACACCCCAGGCCTGATCCTGCCGGCGCAGGGGCTTCGACAGGCTCAGCCCGAACGGGAAAATATGGCGGTTCCAGACTTCCGTTCGCCCTGAGCTTGTCGAAGGGCCTATCAGTCGCAGCAAAAGCTGGTTTACTCCGCGCCGCGCGGGGTATCGTCGTCGATGCCGGCCTCGCCCAGCATGCCTTCCTCGTCGTCATCGTTACGTTCACCGCGAAAGGCGCCCATGTCGATGCGGCCAGACGAGACCATCTGCTTCATGTGATCGACCAGGTCCGGCGTCGAGCCGGCTTCATCCCCCTGGCCCGCCACGCGCTCGCTGTCTTCCGCGCCCAGCACAGCCGTCGCGCGGCCCAGGGCTTCGTCGGCCAGGGTCTGCGCCTGGGTGGGCGCATCATCCTGTTCCTGGTTGTGCGCCTCCGGGGGAAGGTCGGGCAGGTCCTTGCTCATGATGTCTCTCCTTATGGAAAGACTACGCGCCGCCCTGCCCCCCCGTTCCTTACCGCGTGGGAACGGGCGTTTCGCCACTGTAGTCGTAGAAGCCCCGCCCGGTCTTCCGGCCATGCCAGCCCGCTTCCACGTATTTCACCAGCAGCGGCGCCGGGCGATACTTGCTGTCGCCGGTGCTGGCCTGAAGCACGCGGATGATCTCCACGCAAGTATCCAACCCAATGAAATCGGCCAATTCCAGCGGCCCCATCGGATGGTTGAGCCCCAGCTTGCAGCCCTTGTCGATATCGGCGACATTGGCCGTACCGCTGCCCAGCACGAAAGCCGCTTCGTTGAGCATGGGCATGAGCACACGGTTGACGATGAACCCGGCCTCATCCTGGGAAAGGACGATTTCCTTGTTCAGCCGGCCGACCAATGCGCGCATCGTGTCGATCGTCTGGGCAGAGGTGGCAAGGCCGGGGATCACTTCCACCAGCTTCATCACCGGCACGGGATTGAAGAAATGCAGGCCGATGAAGCGCGTCGGATCGGGCGAGCCGGCGGCCATGCGGGTGATCGGGATCGAACTGGTGTTGCTGGCCAGGATGGCGTGCGGCGCCAGGACTTTACCGGCAGCCGCAAAGATCTGGCGCTTGATATCCTCGCGCTCGGTCGCCGCTTCCACGATGAGGTCGGCAGCGGCCATGGGCGCGTAATCGCCAATGGGCGTGATGCGCGCAACCAGGGCATCGGCATCGGCGGCGGCAAGCTTGTCCTTGGCGACCAGCCGGGCCAGCCCCTTGGCAATCTTGTCGCGGCCCTTTTCCGCAGCGGCCAGGTCCACATCGGCCAGCAGCACGGCCAGCCCGGCCTGCGCCATGACTTGCGCAATCCCCGCGCCCATTTGCCCTGCCCCGATCACGGCAACGGTCTGCATCGCCCCTGTTCCTTTTTCCATGGTTTAGCGGCTGGCACCCGGCACCCACAGGGGGTCACGCCCGGCATTGAGCGCGCGGGCCAGCACGAAAAGATAGTCCGACAAGCGATTGAGGTAAGCCAGCGCTGCAGGATTGACCGGCTCTGCCGCTGCCAGCGCCACTGCCGCGCGCTCTGCCCGGCGGGTGATGGCGCGCGCCAGATGCACCCGCGCGGCTTCTTCGCTGCCACCTGGCAGAATGAAGCTGGTGAGCGGCGGCAAGGCGGCATTGTGCGCATCGATCGCGCGTTCCAGCCACGCAACCTGCCCCGGCACCACGCGCAAGGTCATCTCGCCGGGCTCGAAATCGTCGCCCGGCGTGGCGAGATCGGCACCCAGGTCGAACAGGTCGTTCTGGATGCGCATCAATTCGGCATTGATATCGGCACGGACGGCAAGCGCGGCCAGGCCCAGCGCGCTGTTGGCTTCATCCACTTCGCCGATGGCTGCCATGCGCGCATCGTGTTTGGCGCGCCGCGAACCATCGACCAGCCCGGTCGTGCCTCCATCGCCCGTGCGGGTGTAGATCTTGTTCAGTTTGACCATGAAATCGAAACGGATCCGTTCAGTTTTTGCCGGACACCATCAGCAGCACGATCACCACCACGATGGCAAGGCCCTGGAACTTGATGCGGTTGAACATCATGCGGTTCTGCAACAGCTGCATGTCGCGAACGCCTTCGTCGCCCCGCTCCAGTCCTTCGCGCGTGGTACGCAGGAACGCCACGATGCCGCGCACGAGGGACCACACGGTCAGTGCCATGAGCACGATCAGCAGCGGTACGAGAACGTAGATCATGGAGACAGGTCTATGGCGTCTGACGGGCAAAGGCCAGTGTCAAAAAGACCGACCCGAAACGCATCTGCGATATCGTGGCCATTTTCCCCGGCCAGGCGCCGCTCGACAAGACCGCGCGCATCACGCCGCTTGGCCAGCTTGCGGCCATCAGGCCCCACCAGCACGGGATGGTGATGCCAGCGCGGCACCGGCAGGCCGAGCAGTGCCTGGAGCAGCCGGTGTACGTGGGTGGCGCGGAACAGGTCGATCCCGCGCGTCACCACATTCACGCCGTCGGCCGCATCGTCCACGGTAGCGGCCAGATGATAGGACGCCGGCGCATCCTTACGCCACAGCACGACATCGCCGAACATCTCGGGCCGGGCATGTTGCACGCCGCGCCGTTCGTCCTCCCAGGCGAGCGGGCCAGCCAGTGCCATGGCGCGCGCCATGTCGAGCCGCCAAGCTACGTCCGGGCCGGGCGGGACCGGATCGCGGCGACAGGTGCCGGGATAGAGCGGTCCATCGGGGCCCTGCACGGTGGCGGTCGCTGCGATCTGCGCCCGTGTGCAGCGGCAGGGATAGAGCAAGCCGGCCGCGCGCAAGGCGTCGGCCGCCTGGGCATAGCGATCGATCCGTTGCGATTGCAGTGTCACCTCGCGCCAGGACAGGCCCAGCCAGGCCAGATCGGCGCGGAACTGCGCGGCAAGGTCAAGCCGGCTGCGCGCACCGTCGATATCCTCGATCCGCAGCAGGAACGTGCCACCGCTCTTCCTGGCGCGATCATGCGCGACGATCGCGGCCCAGGCATGGCCCAGGTGCAGCGGCCCGTTGGGGCTTGGCGCAAAGCGCGTGACGACAGGAGATTCGTGTCTGGGCATGGACCCCGTACAAGGCATGGCGGCTGGGTACAGGCTTTCCTCTCAGGAACAAGTGTATCTGCAAAGACACAATTGCTAAAAACGCAAAACGGCGGTCCCGCCGGACCGCCGCTTGGCTTTCAACCCCACCACGATGCGGTGACATCGTGCTGCGGGGCCGTAATACGTTGTATTCAAGATATGTTCGGTCCGCTTGAGAGGACCGGCCGAACATATGCTGATACTGCCATCAACGCTTAAACAAGCGTTGCAGTGAACATCGCGCCGCTGACACCAGCAGCGAGGATGAGCGGCAGCATGACCGTGGCGAACTTGCGCATGGTGTGCTCCTGATTTCCTGCGAATTAACAAGGTTTATTGTTGAACCTTGCAGGATCCTCTCGGTCCGTCGCGCCGGCAGGGTAAGGCTCGGAGCTGCGAACTGGGCTCCACATAAGACGAGGCGGTTTTGTTACAAGTGCGATCCTGGCAGCAGCAGTTGCAAAAATTGCACAAATACGATTTCGCTCCACGCAATCGCGGCTTTTTTGCAACACTTGTGGCGCGTCGATGCCCGATGAGCACGCCAGGCTGGCCATGATACGGAATTTGCGCCGGACGCTGGACACATCCCGCTGCCTTCCTTATCGGCCAGCCATGACTATCCAGCCCGAAGAATCGGCCCCCGAATCGATCCTTATCGTCGATTTTGGCAGCCAGGTGACGCAGCTGATCGCGCGCCGCGTGCGCGAGGCGGGCGTCTATTCCGAAATCGCCCCCTTCACCCAGGCCGAGGCGGCATTCCACCGCATGAAGCCCAAGGGCATCATCCTGTCGGGCTCTCCCGCCAGCGTGCCCGCCGATGGCAGCCCCCGCGCGCCGCAAGTGCTGTTCGACAGCGGGTTGCCGATCCTGGGCATCTGCTATGGCCAGCAGGTGATGAGCGAGCAGCTCGGCGGCAAGGTGGAGCCGGGCGATTCGGGCGAGTTCGGCCGCGCGTTCCTGACCGTGACCGAGCCCTGCGTGCTGTTCGACGGGCTGTGGAGCAAGGGCGAGCGTCACCAGGTGTGGATGAGCCATGGTGACAAGGTGACGCAGTTCGCCCCCGGTTTCCGCATCGTGGCGGTGTCCGATGGCGCGCCGTTCGCCGTGATCGCCAACGACGAGAAGAAGTATTACGGCACCCAGTTCCACCCCGAAGTGGTCCACACGCCCGACGGGGGCAAGCTGATCGCCAATTTCGTGCGCCACGTCTGCGGCTGCGCCGGCGACTGGACGATGGCCGAGTTCCGCAAGACCAAGATTGCCGAAATCCGCGCGCAAGTGGGCGATGCCCGCGTGATCTGCGGCCTTTCGGGCGGGGTCGATTCGGCTGTTGCCGCCGTGCTGATCCACGAGGCGATCGGCGACCAGCTGACCTGCGTGTTCGTGGACCACGGGCTGATGCGCCTGGGCGAGGCGGAGCAGGTGGTGTCGCTGTTCCGCAACCACTACCACATTCCCCTGGTCCATGTGGACGTGTCCACGCTGTTCCTAAAAGGCCTGGAAGGGGTGACCGACCCCGAGGCCAAGCGCAAGTTCATCGGCAAGACCTTCATCGACGTGTTCGAGGCCGAGGCACGCAAGGTGGGCGGCGCCGATTTCCTGGCGCAGGGCACGCTGTACCCGGACGTGATCGAAAGCGTCTCGTTCACCGGCGGGCCTTCCGTGACGATCAAGAGCCACCACAACGTGGGCGGCCTGCCCGAGCGCATGAACATGAAGCTCGTCGAGCCCTTGCGCGAACTGTTCAAGGACGAAGTGCGCGCACTGGGCCGCGAACTGGGCCTGCCCGACATCTTCGTGGGCCGCCACCCGTTCCCGGGGCCAGGCCTGGCGATCCGCATTCCCGGCGAAGTGACGCGCGAACGCTGCGACATCCTGCGCAAGGCCGATGCGATCTACCTGGAAGAGATCCGCAACGCCGGGCTCTATGACGCGATCTGGCAGGCCTTTGCCGTGCTGCTGCCGGTGCGCACCGTGGGCGTGATGGGCGATTTCCGCACGTATGACTGCGTCTGCGCCCTGCGCGCCGTAACCTCCACCGACGGCATGACCGCCGACATCTATCCCTTCGATGCCGGCTTCCTCAGCCGCGTGGCCACGCGCATCGTCAACGAAGTGAAGGGCATCAACCGCGTGGTCTATGACTATACGTCGAAGCCGCCCGGCACGATCGAATGGGAATAATTTCTTCGCCGCCGATAACCGCCGAAGCTGCGATATTCTGCGACGTAACCCACTGAAAATAAAATAATTTCCTATCGCCATCTATCGCCGACGATCACCGGGCTAGCGTCCCCGTTTGCGGGCGGGATGACGGACTGTGGAAGTATTGCACAACGCGATATTCGCGAATACCGTCACGGCAATTGAGGTCGTGACGGTATTTTTTTCGCCGTAAGCAATTGTAATGCTTACGGAATGCTCTCGTTCGACCTCCGAAAACTGCCCGACGGTATTTTCAGCTAGGAGGCCAACATGCTCACGGACACAGCTATTCGATCGCTTAAGCCAAGAGAAAAGCAATACAAAGTGACAGATAGAGACGGAATGTATGTTCTCGTATCTGTGAAGGGGTCAATTTCTTTTCGCCTTGACTACCGTTTGCACGGAAGGCGCGAGACTATTGTTCTTGGAAAGTATGGGCCAGATGGTCTTTCTTTGGCTCGTGCGCGGGAAAAGTGCATCGATGCTCGGCGACTTGTTGCCGAAGGCCAATCTCCCGCGATTGAGAAGCAACGGGAAAAGCGGCGGATCAAGGAGGCGAAGAGCTTCGGCGAGTTCGGCGAAAAGTGGCTCACTGCTGCCCCCATGGCCGACAGCACGAGGGCAATGCGGCGGTCGATCTGGGAGCGGGAGTTGCTACCGGTATGGCGCAACCGCCTTCTGACGGAGATCACCCCCAACGATCTCCGCGCTCACTGCGGCAAGATTGTTGATCGAGGTGCTCCAGCTACAGCTATCCATGTCCGGGATATCTTGAAGCAGATTTACGGGTTTGCGATTTTGCACGGCGAGAAGGTCGCGAATCCGGCGGACGAGGTTGGCCCCGCTTCGATCGCGACCTTTGTCCCGAAAGATCGGTCGCTGTCGCCAAGCGAGATACGCGTGATGCTGAAGCAACTGGAGCATATCCCGACCTTGCCGACGATCCGGCTTGGGATGAGGCTGTTCCTGTTGACGATGGTCCGGAAGAGCGAGTTGCAGGACGCCGTATGGGATGAGGTCGATTTTGAGAACGCCGTGTGGACAATCCCGAAAGAGCGGATGAAGCGCTCGAAGGCCCACAACGTCTATCTGTCGAGCCAGGTGCTCGACATCATGGTTGCGCTCAAGACGTGCGCAGGTAACTCAAAATATCTACTTCCGTCGCGATACGACGCTGATGCGCCAATGTCGCGGGCGACCTTCAATCGCGTCACATATTCGGTCGTCGAAAAGGCGAAGAGCGAGGGGCTGCCGCTAGAGCCGTTTACGGTTCACGATCTTCGCCGAACCGGGTCTACGCTCCTCAACGAGTTGGGCTTCAATAGGGATTGGATCGAAAAGTGTTTGGCGCACGAGGACGGTCGGTCGTCGCGCGGCGTTTACAATAAGGCAGAGTACGAACACCAACGTCGCCACATGATGCAGGAATGGTCGAATCTCATCGATGCCTGGATAGCGGGCCAGAAATATGTCCCGACGCTGATGCCGCGAGCGATGGGAATGCTTGAACTCGACCCTACTGTGTGACGGCCCGCGTTCGCCGAAGCCGAACATTCGGCGTCGGCGCGAGTTTGATCGCCTTGGCGCGAGAGGCAGCGCGCCGGGCGTCCAGCCATTGTTCGACTTCCGCGAGATCCCAGACGACGCATCGTGACGTTAGATAGAAGCGCTGTGGGAATTCTCCTCGCTGCTCCATCTCGAAGATAGTGCTGTCAGCGAGAGGCACAATCTCGCGGAGTTGTTGGCGACGGATGGTTCGCCGCGATGTAGCCGTAATCGTGGTCATGCCCATATGAATCTCCACGTCTGCTCAGACGCGACGATAGAAGGCGATAGATGCCGGGCTTTGGAAGTCTTTTGGTCAGCGGTGCGGGTTTATCGCATGTTTGGCGGCAAATTGGCGGGGCTTAGTCCAGCGAATGTTGTCTTCCGGGGGCGCTGGCGCAGACCCCATTTTCTAAGTGCTGGTGGACACGCTAGTCGGTTCGGCGAGCGGCTGCGACAGCAGCCGTGTTCTCGTAAAATTGACCGCTGGCGATCTTACCGTTCCGCATTTCAAGCCTTGCGAGAAAATCGCTATCCGCGATCTTTGCGGTTTCGCGGTGCCTCATGCGGAAATGGCCTTCGACGAACACTTGATTGTCGGCGCCGGTGAATCGCGTGGTTTCGCAGGCGAGCAATTCATACTCCGAGAAGAGAAGCGCAGTCAGGCGCTGATAGCCCTCGCGCCCTCTATGCTCATAGCCGGCCCAAGGAATGGCGGCGCGAAGCTCATCGTTGCACGTGCACGAGACCACAAACCGGAAATCGGGGTGAACGTAAGCGGCGAACGCGTCGTCAAGTTCGCCACAGTGCTGCGCCGCAAAGAAGCCCTTTGCGACCGTGATATTCGGCTCATCCGACGAGAGGTTAGCGCCGTTCGTATAGTCGTGAGCATCGCTGCAGGCTGTCGCCGCCGGTATTGACGGCGTGTCGGTTGCGTCACCCTCCGTCTCCTCGATCGTCACTCTCAAGCCCCTTGTGTGCATTTGGCTAAGATGACAGTTGCATTATTATTGATAAGTCGAGAGAAAAATGACAGACCGTTGTTCATGACGACAACAGTAGATTTCGCCGAAATGCAGGCTTTTATCGCCGTGGTGGTCGAAGGATCGTTCACGACCGCTGCGGAACGCCTGAATACCGACAAGGCGCGAGTAAGCCGGATCGTGCGGCGGATGGAGGAAAAGCTCGGTGCGCGACTCCTGAACCGGTCGACGCGGCATCTGAGCGTGACCGAGGTGGGGCGTGACTATTTCGAGCGTGCCTCGTCGATCGTTAAGGCGGCGGAGATGGCTGAAGCCGCCGTTGCGCAGCGCGCGGAGGAACCAAAGGGCCGCCTGAAATTAACGGCAGGTGCCGAGTTTGGGACGATGCGCGTCGACGTGTGGATCGCGGCCTTCCTGCACAAGTGGCCGAAGGTCACCATCGAGACGGAGTACACGAACCGCCTCGTCGATATCATCCATGAAGGGGTGGATGTGGCGATTCGAATAGGGCCTTTGGAGGACTCGGAATTGTCGGCCCGTAAGCTGGGAGAGCTTAGCTACGGATTGTATGCGGCTCCCGACTACCTGCAGCGCGCAGCGGCTATCCGCGCCGTCGATGACCTGAAGCACCACGATCTTATCATGCACGCGCCGCGCGGTCGCCCCGGTTGGACGTTGGTGAATGGCGAGAAGACGGCAAAGGTGTTGCATGCGCCCCGTTGCGCTTTCGACAACACGGTTGCCGCAATGAACGCCGGGCTTTCGGGGTTGGGGATCGTTCAGCTTCCAACATACATGGCCGAGCCCCATGTAGCGGATGGTCGACTTAGCAGAGTGCTGGCAGGCTGGGCGCGAATCCCGGTGCCGGTCCACGCTGTCTTTGCCTCAACGCGATACATGGATCCGAAGGTGAGGGATTTTGTGGACCTGTGCCGCGATGGCTTCAGAAGCGACGTTGAGCGCTTGGGCTAAAGGATAGCCGATCGGCAACGGCGGGCAGGACGCGCTGTTGCGCGTCTATCTTCCCACCGCGTGGGGTATTCCATCGCCAGCGTAGCTCGCGCTGGCATTGTCTGCTCAAGAGGCAACAGTCTGTTGCCTGTGGTCGGACTGTTATCTTCTCGATCAAATTCATAGCTTGCTGATGTCGCTTGCTGCGATGCTCGCCGTCGAAGGGCTCGCGAGACAGTAAGGGCGCATGAATCCTGTCGGCGGCTACCGCCCTGAGAAGAAAGACCACGTACATGACACAAACAATCGGCATCATCGGCGCCGGACTTGTCGGCAAGGCCGTCGCTAATCTGGCCATCAAGGCGGGTTACAACGTTGTGCTCGCCAACTCGCGCGATCCCGAAACCCTTTCGGCGTTCGCCAAGGAACTCGGCCCTCTCGTCCGTGCCGCAAGCGTGGAAGAAACGATCGCTGCCAGCGACATCGTCACGCTCTCGGTTCCGATCGCCGCGTCTGAGCAACTGCCCGCCGGTAAGTTTTCGGGCAAGGTCGTAATCGATCAGACCAACTATTATCCCGCATTCGGCAACATCGACGTTCTCGACAACGCTGAGGTGACCTCCAGTGAGTTGATCCAGCAGCGCTTGCCGGGCGCGAAGGTCGTCAAGGGTCTGCACAATCTGAGTTGGCTCCACATGAAGGCCGATGCGACGCCGCAGGGTTCGGTAAACCGCACGACGCTGCCGATCGCGGGCGACGACGCTGATGCAAAGCAGGCGGTCACAGAGTTCTTCGACAAGATCGGCTTCGATGCCATCGACGCGGGCTCGCTCGCCGACAGCTGGCGTATCGAACCGAGCACACCGATCTACTTCTGGGCCTACGCTCCGACGGTAGACCTGCAGGCGACGGGTCCGGATGCCGAGGCCGCCTACACGCAGCCCGGTAAGCCCGTGTCGCGCGAAGAGGCCCAGCGCCTTATCGACACGGCGGAACGCCCGTCGCCGATCGGCGGCACGTTCGAGGGCATGCCCCAGGTCCACGTCGACCTGTTCATGGCCCAGGCCAGCGCCGCGACCACCGCGAAGTAACCCCCCGCCGGACGCCGCCCCAAAAAAAGGGTGTCCGGCATCGTTGCGGGCGGCCGGGCAAAATCTGCCGGGCCGCCCGTATTCAGGAGCCGCAGCGATGCCGATCGAAGACCATCTCACGCCATTCCTTGAAGCGATGCACGAAGGCGATGTTGCCCGCGCAAGCGAGCATCTGTCCGAGACCGTCGAACTCAATAGCCCGATCCTACCCACGCCGTTCAAAGGGCGCACCAGCGTGGCCGCTGTCCTCGGCGCGCTACTGTCAACGGTCGACGCGTTCGAGCCCAAAATGATGATGCGCGACGGCACCGACGTTATCGCCGTCCTCACAATCCGATTTGAAGACTATGTGATCGATGCGTTCGATCACGTCCGTCTGGGCGAGGATGGTAGGATCGAGACGATGACCATCGCCTGGCGCCCGCTGCCTGCCGTGGTCGCTGTCCAGCAGCAGCTTGTTCCCAAGCTTGGCGGCAAGGCCATGCAACTCGTTCCGCTCGAGCAATTGGCACCCTAAATTCACCTAGCGGATCAGCGCCGACGGGCGTGGCCCGCGATCGAACTGGAAGGAACATGACATGCAAGGCGGAAAGCGGCCCGGTCCAGATCACCCGATCACTGTTGAACCAGCGGAAGAGAAGGTGATCGTGCGGATCGGGGAGTCCATTCTAGCAGAGAGCCACAGTGCCCTGATCCTACGCGAGGCGAGCTTGCCGCCGGTCTTTTACATCCCGCGCAGCGAAATCGCGATGGAGGAGCTTAGCTCCAGCGATACGCATACCCACTGCCCGTACAAGGGCGACGCCAGCTATTTCAGCGCGCGCGGCGGCGGCGCTAAGGACGTCGCCTGGTCTTATGAAGACCCCTTCGACCATATGTCGGTCATCAAGGGGCATCTCGCCTTCTATCCGGACCGCGTCGACGCTATCGAAACGGCACCGCGCGATTGACTGTCGGTGGATGGCGACCGTTGGGCGGCACCGCCACGCACGCGACAATATGCAGCCCTGCGCAGGCCTCCTTCCTGTTCAGGGTCACGTCGATTGCGATAGGCTGCGGCGCATGACAGGACGTTGTCCATGACCACAACAGTTGGCTTTTCCGAGATGCAGGTCTTCGTTGCGGTGGTGACGGAGGAGTCCTTCACGGCAGCGGCCGAACGACTTGATACCGACAAAGCGCGAGTGAGTCGGATCGTGCAGCGGGTCGAGGAAAAGCTCGGCGCTAGACTGTTGAACAGATCGACGCGCCGGCTCAGCGTGACCGAAGCTGGTCGGGATTATTTCGAGCGCGCCACGTCAATCTTGGCGGCTGCAGAAGCGGCAGAAGCCGCTGTTGCTCAACAAAGTCGGGAGCCCAAAGGGCGGATCAAGATCTCCGCGACACCGGAGTTCGGCACGACGCGGGTCGACGACTGGATCGCCGCTTACCTTTCGCGATGGCCCCAGGTCAGCGTGGAAACTGTCTATTCGATCCGGCTCGTGGACATCATCCATGAGGGCATCGATGTGGCGATCCGCATCGGTGCCCTGCAAGATTCCGAGCTTTCGGCGCGCAAGCTGGGAGAGATTAGATACGGTCTCTATGCTTCGGCTGCGTACCTGAAGCGCGCTGCGCCCGTTGTCTCGGTCGACGACCTCAAGGACCATGATCTCATCATGAAAGCGTCGAGCGGCCGCCCGACGTGGACTCTGGTCAACGGTCCAGCGACAGAGAAGGTCGCGCAGACGCCGCGCTGCTTGCTCGATAATATCGTGGCAGCCAGGAACCTGACGCTATCAGGTCTGGGAATTGCGCAGCTTCCACGATTCATGGCGGAGCCGCACGTTGCCGAAGGGAGGCTGGTCCGCCTTCTGCCGGACTGGGCGAGTATCCCAATGCCGGTCCACGCTGTTTTTGCTTCGACACGCTACATGGACCCGAAGGTGCGCGGCTTTATCGATCTTTGCCGCGACGCCTTTGAAGATGATGGCGGGCAGCCGGATGCGAACTGGGAAGTGCCCGGTGCCGCTGTCGGTACGGAACACGCTCTGGGTTAGGCGCTGACTGACGGCGTTCGAGCGAGGGGGCGAGCCGATCCACATTCTGGCCTCACGCAACTGTTGTTCATGGGAACAACAGACTGAGGCTAAACGCTCATCTAATCTATTCGGGAGTCATATCCTAACTTTCGATCGCATCGCTTCCTCTTGGGACGCGAAGGTCGAAGCAAGCAGGATATCGTATGAAGATCGGAATTTTGAACGCCGGTAATATCGGCAGTCGTTTGGCCCGTGCTTGGGCGGCCGCTGGACATGAACTTGTCATCGCCAAAGATGGCGAGGACAGAAAGATCGAACCACTTCTTGACGAGCTTGGCGACAAGGCCCGGCTCGGCACGATCCGCGAGGCTGCGGAGTTCGGTGAAGTCGTTTTGTTCTCGATCTACTGGCCGCGTGTAGAGGCGATCGTGGGCGAGGTCGGCGACGCGCTCGACGGCAAGGTCGTCATCGAAACCATGAATCCGCTCGGCGTCACCGCCGATTTCGTGCATTTCCACGATCTGGACTTCATGCGCGACAGTTCGACTTCGGAAGACCTGCAACGACGCTTGCCGAAGGCGCGTATCGTCAAGGGTTTCAACCTGATCGCGGCTCCGTCGCTTGAAGCTGCGGCGTGGGGCTCAGCGCCAGTGCAGGCGAACGTCTTTTACGCAACCGACGACAGTGCCGCCGGCGACGTAACGCGGAGCCTCATCGCCGATGCTGGCTTCAAGCCTGTCAACGCCGGCAATCTCATGGGCGCCCGCCAACTCGAACAGGTCGGCGTGCTCCTGCATCACGTCGCAGACAATGAATATGGCGGGGATGCCGACTTGA
>Ga0068860_100005119_pt1 | contig 13334 bp, 9 predicted proteins | sample KBSSwiS32_FD_66597 | JGI IMG/M metagenome (GOLD analysis project Ga0068860, IMG submission 66597) | Switchgrass rhizosphere microbial communities from Kellogg Biological Station, Michigan, USA - KBS Switchgrass S3-2 | ecosystem: Host-associated > Plants > Roots > Rhizosphere > Soil ... | reverse complement strand
GTCGCGGTTCTCACCTTCGGCGTCTGGCTCGCTTTCGGCCCCGAGCCGCGGTTCGCCTACGCGCTGGTCAACGCGGTCGCCGTGCTGATCATCGCCTGCCCATGCGCGTTGGGCCTCGCGACGCCGATGTCCGTGATGGTCGGCACCGGGCGCGGCGCCCGGTCGGGCGTGCTGTTCCGCGACGCCGAGGCGCTCGAAACGCTGGAAAAAATCGACACCCTGGTGATCGACAAGACCGGTACCCTCACCGAGGGGAAGCCGCGCCTGGTCGCCGTCCGGCCCGGCGCGGGTCTCGACGAGAACGAGCTGTTGCGGCTCGCCGCGGGGCTCGAACGGGGGAGCGAGCATCCGCTCGCCGCGGCGATCCTCGCCGGAGCCGCCGAGCGCGGGATCGAGCCGCCGACGGTCGAAAAGTTCCGCGCCGCGACCGGCAAAGGAGTGGTCGCCACGCTGGAGGGCGCCGAGGTCGGCCTGGGCAACCGGGCGCTCGCGGCGGAACTGGGGGTGGCGGAGGCCGAGCTGGTCGCGGGGCTGGATGGTCCCGCCGCGCCGCTTCGTGCCGAAGGGCAAACGGTGGTCGCCGTGATCCGCGGCGGCAAAGTGCTCGGGCTCCTGGGCGTCGCCGATCCGATCCGCGCCTCGACCCCCGCCGCGCTCGCGGCGCTGCGCGAAGAGGGGATCCGCCTGGTCATGCTGACGGGGGATTCCCGCGCGACCGCCGAGGCCGTCGCGCGCCAGCTGGGGCTCGACGAGGTGATCGCGGAGGTCTTGCCGGAAGGGAAGGCGAAAGAGATCGAGCGCCTGCAGAAGGCGGGGCGGCGCGTCGCGATGGCGGGCGACGGCGTGAACGACGCCCCGGCGCTCGCCCGGGCGGAGGTCGGGCTGGCCCTCGCGTCGGGGTCCGACGTCGCGGTCCAAAGCGCCAGCGTGACCCTGATGGGCGGAGATCTCGGCGGCATCGTCCGCGCCCGGAAGTTGTCGCACGCAACGATGCGGAACATCCGTCAGAACCTGTTCTTCGCTTTCGCCTACAACCTGCTCGGCGTGCCGCTCGCCGCGGGCGTCCTCTACCCGGCTTTCGGCCTGCTGCTCTCGCCGATCGTCGCGAGCGCCGCGATGTCGTTCTCGTCGGTTTCGGTGATCGGCAATGCGTTGAGGTTGCGGTTGGCGAAAATCTGATCCTTACGGCGCGGCCGCCTGCACGCCGTAACCCGACGTGCCCAACAGCAGCCGCCCGTCGAAAATCTTCGCCGCGGTGAGGTCACGGGCCGGGAAGGGGAGGGCGAGCGGTCGGAGGGTTGGATGGGTTGGATCTTCGCCGCGATCGAGGAGGTAGGCGGCGTCCGCCGTGGCGATCACCGCGGCGAGGTGCTCGTCTCCCGTGGCGAACACGCGCGCCGGCTTGCTCGATAGCTCGATCCAGTCTTGGCCCGGGGCGGTCCGTAGCCAGGCGCCGCCGGAGCCCGCGTAGAGCAGACCGGCGCTCGATCGCTCCAGCCGGCCGCCGGGAAACGGTGTGGCGATCGGCGTCTTCAATCCCGCTTCGAGGCGGAAGATCGACTGCTCGTCGCTTCCCCACAGGGCCCCCGACCAGAGCACCGCGGAGCGGGGGGCGGCCTTGCCGAGCAGGGGCTCGAAGCGCTCGGGGCCTTTCTTGGCCGGGCGCAGCTCGAACAGTCCGGTGCCGGTTCGGGCGAGGGTGCGCCCGCCGATCCGCGCCACCTGGTCGACCCGCTGTTCCCCGAATTCCGCGCGGCGCATCCAAGCGGCACCCGTTCGTTCGAACAAGCCCCGCTCGGTCGCGGCAAACGCGTGGTCGGCATCGAGGGCGAGGTCGAGCACCGTGGGCAGCGGCGAGAAGTCCGGGAAGGTGCGCCCGCCGTCCGTCGAGCGGTACACGCCAGAGGAAGGGCCGGCGTTGTTGACCGCGACCAGCAGCTCGGCCGGCAGCGTCGCGAGCGCGCCGATGCGCAGGTTGCCGAGGCCTCGGTTCGCCGGATGGAATCCTGCGACTCCACCGGTTGTCGAGATCCAAATGCCCGACCCTTCCGTGCCCAGCACGATCCGGTCCGGCCGCGCCGGGTCGACCACCACCGCGAGCACCGAGAGCGCGGGGTCCGAGCCGAGCTTCCAGGTCAGTCCGCCGTCGGTCGAGAGATAGGCGCCGGCCACCGTGCCCGCGAGCAGGCGGCCATCGGGCAGGACCGCAAAGCTGGGAGTGCGGCGCTCGCCCAGGCCCTGTTGATAGCGCCGCCAGGTGCCGCCGCTGTTGTCCGTCCGATAGACCCAACCGCAGGTCGAAGCCCAGATCTCGCCGGGCTCCCGGCCGGGGGTCAAAGTGAAGACCTCCGAGTCGAGCACCATGCCGTCGAACACGCCGCCCCAGGTGGCGCCCCCGTCGTCGCTGCGGTACGCCTGGCGCCAGGTGCCCGCGAAGATCGTCCCCGGCCGTCGCGGATCGACCAGCAGGCTGGTCACCTTGCCGATCTCGGGGAGCGCCGCGGTCAGGTGTTGCCAGCTCTTGCCCGCGTCGACCGTTCCCCAGACCCCTTGGGCGGTCGCGGCGTAGAGCCTTCCTTCCTCGCCCGGGACCGGCGCGACCGCATAGACCTGAAGGTTGGGAAGATCGCCGCTGCGCGACGCCCAGGTGAGCCCTAAGTCGTCGGAGGAGGCGACGTGGCCGCCGCTCCAGATGCCCCAAAGGCCGGCCCACAGCCGAGGCGGGGCGCCTCGTTTCGACGCCGTCGCGCGGATGCCGGAAGGCACCGTCTCGAAGCGGAGCGAGCTGACCACCCAGCCGGGAAACGGCAAGGAAGGGCCGGCGTCGGTCCAGGTTCCGCCGCCGTCGTTGGTGCGATAGACCTGCCCCGCGGAGGTGCCGGCGAGCAGCAGGTCGGGGTTTCCGGGCTCGATCGCGAGCGATCGGACGTCGGCACCTTCGAGAGGCAACGGTTGCCAGACGGCATATCCTGCCGGTTCTTCCGCCCCCGAGGTTCGCGTGGCGGCGAAGGCGAAACCGAGAAGCAAGGCGCCGACCCTCCAGGTACGGCGATCACGAATCAGTCCATCAAGCATCCTGTTCGACGACCTCTCTTAGAACGGCTGGCGCTGGCGCATCCGGGGCGGCGTGGCGATCGCGGATCATCTCGGCGAGGATCGAGATCGCGATTTCGCCCGGCGAGTCGCCGCCGATCGGCAATCCGATCGGCGCCCGCAGATCGACTTGGGCCAGATCCAAGCTCCGCGCCGCCACCTCCGCGCGCACCCGTTCGATCTTCCGGCGGCTGCCCATCAGGCCGAGATAGCGCAGATGGGGCGGCTCTGCCCGAAGCACGGCGGCCAGGGCCGCGGTGTCGGTCTCCCAACAGCGCGACACGATCGCGACGAACAGGTCCCTACGGGCGAACGGAGCGAGGAAATCCCCCGCGTACTCGCGATCGACCGAAGCAAATTCGCTGCCGTCCGGAAACAGCTCGAAGCGGCGAAACTCTTCGCGATCGTCGGCGATCAGGAGGTCGAATCCGGCGAGCACCGCGGCGCGGGCGAGCGCCTGGCCGACCGGGCCGCCGCCGCAGATCACCAGCAGAGGGGCGGCGGCAAGCACCTCCAAAAAAACCTCGGCCATGCCGCCGCAGACCATGCCGGTCGGCTCGCCCTTCACCGCTTGTTCGGTGAAGTAATAGCGCTTGATTTCGGAGCTTGCGCCGCGCGCGAGCTTCGCCGCGGCGTCGGTCCGCACCAGCCCTTCGAACGCGCCGCCGCCGAGGTTTCCGGCGGCGGTGCCGTCCGGCCGGACGATCAGTTTCCAGCCGACCTTGCCGGGGGTCGAGCCCTCGGCGCGGACGATCTGGCAGAGAGCGAGCCGGCCCCAAGTTTTGAGCGAGCGCTCGGCTTCGGCGAGGACTTCTTCGATCCGCGGCAGCGCCATCGGCTGATTGTACTTCTACGCTTCGCGGGTCAGGTTCAACGCCCGCTTGATTCCGAACCAGGCGTTCCTGAGCTTCCAAAATCGGCTCGCCTGCATCGCCTCGATGCGGGCGCGCAGCTCGCGCTCGGTCCGCTCGGCCCGGGATCGTTCGGCCTCGCGCTCGGCGGCGATCCGCGCCTGCTCGCTCTCCTGGTGGCGCGCGTTCAGCCAGGCGTCGAAGCGCGCGGCGCGCAGCAGGGCGGTTTCGCAGGGAACCGCGAGCAGCGTGCTCGGCCGGCCGTCCGCGTCGATCACCCGGATTTCGAGCTTCGTCGTCGCGCGAGGAAGGTCGGACGGCCATTCGGCTTCGAGCTGGAAGCCGACCGCGGCGACGTTTTCGTTCGGAAACAGCTCGCGAACCTCAGGGCGCGGCGTGAAGTCGCGGGTCGCGGCAAGCTGCCGATCGCCCGCGAACATCCGCGCCTCCCGCGGCGGGCGGCCCGAGGTGCGATCGGCAGCCCAGGCCGCGATGCGCAGGCGCGGCGGCTCGAACCGGCAGCTCTCGACGAACCCTTCGAGCGGCGCGCGCAAGTCGAGACCGGAGAAATCGACCGCTGGCAAATCGGCTCGGGTCAAATCGACCACGACCCACAGATCCTGAAAGTTCGCGAGGCCGCGCGGGAAGAGCGCCGCCGAAGCCCCCGGCGCCACTTCGGCGACGGCGCCGCGAACGAAGCCTTCGCTCACCCAGGTGCTGCCGTAGAGCTCGGTATCGAGCAGGCGGCTTTCGCTCTGGCTGACGAAATGAACCCCGCTGTCCGAAAGCGTGGCGCCGGGCGGCAGGAGAGCCTCGCCGTGGACGCTGAACGCCAGCAGGCCGCCGGGCGCCACGAGCGACCAGAGGCGCGCCAGCCAACGGCGGAACGTCGCCTCGGGCAGATGGGTGAACAGCGACGAGACCAGAATCGCGTCGAACCGGCGCGGGCAGGCCAGCTCCTCGGGGACCGGCGTCGAGAGCAGGCCGTGCGCGCCGAGGACCTCCTCTTGGAATCGAACCGCGTCCGGGTCGATCTCCGCCGCCCAAACCCGTTCGGCGCCCAAGTCGTAAATCATGAACCGGGTCGCCCGGCCGTAACCGCTGGCGAAATCGAGCACGCTACCTACTTTCGCCAGATCGCCGAACCGCCATTCCAGAATCCGGCGCTGGTGCTCCCAGATCACCAGGCCGGAACGGAAATAGGCGGACAGCGCCTGCTCCATCTGCCAACCCCGGCCCTCGCCGTAGTTCCAGAGGAAGTGATTCATCATGTCGTCCGCGGCGTGGATCGCGAGACGAGCCCCGTCGACGACCGGGGTCTGGTCGAACAGGGCGAGGAGCAGAGGGGTACAGCCCCCCTCGAAGGCGAGGGGGAATTCGGCGGATTCGGCCATCAATGGGCCGGCAGGTTCGCGGTTCGCACCGTCTCGCTATAAGGCGAGAAGTCGGTCCCCTTCTTCACCCGGACCCGGAAGGCGTACGGCTTGCTCGGCGTGAGCCCGGCCACCGTCGCGGTCGTCGAGTTCGGCGGCAATTCGAGCACCTGGCGCCAGCTGCCGCCGATCCTCTTGCGCTCCACCAAGAACTTCTCTTCGATCGTGGCGTTGTCCTTCCAAGTCAGCTTGACCTTCGTCGAGGAGAGGATCTGGGCGACCAGTTTGCTCGGGGCCTTGAGCCCCGGCGGCGGCGGGGGAGGCGGAGGCGGCGGGGTCGAGCCGTCGCCGTAGAGCACGGCGATTCCCGCCCGGTCGTCCGGATTCAGGCTCGCCCCCCGGCCGTCCGCGTGGGCGTTGGCGAACATCAGCGCCTGCCGCTCCCTGGAGTGACCGAGGCCCAGGGTATGACCCAGCTCGTGACCGAAGATCTCTTCGACGATCTTGGCGTTGCTCGAGAAGAAACAGTCGGTGCCGTCGTTGGTCACGATGTCGGCTTCGACCGCCTCGTGATAGCGCACGCCGCGATACTCCCGGGTCGAATCGAAGAAAAACGGCCCGCCCGCGGCGATCACTCCGCCGGTGTCGCAGTCGAAGCTTCCCTGAACCTGATCGCTGGGATCGTTGAACAGGATGGTGTTGGTGTCGTCCGACCGGCCGAGGCCGTTGCCGGCGGACGTCGTGCCGTCGACCCCGTAGTTGATGTTCGACGAGGTGTCGTCGTTCCAAACTCCGGTGGCGACGCCGAGAGAGGCCACGGCGAGACCGACGGGTATGCCAGGCTGGCCCGCCTGATGGACCCGCCAGCGCACCGATTGACCGGTGTCGAAGCGGAACCAACGGATGGCGATGCCGTCTTCCGGCAGCAGGAACGTGAAGTTGCCTTCGAGCGCCCCGGCGCCCGGCGCGGCCGCGAGGTAGTCCGCGGCGCGCGGCCGGCCGGCCGCGCGATCTTCCAGCCAACGCAGGAACCCGCCGAGCTCGCGCACCCGGTCGGAGCCCGGGAGCAACTCGGAGGCGCCGGACTTGCCGACCAGCTCCTGGGCCTCCGACAGATCGCGGATCGCGAAGCGCCGGCCTCCCTTGTCGACGACGTGGAAGGCGCCGAGCATCATCTGAACCACCCGATAGGTTCCGTCCTCGGCGTGCGGAGCGAGAAAGAGGAGAGCCCGCTCGCCGCGGCGAAACGCGGGAGCGCCCCAAATCTTCAAACCCAGGCCGTCGGCGCCGATGCCGCCGGGAACCCGGACGACCAGCGTGCTGCCCGGTACGAAACCTTTGACCAGGCGTTCGATCTGGACCAGATAATCCGTGCTCGGCATCCCGGCGACCGGCGAGGGCTCGACCGCGGTCACCCGAACCTGGGCGATCGCCGACGCGGCGTCCGCCAGGTGGTCATCGGACATCATCTTGTACGTCGTTGCATGAGCCGCCAGGTTCGACAGGAGCGGGCAGAGGCAGAGAGCTGCGACGGCGATGCGCTTCATGAAACCTCCTGAGGGTCGGGTCCGAGCGGGGGGAGGAAAGGAATAAGACTGGTATCTGTCGGCCGCCGACCAACTTCGAAATATACCCGCTTTTCTATACTCGGAAAAGGGGTCTGGGCATTTCTCCACCCCCTTGCGACGGCGCTCCGCCAAAACGGGTGGGGGCGTTACCGCCCGTTCGCGGGTATGTATTTCGCCAGTTTCGGATCGAGCGTGACGGCGGTTCCGAAGCTCTTCCGCGCGGCCTCGGGCGTGCCGGCCTTAAGTTGGGCGTTCCCCAGATTCAGGTAGATCTCGGCTTGGGGTTCCAGGCGGAGGGCGTCGAGGTAGGCCTCCTCGGCGGCCTCGGGGCTGCCCAGGAGGAAGTGCTGGGTGCCGCGGAGGAGCGGCACGCGGACCTCCAGCGGATCGAGCTCGGCGGCGCGGCGCAGGATCCGGAGGTTTTCGGCGAACAGCAGCCGGGACGCCCGGCCGGCGGCTTGCGCCGCCTTCGAGCGCATTTCGACCTGGAAAACTGCCCGGCTGGCGCCCAAGCGGGCCACGGTGAGACGCAATTGGCCGGCGAGGGCGGCGACCAGCAGGACGAGCACGAGCCAGAACGCCCGGCCCGCGGGCTTGCGGGAGGACGGTCGTGCCGCCGGTTTGGGGACCGCGCCAGGCGGTCGTCGCGCACCGGGTCGCCGGGCCATTACGAGCTCTCCTCCCGGTCGAATCCCCAGGCGAGAAACAGCAGCGCCGGAAAAGCGACCAGGGCGATGCGGAACGGGAAATAGGCGACCGAGAGCACGAGGAGCGCGGCCAGGCCGGCGCGCAAAAGCGCGCGATCCTGGGATTCGACCCCGGCGCGGCGGAGCGCCACGAAGCCGATTACCCCGAGCCCCCAGGCGAGCGCGAGCGCCCCCGGCCAGCCGAGGTCGGCGCCCACCTCCAGAAACTCGTTGTGGGCGTTGGCGAACACCGGCTGTTGGTGCCGCTCGAAGAAGCGGGTTCCGGCGTAGGCGAGCTCCAGTTTCGCCGGCACGAATTCCGGCCGATAAGCGCCGTGGCCGACCCCCGTCCAGGGGTGTTCGCGCCACATCAGCAGGGCGGCGCGCCAGCCGTCGAGCCGGCCGGTCAACAGCGCGTTCCAATCGCCGGCCGAGATCGACTGGACCTTCTCCGCGATCCGCGTTTGGAGCGGCGCCACCGCCACGAGGGCCACGCCGCCGAGAATCAGGACCGCCGCGAATCCCGCGAACAGCCGCCGGCGGGGCAAGGCGCCAAACGCGTAGACCAGTGCGCCGGCCGCGAGGGCGGCCAAGGCGGCCAAGGTCTGGGTGACGACCAGCGCATACAGGCAGAGGAACAGCGCCACCGCCGCCGCGATTCGCCGCCGGCCGGCGAGGCGCGGCAGGCTCCAGAGGCCGATCAAGCAGGGCAGGACCAGATAGGCGCCGAGATCTCCCGGATTCCCGGCGAGCGAGGTGACGCCGAGGCGCGAGTCGTAGCCGATGCCCGCGAAGCGCAGCGGCTCCCACAACTGATGGAACTGAAGGATCGCGAGCAGCGAAGCGAGCGCCGCCGGGACCAGCGAGCCGATCAGGAAACGCTCCTTTTGGGCGCGATCGAAGCCGGCCGTCCAGCCGATGACGCAGGCCACTCCGACGCTCAAGCTCGCGACCGCACTGCGCACGTGGAGGGGATGGGCGGTGGTCCCGAGGCTCGCCGCGGCGAGCAGCAGCAGCGGTGTCAGGGCCGAGACCTCGGGCCGCCCAACGAACGCGCGGAGGTCGATCTCGCGGCCGTAGAGGCGAAAGGCGAGGCCGACCAAAGAGGCGAGCGCGAGCAGCTCGCCGATCAGCAACTTTGGGGTGCGAAACGAATCTTGAAGGCCGGGGACGACCAACAGCGGCACGACATAGATCAGCGCCCACATCGCGACGATCGCAAACAGCGACGCGGTCGAGGCGGAAGGGGGGGCGGGCTTCATCGCGGCGGATGGTATCTCAGCCCCGATCATCGTCGCGCCGGGCGAGATGGCGGGCGCTCGCCGCGGCGCGGGCGGCGCGGCGCAACAGATCGAAAGGCCGGAACAGGCGGCGACCGAGCCGCCCCCAGCGGCTCGCCGGACGGCCGTAGATCGCGTCGAGCTGAGCCGCGGAGGGCCAGAGCGCGGCGGCCAGGGCGGCGATCTTCCGGCCGGCCGGATGCCTTTCGCTCGGTCGCGGCGCCAGCAGCGAGAGCTTGAGCGCGTTGGCGTAGCCCGGATCGAGGCGACCGGCGAGGGCGTGGCGGAGCAGCCGGGACGAAGGGCCGTCGCCGTCGGCCTGCGCGGTACCGGCGGCCAGCTCGGCGCAGAGATCGACCAAGGCGGCGATCTCCGCGGCCGGGAGATCCTCGGCGAGCCAGGGGGCGATGCGCGCGGCGTGCTCCCTTCGGCCAGGCCCGCCCCAGCCGAGATCGATCAAATCGGCGAACGTCCGCAGGGCGGGATAGGCGGCCGGCTCGAACCCGTGCTGGCCGAGCCCGTGAACCGCGGCGTGCGCGGCGAGCACCTCGGGTTTGGGGACGACGACCGTGCCGGGAAGCGCCGGGCAGGGCGCGGTCCATCCGGATTCGAGCAGCGCGTCGAGCGTCGCCGAACGCCGGTCGCCGGGGCCGTGCAGCCGGACGCCGAGGATCATCCGATGCACTTCGACCGCGCCGAACCGGGGATGGACCTGGGGGGCCAACTGGTGCTCGTAGCCCGGGCTGTCGCAGATCGCGAACCCCGCGGCGGCGAGGGCGTCCCGCAGCTCCACTTCCCGACCGCCGGGCGCGAGGACGTCGATGTCGGCCGCGCCCCGGCTTCCGGGGACGAGCGCGCCGGACAGCTCGAGCGCCGCGTACTTGAGAAAGCCGATCGGAATCCGCGCCTCGGCCGCGACCGAGGCGATCGCCCGCACCGCCGCTTCGAGGCGAAGATTGCCCGCCGCGGTCGCCCGCCGTTCGGCCTGCAACGCTTCGGCCGCGTCGTCGCCCAGCTCCGCCGCGAGCAGGGCGCGGTCGGCGCGGGCGGCGATCCGCGCCGCGAGCTCGAATCGGCGCGCGAGCTCGACCGCCCTTGGCGTCTCCGCGGGTTTTTCCGTCGACCCCGGTGCGAGGCTCGGGCCGAAGGCGCGGGCGAGCAGCCAGGCAAGATCCGGGAGAATCTCGGGCGCGAGCCGCGGCGGCGAAAAACGAATCTCCCGGCTCATGTCGTCTCCGCGCGACGACGGCGAACGACGACCCATCCGAACAGGAGCGCGCCGCCCAGGTTCGCCGCCGCGTCGGCGAGCGAGGGGGTGCGTTCGGCGCCGAGTCCTTGGAGTCCTTCGAGGATCGCACCGTACGCCGCCGCGAACAGGACGGCGGTGCCGACCGGACGAGCCCAGCCGGGAAGCCGCTCGAACGATCGGAGCCAGATTCCGGTGAGAGCGAAGAACAAGCCGGCGTGGATCAGCTTGTCCAACTGGCTCGACAGCGCTTCGGCCAACCGATCCGCCAGCCATCCGGGCGGGCCGGCGGGAACCGGCAAGAGCAACAAGACGCCCACCGCCACGCCGGCAAGCACCGAGGCCCCATGAGCTGAGGCGGAGCTGGAGGGGAGCGACATCTTCGGTACTATAGCGACCAAGCCCATGAGCCCTTCGGCCTCCGCTTCGAGCTCGCTTTCGCCGGCCGCCCCGCCCGGTCGCCTGCTGCTTCTCCGCGCGACGCTCGCCCTCTTGGGACTTGGGCTGGCCGCTGCGGCGATGGTCGAGGCTACGGCCTGGCGCGCGGAGCAGGAACGGCTGAGCGCTTTTCTCGCGGCCTCCGCGCCGCTGGTGCTGCCGGATCGCCTATCGGCTGAAATCGAGCGCGAGAGCGACCCGGCGCGAGCCCGTCTGCGCGCGGCGCGCGGAGTGTTCGCCGCCGAGCTCTCGCGCCGACCGCCGGACCTCCCCCCCGGCTCGCCGGCCGCGGTGGCCGATGCCGCCATGAGCGCGCGCCGATTGGCCGCCGCGGCGGGGCTCGCCGCGGAATCGTTCGCCGAGCGGCCGGCGGCCTGGGAGGCGCCTTTGGTGATCGGCGGCGCCACCTATCTCGGCCGTCTGCGCACCGAGGACGAACGGCTGATCCGCGCTTACCGCGAGTGGGAGGAGCCCCTCCTGGCCGCACGTTCGCTCGCGCCGGGCCGGTTCGAGCCGGAGATCGTGCTCGCCCACGCCTATGCCCGGCTCTGGCCGGTGCTCTCGCCGGAAAAGCGGCGCGTGGCGCTCGGGCTGATCCGGCGCGGGCTCGCCGATCGCTACGCCCGGCAGGATCTGCTGCCCGCCTGGCTCGCGGTGGCGGAGGATCGCCGGCTGGCGTTTTCCGCCATCCCCGACGATCCGGAAGCGTGGGCCGCGGCGCGCCAGATCTATGGCCAGAAGCGCGATTGGCCGGCGATCCGCGACGCGCGGGTGCGGTTTCGCCGGGCCGAGGGCTCGCGGCTCGCCGCGATTCTCGATCAGGCGCGCCGCGAGGTTCATCGGGGCAACGTGGACGGCGGGCGCGAGCTCTATCTGGCGCTGATCGCCCGCGCGGGCGAAGCGGACGACGGAGAGCCGCTGCTCACCTTGGCGGTCGACGAGTGCCCGGCGGGGCGGGCCGACGCCGCGACCGCGACGAGCCTGGCCGCGGCGCTCGGCTGGATTCTCGACCGTTGTCGCTTCGCCACCTGCCCGCTCGGGCCGGCGGCGCTCTCCCGCCTGGCGCGCCTGACCGGCGAGGCCGATCCGGTGGCCGCGGCGCTCGCCGCGCACCTCGCGGGCGATCTCGATCTCGCCCGGAGCTTCGAGAGTCAGACGGGCCAGGCGTTCGGCGAGATGCGGGCCCTGCTCGAACGCCGGACGCCCGAGAGCCTCGCCCTCCTGGCGGCCGATGCCTGGCCGGAGTCCGGCTGGACGGTCCTAGGAGGAAGGGAGCGCCGGGAGCTGGTCGCTTCCCGCAGCGCCCCGGGCGTCGAGATCGCGGTTCTCGGAACAAACACCGAGAGCGCGATCGTCGAGGTCCGCGCGGACGGCGGATTCGTCGGGACGTTCGTCGCCACCGCCGGAACGCCGCTCGCCCTGCCGGTCGCCATCTCCCCCGGGCTCCACCTGCTGGAGATCACGGCGATCAACGGCGGTCCCGTCCGTTCGGGCGCCGTACGCCTCCTGGCCCCGCCGGCTTGAGGCCGCGGCGCCGACCAGCACCGCCAGGGCGAACGCGTTGGCCGGCAGGGTCAGGCTGAAGTCCACCAGCTCGTGGAGCCCGGCGGCTGCCAAAGCCCCGAGGGCGCCGAGGGCGGCCGCCCGGTCCTCCGAACGCCGCCCATGGCGCAGGACGCGGGCGAGGCGCAGGAGCAACGCACAAAGGCCGACCAGGCCCAACGTCAGGCCGGCAATTCCTGCCGTGGCGAGCAGCTCCAAGGGGTCGTTGTGCGCGTGTCGCCAGGTGCCGGCGAGATCCGCCGGCTGTACCAACGGGAACGCCTCGCGAAACGAGCCGAGTCCGGTGCCGAACAGAGGAAAGCGCCGGATCAGGCCGAGGGTGGCGTGCCACGCGTCGACCCGCACGGACCAGCCGACGTCGCGCGACAGGCCCATGAGCCGGCCAAAACCCTCTTGGCGGCCGATCAAAGCTACCACCGCGAGGCCGGCCACGGCGACCGCCAGTCCGGCCCCGAGCCAACGCCTTCTTTTCTCGCCCGCGGCGAGCAGGACGCCTTGGGCGACCACCGCCACGAGCCCGGCGATCATTCCGGCGCGCGAACCGGAAAACGCCAGGCCGGCGAACAGCAGAAGCCAGACGATGATCGGCGGCGCGACCCGCAGCAGGCGGCGCTCCAATTGGGTTTCCTCGCGCGCACGCCGAAACGACCACCAGCCCCAGGCGAAGACCACCGGCAGGGCCAGGCCGAGAAAGAACGCCAGGTGGTTGGGGTTGACGAAAGTTCCGCGCAGCCGTTCGTTGGTGCCCGGAACCTCCCGGCCCCAGATCTCGTTCGACCGGGCGAACCATCGCCGGGCGCCGTACAGCACCTGGAAGAGAGCCGAGGCGATCAGGGCGGCGGCGAGCGCCCGGCGGCGGCGGCGATCCCGACCGGCGACGCCGGCGACCACCAGGGCCGCTGCGACCGCGGCGAACGAGAGCGCCGCCGAGAGCGATTCGCCGGGCGCGAGCGACAGCGCGATCGAGCTTCCGGGCGGGCTGCCCAGAAGCTCGCGCGCGGCATCGAACAGGCGAACGTGGCCCGGAGAAACGAGTCCCGCGAGGAAACGGGGGCAGGGGAGGGCCTGGAGCAGGCCGAGCAGGGCGATCCCGGCGAGCGTTCCGGCCGGCCACTTCGAGCCGCGCAGGACGCCGGGCGCTTCGCCGCTCGCGAGCGCCAGGGCGAAGAGCACGAAGATCGCGACTTCGAGCAGCGCCTCGCTCCACGAGGTGACGCTGCCGAAGGGCAGCGGCGC